>ENA-OUNH01000048-OUNH01000048.1-human-gut-metagenome-genome-assembly--contig:-NODE-48-length-45839-cov-4.083807_pt1 | contig 45839 bp, 44 predicted proteins | sample MGYA00242806_ERZ504814 | MGnify/ENA primary metagenome ERZ504814 (study PRJEB26092, sample SAMD00036389) | human gut metagenome | host: Homo sapiens | study: EMG produced TPA metagenomics assembly of...
TGCACATCCTGCACCAGTACCAGCGTTTCGATGCGGTTGTCCCGCACGACCCGGTACAGGTCCTGCACGGTGCCGCGGTAATCGGGCAGGGCCTTGCAGGGGGCGGGGGCCAGATAGCCGCTGTACCGCAGCGACACCGGGCTTTTCCCGCGGAAAGTCTCGGCGTAGAACCGCTGCGCCAGTTCCCCGCTGCCGATCAGCAGCGTGCGGGAGGCAATGTCGTTCCGGCGCACATAGGCATCGGCGGCCTTGTCAAAGGCAAACCGCTTGCCCACAATGACCACGATGGACAAAAGATAATAGTACACCAGCAGCAGGCGGGAGAGCTGATTGACCCGGAAGGTGTAGAACACGGTGGCCATCAGCGCCAGACCGGCGAGGTTTGTAAGCCCGACAAGAAAAAGCTGCTTGCCCCAGTTCTTGACATGCAGCGTGCGATAAGTTCCCTCGACCGCATAGCAGGCCACATTGGCAAGGGCGTACAGCCCCGCCACCGGCAGGAAGGTCCAGACATCCCACATGCCGAACTGGCTGCCGATGGGGCTGAACGCGCGCAGCACACCAGCCAGAATGAACACAGTGACGAGCAGTATAAATTCAGTTGCCGCGTTCAAGAAGCACAGCAGCGGTACTTTATGATAATGCATGACGGACCTCCGTATGGCCGAATAGTTACGGTTATTGTACCATATACAAGCATGATTTTCAATACGCAGCATAAGGCAGCCTCCTTTCTGGCTGTTTCAGCATAACATTTCTGTAGTTTTTCTAAAATCAGTCAATGAAATCTCGTGTGGTGGGCCGCTTTTCGTTAGTTTATCCAAAATTCGTATTTTTTCGTATCTGCTCTGGAAATTTGCAATCCTTTGTGCTATACTTTTAATACCGTTACAGTCGGGATGGTCTATCTCCGTTCCCGCCGCGCGGTATATGCGGTTTATGCCGTATATATTTTTCGAGGAAGGAAAGGAGGAAACTACCAATGAACAACTTCAAGAAGTTCGTCGCCGTTCTGCTGGGCGTTGTGATGGCTTGCGTTTTCGCGACCTCCGCTTTTGCTGCTGATGTTCAGAACACCGCCAAGGCTAAGGCCACGATCCAGGGTTTCCTGGCTCAGAAGGGTGTCACCACCCTGAGCCGCACGGTTGACAGCCTGACTCCCAGCCAGCTGGCCACCATCCGCGACAACCAGTCCGCTCTGGTCAATGCTGTCAACAACACTGCTTCTTCCGTTGCTGGCACCGCTGATGCCAACTCTGCTATCACTTATGTGAACGAGGGCATCAAGACCGTCAATGGTCTGCTGCCTGCCGGCGTCAGTGTTGAGCCTGTCTTTGACATCTCTGATGCTTCCAAGCTGAAGGTCAGTGTCAAGGTTACTGCTAACGGCATCACCGAGACCGCTTCTGCTGAGAAGGGCCTGTCTGCCAGTGCCAACCCCCTGACTGCTACTTCTGCAGTCATCAAGGCTACCGGTGACAACTCTGCCGTTGTGTTCGCCGTTGCAGCTCTGGCTGTTGCCGGCGTCCTCGGCATGGCCGTCCGCAAGGAGCGTGCGCTGTAAGACAGTTGCACACACTGATGACTTATCATCAGTGACGGGCAGAACTTCGGCTCTGCCCGTTTTCGTTGTTTACACGGCACTGTCAACTTTGTGTTGACTGACCGTTTTTATACATAGAGAGTCGAGCTTATCGAAGCCGTTTGGGATTTCATTGCATCAGAAGGGAAATTATTTTATTATGCAGTCGAACAAAAAGCATTCTTTTGTGCGGCGCAGTCCGCTGGCCTATGTGGTTGTGCCGTTGGTTTTCACGGCAATCAGTGCCGTAATTTTTTTCACCACAACCAAAATCCTGCTTGCCCCCTATCAAGCCCTGATCAGTTGGGTCCTCACGACCACGGAAGTCGCGCAGCCGCAGGATCTTCTGGCAAATGCAGCCACCGTCATCAATGGCGGCGCTGCGGAGGAGGCATCCTCCCAGCCCGATTCCATCCCCCTGAGTTCTGTCACCTACCCGGCTGTGGGTGACCGCTATGCCACGATCACCGTCTCCGGCACCAATGTGGACGCCCCGGTCTTTTACGGTGACACAAACAAGATCCTAAATCAGGGCGTGGGCACCTACGCAGACAACGGCGGCGTCGGCATTCCCGGCGAGGGCAAGACCATCCTGCTGGCGGGCCACAACAACACCTTCTTCAATGACCTACAGCACGCCGAGGTCGGCGCGACCGTCACGATCACAACCCACTACGGCGTCTACACCTACGAGGTCACCGAGATGAAGGTCATGGATTATCAGGACGAGACCTCCTATGACTTCTCCCGCACCGATGAAAACCTGATCCTGTACACCTGCTATCCCTTTGATGCGCTCGGCTTTACCCCGAACCGCTATTTCGTCTATGCCAAATATGTATCCGGCCCCGTGCTGGACAAGAACAGCTAAGGGGGTGTTGAATATGCATAAGAATGTCTCCGCACGCCCCCGTTCCAAGGGCAATACCGTTTGGGCCTTGATCATGTCCTGGCTGTCCAGCCTTCTGCTGACGCTGCTTGCTTTTTTTCTGGTGCTGCTGACCACCATTTGCAGCCCCGCTTTTATGAAGCAGCAGGTCGCACGCAGTGGATTCAGCGAGACTGCGTACACCTACCTGTATGACAACTTCGTCAGCTACGGTGCCTCCTCCGGCTTTTCTGCCGATGTAATGACCTCTGCCATCTCGCGCGACCAGATCACTGCGGACATGGACAGCGCCGTCGCACGGCTGTATGACGGCGACACAGCCCTTGACAGCCGCGACAGCATCCAGACCGCCACCTATGACGCTCTGCTTGCCAACCTGAATGCCCGCGGCGTTGATGTCACTTCCGATGTGGAGTCTGCCGTTGCGATCGTTGCCGATGCCTGCCGCCTTGACTATGCCAACTATGTTGCCATTCCGCTGGCCAGCCAGCTGTACACCATCATTGAGAAGTTTGACCGCATCGTGCCCATCAGCGTTGCCGCCATGGCCCTTGTCTGCGCCGCCAGCATTTTCCTGATGCTGCGTCTGGCGGGTTCTCCCCGCTTCGCCGTGCGCTGCCTGACCTTTGCCTTCACCGCATCGGCCGTTCTGTGCAGCATCGGGGCCACCGCGCTTGTACCTGCCATGCACCTGAACAATCTGAACCTCAACCCCGCCTCGGTCAAGCAGCTGATCATCACCTATGTCCAGAATCTTTTCGGCCGTTTCGGCCTGTTCGCTCTGGTTTACGGCGCCCTTGCCGTGATCCTGCTGGCGCTGACCTTCACCGCCGGAAGCCGCACCAAACGCCGCCAAAACACTTAATCGGAGGATACGCATGGAAAACGAAGAGTATGAAACCATTGACCTCTTGGAGGTCCTGAATGCCGTCCGCCAGCACCTGCTGGCCGTCATTCTCACAACCCTGATCTTAGCCTGCGCCGGCTTTGGTGTCTCCAAGTTCCTGATGACCCCCAAATATCAGGCGTCCGCGCTTATGATCGTCAACACCCGGCAGGACACCACCAGCAATGTCACCAGCGACCAGATCAACTCCGCCACCAAGCTGGTCTCCACCTACAGCATCATCATCAAGAGCGATACCGTGCTGCAGCAGGTCATCAACAATCTGGGCCTGAGCCTGACCTACCCCGAGCTGGCTGGGCGCGTGACCGTCAGCGCCGTGGATGACACTCAGGTCATGAAGGTCACCGTCCTGAGTGACAACCCCGAGTGGGCGCGTCAGGTCTGTGAGCAGATCACCGTGGTTTCCCCCGATGTCATTCTGGAGTCTGTCGAGGCCGGCTCGGTCAAGGTCATTTCCAGCGCCTCGATCAACCCCGATCCCGTCTCCCCCAACACGATGCGCAATACCGCCATGGGCGGCGTGGCCGGTCTGGTCATCAGCCTCGGCATCATCTTCCTCACCGTCCTGCTGGACAACAAGATCAACACCGAGGAGGATGTCACAAAGTATCTGGATCTCACCGTTGTCGGTGTCATCCCTGAATATGAGGAGGCAAAAGAAATGAGCAAGCCTGCAAAAAAGAGCCATCGCAAACTGTTCACGGTCGGTTCCGATGCCCCGTTCCAGTTTACTGAGGCCTATAAGTCCCTGCGCACCAATCTGGAGTTCCTTTCTGCCTCCGGCAGCTGCAAGACCATCCTGATCACCTCCTCTGTCCCCGAGGAGGGCAAGACCAATGTTGCCGTCAACCTCGCCATCACGCTGGCCTCCTCCGGCAAGCGGGTCGTGCTGGTGGACTGCGACATGCGCAAATCCGCCGTCTCCCGCTATCTGCGCATCCCGCGCAGCCGCACGGGCCTGACGAATATCATCACCTCCCATGAGGAAAATGCACTGGCCTCCGCACTCATCCGGATGAAGGACACCGGCATCACGGTCCTGCCGGTCGGCACCATCCCGCCGAACCCCGCAGAGCTGCTGGCCTCCTCCACGACCGAGAAAATCTTTAAGGCGCTGCAGAACGCCTTCGATTATGTGATCGTTGACACGCCCCCCGTCTCTGTCGTCACCGATGCCGCCGTCCTCTGCCGCGTGGCGGACGGTGTGCTGCTCGTTGTGCGCCCCGGCGTCACCACGATTCAGGGCGCCCAGCTGAGCAAAAAGAACCTCGAGGCCGTAAACGCCCACATTCTGGGCGTCATCATGAACGGCTACAACGCCAAAAAGACCGGCCGCCGCGACGGCTACTCCTACGCCTATTCGTACGGCTACTACGACTCCAAACAGGAAACCGATGAATGAAAAACTCTCTTGTAGAGCTGCACTGCCACATCCTGCCGGGCATTGATGACGGCGCCAGAGATCTGGATATGTCGATGTCGCTTATGCGCCGGGAGGTATCCGACGGCGTTGTCGGCGTTGTCTTTACGCCGCACTTTCATTATGAGCGCATCACGGTAGAAAAGTTTGTCGAACTGCGCAAGGCTGCCTTCCGGCAGGTCGCGGCTGCGGTCCGCACCGAGGGGCTGCGCGTAGCCGGCAAGCTTGGGGCGGAGGTGTACTATTCCACAGCTCTGCCCAGCCTTGATCTGAGCAAGCTGGCCTTTGCCGACACAAGCTACATTCTGATTGAATTTCCCACCACCATCCAGCCGCCGGGCATTGATGAAACGCTGTTTGCCATCCGTGCTCAGGGCTACACACCGATCCTCGCCCATGTCGAGCGCTACCCCTTTGTGACCGAGGACCCCACCCTTTTGTACAACTGGGTCAATGCGGGATGCCTGGCGCAGATCAACGCAACCGGCCTGATCCGCGAGGGGCATACCAGCCGCTGGCTGCACAAGCTGCTGGACTGGAACCTTGTGCATCTGCTCTCCAGCGATTGCCACCACCCCGAAAAACGCCCGCCCAACCTGCGGGAGGGCTTTGACCATCTGCCCCCGGCCGTTGCCCGCCGCCTGCAGAAAAACGCAATCGAGGTCTACCTCGGCAATGAGTTCCGTGTGCCGGACCCGACAGAGCCCAAATACCGCTTCGGGCATTGGGTATAAACAAAAAACCGTCGATGATGCATCGACGGTTTTTTCTATTACCCCGTAGGGGCCGGGCATGCCCTGCCGTGCGGCGAACATCACGCCTCGGCGACTGCAACCAGATATTTATAGATCTGCGGCTTGTACTCCTCATACAGGCCCAGATGCTCATACAGCTCCTTGTAATAGGCAAACAGCGTGGCACGGGTGGCCACCACATTCACCGGGTTCAGCGCCGTATGCACCGCGCTGCCCGGCGTGTTGAAGTAGTTGTAGATCGGCGTTGACAGCGCGTAGAACTTCTCCGCATAGCGGATATAGCTCAGGTTAAAGTAGAGATCCTCCGACCAGTCCATATCCTCGGCGCAGATGACATCATCGTGGGCGTGCACAATGTCGGCGCGGTAGAGCTTGTTCCACATCACGCCGTAGTAGAAGCTGGCCGGCTCCTGCATCAGCCCGGCGGCAAACTCCTCCTTCGTCATCGGCCCCTCCATCAGGAAGCCGAAGGTCTGCACCCGGGTCGGGCGCTCGGGCCGCTGGCTGCCCTCGGCGCGGGGCTTGGGCGGCGAGATGCGGTTGTAATGGGCAATGACCAGATCCGCCCCGCTCTCCTCGGCATGGCGGACGAGCAGCTCGGTGGCGTAGGGCTGGATCGTATCGTCCGCATCGACAAACTGCAGGTATTTTCCCTTTGCCTCGCGCAGACCCATATTGCGGGTGGCTGCCACACCGCTGTTGGCCTTGTCGATCAGCACGATGCGGGGGTCCACCTTGGCGTACATCCTGCAGACCTCAAGGCTGACATCCTTGCTGCCGTCGTTCAGCAGCAGGATCTCAAGGTTCTGGTAGGTCTGGCGGCGGATGCTCTCCACACAGCGCGCGATATGATCCTGTGCGTTATAAATGGGCACAATAATACTTACAAGCGGCTTTTCCGTCATGGCGGCGGGCCTCCTTTTTCCCGATAGTATAACCACAATACCACAAAATTCCCCGCTTGGCAATGGAAAAAGTGCGCGAGATGTGGTATGATGCTTATAAAGGCAACACCGCACAATTCCCGCCTAACGGCTTAAGCACCGCTCCGGCGGCTGCGGCACGGCATCTGCGTTGCCAAAATGCTCGATAAGACATCCAGTATTATCTGCGCTTTTGGCTTAGCATCTGCCGCACCTCGCTCGCCGTATCGGCACTTAGAATTATGCGGTATTGCCTAAAGGCTTCCCCATCGGGGGAAGCTGTCCGCGAAGCGGACTGACGAGGGCCAACCTTCCGCCGCAGCCTGTCCACGGGCTGCCCCCGCAGACCTGCCCCTCATCCGGCCTTCGGCCACCTTCCTCAAGGGGAAAGGCATTACTATGAAACGAGGTCACCAACATGAAGCCTTCCATCATCCGCCTGCGTGCGCTGGAAAAGCAGCTTTTTGCCTACCGCTACGCGCTCAACACCGTTGATTTCGATGCCGAAACCGTTGCCCCCGAGGGCAGCGCCGACGGCCGCGCCGAGGCCTGCGAGGTGCTGAGCCGCGCCAGCTTTGAGCTGCTTGTCAACGCGGACACCGCTGCCCTGCTGCAGCAGGCTGCCGCCGAGGCCGAGACCGAGCAGGAGCAGGCCGAGGTCCGCCAGCTGCAGCGCCAGTACGATGAAATTGCAAAGATCCCGGCTGAGGAGTACGCCGCCTTCACCAAGCTTTGCAACCAGAGCATTCCGGTCTGGGTCAAGGCCAAGCGCACGAACGATTTCAGCCTGTTTGCGCCGTATCTGGAAAAAATCGTGGCCGCCCGCCGGGCGCAGGCGCATTATTTTGCCCCCGACCGCGACCCGTATGAGGTCTGGCTTGACCGGTACGAGAAGGGCCTGACCATCGCCCAGTGCGATGCGTTTTTTGCCACGCTGCGCGAGACGATCGTGCCGCTGCTCGCCGACATTCAGGCCCGGGGCAAGGCCGTGCGCACCGATTTTCTCGATCAGGTGTGGCCGCTGGACGGTCAGCGCGCCGTCAGCCAAAAGATCATGGAGCTGTGGGGTCTGGATCCGGCCCACTGCTATCTGGCCGAGAGCGAGCATCCCTTCACCACCGAATTCTGGCGCGGCGATGTGCGCATCACGACCCACTATATGGAGCGCGACATGTTCTCCAACCTCTACAGCGTTGCCCATGAGGGCGGCCATGCGCTGTATGAGCTGAACATCGACCCCGCCTACGACTACACGGCCGTGACCGGCGGCGCCACAATGGGCCTCCACGAGAGCCAGTCCCGCCTGTTTGAAAACCTTGTCGGCCGCAGCCGCGCCTTTGTCAGCTTCCTCTACCCGACCCTGCGGGAAATCTTCCCCGATCAGCTGGCCGATGTCACTGCCGAGGAGGTCTGGCGCGCCGTCAACCGCGCCGAGCCCGGCCTGATCCGCACCGAGGCTGACGAGCTGACCTACGCGCTGCACATCATGGTCCGCTATGAGCTGGAGAAGGCGCTGATGCAGGGCACGCTGGCCGTGGCCGACCTGCCCGCCGCATGGAACGCCAAGTACAAGGAGTACCTCGGCGTGGATGTGCCCGATGACGCCCACGGCTGCCTGCAGGACATCCACTGGGCGATGGGCGACCTCGGCTATTTCCCGAGCTATGCCCTCGGCAGCGCCTACGGCGCACAGGCGGTCGATGATCTGCGCAAAACGATGGACCTCGATGCCCAGTGGGCCGCCGGTGATCTGGAGCCGCTGAAGGCTGCCCTCAAGGCGCGCGTCTGGCAGTGGGGCTGCATGAAGGAGCCGCAGTGGCTTGTGGAAAGCCTTTGCGGCGGCAAGTTCGACCCGCACCACTTCACCGAGTATTTAAAGAAGAAGTATACCGAGCTGTACGAATTGTAAGCAGACAGCTGCGTATCAAAAATCACATTCTTGACCTATTGCATATCCCCATAAATAACATCCCCGGCGCCGCAAAACCGTTCCGGTCTTACGGTGCCGGGGCTTTTTCAGCACAGGACGCTGTCAGGGCAGTGCAGGCAGGTGTACAGGTAGCCCAGTGCCTCCTCCATCGTGTCAAACTCGCCGTTGTCACTGTCGGCGGGGTGGGCGGGCAGGGTGGATTTATCAAAGGGAATCCCCTGCTCCTGCCGCCATTCGTCAAGCTGCGCGGCAATGCTGCGGGCGTAGGCCGGGCGGTCGGCACGGCTGGCCTGCACATCTATGTAGGCGCAGGCGCTGTATCTGCCCGGCGCGGGCAGATAGGCCAGCTCGACCAGTGTGCCGCGGTCACAATCAAGGTAAAACAGCAGCTTGCCGCCGTATGCAGCAAGCTCAGCTGCCTCCGCCTCCCGGTTTGTGATCTGGGGTACAGCGGCCGTCAGCCGCTGCAGCTCGGCCCGCAGGGCATCACCATCCTGCGGGTAAGCGCCGGTATCCTTCGCCGCGGCGAGCTCCTCTATGCAGTAATCCTGCCAGCAGGGTGCGCAGCCCCCCTGCTTTGCGCGCTCGACAGCGTACAGGAGATCCGCGCGATAAGCGGCTGCCAGTCTGTTCATCTGCTGATTTTCCATAGCGTATAACCATCCTTTGCATTCAGGCATCCCCACATAAGACAGCGCCGCTGCCTTGCGTGGGGATGCTATTCTTATTCAGTCTGCTTTTCTTCGGCTTGCAGGTATATCGTAACACAGCGCGCTGTCGAATCCTGCCGGTTTATAAGACCGAACGCCGGTTTATTTTGGGGATGGTTGTTTTCCGCTGTCGAAAAAGGCTGGTCACACGCCCAGCCCTGCAAAGCGTTTTTCCGCTATGCGGAAGGCCGCAGCACCTCGTCCAGCGCGTCCAGCCTTTGGGGCACTGCGCTCAGGTCGATGGTACAAAAGTCCGTTGTCACGCCGGCAGCCTCCAACAGGCCGCTCCCGTCAGCCGGGTCCTCGCAGATCTGACGGGCGTTGTACAGGATGCCGTCCCAGTTCAAGACAAGCAGCTCCTGCTGCTGCGCGTCCAGCCCGCCCTGCCAGTCGGTCACGGTCTCGGCGCTGATGTCGGCGCGGCTCAGGTATTCTACCAGCACGGCCGCCGCCTGTGCGCTTTTCAGGCTGCAGCCGGCCGTATCCGCTCCATAGCAGACAAAGCCGTCCAGCACCGCCGCTGCGGTGTCTGCGGCAGACGGTGCCCCGGCAGCTGCGCTTTGGGCTGGTGAAGGCCCGGTCGGCGGGGCCGCCTCCGCGCCGCACCCCGCCAAAAGGACTGCCGCCGCCAAAAGAACTGCAAGCCTGCGCATCATGATCCCCCCTGTGTGGTACTTTTCCTCTGCCGTATACTATTCGCAGCAGCCCCGCCTTGTATCCGGGGCGCAGCAGCTCTTGCAGGCATTTTTGCGGATATACTCCTGAATATCATCAAAGATCGGCATCAGCGCCTCGCCGTTCGGGGTCAGCCGGTATTCGACCCGGGGCGGGACCTCGTTGTAGTCGATCCGCTCGACCAGACCGTCCGCGGCCAGCTCCTTGAGCTGGTTGGACAGCATCTTGTGGGTCACACCGTCCAGCAGCCTGCGCAGCTCACCATAGCGCAGGGTGCCGTGCGCGCCCACCATAAATAATATGCGCATCTTCCATTTGCCGCTGATCTGGTCCATGACCTGCTCCATCTTGTCACAGCCCACATCGGCATAGCGGCAGTTGCAGTGTTCGTTCGGGTGCATTGTCACACTCTCCTTTTGGGTAGCGGTTTCCAAAAAGTGCGTACTTGTCAAAAGCGACCATTGGAATATACTGAGTATAGAGCATTTTTCCCGCGTTTGCAACTTGTTTCTGCACCGCTTTTGCGTTAGAATAGTAGTATACATCGAACGATCGCCCCGCCCTTCGCGCAGGGAAATGTGTAAGAGGAGAAAACAACCTATGTACGATGATCTCGTAGAATTTTTGCAGGAATCCGTCACCCCGTTCCACGCCGCCGCCACCGCCGAAAGCTGGCTTGCGGCCGCCGGCTTCACCCGTCTGGAGGAGGCCGACTACTGGAACCTTGAGCCCGGCAAGGGCTATTACATCACCCGCAACGGCTCGGCTGTCATTGCATGGCGGGTGCCGCAGCACGCTATCGGCGGCTGGCGCATCGCTGCCAGCCACAGCGACTCCCCCTGCTGGAAGATCAAGGCCGACATGCCCGAGAATGAGGGCTGCCGCCGACTGAGCGTGGAGGGCTACGGCGGCATGATCATGGCCAGCTGGCTGGACCGCCCGCTGACCGTAGGCGGCCGTGTGCTGGTCAAAACGCAGGACGGCGTGCAGAGCCGTCTTGTCTACATCGACCGCGACCTGCTCGTCATTCCGTCACTGGCCATCCACTTCCAGCGGGATGTGAACAAGGGCAAGGTGTTCAATCCCCAGATCGACATGCAGCCGCTGTGGGGGCCCGCGGGCAGCCGCACGCTGACCGACCTTATCTGCGAGGAGCTTGGCATCACGGCGGAGGATATCCTCGACTGGGATCTGCAGCTCGTCACCCGGCAGGCCCCCGTGCAGATCGGCCCCGACAATGAATATTTCATGGCTCCGCGCATCGACGATCTGGAGTGCGCCGCCACAACGCTGCTCGCGTTTTTGGAGGCCTCCGGCGAGGCCGACAGTGCCTGCGCCCCGGTCTGGGCCATGTTTGACAACGAGGAGGTCGGTTCCTCCAGCCGGATGGGTGCCGAGAGCAGCTTCCTGCGGGATGTGCTGGACCGCATCCTCGACGCCGTGCCCCACAGCGGGCAGGCTGCCGCGCGCGCGATGGCGAACAGCTTTATGCTCAGCGCCGACAACGCCCACGCCACCCACCCGAACTTCCCGCAGAAGGCCGACCCCTGCGCCCCAGTGCGGATGGGCGGCGGTGTCGTGCTGAAGTACAACGCCAGCCAGAAGTACACGACCAACGCCGTGAGCGGTGCGGTTTTCCGCGCTGTGTGTGAGAAGGCCGGCGTGCCGGTGCAGGTCTTTACCAACCGCGCCGATGAGCCGGGCGGCAGCACGCTCGGCAACCTGCAGAGCCACACCTTACCCATCCCGATGGCGGACATCGGCTGTGCACAGCTGGCCATGCACAGCGCCGTTGAGACGGCCTCCGTGGCGGATGCCGAGGCGATGACCAAGGCCGTGGCCGCCTTCTACCGCGTCCACCTGCGTGCCCTCGGCGACGGCACCTACACGCTGGAATGACGACCGGACGCTATGCACCCAGCCCCAGCGGGCGGATGCATCTGGGCAACCTGATGTGCTGCCTGCTCGCCTGGCTGAGCGCCAAAAGCAAGGGCGGGCAGGTTTTGCTGCGCATAGAGGATCTGGACGCCCAGCGCTGCCCGCGCCGCTATGCGGACGCCATCATAGATGATCTGGCGTGGCTGGGCCTTGCCGCCGACGGCCCCGAGCCGCCGGTCTACCAGAGCGAGCGCAGTGCCGTCTATGCGCAGTATTTTGAGGAGCTTGCCCGCCGCGGGCTGGTCTACCCCTGCTTTTGCAGCCGCAGCCAGCTTCACGCCGCCAGTGCGCCCCACCGCAGCGATGGTCAGGTCGTCTACGCCGGGACCTGCCGCAACCTGACGGCCGCCGAAATTGCCGAAAAAAGCAAGACTCGCGCGCCCGCGTGGCGCGTCTGCGTGCCCGACGAGGTCATCGCCTTTGAGGACGGCCACATAGGCCCCTGCGCCGAGAATCTGGCCCGGGACTGCGGGGATTTTTACCTGCGCCGGGCGGACGGCGTGTTTGCCTACCAGCTGGCGGTCGTTGTGGACGATGCCCTGATGGGGGTCAACGAGGTCGTGCGCGGCAGCGATCTTTTGTCCAGCACGGCGCGCCAGCTCTGGCTTTACCGCGAGCTGGGCCTGCGCGCCCCGCAGTTTTACCATCTGCCGCTGCTGCTGGCCAGTGACGGCCGCCGCCTCTCCAAGCGGGACGGTGACCAGAGCCTTGAACACCTGCGCACCCGCTATTCGCCCGAGGAGATCATCGGCAGGCTGGCCTTTGCCTGCGGCCTGCAGAACCGCCCGACCCCCGCGACCCCGCAGGATCTGGCCCGCACCTTCGACTGGGCCAAGGTGCCGAAAAACGACATTGTTTTGCCGGAAGGACTGTTTTAATGGAAGCAGCCCCCAAAGGCTTCCCCTGCGGGGCTGCGCCCGCAGGCGCGTGTCGAAGCGCAACCGCCGGAGGCGGTTAGCGCGGAGACTGAAGCTGTCTGCGAAGCAGACTGATGAGGGCCGGCCCTGCCATCGCTGCCCGCAAACGGCAGACAACCCTATACTTCCCCCTCATCCGGCGCTTTGCGCCACCTTCCCCCGCAGGGGAAGGCTGTATAGAAAAGGAGTACCCCACATGCAACGCTACGATATCACCGGCATGAGCTGTGCGGCCTGCGCCGGCCATGTAGAAAAAGCCGTTGCGGCGGTGCCGGGTGTGGCATCGGTCACAGTAAGCCTGCTGACCAACTCGATGCAGGTCGATTACACCCCCGATGCCGACCCTGACGCCACCGCCAAACGCATCCTCCGCGCCGTGGATGCCGCCGGGTACGGCGCATCCCCCGCCACCGCCGAGAGCGAAAGCGCTGAGCTGGAGGACACCGAGACACCCCGGCTGAAAAAGCGCCTGATTGCGAGCCTCTGCTTCCTTGTGCCGCTCATGTATGTCTCGATGGGCCACATGATCGGCCTGCCGCTCGGCAGCGTATTCCACGGCGGCGGCTGGCATGCCATCCTGTACGCCGGCACACAGCTTGCGCTGACACTGCCGGTCTGCTGGATCAACCGCGCCTTCTTCATTTCGGGCTGGAAGGGCGTCAAAACCCGCGCCCCCGGCATGGATACGCTGGTGGCCCTCGGCGCAGGCGCCTCGCTCGCCTACGGCCTGTTTGCCATCGTCATGATCTGCATTGGCCTTTCCTCCGGCAATGACGACCTCGTCATGCAGTACCGCCACGACCTCTACTTTGAGTCGGCGGCGATGATCTTAACGCTGATTACAGTCGGCAAAACGCTGGAGGCCTACAGCAAGGGCAAAACGACCGATGCGCTGAAAAGCCTGATGAAGCTGACCCCCCAGACCGCCTGCGTGCTGCGCGATGGGGAGCAGGTCACCGTCCCTGTCAGCGAGGTCGCTGTCGGCGATTTGTTCTTAGTCCGCCCCGGCGAGAGCATCCCTGTGGACGGCACCGTCACCGAGGGGCTTTCCTCGGTCAACGAGGCAGCCCTCACCGGCGAGAGTATGCCGGTGGACAAGTTCCCCGGCTCCCCGGTCAGCGCCGCCACCATCAACCAGAACGGCGCACTGACCTGCCGGGCCGAGCGTGTCGGTCAGGACACCACCCTGTCGCAGGTCATCCGCCTTGTGCGGGATGCCGCCGCCACCAAGGCCCCGCTGGCCAAGACTGCTGACAAGGTTTCCGGCATCTTTGTACCCACCGTCATCTGCATTGCAGCGGCCACCTTTTTGATCTGGCTGCTGCTCGGCCAGACCTTCACCTTTGCGCTGGCGCGCGGCATCAGCGTGCTGGTCATCAGCTGCCCCTGCGCACTGGGGCTGGCCACGCCGGTAGCCATCATGGTCGGCAGCGGTGTGGGTGCCAAAAACGGCATCCTGTTTAAAACAGCCGCCAGCCTTGAGACCACCGGCTACACTGACACCGTCCTGCTGGACAAGACCGGCACCGTCACCACCGGCGAGCCGAGCGTTGTCCGGATCATCGGCACCCGCAATGTGCCGGAAAAATTCCTGCTCAGCATGGCCGCCGGGCTGGAGCTGCGCAGCGAGCACCCGCTGGCACGCGCGATCCTGCAGCGCGCCGACACCGACAAGCTCTCCTACGCCACGGTGTCGGACTTTACTGCCGTCCCCGGCAAGGGGCTGCAGGGCAAGGTCGCAGGCAAGGTCATCGCGGGCGGCAACGCCGATTTCATCAGCACGCATTGCACCCTGCCCGATGACCTTATGCAGGCCGGTGCCGAGATGAGCCGCGACGGCATTACCCCGCTGTACTTCTCGCTGGCGGGGCGGCCGGCCGGTGTCATCGGCGTGGCCGATGTCGTCAAGCCCACCTCCAAGCCCGCCATCGACCAGATGCGGGCGCTCGGCCTGCAGGTCGTGCTGCTGACCGGTGACAACACGGCCACCGCGCGCCACATCGGCGCGATGGTCGGTCTGGACGCCGACCATGTCATTGCCGGGGTCCTGCCCGCCGGTAAGGAGGCGGAGGTCCGCCGCCTGCAGAAGCAGGGCCGCGTGGCCATGGTCGGTGACGGCATCAACGATGCCCCCGCCCTGACCCGCGCCGAGACCGGTATTGCGATCGGTGCCGGTGCCGATGTGGCGCTCGATGCCGCCGATGTCGTGCTGGTGCGCAGCGATCTGGCCGATGTCCCCGCCGCCGTGCGGCTGTCCCGTGCGGTCGTGCGCAACATCCACCAGAACCTGTTCTGGGCGTTCTTCTACAACGCCGTCTGCATCCCGCTGGCGGCGGGTGTTTTCACCGGCCTCGGCATCACCCTCAACCCGATGATCGCCTCGGCCGCGATGAGCCTGTCGAGTGTCTGCGTAGTCACGAATGCACTGCGCCTCAACACCTTTGACCCGCGCAGCGCCGCCCACGATGCCCCGCCGAAGCGCAAAGCCCCGGCGCGCGCGCCTGCTGCCTGCCCCACCGGCAGCTGCCCTGTGCAGCCCGCCGAAACAAACGATACAACGGAGGAAGTTATTATGAGCAAGACCATTCATATCGAAGGCATGATGTGCGGCCACTGCGAGGCCACCGTCAAAAAGGCACTGGAGGCACTGGACGGCGTGACCAGCGCCGCGGTCAGCCACGAGGCCGGCACGGCCGTTGTCACCCTGAGCCGCGATGTAGCCGATGCCGACCTGAAGGCCGCCGTGGAGGCCAAGGACTACACCGTCACGGGCATCGACGCATGAGTGCCATCCGCCGCCGCTGGCGCTTTACCGGCGAGGTGCAGGGGGTTGGCTTCCGCTATTACGCCCGCGCCGCCGCCCAGCATCTGGGCCTGACCGGCTGGGTCGCCAACAACTGGGACGGCAGCGTCACGCTGGAGGCCCAGGGCACCCGCGCCGCGCTGGACGCACTGGTCCCCTTGATCGAGCGCACCAACCGCTGGGCCCGCATCGAGAACATCGAGACCGCCACCCTCCCCCTCAAGGAGCATGAGTACGGGTTTGAGGAACGGAGCGGGGATTAAATTTACGGGCAGCGCTGCCGAATGGCAGCGCTGCCCGCTTTTTTGCTTGCACTTACCCGCTGTTACGGCTATAATAATACTATATCAATATCAAAAGGGGTTTTCGTTTTGCCCGGAACTTTATATCTTGTCGCTACGCCGATCGGCAATCTGGACGATATGCCGCCCCGCGTGGCTGCCACCTTCGGCATGGCGGACTTCATCGCCGCCGAGGACACCCGCGTGACCCTGCGTCTGCTGAACCATCTCGGCCTCAAAAAGCCAATGGTCAGCTACTACGAGCATGCCCTCCACCACGGCGAGGCCATCTTAAACCGCATTGAGCCGGGGAGAACTGCGCGCTCTGCAGTGACGCCGGTATGCCCTGCATCAGCGACCCCGGGGAGCAGATCGTCCGCGAGGCCCATGCGCGCGGCATCCGGGTCGTGCCCATCCCGGCCGCATCCGCCTGCGTCACGGCGCTGGCTGCCAGCGGTCAGCCCACCGCTCGCTTTGTGTTTGAGGGCTTTTTTGCCTGTCCCTAAGCGCGACCGGCGGGAGCGGCTGACCTTTCTGCAGAACGAAACCCGCACGATGATCTTCTACGAGGCACCGCACAAGCTGCGCGGCACCCTCGATGATCTTGCCGCCGCGTTCGGCGCGGACCGCCCGGTATCCCTCTGCCGTGAGCTGACCAAAACTGCACGAGGAGATCAAAAAAGACCACGCTGGGCGAGGCCGTTGCCTACTATAAGGAAAACGACCCCCGCGGTGAGTATGTGCTGGTGCTGGCTGGTGCCGACCCCGCCGCCGTGGCCGATGCCGCCGCCCCCACGCTGGAGCAGGCCGTAGCCGCCGCCCGCGCCCTGCTGGCAGGCGGCCTGCCCCCCGCCCGCCGCCGCCAAGCAGGCTGCCGCCGGGACACCGTTTAGTAAAGGTGAGGTGTACCGCCAACTCATCAATGGGTGATTTTTTAGAGAATAGATAAAAGATAATAGATAATAAAAAGTGTGGAGTTTTTGCCCTGCGGGGCAAAAACAAATTTTAAAGCGCCGCGCAAGCGGTGCGATCCACCAATTTTATTATCTTTTATCTATTATCTTTTATCTTTTTAGGAGTATTTCTATGTGTAAAATCCTCGTCATCTCCGACGTCCACGGCCGCCTGCGGGATCTGCGCTGGGTGCTGGCGAACGAAACCGCCGATGCCATGTTCTATCTGGGCGATGGTCTGTATGACCTGAACGCCGCCCTTGAGATGTGCAGACAGCCGATCCCCTACCCCATCTACCGGGTGGCCGGCAACTGCGATGTCAACTACAGCGAGCCGTCTGAGGGGCTGGCCCCCTTCGGCGGGGTGCTTTTCTTCTACACCCACGGCCACCACTACGGCGTCAAGATGGGCAGCGAGCGTCTGGCTGAATCCGCCGGTGAGCGCGGGGCCGATGTTGCGCTTTTCGGCCACACCCACCGCCGGGAGCTGGTGCGCGGCGTCGGCACGGCGGCCACCGTCTTTAACCCCGGCAGCCTGCGGGACGGCGGCAGCTACGGCGTCATCACCATTAAGGACGGCCATTGTGAATTCGGCTGGAAGAGGGTGCCCTCACTATGAATGAAAGCGTCATCTATCTGCCGGAGGTAGACAGCACCAACCTCTGGGCCAAGCAAAATCTTGACAAATTCGGCCCGGTCGGCGCGGTCTACTCGACCCACCAGACCGCCGGGCGCGGCCGTCTGGGCCGCAGCTGGACCGATGCCCCGGGTCTGGGGCTTTATTACACGGCAGTCATCCGGGTGGACCTTGTGCAGCCCGCCACCCTGCCGCTCTTTGCCAGCCTTGCCGTCTGCGATGCCCTGCGTGCCCGCTACGGCGTGGAATGTCAGATCAAATGGCCCAACGACCTGCTGCTGAACGGCAAAAAGATCGTCGGCATCCTCTGCGAGGGCGCGCCGGACGGCCACAGCATCGTGGTGGGCATCGGCATCAACCTTGCCCAACCGCAGTCCTATTTCGATGCCGCCGGCCTGCCTCACGGCACCAGCCTTGCCCTGCAGGGTGTGCCGGTCGATACGACCGCCGACCCCGAGTGGCTGGCGCAGTATCTGACGGATTTCGGCTTTGACCGCGCGCTCTACACCTATGAAGCCGAGGGCTTTGCCCCCTATCGGGAGCGCTACAAGGCCCTCTGCGTCAATCTGGGCCGCCGCGTGACCTATGACGGCGGTGCCGGTGTTGCAACCGATGTCGATACCGATGGCCGCCTGATCGTCCATGATGAGCGCGGCGACACCCGCGTTTTCACCGGCGAGGTCAGCGTCAAGGGAATCTACGGTGCGGTGTGACGCCTAAAGGCTTCCCCCGAGGGGGAAGCTGTCTGCGAAGCAGACTGATGAGGGGCAGCCTTGCCTCGCTGCGCTTTTACGGCTCGATTCTGGCACACCCGCCCCTCATCCGGCCCTTCGGGCCACCTTCCCCCTGAGGGGAAGGCTTTTCACTCACAAAAAATCCGATGGGACAACACATCCCATCGGATTTTTATTTTAATTCATTTTCAAATATTTCCGCACCGGCAGCGAGACGGCGCCTGCCACGAGGCAGCAGATGACCCACTCAAAAATTGCCTGCACGCCGACCAGCAGCACGATAAACATGAACGCATTCGTAGCGCCCAGCGTGCCGGCCAGATTCTGCACATACTCACAGTTATAGAAGATCAGTACCAGAAAACCCATAAAGAACGCGGTGTTCAGCACGGGGGCTGCCAGACCGCCCAGAAAGCAGCAGAGCTTTCCTTTTTGGGCAGTGCCTTGCACAGCGCCTTAAAGATCAGGCCGGCGCACAGGCCCACCAGCACGCGGGCCACAAAGCAGACCACAAAGGTGCCGAACGGGCTGACCTGAAACAGGGCGCTGCCCATTGCGGACTTGCCCTCCAGCGCCTGAATAAAGCTTGTTGCGCCGAACACGCCGCCGAGGATCGCGCCCGCCGTGGGGCCCATCGTCATGGCGCCGATCGCCACCGGCACCGTCAGCAGCGAGGCCGACAGCGGGCCGATCTGCAGGTAGCCCAGCGGGGTGTAGTTCAGCACAAGCAGAATGGCGACCAGCAGTGCAAGCTGGGTCAGCCAACGGATGTTGGTACGGTTTTTCATATTCAATTTTCCTCCTGCTGCCGTCTCCTACAATTCGGGAGTACAGCGCAAATGTACGGCCCGGGCGGGCCGCCAATGCTTAGTATAGCGCAATATCCGTCAAAACGCAAGAGGGAACTTGGCGGTCACAGTTTTCCTTCGATCAGCAGATCCCGCACCTGCAGCAGATCGTCACATTTCCGGTCGTACAGCCGCGTGATTTCCTCGGTCGGCTGCATAAGATCCGGCACCATCACGGTCACGCAGCCGGCGGCGCGGCCGGCGCGGATACCGTTGAAGCTGTCCTCCAGCACAAGGCAGTCCTCCGGGGCAAGCCGAAGCTTTTGCGCCGCCAGCAGAAAGGTATCGGGCGCGGGCTTGCTGTGCGCGACCTCGGTGCCGGAGACGACATCATGGAAATACCGCGCCGTGCCGGTGGTCTGCAGGTTCATCTCGATCATATTGCGCGGGCTGGAGCTTGCCACGATGCGCGGCATACCGAGATCCTCCAGCGCCGTCAGCAGCTCCTTAAGCCCCTTTTTGCAGGGTACGCCCTCGGCAAAGCGGGTGTCGGCCAGCTGCCAGACCTTGGCCAGCAGCTTCTTCGGGTCGCCGGGTATGTAGGACGCCACATGGCGGCAGAGGTTTTCCCCCGCCAGCCCGCGCCCACCGGCCGTAAACTTTTGCATATCCGGCGGCAGGGGCAGTCCCAGCTCCCGGCAGGCCGGCTCCCACAGGGTATCCCACAGCCGCTCGGTGTCAAACATCAGCCCGTCCATATCAAAAATAACGCCTTTAACCATCGGGGGTCATCCTTTCACGGTGTTGTTTTGTCTGTTCAAGGCTATTGTACCGCAGTTTTGGCGTTCACGCAACACCCCGGCCCACAGCGCTTCAGGATTCGTTTCCGTGGGTATTCCGGCATTCTCCGCCGGTGTTCACCCCTGCAGGGCAGGCCCTGCAAGATACGCCTGCAGGCCCGCCAGTGCCTGCCGCCCCTCGCGGTGGCCGCGGGCGTACAGCTCGGTCAGTGTATCGACATTGCCCTCAAACCGGCTGATCGTGATCGGCTCCTGCGGGCGCAGGCAGTAGATGCGGCCGCTCTCTTCCAACTCGTCCAGCTCATCCATCAGGGCGTTGTAGCGCAGCTCCTGGGTCAGCATCGTGGCCAGAAACAGCGGCTTATCGCCGTAAAAATCATCGTAGAGGTCTACCATCCGCTGGCCGGGCTGGCTCTTGCGGAAGCCTTTCTGCCGCGTGGTCACGACAACGATCTTGTCAAACCCCTGCTTGAGCGCCCAGTTCAGCGCAATGGGGCAGGAGCAGCCGCCGTCCAGATAGGGCTGGCCATCCAGCATGACCGGCGTGGACGCCAGCGGCAGGCTGGCCGATGCGCGCACCGCCTCGTTGAAATCAAAATCCGTCTTGCCCTTCTCAAAGTAGGCAGGCTTGCCGGTCTCGACATTCGTTGCCACGGCGATCATCCGCATACCGCCGTGCTGGTAGGTGTCCTCATCGTAGGGAACCTCTTTTTTAACATCGTACAGCATGAATTTCAGGCCGAACAGGCTGCCGCCCCGCAGCGCCGCCTTAGGCCCGAAGTAGCGCGGGTCATGGCGGTAGCGCAGGTTGATGCTGGCCGCCCGCCCCGGCTGGTGCGAGACATAGTTCAGCGCGTTGAGCGCCCCTGCCGACACACCCGCCACCGCCGGGAAATACAGCCCATTCTCCATAAATGTATCCAGCACACCGGCCGTGTACAGCCCACGCAGCGAGCCGCCCTCCAGCAGCAGGATCGAATTTTCCGGTATCGTGATTTTGCTCATAAAATTCACCTCATATTCAGCATTTTACCGTATTGACAAACGGGTTTCAAGCGAAAATGCGGGACTGTTTTACACTTCGGCCAAATTGTGCTAAAATGAAGAAAACGCCCCGAGAGGATGATCTTTATGCTGACCCTTCGCGGTCTTACCCTCACCGCCGCTGCGCCGCGCATCATCGTGCCGCTGTTCGCCCGCAGCCTTGACGCCCTGCGTCCTCTGGCCGCCGCCGCGCAGGCCGACCCCGCCGCCGAGCTGGTGGAGCTGCGCCTTGACCCGCTGCCCGCCGCCGACCACACCGCCGCGCTGGCGCTGGTGCGCAGCCTTACCGATAAGCCGCTTATCGTCACGATCCGCACCCGGGCCGAGGGCGGTGAGCTTGCCCTGACGCCCGATGCCTACGCAGCCCGCTGCCGCGCCCTGCTGGCCTGCGGCGGCGTGGATGTGCTGGACATTGAGTGGCGCGCCTGCGGCCCCCACCGCGATGCTCTGCGCAGCGCTGCCCGCGCCGCCGGTGCCGCCGCGCTTTTCAGCGAGCATCACTTTGACGGCACCCCCGCCACCGAGGCGATGACCGCCGCCCTGACCGGCATGGCGGACACCGGGGCTGACATTGCCAAGCTTGCCGTCATGCCCCACACCGCCGCCGATGCCGCCCGCCTGCTGGAGGCCACCGCCTGCGCCATGGCCGCACGCCCCGGCACACCGCTTATCACGATGAGCATGGGCCCGCTGGGTGCCGTCACCCGCTTTTGCGGCGGGGCCTTCGGCAGCTGCGCCACCTTCGGCGTGACCTCCGGCACAGCCGCCAGCGCCCCCGGCCAGCCGCCCGCGGATCTGCTGAAGGCGAAGCTAATAACCGCGCACCTGTAACGCACCCGTAGGGGCCGGGCATGCCCGGCCCCTACGGCTCTGCTGCAATAAAAACGCCTGTTCTCAAAACAAAAAAGCGCGTTCTCTCTTTGCCGGAGAGAACGCGCTGAATTTGTGCTAATGTAGCTTACTCAGCCTGAATAGCACCGGTGGGGCAGACGCCCTCGCAAGCGCCGCAATCGATGCAGGTGTCTGCATTGACAACAGCCTTGTCCTCCAGAGTGATTGCGCCAACAGGGCAGGTGTCAACACATGCACCGCAAGCAACGCAGGACTCGTTAACGGAATGAGCCATCATGTACTCCTTATCTCCGTGCTAATTGTATATTTTGTACCTATCCGGCCCTGCACGGCTGCTCCCCGGATCGGCACACAGTCGGTTTGCTCTGCCTACTGCGTTATACATAGTGTATCATATCCGTTCGATTTTGGCAAGTGCCATATCTTGATTTTTTTCAGCGGTAAGACACAAGCAACTCCCACAGCCGCAGGCCGTCAATCCTCCGGGTCAGCGGGCTGCGGCGCGCGCTTGCCGCCGCGGATATAGACACACTCCTCCCGCTTGTAAATGCGCGGTGCCAGTATCTCGACATTGGAGCGCACCTTCAGCGTACCGGCGACCACATTTGTTTCGATCACGGTCCCCTCGCCGTCCGGCGTGCGGACGATGCTGCCTACCTGCGGGGTGATGGAATTGAGGTACTCGTAGCTTTTCTGCTCATAGGCAAGGCAGCACATCAGCCGCCCGCAGGAGCCGCTGATCTTGGCAGGGTTCAGGCTCAGGCCCTGTTCCTTGGCCATCTTGATGGACACCGGCTGGAAGTTCTTCAGGAACCGGCTGCAGCAGAACGGCTGGCCGCACAGGCCCAGACCGCCAAGCATCTTGCTCTCATCGCGCACGCCGATCTGGCGCAGCTCGATGCGGGTGTGGAACTGCGATGCCAGGTCCTTGACCAGCTCGCGGAAATCGACCCGGTTGTCAGCGGTGAAATAAAACACCAGCTTGCTGCGGTCCAGCGTGTACTCGGCATCGACCAGCTTCATCTTCAGGCCGTGGGCGGCGATGCGCTGCTCGCAGATCTGGTAGGCCTGCTGCACATCGGCGCGGTTCTGGCGCATACAGCGCACATCCACGGCGTCTGCGATCCGAAGCACCGGCTTTACCTCGCGGGAGAAGCCCGGCACCTCATGCGCCGCGCGCACGACCTCGCCGCATTCGGTGCCGCGGGCCGTTGTGACGACCACAAAGTCGCCCTCCTTGATCTTGAACTCGCCCGGGTCAAAATAATATGCCCGGCCATTTTCTTTGAATTTAACGGAAACTACTTTCATGGGTCGGTCCTTTTATTGTTGGTATATCAGAAAATAAGTGTAGGGGTCGGCGTCCCCGACGACCCGGGAACGCAGCGGCAGATGTTTATGTCAATTCCCCCGCCAGCACGGCGACATTCAACCGCAGGTTGCCGTTGCCCTGCAGGCTGCGGCGCGCCCCGGCATCGGCCCGCAGGATCTTAGCGGCACCCTCGGGCGTCAGGCCGCCGCACTGCTCCTGCCCGTAGGCAGGGCGGCGCAGCACCGCACTGCACAGCTGGTCCAGCTGCCACAGCAGCGCGGCAAAGCCCTCCTTGTCGCGCTCGTACTTTGTCAGCAGCGCCAGTGCCCGGTAGGTATCCCCCTGCGCCGCATAACCGCACAGCGTTTTTGCCATGCCCAGCGCCGCCTTTGTCGGCGGGTCGTTCCAGCTTTTCAGCGCCGTGCCGATATGTCCCTCATACAGAAAGGCCAGCTCCCCGGCCGCAGCAGCAGGCAGCCGTTCGGTGCGCAGGTGGGCGGCACAGTCCGCCACCGGCACCGGCGCGATCGTATAGGCCGCACACCGGCTGCGAATGGTCGGCAGCACCACCGCTGCGCTGGGTGCCGTCAACAAAAACAGCACCCCCTCGGGCGGCTCCTCAATGATCTTGAGCAGCGCATTGGCAGACGAGCCCTGCGTTCCGTTCAGGTTCTGCGCACCGTAGATGAACAGCACACGGCCCGCCGCATCGGTGGACAGCGCCGAGCGCTGGATCGCCTCGCGGGCCTCGCGGACCCTTTTGACGGGAATCTGCCCGCTGGCGCCCTCGCCCCGCAGGGCCAGACACTCGGTATCCTCCCCCTTCAGCACGGCCTCGGCATGGGGGCCACCCGCCGGGTAGAGGTAATCTGCCGCAAGGCAGCGCGCGGCAAAGCCCGCACCGCAGCCCGGCTCCCCCACCAGCAAAACCGCATGGGGCAGCCGCCCGCTGTGCAGCGCCGTGCCAAGCTCACGCTTGAGCGCATCATTGCCGGCCAGGCGTTCGAGCATCACAGCTTCTCGAAACGCTCGACGTTCGTAACCATCACGGTAGCGCCGCCGACCGTGACCTCCATCGGCATGGCGCTCTCGAGGCCCAGACCCATCGTGGCGGTGCCGGGCACGATCTCGGTGCGCTGCTTGCAGCACTTCGAGATTACATTGATGCAGTCATCGACACGCTCATCCTCGGTGCAGATCAGCAGCGTCATGTTGCCTGCCATCAAAAAGCCGCCGGTCGTGGCCAGACGGGTGACATAGAACTTGCTTTTCAGCAGCTCATTGCAGACATTTCTCGAATCTTCTTTATTGACGATCGCAGTGATCAGTTTCATAATACATTCGCCCTTTCTATCGGTAGTTTGGTATCCATGCAAAATCAGCGGTTGCGGTTTTCCCAGTCGCGGCGGCGCTTCCAGCCCTTCACGGCGTCAACGCACCAGTCAAAGACCTCGCGGCCATAAAACGCAAGAAAACCCGCCAGCCCCAGCACCAGACTGATCTTGGTCGCAAAATCGCCCATCACAAAGCTGACGGCCCACAAGGCAAGCTCAAACCAGCCCAGATACTTCATTTTAAAGGGGATGATGCCGAACAGCAGCACCATCTGGTCCGGCCAAAGCCAAGTGTAGGCAAACAGCATGCTCTGGAAGATGGCGCTCGGCCCGGACGAGCCGGTCAGGAAGCAGCCCACCCAGGCACCCAGCACGCCCAACGCCATAAACAGCGTCATCCGGAAATCGCCCCAGACGCGGGTCAGCGCGTTGCCGATCCAGAAGTAAAACACGAGGTTCAGCACGCCCAGCACACCGCCCAGCCAGATGGGCTGAAACAAAAATGTGACAAGACGCCAGATCTGCCCCTGCAGCACCGAAATGCGGCTGAGCGAGATCATCGAGGCAAATTTCCAGTCGAACAGCAGCACGATCAGGCCCGCTGCCAGCTGACCGATCATCAGCCCGTTGATAAGGTACGGTATACCAAGGTTGCCATAGCGGCGTTCGAGTTTATCGATCCAGTTCATGGGAGAAGCCCTCCGTTGCATACAAATTTACAGAATATATTATAGCAATTCCGCGCGCAAAGTGCAACAATTCCCTGTCGAATCCCTTGCGGCAAACCGGAAAATGTGCTACGCTTTTATCTATAATAAGGAAACGAGGCCAAACATGGGACGTACATCCACCAAAGAAAACAAAAACAGCTACCAGCTTGCCCGCGAGGAACTGGGACTCACCCGGGAAAAGGCCAGCGAGCTGCTGGAGACCATCGCCCCCGAGCGCATTGAAAAGATTGAAAACGAGCGCACCGTCCCCCGCCCCGATGAGGTGCTGACCATGGCCGAAAAATACAAGCGGCCCGCACTGTGCAACTACTATTGCTCGCGCCAGTGCCCCATCGGCCGGGAGTATGTGCCGCAGGTCTCGGTGCGGGAGCTGTCCGCCATCGTGCTCGAGATGCTGGCCTCCCTGCACGCAATGGACAAGAAAAAGGAGCGCTTGATCGAGATCACCGCCGATGGCCAGATCTCCAGCGATGAGATCGATGACTTCATCCGCATCCGTCAGGAACTTGAGCGCATCTCGGTCACCGTCGAAACGCTGCAGCTCTGGACCGAGCGGATGCTCGCCAACGGCCAGATCGATGCCGAGGCCTACAAGGCCAAGCTGTCGCAGCCGTAAAACGCCGCCGCGCAGCCGCTATTTTCTCTGTCAGGAGAGAATAAAGCCCTCTATTTTTCTTTTTTCTTCCTGTTTTTGCAATAAGCCGCATGCTAGAATCGTATTACACAGTAAGGCAGCCCCGATCGTCCCGACATCCCGAAGGTGGCTTGCCTGTCTGCAGCTTGTATCGACACGCAGAAAAAGGAGATAGATCATATGTTTACCCTGTTTGTCATTTTGTTTTGTCTGGCTTTTCGTCAAATCGGTCGGCTTGGCGTTTCATGTCACCTGGGGCCTTGCCAAAATCGCCGCCACGCTGCTCTTCGTCATCGCACTGCCGCTGCTGGTGGTTTTCGCCATTCTGGGCAGCCTGCTGCCGCTGCTGCTGCCTCTGGCTCTGGTAGCTGCCGCCTTCGGCATCCTGAAAAACTGCGCCTGATCGTGCAGGGCCTTTGCCGCATCCATCCAACACAACGCCGCACGGTATCTCCCACCCCGGGAGTCCCGCGCGGCGTTTTTGTGACGGTTTTCCCCGCCTATGTACGCAAACATCAAACATACCCGCCGCGCCTTAGTGGCACCGCCACCCCGCACAGCGCCCGCCAATTTTTCCAACTTCCCGCCCCGAAGATTGACATCCCCGCTGCAGCTGGTATAATACTGTATACCGCGATTTGCCTTGTACAGCAGGCTGCTGAATAAGCAGATGTACGCAAGCGGTCGCAAGAGGGAGCACTCGAAATCACACCCTGCGGGAAGTTCCGCGCAACAAAATTAAATATGCAGATGTACTCAAGAGGTCGTAAGAGGGAGCACTCGAAAGTTTGCATCTGGCAGGTCACCTTGTCCGCAGGAAATCCCATAACGGCGGACTTTATCGGGTATCGCGTACCCAACCTTTCATCGTTATCTTGCATCGAAATCTCGCATTTTTCCAAACGCAGTGCGAGGCGGTGCGATAAAAACTAAATAGGCAGACGTATCGAAGCGGTCGTAACGAGATTGACTCGAAATCAAGCAGGCATTTTGGAAGTTGTCATTGATTTTCTAACGACCCATCGTTAAAAAATAAATCCACTGTTTTCTACAATTAAATATTTGCTGTTCTCTCCTACTTTTCTCTCCTTTTTCCGGAGAAGATTTTGGGGGATTACTATAGGGAGCATTACCCAAGAGGTCGAAGGGGTCGCACTCGAAATGCGATAGGGCGTTTGTAGCGCCGCCAGAGTTCAAATCTCTGATGCTCCGCCAATCAACGGTACAACGTGCTTTTTTGAGCACTTTGTACCGTTTTTTTATGCAAAAAACGGAATTTTTGAGTTTGACAATTTCATAACAGGAGAGAAAACGCCCCGTTTTGGAGAGAAATCACACTTTCTTAAGTGTCATTTCCCGGATTTGAACCCATTCCAAGCCCGTTCAGCATCGCTTCTGCCGAAGAAACCTTGGAAGCGTAGTCCAAATGCGAATAAATATTCGCAGTGGTAGAGAAATCGCTGTGTCCCAGCCACTCCTGAATCATCTTCATCGGGACACCGTTTGCCAAAAGCAAACTGGCGCAAGAGTGGCGCAAATCGTGAAAGCGGATGCGCCGCAGATGATAATTTTGCAAGATAATCTGGAACGAATTGGAGAGATAATCCGGCTTGAGCAGATTGCCCATTGCGTCTACGCAGATGTAGTCTGCGTATTTTTTGTGTAACACCTACCGCACAGCTTGCGGTTTTCTTTCTGTTCCTCCTGCAAGGCCAGCAGCCGTTCCCGGAAAACCGGTACAAGCGGCAAGGTGCGCTTGCTGGATTTGGTTTTTGTGCCATTGGATTCTACAAGAACTTCTTTTCCATCCAGCCGAACCGTTGTGACCGTGTGGCAGATTTCAATCGTGTTCTGCTCAAAGTCCACAGCAGCCCATTTCAGCCCTACAACCTCGCTGCGACGCAGACCATAAAAGGCGGTCAACATAACTGCCACCTCAATTTTACTGCCGCGCACAGCGTCGAACAGCGCGTTCATTTCGTCCTTGCTGTAAAAGTTCCCGGTAAATTCATTTTTCTTCGGGCGGTCTACCTTGTCGGCAGGGTTCACATCGATCAGGTCTGTTTTCACTGCGTATTTCAAGGCGCGGTGGATAACCGCATGATAGTGAATGACCGTATTGGGCTTCACACGCTCCAACTGTTCCTGATAAAATGCTTGGATATGAACCGCTTTCAGGTCGCCCAGCGTAACGCCGAGATTTCTAAAGTAAGGAATGATCCTGCTGTTCGACAGTTCTTTGTAGCTTGCGTAGGTTGTCAGCTTGACGGTTGACTTTGCGATTTCCAGCCATTGCACCAGATAATCCGCAAACAGCATGGCTTTGCTGGGCGGACCATTGGGGTCAACGGGTGGCTCAAAGTCGTCTTGCAGCTCACGCATCATCGCCTCGGCGCGCCGCTTGTTGCCCTTGATAGGCAAGCCCGTGGATTGCCATTTGGTTTTGCGTTTGCCGTCATAAGTTTTGTAGGTCAGTACCACATAGTAGATACCGTTTTTTTCTTGCAGATGCCCTGCGACCATAAAAAAATACCTCCTTCGGTTTGGGTCGCCCCCGATCTGCTGTTGACAAGAACAGCATAACGCATCGGCGCAAAACAATCAACACTGTCGATTCTCTGCTCGACAGTGTTGACCGCAAATCTGAAGGTAGGTAAACAGGTGGGCTTTGGGGATGCGATACGAGCGCCCGATTTTCATCGCCGGGATTTTGCCCTCGTGCAGCAGCTTGTACCCCGTTTTGGTGCTGATTCGCAGGGCATCGCACATCTGCTCGATGTTCATCACATCGGGATACTTGCGCAGCATCACACGGTAGGCATCGCGCTGGTTAAATCCTTTGCTGCTTATACAAAACACCTCTTTTTTGAAAATTTGCGGATTTAATTCCACAAGCATGGCGGTCACTTGTTGAAAACTCGTGGCCGCCATAATCTGAAATCAAATGATATACCCTATTCGACACTACTTCCCGGATATAAAGGGCGAACCACCGGCCCGGCTGCTGGAAACAGCTCCCGCTTCCTGTACCACATTGTTGGCAGTACCGCCGACGCCTTGAGAGCATCGCCACGGTGCGTATCATGATTGCTGACCCTTCGCTTGAGGTATGTGTTCCACGCCACCTCTCCCGGACCGTTAAGCGCTCCGCTGCCTATCAGGCAGCATCATGGCGTCAGAACAGCCGGGGCGCACCTGCCGTCGCTCCTTGGGTTGCGGCAAGGTCAGTTGTATGTAGCCGGTGATTCGGATATTCGGTTATCAAGGTGCAAAAGGGGGAAGAGGGCTTTTTTGTCCCTCTATACTGTATACTCGCAAAAGGGTGCCAAAATTCGAGAAAAAATTTGCATTTTTTCTAAACTTATTTTCGGCGCACAGAATCGAAACAACTTGTTTGAGAGTTGTTGAACAACCTATAGCAAAAAGGACGCGGAACAATGGGGTTCGGCATCCTTTTTGTCAGGAAAAGATTAGACCTTGAATGTCCGAATCATTTCGAGAAATGCAATCACAAGGATATGATGCAAATCCTCATCGAAAACTCCGTTCACGAAGCTGTACTTCCGCAGCAGGGGTTTATACTGCTCATAGAGTTTGTCTACGGCCTCTTTGTCACCATGGTGTGCCCTTACCAGAATATTCTTAAACATTCCCATATTACTTGTCCTCCATCTTTTTGCGAATCCGTGCAGTTGCATTTTTCTTATGCGTGCTGACCGTGTTGGGCTTGATGCCCAACTCCTTGGCAGTCTCCTTTACGCTCATCTCGTTGATGTAGAGGCATGTGATAACCGCATACTCTCTAACAGGAAGATTCTGCAGATGTTTGTCAGTCTCTTCCAACATCAGCTTTTCTTCAACGCACTCTTCAACAGATACCTCAATTCTGCAGGATACACCCTCTAAGTAAGAGGCATTTGCTTCAAAGGAAACTTCCTTCGTCTCCTTCTGGTTCTTCTTCCGCAGATATGAAACTCTCTTGTTGTGCAGAACCTTGTCCAGTTTTCCGGTGAATTGTGCTAGCAGTTCGACATCCTCACCAGAAATTGATTGATTGTAGAAATCTTTTTTCTTTGCCATCATAAACCTCCTGAATTTTGAGTTTCATTGAATAGACCTCAAAACTCGGAGGGGCGCGGGCAGAAAACGGCGGTCCTCTGCCGCCAAAACAATAAAGTAACAAAAAAGCATGATGTGGTATAAATAAAATTTGACACCCTATTTTCAAGGATTTGAGATATAATCAAGAGAATAAGGAGTGAATAAAACGGCAGAAAACAGACAATATGACCACGAATACAAAGTACAGGCAGTGAAACTTGCCAAAGAAATCGGACAAGCTAAGGCCGCCAAAGAACAGGGGATCCCCAAGAACACCATGTATAGCTGGGTACGGGCTAACCGTCTTGGCACTCTTGACCTTGGAGCTGGCTCACAGACCCCACAAAGCGCTATGACGCTTAACGAGGAACTCCTAAAGCTTCGCCAGCAGGTAAAGGAACTGGAGAAAGAAAACCGACGTTTGAAGAAAGAAAACGACTTTCTGGAGGAAGCCAGCGCTTTTTTCGCCGCGAGCCGTCTGAAGTCAGCAAAAACGAAAGAATGAAGTTTATTGCATTAAAAACGAAAGACGGCGAATTAAAAGGGGATATCGCCTTTTTCTGCAGGATCCTTCATGTCAGCAGACAGGGATTTTACCAGTATCTTGCAAACAAAGACCGCCCATGGAAATATCAGCCACTGGCGGATGCCATGAAGGAGATAAGCTACTGGAATAACCGAAGAATCTGCTCGGCCAATGGAGGGCTCCCCCCCCCTATAGTCAAACGACAGCAATACTATGATTCCCTGAAAGAAGCGGCATAAGGTACAGAATCCTTGAGGAAAATGTGTCAACTAATCTTGACAAAATCATGTGGTTGAACCGCCGTGTACCGGTCGGTACGCACGGTGGTGTGAGAGGTCGGCTCTTTAGAGTTGAGAGAGCCTCCTACTCGATTATATACAATCATCCTTCAACTTTTCCGATAGTCTGTATGTGGGATAAACCTGCTTTTAGCTTTCTGATCAAAACAGTCTTGATTTCATTACAAAGCAATCCAGAAAAAAACAGCCATAGGCTGCTTGTGGCAAACCTATGGCTGGTAAAACATCCGTTTTTTGTATCTGCTATTTTGGGTATTTCCTTATACAGCAAGAACCCGTTTATCTATCGGACTTGCTTTGGCCTTCTTTTCTTTTTGCAATCACACCTGTTACGGCCAGTGCTGCAAAGCTCAGCAGCATCACCACACCCCACAGCGCAGGTTCCCCGGCATCACCGGTCTGCGGCGTACTGCTGCCCGCAGAGAGCTGCTGCGAAGATGCACTCTGTCCACGGTCGGGCCGGGGCTTGTCCGAGGCATCCGGATTTTGTCCGCTACCGCTGTCCGAACTACCGGAACTGCTAGAAGTATCCGAACTGGCAGAATTGTCGGAGCTGGAACTTCCAGAACTGTTCGAACTGCTGTCATCCGGGTCTGTGGGTTTTTCTTCCTCCGTGGGAGCATCGTCATAATCCCCTGCCCAGATCACAAGATCGTCGATGGAATATTTTGCGTATTTGGCGGTATCTGCCGCAAAACACATTTTATCGATCACCGAAAAATCCACCTTGTTTTGTGCATTCTGCAACAGCAGCTGACCGTTCACATATACATCCGTGGTATCCGTTCCGTCGGCATTTACATGGGTCACCAGGGTTATGGTGTTCCAATCGGATACATGGTATTCGCCGGTCAAGGGACTGTAACTGCTGCCGCTGACATTGTAGGTGAAATTCGTGCCATTGGAGCGGATGCAGAAGGCTTCGTTGCTGGTGGAAGTAATCGTACCGTTTCCAAAAGCAATGCGGAGATTCTCGTACTTGGTATCGGCAACACCGCCCTGGATTTCCGCCTCATTTTCCACCTTAATGCGGAACTGCATAGAAAATGTACCGGACACGGGATCAAAGGAGAGCACCGCCTTGGGCTGCGCCGCACCGTTGCCGTCCTCCACCGTCATTACACCGTCCTTCACATCCACCGCGGTATAGGCCTTGGCAAGGGACACCGACCAATGGCTGCTGTCCAGTGTACTTCCATCAAAGGAATCCTGATAAATCACCTGGCCGGGCTCAAAATCAGCGGTGACAGAAACGGTGACATAGCGCACCAGTTCCGGGTTATCCAGGCTGGTGACACTGATCTTGGCGGTGCCCACCGCTTTGCCGGTCACGGTGCCATCGTGGTGCAGGGTGACAATTTCAGGGCCGGAAACGATGGCGTACCGCACCCCTTTTTCCGAAGCGGTTTCGGGCAATACCTCAGCTTCGATGGCGGCGGTTTTACCCCGACTGAGGTTCATGGCCGTCTGCTTCAGCTGCATAGACTCAGCCCGGACCATGTCCTGTTCGGCGCGCACCTCGATGGCGGCTTCGTCAAACACTTTCTCGTCCCGCAGGCTGTAAGCCCGAACCACCGCTTTACCTTCCCGGACGGCGGTGATATAGCCATCCTGGCTCACGATTACGGCATTGCCGGATACCACTTGGTACCCAACCTGGTCATAGCTGCCTGCCGGCTCTACCTGCACATAGGCTTTCACCGCATCCTGCAGTCCCATGACCGAAGGAACATAGAGCAGCTGCAGGCTCTGGGGGGTAGGTACATTTTCCTCTGCAGGGATCTTGCTGCCCTTGTATACCTTCACATCGTCGATGCTGAACTCCATCTTATCGCCGGTACCGCTGTGGATGTCCAGTCGGTTCACATAATCAATGGCGTTGCGGTTGGCAATGCCGGAGCCTACCAGATAGCCGTTCATGTACACATCGGTGGTATTGGCCTTGGCGGTGCCGTTGTTCGGGGTGATGATGTAGGTCACATCCACCCAATCACCGTAGTTGCCCACCACCTTGTCCGCATTAAGAGAAATAGGGGTATAGGCATTGGTGAGGACATAAGTCAAATCGGAGAAATTGCCTAAGGCGCCCTTGGCGGCGTTGCGGACACGGAACAGCTCGGTGGTATTGGAATACCAGCTGTCCGACCCGGCCGCCACGGCATACATACAGCCAAAAGTGAGATCTCCCGCCTTGTGTTCCCCCAAAGCATCGATCCGCACCCGGAAAGATATCGTGGTGGTGTCGGTCTGGGGCTGGAATACAAAGGAAATTTTACTGGTGGCATTGTTGGAATTGTCCCGGAACCGGATTACGTTCCCCTCGGATTCCTGCTCCAAGGTCACCGATGTACCCTCGGCCGATTCCGGAATCACCTGCATAAACTCAGTGTTGAAGGCTGTATGCAAATCCAGCCCGCTTTCGCGGCCGAAATCACAGCTGTACAGTTTTTCCGCCTGTACGGCTTCCCCCTGCTGCACCGTGACATGACAGGTAGAAGTGGCGATGGAATTGTCCACACTGGTTGCCCGCACCACAGCGGTACCTTCCTTCAGGGCCGTGACATAACCTTTGGCGTCCACGGCCACAACATCCGCGCCTTCCAGCACATCCCAGGTCACCGCTTTGTTGTAGGCTTTGATGGGCTTCACCGTAACGCTCAGGCTGGTGCGCTCTCCCGGCTGCAGCTGAATTTCACTGCTGTCGATGCGGATGCTTTCCACCGGGGTCTTTTCCACAGTTTCGCTGTGGGAAATACCGGAGCTGTACACCCACACATCGGAATAGGCTTCCTCACTGGAATCTACCGAATCCTGGATGTAGTTGCCCAACTTGAAATAGTACCAGGTATCCTTCCAAAGGGGGTCCGCCGCCACAAAATTGTGGGAAACAGTCATAGGTTCGTTGTCATCGGTATCGATGGTAACATAGGCAGTACCATCCACCACTTGGATCTCGGTGCGGTATTTTTCGCCCAGTGCCACCTCGGGATAGGCATAAGCAAAATCGGCGGAGGTTTTTTCGGTGGTGTTTTTCAGATACACAATCACACTGCCGGTTCCCTTGGCCTTATCGTAGGCATACAGCACCTTCACCAGAGGATTGGCGTTGTCACCGTTCTGCTCGATGCCGTGGATCTGGGAGGTGATCACCTTGCCGTTGGCCGGTACATGGGTGACCTTCTGCTCGGCCACAAGGGTATGGGTGCCCTGCCAGGTCCAGTTCACCGTTTTGTCCTTAGGGTCCAGCATTTCCCGCATCTCGGAACGGGCATAAGTGGTGTTTCCGGTTTTGAATCCCTGTACCGGGCAGTGGAACACCACGGCGTCTTGTCCGTTTTCGTCAGTAGCCGCAAAGAAAAACTCACTGGTGTAGCCGTCCGCCAGTTCCTGTGGCGATTTTTCCAGCACCGAGCCGGGCTTGGTATCGCTTTCTACCGGCAGCTGCAATTTCCAGCCACCGGCCACGAAATCAATGCAGCCCAGCTCGCCCGGCGTTTTTTCGTCTTCACCGTCGCCGTCTCCTTCTCCGCTGTCCGTTGTTTTCAGGCTCACCCGCACATCGTCGATGTATGCGTGGGTCTTATCCATGCTGCCGGTCAAAAAGGAAATGTTGTCCAGACTTTCCATGACGATGTTTTCTGTTTTACAACTCATGGCAATATTCTCTCCCAACAACTCCCCGTCGGCATATACGTCAAAGGTCTTTGTTGCGGTGTCGATCACCGATTTCAGTTCGATCCATTTTCCACACAGATAAGCTCCATTTTTTACAGAGGGAGTTTTTTGGGAATCCCCTCCCCGGAACTCGTAGGTGCGGGAATCGCTGCCGGTGGTTTTAAACCGCAAAAACTCCCCTGCGCTGGAGGTGCTGCTGCTGCCGCTTTCCTCCTTGGAACCCGCCGTCAGGGCAATGGTGGACTTTCCCTCATCGGAAACCACATACAGCTTGTACTCCACCACAATCTCCCCGGCCTGTTTACCGATTTCAATGTTTGCCTTACTGGTTTCGCTGTCGCTGGTATCATTGAATTCCAACACGTGGTTTCCATCCATCTCGACCACGGAAACCCCACCGCTCAGCTTGACCCCGGCGCTCAGTTCGGATTCAAAATTCTCATCCAAAATAACCGTGTACTCCTCCGGCTCCTGGGCATACACCGCCAGGGGCGTGGGAATGCAGGTCATTCCCATGGCCACGGCCAGTACCGCACCCGCGGCCTTTTTCATTTTCGTATACAGGTTCACCAACACTCCTCCTTTGTTATACTTTTCTAGATAAAGGCCTGTCCGCCGTTGATCTGGATCACTTCGCCGGTGAGGAAGGATGCCTTGTCCGAAGCCAGGAACTCGATGACGTCGGCCACCTCCCGGGGCTCGCCCAGGCGCTTCATCAGGATGCTGTCTTTCCAGCTCTCCACCAGCTTGCGGTCGGTGGCAGCGTGGAAGGGAGTATCGATGGTGCCGGGGGAAACCATGTTCACCCGGATGCCGAACTCGGCCAAGTCCTTGGCCAGGGCACGGGAATAGCTCTGCACCGCTCCCTTGGAGGCCGCATAGATGGAAGCTCCGATACCGCCTCCGTTGGTCACTGCAATGGTGCTGAAGTTGATGATGGAGGGGTTGGTGCCTTTTTTCAGCAGCGGCAGCGCTGCACGAGTGTTGAAAAACAGGCTGTCGAAATTCAGCGCCATTACTTTGCGCATAAAGCCAGTCTCCATCTCGGAAACCCGCTGCCGGCCGCCCAGGCCGCCCACGTTGTTCACTAACAGATCCAGATGATCAAACTTCTCGGCGATCTTGGCAAAGGTCTCGTTCACCTGCTCCTCGCTGGTGGCGTCGCATTTATAAAAATGTGCCTTGATGCCCTTGCTTTCCAGATTGCTCATCACCGTGTCCCGGCCTGCCTCGTCGATGCCGGTGACAATCACCTCATACCCGGCCTGGCCCAGTACCTCGGCCGTTTTGCCGCCGATGCCGCCGGTGGCTCCGGTAATCAATGCTGTTTTCATACTTAATTGCCTCCCATATGGTTTGATTTCAAACAGTAAGCTGCATGCTGTAACGTACCTTTTCTCCCCTCGCCCGCACAAGAATGCTACGGCGAGTCTGGTTGACAGGATTATCCTTGGTTTTAAGGAGGAACAGCTCCTGTCCATTTTCCAGCTGCAGTTCTATCTTCATCCGCAGTTCGCCAAAGACAGCCCAGAGAACTGCTTTATCCCCCAAAACCAGCACCTTTTTGGTTTCCTCCACATGCTGGTAGCCATTTTCCGAAAAGCCCAGACTGGCATCCTCCAACGGCATCTCACATTCCAGCTGAAGCTGGGGTTCCAGATGGAATACATAATCGTATACCCCTGGCTTACCCTGGACCAGGAATTCATCCACCAGGGAATCCTCGGTAATGTGCAGGTTGCGCTGGTAATCAATACCCTCGTAGACATCCAATGCCAAACCCGAAAAGCTGTCTGCATCAAAGTGCAGGCACTTGCCCGGATGCACCGAAGTGATATCCTGGCCGTTCCAGCATACGGTATTATGAGACAAGGTCTTTCGATGCCACTCGTTGCACAGCCGGGACTGGTAACCCGCATTGGAAAGATCCCGAGAAATGCGCTGATCTTTATACATCACCTCGATGTTCATAATATCCGGATGGGCATGAGATTTGCCGTTGAGGCCATATTTCACAAACACATTCCAGTTGTTGTTGCGCAGCATGGCAAAGTTGGAGGTGGGGAATGTATTGGAGACATGGGCCACCGGCCGGTAATCGCTGTAATCAAAATCGATGTTGAACAGCAGCTGTTCCAGACACACTGTCCCGCAGCAGTAATAAGGCTCCGAAAGGGGCAGAGTGGTGCGAGGATTGGGGTCGTTCTCAATGATTTTTAGCAGATTGCCCACCTTGCTCTTTTCGCCAAAGGCCCGGGCGGCGGTGTGATACACATAGCTGAATGTGCGCAGATTCAAATTGGGCCAACCGTCGTTGGGATTGGGCAGATACAGGTTGTCAAAGGCGTATTCGTAGGCTTTCTCAAACATCCGTTCAAAAATCGCTGTGCTCTCCTGGCCAAAATCATACCCGTAAATCTTGCTGAAGAGGAACAGATAAGAAACGCCCTCCAACAAAAAGAAGTTGTAGTGGATGGAGCCTTCGTACCAGAAGCCGTCGGCAGTCACACCCTCGGCCAGCTGACGCCGGATATTAAAGGGGCTGGTGAAGGCGTAATCGATCATCTCCTGATCCTTCATGGCAAGACCCATCACACCGATGGCAGCCAGCGACCAGCAGCTGATATTGTGGATCTCCACCGCCTGGGGAGCCAGCAGCCGGAACATCTCCCGGAAAAGCTTGCGGTGCACATTTTCCAGCCATTCCTGCTCCAGTTCAGGGCGCAAAATCTCAATGGTCTGGATAAAGCGGATAGCTACGATGGCCTCATTCAGGCCCTGAGGCATCATTTTTCCGCATCCCCACTTCATGGTTTCGTAGCTGTCAAAAATCTTGTTTTCCTTGTTGTGCAGCACGAACTCATGGTAATGAGCCGCGTAAAAATCGATCACCTGCAAAGCGTAGTCCCGGTATTTTGTCTCACCGGTGGCCTTGTATACCGCAGCCGAAACCAGAGCCAAAACCACAGCCCGGTTGCGATAGAAGGTGACCCACACGCCATCCTGCACATCGTTGGAATATACCTTTCCGCAGATCTCACACCGGTGGCTGTGGGGCGAATTCAAATCAAAAATCAGCCTGCCGCCATCGTCATCACAAAAATAGTGGTGCCCCCATCGGCTCAGCTTGGCGGGCGAATCGCAGAAGGAGGGCAGAAAGTCATCTACGTCCTTCTTCATCGCCAGAATCGCCTGACGGTTGCGGGGCAGTTGTACCAGTTCACAGAACCGGTCGTTTACATAGTTCATAGTTGGTTCCTCTTTCTCTGCACAGCGTTTACAGCGAATACTCCGCCGTTTCTGCTCCATCCCTGGTCACCCGCAGACGCACCGGACTGCGGCCAACGCCGGCATCGTATTCCCCCACCGTCAGCTTGTATACGTTGCCGTTCCATTCCAGGTGAAGCATTCCCTGCTGGCAGCAAACCTTGGCCTCGCTGCCGGCAAAAGTAAAACACTCAAAGAATACTTGGCTGGTCTGGGGGGTCTGGGAATCGGTAGACAGGGTATGGATGCAGGTGCGGCACAGCTTGTCCTGTTCCTGGGTGGTCATCACACTGACCACCTGCTGTTCATACTGCCGCGTCTCTGTCGGTGCGCTGGAAAATACCTGGTATCGGATATCTCCTGTCTCCATGGGATACCGGTATCCTTTTTCCTGGGGACAGGGCAGCGGATCGGTGTTGCAAATGACCGAATAGATATGGCTCTTTTGGCTGTTGAAAATATCCGCAAACAGCCAGAAGCCCAAACCGTCGGTCACCAGCACCCGGCTTACCTCCTGCATCTGCATATGGCGGGGATACACCCCTGCTGTCTCGCCCCGGTAAACGGCCAGGTTTCCCTCTACCTTAACGCAGGAAACAAAACCGCCGTAGCTTTCGGGGAAAAGTCTTTTCCCTCTTCCTTCTGCCGCTGCTCCACACTGGTCATATAGACGTCGTTGACGTCCTGGGCGTCGGTATATCTACCATCCACCAGCAGGACATTGTGGTTATCCGGCATCAGATTGCGGTTGTAACCGTCCTCACAGGTGAAATATTCGCCGCCGCTGGCAAAAATATAGGACAAATTGTCGGGGTGATGGTGAGACAAAGAAAACAGATCGATCCCCTCGTCTTGCAGGATCTTCCAGCCTTCCCTCCATTGCTTGGCGCCTCCCGGCGCGCCGCACTTGATGGAAAACACCCGGGCGTCCCGCTGCCAACTGCTGCGCAGAGCCAGCAGACCCAAATCCTCAAAATACCGAGCCAGGGGCAAATCGTCAAACTCCCGTTCTTCCACCGAGGGGTCGTACCACAAAAACTCGAAAATCGCTTCGGGCAGAATTCCGGGCTTCACCTTGCTGTTGGCAGCTTCCTGAGCAAGGAATTCCTTCACCACCATATTTCCCAACTTCTGGGCATGGCCGTTGCGGTATTCCGCCGCTACCTTGTAGTAAACACAGACCGGATGGCTGCTGTAACGGTCGTGGCAGTCGCCGTAGTTCATCTGCCGGGTAAAATCACCGTTGCACTGGTACAGTCGATAATAAAAGGTGTTTTCAAGTAGGGGCTGGATTGGAAATAATCGATTCCTTCCTGCACCTTCAGCAGATGAGCATAGACAAACAGCCACATGCCGCCGTAGCGCCAATAGGTGACGCCCTCGTAGTTGGAACCGTCCTCTGCCATCAAGTCAAACACCCGGGCAAAGTCCTCTTTGGCTTCCTTTATATATGTATCGGCTTCCTCAGCCTGTCCCTGCATGGCATAGCCGGCGGCAGCCAGCCCCGTCATGTTGATCCAGTTGTGGTTCTGGTAAAAGTTGGTGGACCAACCGCTGCCGTAGGTATCACGGCGATAGTCGAACATCACCTTAGCATGGTGACGGATCTTACAGAAGATCCGCTGCTTTTCCTCTTCGGAAAGATAGGGCTTCAACCAGTCGTACCCCAGAGAAAGGCCAAACAATATCCAGGACGCGGATAAATCTACATTTACCAGATGGGCATTTCCCCATTTTTCATAGGACAGCACCGTGTTCATAAACCGCTTGGCATCCTGCAGATACTGTTCGCTGCCGCTGAGTCGGTAGGCCAGGGCCAGGTTAGCAATTGCAATGCCCATATATGTTGTGCTCTCCTTAGGATGTTCCAGAGGCAGCTCCATCTGCTTGTATCGGTCGGCCTGTTCCAGCAGACGCTTGTACTGCATAGCACGACTGGTATCCAGCTGCAGGCAATAGGGTTTCAAATCACCGATAAATATCAATCGATTCACCTTCTTTTTACTTACATACCGTAGCAGAACCGGTGCGGATTGCCCGCAGTTTGTCTGTCAGGCCGGTGATGGCACTGTAAAACAGAGTATATAGGGTGGCAAATCCGAAGGGTTCGCCAGCCACCACCACCGTTTCTGGGGACAGCCCTAGCAAACCGACTAGAAACAGGTTGATATTTTGGTAGCTGAGATATACCAAAATCACCACCAGCATACTCAATCCCAAGTCGCCCAGTGTCTGCAAAGCCCGCTGCCAGCCCTTTTTGTTGCGGTACCTGTGGTTTACAATCTCACCGCCCCGCACGATGTCAAATACATTGTACGCGATGGGATTGTACACCACAATGGTAACAAGGCCGATACCCACTCCCAGGAAAAAGATCAGGTCGATGGGACTGGTGTATCCCCCTGCCTGGGTACCGAAGCCAATCATAAAATAGCACATGCCCACAATCCACCAGCGCAGCAGCGTGGCTTTGGCATTGTCTGAGATTTTTTTGCGACGAGTATGCTTTTTATCCATTTTTCCTTACCTTTCCGTATGCTTTCTGCATGTGTCGATCAAAAGCAGAACACCGGACAGAGCGAACATAGCCATAAGTGCCAGGCTAAACCATACTGCCTTGTATACCATGGCTGGTTCCAGCGAATTTTGGGTACGGATAGCTGTTTGATAAATAGATACCAAGTCTGCCCCCATGCCCACAGTGGCCGCGCACAGAGCGATAGTAGCGTATCCCGCAAAGGAACGGCTCACATGCACTTGGGTGGATTCAAACAGAGTAACCAACCCCAACAGCACAAACAGAAACATGATGAATCCGCATATCTGATTTTCCAGCAGCAGCAGAGCGCTGGTGTGCACATAGGTGAAAATCAGATGCGCAATCGCTGCCACTGCAATGAGCAGTTTGGCCACTGTCTGGATATGGATGTTTTCTTTCAGTTCACGCATGGTCGTCACCTGCTTCCATATGTAAGATCGCTTCGCCCGTTTCGGCATCGAAGAAATGCGCCCGGGACATATCCGGCTTGAGATACAGCCGGCCGCCAAAGCAGGCCGATGTATCGTCGATACGGCACTGTACATCCTGCTGCTGAATCTGCGCGTGGATGATGAGATGGCTGCCCATAAATTCTTTAGCCACAAAATCCGCCTTGAAAGTACCATCGCCGGCCTCTTCTGCAAGGCTGAACACCTCGGGATGTAAACCCAGGATCACTTCCTTGGAGCTCCAGGCCTCCAGCTTGTGGGCTGCCCAAGGGGCGAGACGCAACCGATTTTCACCGCACACGAAGGTTTCCCCTTCCAACTTGCCGCGGATAAAATTGATCTGGGGCGAGCCGATAAATCCCGCCACAAACATATTCACCGGCAGTCCGTAAATTTCCCGGGGCGTACCCACCTGCTGCACCACACCTTCCTTCATCACCACCATACGGTCAGCCATGGTCATGGCCTCGGTCTGGTCATGTGTGACGTAAATAGTAGTCACCTTTAGGCTTCTCTGCAGCTTTACGATCTCGATGCGGGTGCTGTTGCGCAGTTTTGCATCCAGATTGGACAGCGGCTCATCCATCAGGAATGCCTTGGGATGACGAATGATGGAACGTGCCAGAGCCACCCGCTGTTTCTGTCCACCAGAAAGCTGCCCCGGCAGCCGGTTGAGATATTGCTGGATATCCACCGTTGCCGCCGCCTGTTGGACCTTGTCATAGATGGCCGTGTCCTTCTGGTGCTGCACCTTCATGCTGATACCCACATTGTCGTACACCGACAAATTGCCGTACAGCGCGTAATCCTGAAATACGATGGCAATATCCCGCTCCACTGGAGGACGGTTGTTGATCACCTTGCCGTCCAACAGCAGCTTGCCGGAGGTGATCTCCTCCAGGCCCGCCAGCATGCGCAGAACGGTGGATTTTCCACAGCCGGATGGTCCCACAAAGACGATAAACTCGCCGTCATCCACATCCAGATTGAAATCATGGATGGCATGAAACCCATTGGGATACACCTTGTTTACATTCTGAAACTGTATTTTTCCCATCTGTATGCCTCCATCATTTACTGGTTCGGATGTGCCAGCTGCTTCTGCAGCCGGCGTCGTTTGGAGCTTTTGCGCAGGCTGTTGCCACCAGCAGCAAACAACAAAGCCGCTCCCGCTAGGTTGGCGACCAGGATGATCTGCTCACGGTCATAAGGCTGTAGCACAAAGGGTACCAGCACAAACTGACGAAGCAGCATATAACCGCCCACAATCAGACTAACTGCTGCCCAAGGTATTTCGTACACATTCACCTTCACCGCACAGGTAAACAGCAAGAACAAAAGGAAAATGTTCACGATCACCGCAACGCCCATCATAAAGGTAACCGGCATCACGTCCAGAATACTCACCACATACACAAATTCCAACAGGGTGGCCAGCAAGATCATGGCGTAGGAAGGCGCATCCTTTTTATAGAGGGTAACATATACCTTTTTCTCTTTTTCCGAAATATCCGGCTTCATATCAGGCGCCTCCCTTCTGCAGTTTTTTGTATCGGATATGGCTGAGCAGCAGCACCGCCGCAAAAGCTACGCAGACAATAATCTGCACACTATATATCCCGATACCCACCTGAAACGTAGTAAATTTGAGTTCATACCCGGTGATTCCGTCAGCGTACAGATACTGAAAATCCAGTCCCTTGTAATACGCCCAGATGGCGAGAATGTTGCGAATGGCGTTCACGGCGCCAAAGCAGCAGCAGCCCATATACACCGTCATCACAGCAGCCGCAAAGCGGTCCGGCACAGCTGTGCGGATCTCCAAAAGAACAATCATCAAAATACCGATAATTCCCACAATGGCCCACACCAGGATCTGCCGGTTGAATCCCTGCAGGATCACCTCGTAAAACTGGGCGATTTGTTTGTTTTGAGGCATTTTCAGTCCAAACAGGTCGTTGTATTCGGTCATGAATACCAAGGTGTACAGGAATACCACAATGGCCGTCACTGTGTATACGGCCGACAGAATAACCTGTCCCCGAAATATTTTTTCATAGTCAAGCCCTCCATTGTTTGTTTCGGGGAGACCGAGGTCTCCCCGAAACAGCACGCGCACAATTATTGGGCCGCGGTCATCACCTGATATGCCTGCTGATAGGCAGTAACATACGCATCCAGGTTTCTTGCTTCAAATGCAGCCAGATATTCGTTGTAATCGGCCGGAATGGAGATGCCGTTCGGAGCATTCCCCTTGGCATTGTACCGCACGATGTTGAACATCTCCTCGCTCAGATCTTCCATACCCATGGTAGTGGTTTCGGAAATAGCCTCCTTCTGACGCAGCGTCAAAGAGAACACAGGAGGAACCATCTTGTAATAGTTGGGGTTATCACCCTTGATACCTTCGCCCGCGTAGGTGGCAAAGTGTGTGGTGGAATTCTGCAGCAGCTCCCAGCCTTCAAATCCACGCTCGGAGGTATACTGGTATTCGAAGCCGATATCCTTCTGGTAGCCGATGGGAATCAGGCAACCCAGCCAGTCGCGCAGGAAAGTGGAAAGGTCGCCCTTGGCCACGGAAGCGCAGGTCTCCATCACCCAATCGGTGTACTGGGGATATTCCTTGCCATCGGGTCCGGTATAGGTCTCGTTTTCCTTCAGGAACATGGGCAGGCCGTAGTTCTGCAGGGTGGAGCCTTCTTCGGTGAAGAAGTAGTCCAGCAGAGCGCAGGAGCGGTACAGCTCAGCATCGGTGGCGCAGCCGGCTACAGAGATGGACCAGCCATCAGGCTTGATGGCGCGGCCATTGTCGATATAATACTGCCACACGCCGTTCACCTTGGCCACCGGGGGCAGCACCACCACGATGTCCTTGTTAAGGGAATCAGCAGTGGAAGAAGCCTGCCAGTCAAAGGTGATAAAGCCATAAGCGGGCGCTTCGCTCTCGTCAGTGCCCCACAGGGTGCTGCGGAAATTGGTCTTGTTGGTCAGATCATAACAATCGGAATAAATCAGGCCCTCGGCCTCCATATCCGACAGGTAGCACAGCACATCGTACATACCCTCGGTGGAGTAGGTATACTGCAGGGTACCGGTTTCATCGATATACCAACGGGAAGTATAGCTGTCGGCGCTGTGTGCCTTCACACCGTCAAAATAGGTGGACAGACGCAGCAGATCTTCCCGGTAGGAAGACTGGCGGGTAAACATGGGCCACACGGTGTCCGCCTTACCCTGTGTCAGATAGGTGGGATTGGCCTTGATGCAGCGCATCAGCGCAATGAGCTCGTCGATGTCATAGGCTGCCTTTTCACCCAGAAACAGCTCAGAGGGCTTTTCGTAGTCATAGTTGTCATTGATGTACTGCACCATGGCCTTGGTGAGGGTCTCACCATTCTTCACAGCCAGTTCGTTCTGGATCTCAATGATGCTCTGATCAGTTTTCTTCGTGATTTCAACGCCTTCTTTAGGAGTCACGGTGCCGCCGTTGTCGCCTCCGCGGGTGTTGTCGCCCACATAGAAGCCATCGTAGTAGACTTCAAACTCGCCGTTGGTATCGTAAGCCGCGTTGGGATCATCCAGCAGCATAGTCACCCAAGACTGCCGCAGGCTGAAGCTGCGGGCAAAGTTGTTCAACTCTGCAATATAGGGTGCGTGGTAGATGTTGCCGTCATATGCAGTGATGGCGGTTTTTACATCGGGATTGGCATCCAGATAGGCCTTAAAGTTGGGCATATAGCCCTGGGCCATCATGTCGCTGAGATTGACGAATTTGCCTTCGGTGCCGTAGTACATCAGATCGTCAGCAATAGAGTTACCGCCAAAAATGTTGGCCTCGGAGAAGTTGGTGGTAGAGGCGATATCAATCATCTCAGTGGCTTTCTGGTCCTGGGTTGTGATATCGGTGAGTTCACAGTTAAGGGCCGTTTCCACATAGTCCCACATGGGTTTGAGCATACCGGCGGTGTACACGGTGCCGTCGGGCAGGGTCAGGGGGGATTCCTGGTTGTAGGTGATGGTACGGGACTTGTTGCCGGCCGCATAGTTGATTTTGAGGCTTACCTTTTCGGTGAGGTCGGTCTTGTCCTCGGTGGACTGGGTCTGTTCGCTGCTGGCCGCAGATTCAGCCCCGGCGCTTCCCGCCTGGTCCACGATGGTGGAGCCGCACCCGGACAGGGTGGACAGCAACATGGTGCCCGCCAGCATAAAGCCGGCAAATTTTCGCATTTTCATTGTATCCTCCTTAATTTTTATTATCCTTTCACGCCGCCCATATTTACGCCTTTTGCAAAATACTTCTGGATGTAAGGATAGATAGCCAAAACCGGAATGATGGAGCAGATGATGATGGCATACGCCAGGCTGTCTGCCGAGTAGGACAGAACCACCGGCGATTCATCGTACAGCTTCTGGTAGTTTTCGATGAGCTGCCGCAGATACACCTGCAGAGGCTGCTGGTAGGGGTCGGTGAGAAGCATCCGGGACCAGTAGTACCCGTTCCAGCGGCTGATAGCGTAAAACAGCGTCACCGTTGCAATGCTGGCCGTGGACATGGGCACATAGATCTTGTAAAACAGCTGGAATTCGTTGGCGCCGTCCACAATGGCGGCCTCCTCCAACTCCTTGGGGATGCTGCTGAAATAGTTGCGCAGCAGAATGATGTTGTAGGCCTGCACGCCAAAAGCCACCACCATGCCCCAGCGGTTATCCACATGCATGCTCTTATAATTCAGATACAGGGGGATCATACCGGCGCTGAACCACATGGTAAACACCAGCAAAAAGTTCCACTGGCGGCGGAATTTCAGCTTTTTCTTCTGCAAAGCATAGGCACCGGTGAGGGAAATACCCATGCTCCAGGCGGTGCCGATCACCGTGTAAAACAGGGTGTTGGCATAGGCAATCCAAAATCCCTTACTTTCGATGACCATTTCATAGGCCTGCAGGGTGATGTCCTTGGGCAGCAGGGTGATCAGACCGCTTTCGTAGGCCAACTTTCCGCTGATGGACACGCTGAAGGCGTATACAATGGGGTACAGCGTGACAAGGGCAAAGACAATCACCAGCAGATAGGAACACACCTTGAATATCTTTTCACTTTTGTTCAGTAATCCCATAATCAGATTCTCCTATTTACCACAGCGAAGTATCGGATATGTTGCGGCTTATGGAGTTGGCTCCGATCACCAGCGCAAAAGCAATCAGTGAATTGAACAGACTTACCGAAGCTCCCATGCCATAGTTGGCCGACAAAATACCAATGCGCTGTTCGAAGGTGGACAGAACGTCTGCCGTCACATACACGTTGGAGTTGTACATCAGCAGCACCCGTTCATACCCGATGGAGAGCATATTGCCTATGCGCATGATGATCATGATGATCAGGGTAGGGGCCATGCCCGGGAAAGTGACATACCGCAGCTCCTGCAATTTG
>ENA-OUNH01000049-OUNH01000049.1-human-gut-metagenome-genome-assembly--contig:-NODE-49-length-45700-cov-4.833300_pt1 | contig 45700 bp, 53 predicted proteins | sample MGYA00242806_ERZ504814 | MGnify/ENA primary metagenome ERZ504814 (study PRJEB26092, sample SAMD00036389) | human gut metagenome | host: Homo sapiens | study: EMG produced TPA metagenomics assembly of...
GCTATATTATTCTAACTTCACAAGAAATAAAAAAGACGAATTGAAAGTAGACGCAAAATATAAAATAAATATGTATTTCAGTGAGAAGAAAGCACTGCTGCGATTCTGCAGTAGTGCTTTCTAAATAAAAAGGTGCATTATGAAAGAAAAGAAGAATTATATTGACAACATCCCGAAGATCAATGATATGAAATGGGATGTGTCAGAAGATGGAATTGTAGAAATTACAGTAGAAAATACTGGATTTTATAATACGATCGCGCAGAAAATATTTAAAAAGCCACGTTACAGTTTTATCAAATTAGATGAATATGGAAGTTTTGTGTGGCAGAAAATTGATGGAAAGAAAAGTATTTATGAGATAGGAAAAGAACTTCAAGCAGTTCATGAAGGTGCAGCAACACAGTTATATGAAAGATTATCACAGTATTTTGCAATTTTAGAAAGAAATAAATACATTGTTTTTGAAGAATAAATATTATTAAAAGTGAAAAAGGATTTAATATGAAAATATCAACAGTGATCATAGGCATTGCTTTATTTGCCATAGTGACGATGATCCTATATGGATGGGGAATCGTAAAACAAAAGAATCAGACAAGTGACCTGATGAATTTGCTTTTTAGTAAAGGACAGGATAAAATAAAAAGTATTTAAAACAACATGAATACGTTACAATTTCACAGGTAGAACAGATTTGCGAAGGTCTTGAAGCGAAACAGCCATTTTCAAGAAATAAAGCGGTTGTGAAGGATAAACGAGACTATGCGAAGAAACTTGTAGAATATATGCTGAAAACGAATCAGCTCGAACAAGAGGGCAGTCGTTACAAAATGCACAAAAAATAAGGAGGGCATAAAATGTCAGTATTAGGAGAATTACAGCCAAACAAAGTATTTAAATATTTTGAGGAGATTTGTTCAATCCCTCACGGATCAAGAAATCTGCAGCAGATTAGCGATTATCTGGTAGATTTTGCAAAAGCACATGAATTAAAATACAGACAGGATGAAGATCTGAATGTGATCATCTGGAAAGATGGATCCAAAGGATATGAGGCTTCTGAACCAGTCATTCTTCAGGGACATATGGACATGGTTGCAGTCAAAGAAGCAGATTGCGATAAAGATATGGAAAAAGAAGGATTGGATCTGGAAATCAATGGAGATTATATTTCAGCAAAAGGAACTTCTTTAGGTGGAGATGATGGGATTGCGGTTGCATATACACTTGCAGTGTTAGACGATGAAGAAATGGCACACCCACCAATCGAAGCAATCTTTACAGTTAACGAAGAAATCGGTATGCTTGGAGCAGCAACTATTGATGTTTCAGATCTTAAGGGACGTTTATTTATGAACATGGATTCTGAAGACGAAGGAGTGTTTACAGTCAGCTGTGCAGGTGGAGCATCCGTAATCTGTAAGATTCCATATGAGACAGAAACTGTCAATGCATCTGTTATTGAAATCAAGATGACTGGATTTGCAGGTGGGCATTCTGGTGTCGAGATCATCAAAGGGCGTTTGAACGCAAACTGTGCAATGGCAAGAGTATTGTTAAGTCTGTTTAATGAGGTTGAAATGCAGCTTGTTTCCGTAAATGGTGGAGAAAAAGACAATGCGATCGCTAAGTTTAGCGAAGCATCTGTTGCAGTACTTCCAGAAGAATTAGAAGCAGCAAAACAGATCGTTGAAGATACATTTGCACAGATCAAAGAAGAATATAAAGTCACAGATCCAGATGCAAAATTAACAGTGAATGTAAAAGAAGCAGCAAATATAGAAACATTCACAGAAGATACAACATTTGCAGTAGTAACAGCAATGGTTCATATGCCAAATGGTGTTCAGAGAATGAATCCAGAGATTGAAGGATTGGTACAGACATCACTGAATATGGGAATTTTAACAACAGAAGAATCTGAAGTACAGATGACATTTGCAGTTAGAAGTTCCAGTGAGACAGAAAAACAGTATCTGATCGATCAATTAACATCTCTTACAGAAACATTAGGAGGGAATGTAGAGATTGCAGGACCATATCCAGGATGGGAATATAAAGCAGATTCCAGATTACGTGAGGTTATGGTTGAAGCATATAAACATTTATACAACGGAGAAGAACCAGTTGTTGAAGGTATTCATGCAGGACTTGAATGTGGAATCTTTGCTTCTAAATTGCCGGGGCTTGATGCAGTATCCTTTGGACCACAGATGGAACATATTCATACAACAAATGAGGTGTTGAGTATCTCATCTACAGAACGTACATGGGAACTGGTTGTGAAAACGTTGGCTGCTTTGAAATAAATTGTGATTTGTAGTTTGAAGACGGAAATTATTGGTGGAATATTATAAAAAGAGATCATGTGCCTGCAACCCACTCGCGTTCGGACTCCCACGTAGCTGTACTAAGCTCCTGAATGGTCTAACGACCATCCACTCGCTAAGTGCAGACGTGTCCGTACGGTTGCTGACACATGATCTCTTTTTATAATATTCAAATAATTTACGTGATTCAAACCACTACACAGTGTGTATGTTATACGGTACTGGCTAATAATTTTTGTATTTATTAACAGATGACAGATGGTAAAAGGGCTTAAACAACACCGATTTATCGAGGTGTTTGGAAAATATTCAAATTGCTTATCTTCAGTTTGTTGATAATATTATTGGAGTTGAATCTTCTGCCATTTTGTATTGATATATTATAACAAGTACGATTATAATAAAATAGTTGTGTTTTTTTAAACCATTTTATACAATAATAAATAGAAAAATCAAAATGAAAGGAATAAAATGAATCCATGGAAGAATTCTTACAAGTAGGAGCAATCGCCAACACACACGGCATCGCTGGGGAAGTCAAAGTATTTCCGATGACAGATGATATCAAACGATTTAAGAAATTAAAAGAAGTATATTTAGATACAGGAAAAGAAAGAAAACTATTACACGTAGTGTCATGCAAATTCGTAAAGAACCAGCCGGTTTTGAGATTTAAAGAATTTTCAAATATCAACGAAGTAGAGATGTATAAAAGAAAAGGCCTGTTTGTTACAAGAGATCAGGCAGTACCTCTTGAAAAAGACGAATACTTTATCGCAGATCTGATCGGTCTTTCTGTGATCAGAGAGGATAATGGAGAAGTTCTTGGGGAATTAACTGATGTTTTACAGACGGGTGCAAATGATGTCTATGAAGTGAAGATGGAAGATGGAAAAGAAGTTTTACTTCCAGCGATCAGAGAATGCATTAAGAATGTGGATCTTCAAAAAGGTGAGATCACAGTCCATGTCATGAAAGGATTATTAGATGAATAGATTTCATATATTAACATTATTTCCAGAGATGGTGATGGACGGGTTGAATACAAGTATCATCGGAAGAGCGATTGAAGCAGGACTTCTTGAGATCAATGCGGTCAATATTCGTGACTATTCTACCAATAAACATATGAAAGTGGATGATTACCCATATGGAGGCGGAGCCGGACTTGTGATGCAGCCAGAGCCGGTTTACCGTGCGTATAAAGACCTTGAAAAAGATATGAAGAAGAAACCAAGAGTTGTCTATCTGACGCCGCAAGGGACAACATTTCATCAGGAGATGGCAAAGGAACTTGCAAAAGAAGAAGAATTAGTTTTTTATGTGGGCATTATGAAGGAATCGATGAGAGGGTTTTGGAAGAAATAGTTACAGATTATGTATCAATCGGAGATTATGTATTGACTGGTGGGGAATTGCCTGCAATGGTGATGATCGATTCAATTTCAAGATTGGTTCCAGGTGTTTTACATAATGATGATTCCGCTGGGGATGAATCTTTCGAAAATGGGTTGCTTGAATATCCACAGTATACAAGACCACCAGTGTTTTTAGATAAAGAGGTGCCAGAAGTTCTTTTATCCGGACATCACGAGAATATCCGCAAATGGAGGCATGAACAGTCAGTCAAACGTACCAAAGAGAGAAGACCGGATCTATGGGAGGCATATGAGAAGGAGATGAAAGAAAAAGATGGGGGAAAATAGGATTAAGCTTGTCGCAGCGGATATGGATGGAACACTGTTGAATCGAGAGCGTAAGATTACAAAGTATACACAGAATGTGATCAAAAAAGCAATGGCACAAGGTGTTTATTTCGTTCCGGCTACAGGAAGAGCTGTGAATGCATTACCGCCAGAGTTAAAAGAGATGGAAGGAATTCGCTATGGGATTTTCAGTAATGGTGCAACCATTTATGACTTAAAAGAAGAAAAAGTGATTTATAAAAATCATTTTGAAATGGATCGAGTTTTAGAGTTGATGGATTTTCTTAAGCAATTTGATCTAATGGAAAGTATTAGTTTAAATGGGCAATCCTATGCTAACAAAAAAGAAATGGAAAATATTGATTATTATGAACTTGATTCAAATACAAAAGCAATTGTGCAGGGGTCGAGAGTTCTTGTTGATGATTTAGAGATGTTTGTAAAAGAACAGTCAACAACTGTTGAGAAGACAACTTTATTATTTAAGACGATGGAAGAAAGACGAAGAGCAGCGGATGCATTGAGTAAGATTGAAGACATTCAGTTTTCAAGTTCTCTTCCAAAGAATCTTGAGATTTCTAAGAAAGGCTGTAATAAAGGAGATGGTCTGTTCCATCTTGCAAAGATCTTGAATATTCAAAAAGAAGAGATTATGAGTTGTGGGGATGCAGACAATGACAGAGAACTTTTAGAAAGTGCAGGACTTGCGGTTGTTATGGAAAATGGCCTTGATTCTATGAAAGCGATCGCAGACTATATTACGGTTTCCAATCAGGAAATGGAGTCGCAAAGGCAATGGAGAAATTTGTATTAAGGTAAAGAATCTTAAAAAAATACTAAAAAAACACTTAGCTTCACATAAAAAATATAGATAATAATGTTACAAGTTGTTATAAATATGGATGGTCCTCTGTTACATTTGGTATTAAGAACATCTAAAAACGTTCAAGGAGGAACAACAATGAGCGCACAGGATATTATTAAAAGCATCGAAGATGCACAGTTAAGAGAAGTTGCTGAATTCAAAACAGGAGACACTGTAAGAGTTCACGCGAAAGTAAAAGAAGGAAACCGTGAAAGAATTCAGGTTTTCGAAGGAACAGTCATCAAAAGACAGAATGGTGGAGCACGCGAAACATTTACTGTAAGAAAACAGGCAAGTGGTGTTGGTGTTGAAAAAACATGGCCAGTACATTCTCCAATCATCGAAAAGATTGAAGTAGTAAGACGTGGTAAAGTAAGACGTGCTAAATTATACTACTTACGTGATCGTGTTGGTAAAGCAGCAAAAGTAAAAGAAAGAGTATAATCAGACAAAGATTGTCAAAAGAGAGGGATAGGCTGTATAGCTTATCCCTGTTTTAGTATACAGGAATTTTACGAATCTTTCTATACGAAGAGGAAAGGAGTTCTTCTATGAGGAAAGGATACACAGTAACCTATCAGATGCGCAAGAAACAGCGTCAGCAAAGGGAAATCGTGATTCAGTATGTCTTAAAATTTGTCGGAGTTGTGTTACTGGCATTTTTGTTAGTAAGATTTGTGTGTTTCAGTTTTACGATTCAAGGTGATTCTATGTCACCAACGATTGAAAGAGGTGAAAAACATCTGGTGAATCGCCTGATCTATCAGATCAAGGGACCAAGTAGGTATGATGTGGTCATATTTAAATCAGATGACAAGAATGGAAATTACTATGTAAAACGAGTGATAGGTCTTCCGGGAGAAAAGGTTCAGATCAAAAACGGCAGAATCTATGTAAACGGAAAGAAAACAAAAGCATTTTCAAGTCAGAAGATTTTATCTGCAGGATTAGCAGCAGATGAGATTACATTAAAGAGTAAGCAGTACTTTGTTGTGGGAGATAACTATAATAATAGTGAAGATTCCAGAAGTGCGAGTGTTGGAAATATCAAAAGAACAAATATCATTGGAAAGGTCGGTATCAAATACTGGCCGTGGTAAACAGAGGGAAGGAGAAATAAAGAATGGATTTTCAGTGGTACCCGGGTCATATGACCAAAGCAAAACGTATGATGCAGGAAAACATGAAACTGATCGATATTATGATCGAACTTGTGGATGCAAGAATTCCACTAAGCAGCAGAAATCCGGATATTGACCAGTTGGCAGCGAACAAGTCACGATTGATCTTGTTAAATAAGACAGATATGGCAGATGAACGTGTGACTGCACAGTGGGAAGAATATTTTAAAGAAAAAGGATTCTATGTAGCAAGAACAAATGCAAGATCAGGAAAAGGTGTCAAAGGTACACAGGCGATCGTGATGGATGCCTGCAAGGAAAAACTTGAGAGAGATAGAAAACGTGGGATTAAAAACCGTCCGATCAGAGCAATGATCGCAGGAATCCCAAACGTTGGAAAATCAACATTTATCAACAGTCTGGTTGGAAAAGCCTGTACAAAAACAGGAAATAAACCAGGAGTTACAAAAGGAAAACAGTGGATCAAATTAAATAAGAATATTGAATTATTAGATACCCCTGGAATTTTATGGCCTAAATTTGAAGACCAGCAGGTTGGGCTTCGTCTGGCATTGATCGGATCGATCAGAGATGAAATCCTCAATCAGGATGAAATGGCGATCGAACTGATCGAGTATTTAAAAATCATTATCAGGGAATTCTTGCTGATCGCTATCAAGTAGATGAAAATGAAGATAAAGTGAAAATCTTAGAACAGATTGCGCTAAATCGTAATTGTAAGATGAAAGGAAATGAATTAGATTACGAAAAAGCATCAAAGATCGTATTAGAGGAATTCCGAAATGGGAAATTAGGAAAAATTTCTCTGGAAACACCAGAAGAAGGGACAAAAGAGGCATAAAAGCCTTTGAGGGGCAGATATAAGAATGTTTAAAAGTATTCTAAGGTTGCTGGGTACCATTTTGATCGCGGTTGCATTTGCATTTGTTCTTATTATGTGTGTTGGTGAACGGACGAAAGTAAGTGGACATTCAATGGAACCGCACTTGCATGATCATGATCAAGTGTTGTTAGATAAGTTAACATATCGTTTTCGGGATCCTAAACGATATGAGATTATTGTATTTCCAGGACCAGAAGGTGGCGATCAGTTTTTTGTAAAGCGAGTGATCGCACTTCCAGGAGAAACGGTAAAGATCACAAAAGGAAAAGTCTATGTAAATGACAAAGAAGTAAAAGATTATTCCAAAGATCATACGACAGATTCATGTGAATTAAAAGGAAAGTTTCATCTTTCATCAGATGAATATTTTGTTTTAGGAGATAACAGAGATAATAGTAATGACAGTAGATATAAAGAGGTTGGTCCAGTAAAGAGGTCAAAGATCACAGGGAGGATTATTTCCGGTTTTATCCATGGAAGAATGCAGGTGTGATCCGGCCATAGGAAGGGTTTTAAGACTTATGACAAAGAAAGAAGAACGAGAAGCCAAGAAGTTAGAAAAATTAAGGCTTGAGAAAGAAAGAATGTATGAGATGTTTTCTTTTGAAAGAGAATATGGAAATCATCAGGCGATTTGTGGAATTGATGAAGTTGGAAGAGGACCATTTGCAGGACCTGTTGTTGCGGCTGCAGTGATTTTGCCAAAAGACTGTGATATTTTATATCTGAATGATTCCAAAAAGCTTTCAGAGAAGAAAAGGGAGCTTTTATATGATGAGATTTATGAGAAAGCAGTTGCAATCGGTATTGGAATGTCTTCAGAAGAAGTGATCGATGAGATCAATATCCTGCAGGCAACTTATAAGGCAATGCAGCAGGCAATTTCAAAGCTTTCGATAAAACCAGATCTTTTATTGAATGATGCGGTCACAATTCCAGATGTTGAGATCGAACAGATTCCGATCATCAAAGGAGATGCAAAAAGTGCATCGATCGCAGCGGCAAGTATTGTTGCGAAAGTTACAAGGGACCGTATGATGAAAGAATATGATATAATTTATCCGGGATATGACTTTGCAAAAATAAAGGATATGGAACCAAAGCACATATTGAAGGAATCAAAAAGCAGGGAATCTGTGATATCCATAGAAGAACATTTGTAAAGAAATACATATAAAAAACAAAAAGTATATATAATATGAAGAAAAATAACAGGGAGACAGGGGCAAAAGCAGAAGCGATTGCCTGTTGGTTTCTGAAACAGCAAGGATATGACGTCCTTGAACAAAACTTTTATACAAAAGTCGGAGAGATTGATATTATAGCAAAAGAAGATCAGACATTGGTATTTGTGGAAGTAAAATACAGAAAAGATGACAAAAAGGGATATCCGGCACAAGCTGTAGACCAAAGAAAACAGCAGAAGATCCGAAAGAGTGCAATGATTTATTTAAAGAAGAATCATCTATCTTTTGAACAGCCGATCCGTTTTGATGTAGTGGAGATTTTAGGAAAGAAGATCAGGGTGATAAAATATGCATTTTAAAAAATCAAACGATAATCAGTCTACGATATTACATGAGGGGTCTGTTCCATATCTGACATTTAAAAAATTGGATCAGGCAGGAGTCAGACATGGATTTTCAACACGTATGGGTGGAGTCAGCGAAGGAATGTTTACCACGTTGAATTTAAGCTATAACCGTGGAGATAAAAAAGAAGCTGTGGATGAAAATTTCAGAAGAATCTCAGAAGCGATCGGATTCGATCATACAAAGCTGGTATTTTCAAATCAGATTCATGAGACGAGAATCCATAAGGTAACGAAAGAAGATTGTGGAAAAGTTATGAAAGATATGGATGGTCTTGCTACAAATGAGCAGGGGATTCCGCTTTATACAGGATATGCAGATTGTGTGCCTTTGTTTTTTTATGATCCGGTAGAAAAGGCTGCAGCTTTAGCACATTCAGGATGGAGAGGCACTGTTGGAAGAATCGGTGCCAAGATGGTACAATTTTAGAAAATGAATATGGAAGTAAAAAGGAAATATCATCGCAGCCATTGGACCATCAATCTGCCGAAGTTGCTACGAGGTTAGTGAAGATGTTGCAGATGAGTTTAAAAAGAACTGACAGGACATGATGCAAAAGAATTTTTGGATGATAAAGGGAATGGAAAATACCAGCTTGATCTCTGGAAAGCAAATGAGATTATTTTGACAGAAGCAGGAATCCGTCCAGAAAATCTTGATATTACAGATATCTGCACATGTTGTAATCCTGATCTACTGTTTTCGCATAGAGCAAGTCATGGGAAACGTGGTAATCTGGCAGCATTTATTGTGTTATAAAAAGGTAAATAAAAAGAATATATCTTGTGAAATTCTTCACACTGGACGAATTTCATAAGATAAGGTATACTAAGAAACAGTACAGGTTTTGAAACATTTAGAGAGGTATATAGATTATGAGTAAGCCGATCATTGCCATTGTAGGAAGACCGAATGTAGGAAAGTCTACATTGTTTAATGCACTGGCAGGAGAAAAAATTTCAATTGTTAAAGATACACCAGGAGTTACAAGAGACCGTATCTATGCAGATGTGACATGGTTAAACTATCAGTTTACATTGATTGATACAGGTGGTATTGAACCAGACAGTGGTGATTTATTATTAAGCCACATGAGAGGACAGGCAGAGATCGCAATGGAGACAGCAGATGTGATCATCTTCCTTACAGACGTAAGACAGGGGCTTGTCGATGCAGATTATCAGGTGGCAGATATGTTAAGACGATCAGGAAAACCAATTGTGTTAGCAGTCAATAAAGTAGATAATTACGAAAAATTCGTTCTGGATACTTATGAATTTTACAATCTGGGGCTTGGAACACCATTTCCAGTTTCAGCGAATTCTAAGATTGGATTCGGTGATCTGTTAGATGAAGTTCTTGTTCACTGCAATCCACAGGATGCAGATGAGAAAGAAGATGAAAGACCAAGAGTTGCAATCATCGGAAAGCCAAATGCAGGAAAATCTTCATTGATCAATAAATTATTGGGAGAAGACCGTCTGATCGTTTCTGATATTGCAGGAACAACAAGAGATGCGATTGATACAACGGTCAAACGTAATGGAAAAGAATATGTATTCATCGATACAGCCGGACTTCGAAAGAAAGCCAGAGTCAAAGAAGATATCGAACGTTACAGTGTGATCCGTACGGTTGCAGCAGTAGAACGTTGTGATGTGGCGATCTTAGTCATTGATGCGGAAGAAGGAATCACAGAACAGGATGCCAAGATCGCAGGAATTGCCCATGAACGTGGAAAAGGTATGATCATTGCGGTTAACAAATGGGATCTCATCGAGAAGAACGATAAGACAATCTACAAGTTTACAAACCAGGTTAGAGAAGTGTTATCTTATATGTCATATGCAGAACTTGTTTTCATCTCTGCTAAGACAGGACAGAGACTTCCTAAGATTTTTGATGTTCTTGATATGGTGATCGAGAATCATGCATTACGTGTACAGACAGGAGTCTTAAACGAGATCCTTACAGAGGCGGTAGCGATGAAACAGCCACCATCAGACAAAGGAAAGAGATTAAAACTTTACTATATCACACAGGTTTCTGTAAAACCGCCAACATTTGTTGTGTTTATCAATGATCGTCAGTTAATGCATTTTTCATATACAAGATATCTTGAGAACCAGATCCGTAATACATTTGGATTCAGAGGAACACCAATTCATATTATTGCGAGGGAAAGGAAGGAAAGATAATGGCAGTTTGTATTGTTGTGTGTATGATCGTCGGATACCTGTTTGGGTGTATTCAGACAGGATATATTGTCGGACGAGTAAATAAGATCGATATCAGAGATTACGGAAGTGGAAATTCCGGGACAACGAATACATTAAGAACTTTGGGAAAGACAGCAGCGATCATTACATTTCTTGGAGATGCCGTCAAAGGACTTGTGGCGGTGAATCTTGCGAGATATGTGATCATGCCGGCTTTTCATGTAGAAGGAGAAGCTTATCTTTGGCTTTTGACAGGATTTGCAGTAGTACTGGGACATAATTTCCCGTTTTATCTTGGGTTTAAAGGTGGAAAGGGAATAGCGACAACTGGGGGAGTTATTTTTGCATTTCACTGGCAGCTTGGGTTGGTCTGTGCAGCAGTATTTTTGATCATTACGGCTATTTCTAAGTATGTATCGTTAGGATCGATCTGCATGGTGCTGATCATTCCATTTATTTTGTATTTTAACAATCCACATGATTGGAAATTAGTTATTGTTGGATGTATATTTACAGCCATGGCAATTTGGCGCCATCGTGCGAATATTGGGCGTTTGATGAATGGTACTGAGAATAAATTAGGTCAGAAAGTAAAACGTTAGGAGGAACTTAAACAGATGAAGAAAGTTAGCGTTATCGGTGCAGGAAGCTGGGGAAGTGCCCTTGCGGTATTATTAGCAAATAATGGACATGAAGTGACATTGTGGACACATGATCCGCATGAAATAGAGATGCTTTCCACAAAGAGAGAGCAGGTAGAGAAATTACCTGGAGTAAAATTGCCAGATAATATTATGATTGAGGCAGATCTTAAAACAGCTTTAACAGATGAAGATGTTGTTGTTATGGCAGTTCCTTCACCTGTTGTTCGTATGGTTGCAAAACAGATGTCCCCATTTATAAAAGACGGACAGATCATTGTTAACGTTGCAAAAGGTATCGAAGATGTTACATATAAGACATTATCGGATATCATTGAAGAAGAGATTCCAAATGCAGAAGTTTGTGTACTATCAGGGCCTAGTCATGCAGAAGAAGTAGGAAGAGGAATTCCTACAACGGTTGTAGTTGGTGCAAAGAATAAAGAGACAGCGGAAATGCTTCAGGATGTATTTATGAATAAAGTATTCCGTGTATACACAAGTTCCGACATTGTTGGAATTGAGCTTGGAGGAGCATTGAAGAACGTTATTGCATTAGCAGCAGGAACGGTTGATGGTCTTGGATATGGAGATAATACAAAAGCAGCATTAATGACAAGAGGAATTGCAGAACTGACACGTCTTGGAGAAGCACTTGGTGGAAAACCAGAGACATTTTCAGGCCTTACAGGAGTTGGAGATCTGATCGTTACATGTACAAGCGTACATAGTCGAAATCGTAAAGCAGGATACTTAATGGGAAAAGGTATGACTGCAGAGGAAGCTATGAAAGAAGTAAAAATGGTTGTAGAAGGGGTATATTCAGCGAAAGCAGCCCTTGGACTTGCAAGGAAATGCAATGTAGCTGTACCAATTGTGGAAGCAGTGAACAGAGTGTTATTTGAGAATGCGGATCCAAAAGAAGAAGTTTCAAACTTACTCCTTCGTGAGAGAAAACAAGAACATACAAATCTTGAATGGAATTAATCAGGATATATAAAAACATAAATATATACAAAACATAAAAACATGAAGGAAGGAAGACAACAATGGAATCATTTAGGGAAATGTCAAAAGAAGAGTTACAGGCACAGGAAGTGGAAGTGAACAAAAAGTATCAGGAATTTAAAGATCTTCATCTTTCACTAAACATGGCAAGAGGAAAACCAGCACCAGATCAGATCGATCATGCAAATGGCATGCTTGAGACAATGACAGATTATCATGCAAAAGATGGTCTGGATGTGCGTAATTACGGAGTTCTTGATGGAATTCCAGAGATGAAAGAAATATTCAGCGATTTATTAGATATTCCAGCAAAGAATATCATCGTTGGAGGAAATGCGAGTCTGAATCTGATGTTTGATCAGATGATGAGACTGGTTGTATTTGGAACAGCAGGTGAGAAGCCTTGGGGACAGTTAGAGAAAGTAAAATTCTTATGTCCAGCCCCTGGATATGACAGACATTTTTCAGTTACAGAAACTTTAGGATTTGAACTGATCACAGTTGATATGACATCTGAAGGTCCAGATATGGATCAGGTAGAGAAACTGGTTGCGGAAGATGAAAGTATCAAAGGAATCTGGTGTGTGCCAAAATATTCCAATCCACAGGGAATCTGCTATAGTGATGAAACGGTTGATCGTTTAGCTTCTATGAAGACAGCAGCCAAAGATTTCAGAATCTTCTGGGATAATGCATATGGAGTACATCCAATCTTTGAAGATGTAAAAGTTAAGAATATCTTAGATGCATGTAAAGAAGCAGGAAATGATAACAGAGCATATTATTTCTTCTCAACATCCAAGATCACATTCCCAGGTGCAGGAGTATCTATCATTGCATCAAGCGATGATAATATTGCAGAGATCAAGAAAGTGATGACAGCCCAGACGATCGGATATGACAAGATCAATCAGCTTCGCCATGTGCAGTTCTTTAAGAATGCAGATGGAGTCAGAAAACATATGCAGATCTTAGCAGATTGTTTAAAACCTAAATTCGAGACAGTTCTTAATACGTTAGAGAAAGAGTTAAAAGGAAGCGGACTGATCACATGGGAGAATCCAAAAGGTGGATATTTGTATCTGTAGACGTCCTTCCAGGATGTGCAAAGAGAGTTGTAGAACTTGCCAAAGAAGCAGGTGTTGCATTAACAGGAGCAGGAGCTACATATCCATATAAGAATGATCCAAAAGACAGCAATTTACGAATCGCACCTTCTTACCCTACAGTAGAAGAGTTACAGCAGGCAATGGATCTGTTTTGTGTATGTGTGAAGAAAGCAGGAATTGAAAAACTGTTAGAGCAGGCATAAGAGTTAATAAAAAATACTATGAGGAATATTCTTTATCAATGGTGATAAGGCATGTTCCTCATTTGTTTTTTGTAATACTAGTATTTGGTTTTTAAAATATAAATTCAAAGATTGTATCTATACAATTAACACGTTGATGTGGTAAAATAAAACTGTTTATTCGTAAAATAATAAAAAGGAGTTGATTATACATGAAATTTACAAAGATGCACGGTTGTGGCAATGACTACGTATATGTAAACTGTTTAGAAGAAAAGATCAATAACCCAAATAAAGTGGCAAAATTTATCAGTGACCGGCATTTTGGAATTGGTTCTGATGGAATGATCTGTATTTGTCCATCAGATAAAGCTGATTTTAGAATGGCCATGTATAACTCTGATGGTTCAGAAGGAGCCATGTGCGGAAATGGTGTCCGCTGTATTGCAAAATATGTCTATGATTATGGACTGACAGATAAAACAACGATCACGATCGAGACAAAAGGCGGAATTAAAGAATTAGACCTTACAGTTGAAGACGGCAAAGTGACATGGGTGAAAGTTGATATGGAAGCACCAATCACAAAAGCATCACAGATTCCTGCAATCTATGATGATCTTGATGAAGTGATCGATCAGCCAGTGATCGTTGATGGAAAAGAATATAATATCACATGTATTTCTATGGGAAATCCACATGGAGTTGTATTTGTAGATTCTGTTGCAGATATCGACATTGAGAAGATAGGACCAAAGTTTGAAAATCATCCAATGTTCCCAGATCGTGTGAATACAGAATTTATTGAACTTGTTGATGATAAAACGATCAAGATGCGAGTATGGGAGAGAGGCGCAGGAGAAACTCTTGCATGCGGTACAGGAGCCTGTGCAAGTGCTTATGCATCTTATCTGAATAAGAAAACAGGAAAGAAAGTCTTAGTACATCTTTTAGGTGGAGATCTTCAGATCGAATATGATGAAGAAAAAGATACGATCTTTATGACAGGACCAGCAACAACAGTGTTTGATGGCGAGATCGATCTTACAGGAATTGACGATTAAGAGTACAAAGATAGAAGAATTATTGGAGATAGAACATGATATTAAAAGAATTATTAGAACGTTCAGAATATACCCTCGTGCAAGGAAGTGAAGATGTAGAGATTTCTACATTAGTATATGATTCAAGAAAGATTGAAAAAGGCAGTGTATTTGTATGTATCAGCGGAGCAGCCTTTGATGGTCATAAATTTGTAGCACAGGCTGCTGAACTTGGAGCGGCAGCAGTCGTAGTAGAAAAAGATGTAGAAGTACCAGAAAATCTGACAGTGATCAAGTTTGATAATACAAGACTTGCTTTAGCCGAGATGTCAGCAGCATACTTTGGATATCCAGCAGAAGAGCTGACAACGATCGGTATCACAGGAACCAAAGGAAAGACAACAACAACGTATATGATCCGTGCAGTCCTCGAACATGCAGGACAGAAGACAGGATTGATCGGAACGATTGAGACAATCATCGGAGATGAGAGAATTCCATCCGTCAATACAACACCAGAATCTTATATCGTACAGGAATCTTTCCGTAAGATGGCGGACGCAGGATTGAAAAATGTTGTTATGGAAGTATCTTCTCAGGCATTGATGCTTCATAGAACAAGTGGATTTGAATTTGATTATGGAATTTTTACAAACCTTGCAGAAGACCATATTGGGGAAAATGAACATAAAGATATGGACGACTATATTCATTGTAAGAGTCTGTTATTTAAGCAGTGTAAACAAGGAATCGTCAACGGAGATGATGACTATGTAGAAAGAATCATCAAAGATCATACATGTGCGATCGAAACATATGGAATGAAGGATACAAACGATGTTTATGCAGAAAATATTACAAGAATTCAGGAACCTGGATACCTTGGAGTTGCTTACGATCTCAAAGGAAAACAGGAATATAACGTACATGTAGATATCCCAGGAGACTTTACAGTTTATAATTCCTTGGCAGCAATCTCTCTTTGCCGCCATATGGGAATTGTCAAAGAAGATGTATTATCAGCATTGAATACAATTCAGGTCAAAGGACGTTTGGAGATCATCAAGACTCCAGGAGATTACACATTAATGATCGACTATGCACATAATGCTATGAGTCTTGAAAAGTCTTTTAACAACGATCCGTAAATATAACCCTAAGAAGATCTACTGCTTATTTGGATGCGGTGGAAACCGTGCAAAAGCAAGACGTTATGAGATGGGAGAAGTATCTTCAAAACTTGCAGATCTTACCGTTGTAACATCTGATAATCCAAGAAATGAAGAACCAATGGATATCATCAACGATATTTTGATCGGGGTTCACAAAGCAGACGGAGAATATGTTACAATCCCAGATCGTAAAGAGGCGATCAAATATTGTATGGAACATGCTGGAGCAGGAGATATTGTTATTCTTGCCGGAAAAGGGCATGAAGACTATCAGGAGATCAAAGGTGTGAAACATCATATGGATGAGAGAGATCTGATCCAGGAAATTATCGAAGGAAGATAAAACATCTGTCTTTTGAAATATATAAAGAAACGAAGGAGAATTACAAACGTGGAAGCAAGAATTTCAGGAACAACAAAATTATTCGGATTGATTGGTTCACCGGTTTCACATTCCGCATCACCAGCAATGCAGAATTACGGTTTTCAGGCATGTGGAGTCGATGGAGCGTATCTTGCCTTTGATATTAAAGAAGAGGAAGTGCCAGAATTCGTAAAATCCATGCGTCTGTTAAATATTCAGGGATGTAATGTTACAATGCCAAATAAAACAGCAGCAGCTCAGAATATGGATGAATTATCACCAGCAGCAGAATTGATCGGTGCCGTTAACACAATTGTAAACAGAGACGGAAAATTATACGGACATATCACAGATGGTGAAGGTTTTGTTGCAAACTTAAAAGATCATGGAATCGGCGTTGAAGGAAAAGATATCGTAATCTTTGGAGCAGGTGGAGCAGCAACAGCGATTCAAGTACAGTGTGCATTAGATGGAGCAAAATCTATCACGATCTTTAACCCAAGAGATCCATTTTCGAGAGAGCCCAGAAGATGGTAGAGAAGATCAAAGCTAAGGTACCAGAATGTCAGGTAGAATTATATGATCTCGATGCGAAAGATACAATGCGTGAAAAGATTGATGCAGCAGATATTTTAGTTAATGGAACATTACTTGGAATGAAACCAAAAGAAGATACAACAGTGATCTCAGATACAACAATGTTTCATGAAGGATTAGTTGTAGCTGATGTTGTATATAATCCAGAAGAGACAAGATTCTTAAGAGAAGCAAAAGAACATGGATGTATCACAGTTCCAGGAAAAGGAATGCTATTATGGCAGGGAGTTGCATCTTTCAAATTATTTACAGGGAAAGATATGCCGGTTGATGAAGTGAAAGAAAGATTCTTCCAGGGAGTATAAGATACATAGATCATATATGGAAACAAAAAGATCAGAAACTGTAATAAGCAGATTTCTGGTCTTTTTTTCTTATTGTCTTCATATACTTTATCAGTCTATAAAGGAGGAACTTATGGATCAGTTTAATGTATATAAGGATATGAAAGCAAGGACAAACGGAGAGATTTACATTGGTGTTGTTGGTCCGGTGCGAACAGGAAAGAGTACATTTATCAAACGTTTTATGAATCTGATGGTATTGCCAAATATCGAAGATGAAAACGACAGAAATCGTGCAAATGACGAACTTCCACAATCTTCAAGTGGTAAAACGATCATGACAACAGAACCGAAATTTGTTCCAAATGAAGCAGTATCAATAAAGACGGAAGAAGGAATCGAATTAAATGTCCGACTGATCGATTGTGTGGGATATATGGTGGAAGGCGCTACAGGACACATGGAAGGAGAAGAAGAGAGGCTTGTAAAAACACCTTGGTTTGATTATGAAATACCATTTACGAAAGCAGCGGCAATTGGAACAAAGAAAGTGATCACGGAACATTCAACGATCGGTGTAGTTGTAACTTGTGATGGTTCTTTTGGGGAAATTGCAGCAAAACAATATGAGCCAGCGGAAGAAGAAACGATCAAACAACTGAAAGCATTGAAAAAGCCATTTGTTGTTTTATTAAATACGATTCATCCATATTCAGAAAGCACAAAGCAGCTAGCGGCTGAAAAGGAAGAAAAATATCAGACAAAAGTGCTACCAATGAATTTAGAACAGATGAAAAAAGAGGATATTTATGAAATTATAAAGAGTGTGTTGATGGAATTTCCGATTTCATCAATTGGATTTTATGTTCCAAGATGGACAGAGATGTTAAAGAAAGATCATCCATTAAAAATGGAATTACTTCAAATGGCCAGAGATGTGATCACAGAAAAAACAACAATGAGAGACATTTATGAAGAACAAGAAAAAGAATATGAGTACATAACGGGGCAGAAACTAGAATCTGTTGCGATGGACAGTGGGGAAGTGGTCATCACAGTAAAAGTTGGGGATGTATATTATTATGAATTTTTAAGTGAAACAACAGGGATGGAGATTCGCAATGAATATGAATTTATCAAGATCATGGGAGAATTAGCAAAGAAAAAGAAAGAGTACGAAGAAGTTGGAGAAGCATTGGCGGCAGTAAAACAAAGAGGATATGGTGTTGTGACACCGACGAAAGAAGAAATTGTATTAGAAGAACCGCAGATTGTAAAACATGGAAGTAAATACGGAGTAAAAATTAAGGCAAGTGCACCTTCTATTCACATGATCCGTGCAAATATTTCAACGGAGATCGCTCCAATCGTTGGGGAAGAATATCAGGCAAAAGATCTGATGGACTATATTGAGCAGGGATCGAATCAGCCAGGGGAAAGTATGTGGGATGTCAATATTTTTGGAAAGACGTTAGAACAGCTGGTTGGAGACGGTATGCAGACGAAGGCATTAAAAATGACAGATGAGAGTCAGCAAAAGCTTCAGGATACAATGGAAAAGATCATAAATGAAAGTAATGGCGGTCTTGTCTGTATCATTATCTAAGAACATTGACAAACGGATGGAAAAAGAATATACTTTGATAGACAAAGTGTTTTTTGATCTGACAGTTATGAGTACAGATCAAGAAGAGAAAAAAGAAGCGATTAAGATAAGTGGAGTAGTTATGTCTGTAAAAATATTAGGAACAGGAAGTTTTCTTCCAGAAAAATCAGTGAGCAACGATGACCTTTCCAAAGTGATGGATACAAATGATGAATGGATTTCATCCAGGACAGGGATTCGCAGCAGGCACATTTCGATTGAAGATACAACATCAACGATGGCAGTGAAAGCTGCAGAGAAAGCATTAGAAGATGCAGGAATCAGTGCGGAAGAATTAGATCATATTTTCGTTGCAACATTATCAGGAGATTATGCAACACCAAGTACGGCTTGTCAGGTACAGAAAGGAATCGGAGCTGTCAATGCAGTCTGTATGGATATTAATGCAGCATGTTCAGGATTCGTTTTTGGATTAAATACAGCAGTTGCATATGCGAGAGCAGGAAGGGGTAAGAAGATGATGATCATTGGGGTTGAGACACTTTCTAAGATTCTTGACTGGAGTGACCGCAGTACTTGTGTATTATTTGGAGATGGTGCAGGATGCGCGATCGTGGAAGCGGATGAAGAAAGAGAAATCTTTATCGATGCAGGATCTGATGGAGTACGAGGAGATGTTTTAACATGTGAAGAAAGACATTTAAACAATCTCTTAGTAAAGGATGATTCTCCAATGCAACAGGTTGCCATGGATGGGCAGGAAGTATTCAAATTTGCAGCACGTATGGTACCAAAGAGTATTAACAAAGTCCTTGATGAAGCAGGCGTTTCCAAAGAAGAAATCAAATATTTTGTATTACATCAGGCTAACAAAAGGATCATTGAAGCAGCAGCGAGAAGATTGAAGCAGCCAATTGAAAAGTTCCCGATGAATATAGACCGTTGTGCGAATACTTCATCAGCAACGATTCCGATTCTTTTAGATGAGATCAATCAAAAAGGAATGCTAAACCGAGGAGATAAGATTGTTTTAAGTGGTTTTGGCGGAGGACTTACTTGGGGTTCTGTTTATCTTACATGGTAAGAAGCAAACAAATACGATACAAATGAAGATAAAAATAGTCAGCTTTCATATAAGATGATAGGAGTTGACTATTTTTTTATTGCATAGGAAATTTCAATGAAATAAAAATATGAAGTAAGAAGAAAGAATCCTGTAATACAAGATTCTTTTTGAAGTTAAAATATGATATAATGAGTGGATAAGTACAGGAGGGAATTCATGGAATTACAGTTATGGAGAGAAATGCTCACCCCATATGAGCTGGCAGTTGATGAACTTGTGTTAAAGTTTCGACATATTATAAGAGAATACAGAAATGTCGGAAGATATTCACCGATCGAGCAAGTCGATGGACGTGTAAAATCTATCTCAAGTATTTTGGATAAGATGCAGAGAAAGAAGATCAATGTCAATGATGTAGAAAAAGAACTGGAAGATATTGCGGGAATACGTTTGATCTGTCAGTTTGTGGAAGACATTGATCGTGTATTAGAGATCATAGAGAGTCGTTCTGATATGGAGATCAAGAGCCACAAAGACTATATTTCACATTCCAAAGACAGCGGATATCGAAGCTATCATGTGATCATCTATTATGAAGTGAATACGATTTATGGGAAGAAGCGGATACAGGCAGAGATACAGATCCGTACACTTGCGATGAATTTCTGGGCAACCGTGGAACATTCTTTACAGTATAAGTATAAAGGGGATATTCCACAGCATGTGACAGATAAATTATTAGTTGCATCAGATGCGATCGATGTCTTAGATCATGAGATGTCAACAGTTCGTGATGAGATCATGGATGCACAGGATTCATTCCGTAAGAAGTCAAATCTTGTATCTGAGATCCTTCATACGATGCAGAATTTATATAAAGTTGCGAATCGTCATGAAGTATTAAAGATTCAGGATGAATTTTATAAAATATATGAGACAGGAGATATGGAACGCTTAGAGCATTTTAATAAACAGTTGGATATTATTGCAGAAGGATATCGTGCTCAGAGCATTTCTTAAGAAGAATATGAAATTACCAGAATTATTTGAAGAGAAGATGAGACGTCTATTGGGCGAGGATTTTTCGGAATATGAGAAGCATTTAGATGATCCTGCATATTATGGGATCAGAGTCAATACACTAAAGATCTCAGTGGAAGACTTTTTGAAGATCTGTCCGTTTCATGTGACGAAAGTGCCTTGGACAGATAATGGATTTTATGTAGACAGGGAAGAAAAACCATCAAAACATCCATATTATCATGCTGGATTATATTATATACAGGAACCAAGTGCGATGACACCAGCTTCCTACCTGCCCGTAGAACCGGGAGACCGTGTGCTTGATCTGTGTGGGGCACCAGGTGGAAAGTCTACAGAACTTGGAGCAAAGTTAATGGGAGAAGGATTACTGGTATCGAATGATGTCAGTATCTCAAGAACGAAAGCTCTGATCCGTAATATCGAGATGTTTGGCATCCGTAATGATATGATCCTTTGTACGGAAGCCAAATATTTAGTACCATCAATGACAGGATTTTTTAATAAGATTCTAATTGATGCTCCATGTTCTGGAGAAGGAATGTTTCGAAAGGGGATAATGAGATCAAGAACTGGCAGCAGAAAGGAAGCGAACCTTATGCAAAATTACAGCGAGAGATCGTTGATGATGCGATCAAGCTATTAGCGCCAGGTGGTATGCTACTTTATTCTACCTGCACATTTTCACCCGAAGAAAATGAACAGGTGATCGAATATCTCTTAGAGAAGAATGAAGATCTTTCTCTTGTGCCAATGAAGATGTGTGAAGGATTTGACAACGGACACCCAGAATGGACTTTGACAGGAAGAGAAGACATCAAACAATGCATTCGATTATGGCCGCATAAGATCAAAGGAGAAGGACATTTTCTTGCCTTATTGAAGAAAGCAGACGGAGAACAGCCAACATTCAAATACGAAAAGATTAAGAAAGTAAAACTGACACCAGAGACAGAAGAATTCTTCAAAAACTGTAAGATGGATATTGACTGGAGTCATGTTAGAGAACATCAAGGAAAATTGTTTTACCTAAAAGAAGATATTCCAGAGATGAAGAAGGTAAGAGTTCTAAGGAAAGGTCTTTATCTAGGAGAGATGAAAAAAGGAAGATTCGAACCGAGTCAGTCATTTGCAGTAGCATTGGCGGCCAATGAGTATGAACCATATCTTTCGTTTGACATCAACGATGAGAATACGGTCAAATATTTAAAATGTGAGACATTAGACGTAGATACAAATACCGAAGGAATTCATCTGGTTGGAACAAATGAATTTCCATTAGGATGGGCGAAGATTAAAAAAGGACGACTGAAGAATAAGTATTCTTCCAGCTGGAGATGGTTATAATGGCAAAGAAAACCAGATTAGACAAATTTTTGTGTGACAGTTTAAATATGACAAGAAAAGAAGCGAAAGAGTCTGTCAAAAAGGGTAAAGTTGTGGTTAATGGAGAAGCGATCAAGAAACCAGAATATAAGGTGGATGCAGAACAAGATCAGGTAGAATTTGACCACAAACTGATTCAGTTTGAACAGTTCCATTATCTGATGTTACATAAACCACAAGGGGTTGTATCTGCAACGAAGGATCATCATGATCAGACTGTACTCGATCTGATCCATGAAGATTATAAAGACAGATTGTTCCCCGTAGGAAGATTGGATAAAGATACAGAAGGATTATTATTATTAACGGATGATGGAATGCTGGCACATGAACTTCTTTCGCCAAGAAAACATGTGGATAAAGTATATTTTGCAAAAGTTTCAGGGCAGTTTGGCGAAAATGAGATCGCCAGATTCAAAGAAGGTCTGGATATTGGCAATGGCGAAAGATCAAAACAAGCAAGACTTCAGATCCTTAAAGCAGATGTACAAGAATCAGAGGTTCTGATCACGATCATGGAAGGGAAATTTCATCAGGTAAAACGGATGGTAAAAGCTGTTGGAAGTGAAGTGTTATATTTAAAAAGGCTGTCAATGGGATCATTAAAATTGGATGAAGAGTTAAAGCTTGGAGAATACCGAAGATTAACGAAGGCAGAGTTACAAGAACTAAAGGAGCATAGGAGATAAATGTTAGAGAATAAAAAAGCAGTAATCTTTGATCTTGATGGGACATTAGTTGATTCCATGTGGATTTGGAGAGAGATTGATATTCGCTTTTTGGGAAAATATGGATTGGAAGTTCCGCAAGGGTTAAATGATAAATTAGAGGGATATAGTTTTCATGAAACAGCAGTTTATTTTAAGGAACATTTTCCGTTGCCACTTACGATCGAAGAGATCATGGGAACATGGAATCGTATGGCTTCCGAAATCTATATCAATGAAATTCGTTTAAAAGAGGGCGTGAAAGAATTTATTGAGTTGTTAAAAAAACAGAATATGAAACTTGGAATCGCAACAAGCAATTCAAGAAAGCTGGCGAAAGATTGTTTAAGATCCAATGGGATTTTGGATGCATTTGATTATATCTGCACGTCCGATGAAGTTCCAAGAAGTAAGCCAGAACCGGATGTTTATTTGCATGCAGCAAAGATGATCGATATCAGACCAAAGGATGCATTGGTCTTTGAAGATATTCCATATGGGATTTTGGCAGGGAAACGTGCAGGAATGGAAGTGTGTGCAGTGAAAGATCCATATTCTCAAGGATCAGTGAAAGAAAGAAGAAATTGCAGATTATTATATTAATACATATTATGACATACTAGATGGAACCTATGAGGTATTAAAGAATAACAGATGCCAGGAGAAAGGATGATCATATGAGAAATATCGCATTGGTAACCGGAGCATCTTCCGGAATGGGAAAAGAATTTGTCCGTGAGATCTCGAAGAAATATAAGGGGCTCGATGAAATCTGGGTCGTTGCCAGACGAAGAGAGCGGCTAAGAGAACTAAAAAAGAAATCATTGGAACAAGAGTGAGGATTCTTCCATTAGATCTTATGAAGGAAGAAAGCTTTGAACGTCTTAAAATGGTTCTTGCAAAAGAACAGCCAGTTGTAAGAATTTTAGTGAATGCTTCTGGATATGGGATTTCGGGGCCTTTTGAACATCAGACAGAGGAAGATGCGGCAGGAATGATCCATTTAAACTGTGAAGCATTAACAAGAATTACATATCTTGTATTGCCATATTTAAGAAGAGGATCTTTTATTTATCAGATGGCATCTTCTGCGGGATTTGCTCCGCAGCCGAATTTCACAGTTTATGCAGCAACCAAAGCATATGTGAAAAGTTTCTCTATTGCATTGCGGCAGGAGCTGTCCTATCAAGGGATCAGGGTGATCGCAGTATGTCCAGGGCCAGTAAAAACGGAGTTTTTTGACCGTGCATATGAACAGGAAGAGGTGAAATTTTATAAGAAATTCGTAATGGCAGCTCCAAAGAAAGTTGTAAGAAAAGCAATCCGTGATGCGAGAAAAATAAAGCAGTATCTGTTTATGGAATGACGATGAAAGTAACTAGGGTTATCTGCAAGCTTCTTCCTGGAAGATGGATCGCAAAAATCATGGGTAAATAAGGATATAAAATGAGAGAATTAAACATAACGACAAGAGAAGAAGGACAGAGATTAGATAAGATTCTTTCGAAATATTTAAATAAAGCTCCAAAGAGTTTTGTATACAAGATGCTTCGAAAGAAAAATATCAAGTTAAACGGCAAAAAAGCAACGGGAAATGAGAAATTATCTCAAGGAGATCAGGTGTGTATTTATCTTGCAGAAGATACGATCAACAAGTTCCGTGAAGAAGTTAAAGCAGGAAAGCAAAAGATCAAACTTGATGTTTTATATGAAGATGAGAATGTCATTATGGTCAATAAACCATGGGGAATTTTGTCACAGAAATCAAAACCAGAGGATATTTCCATCAATGACCAGATCATCCCATATGCAGTGAACCAAGGGTTGATCAGTGAAAAGGAATTGCAGGTAGTAAAACCATCGATTTGTAACCGATTGGACCGCAATACAACAGGAATCATCATTTGTGGGATTTCTATAGAAGGATTACAGACGATGGCAGAAATGCTAAAACATCGTGATATGGAAAAATACTATCTCTGCATCGTAAAAGGAAAAATTGAAGGATCACAAAAGGTCAGTGCTTATTTAAAGAAAGATGAAAAAACAAACAAGGTAAAGGTATCAAAACAGGAGATCGCAGGAGCAAGCCATATTGAGACAGCTTATGAGCCAGTGATATCAAATGATGAATTTACACTATTGAAAGTCGAACTGATCACAGGAAAGACCCATCAGATCCGAGCGCATCTTGCAAGTATTGGACATCCGTTGATCGGAGATTTTAAATATGGCGATAAAAAGATCAATCAGGAGATGAAACAGAGATTTGGATTAAAAGACCAGCTGCTCCATTGTACAGAGATTGTTTTTCCACGAGATATGAAAACGTGCAAAAATTTATCCGGAAAGAAAATTCAAGCACCACTTCCGAAGCGATTTGATATGATCAAAAATGACTTGTTTGGGAGAGCATAGTCATGGCAGAAGATAAATGGAATGTAAAGGGACTTCGAGGATCGGTCCTTGAAGAGTTGATCAACTATACGAATGAAAAATACAGGCAACAGAAACTTGCTCTTGTACAGAAAATACCGACATCAATCAAGCCAGTCAGATTTGATAAGACAAAACGTCATATTACGCTTGCTTATTTTGATCAGAAAAGTACTGTTGATTATATTGGGGTTGTGCAGGGAATTCCTATTTGCTTTGATGCAAAAGAATGTGCAAAAGACATATTTCCACTTCAGAATATTCATGAACATCAGGTAGAGTTTATGAGACAATATGAAGAACAGGGTGGAATCAGTTTTTGTTGATCTATTTTACATCAAGGCATGTCTGCTATTATATGTCATTTCAGGAGATGATGAAGTACTGGAATCGTGCAAAAGAAGGTGGAGTGAAACATTTCAAATATGAAGAATTAGATATTGGTTTTTTGTTCCACTAAAGCAGGGAATGATCCTTCATTATCTGGAATGTCTGCAAAAAGTATTAGAGCAAAAAGATCAATAAGATTCGTGTCGAAAATATTGACGAGAAGTGAAATTTTGCGTATAATATAACATTGACGAAAAAGAAAAGCTGTGGATTTTAAACCGCAGTGCAGAAAAGGATAGATTTTATGATCAGAAGCATGACAGGATTTGGACATGGGGAAGTGTCCAATGATAAGAATCAGAAGGTCACAGTGGAGATGAAATCCGTCAACCACAGATATTGTGACATCTCATTAAAACTTCCCAAGAAATTAGCCATGTTTGAGGCAAATATCCGTAATATCATGAAAGAATACGCAAGCCGTGGAAAGATTGATATTTATGTGTCTTATGAAGATTTGTCAGAGACAGCGGTAAGTCTCCATTATAATCAGGCAATGGCAGAAGAATATATGCAGGTATTTAAAAAGATGCAGGAAGATTTTAACATTGAAACCAAGATCACTGCAGAAGCCCTCGCCAAATATCCAGAGGTTGTAACAATTGAGGAAGTACAGCAAGATGAAGAAGTATGGTGGGAGTTGCTAGAAGCTGCATTAAGACAGGCTGCGGAGAAGTTTGTAGAGACAAGAACGATTGAAGGAGCAAACCTTAAGAGAGATCTTTTAGGCAAACTTGATCAGATGGCAGCAGATGTGGCGTTTATTGAGGAACGTTCTCCACAGATCATTGCGGAATACAGAAGCAAATTAGAAGAAAAAGTGAAAGAATTTTTAGAAGACTCAACGATCGAAGAAAACAGGATCGCAGCAGAGGTTACATTGTATGCAGATAAGATCGCTGTTGATGAGGAAATCGTAAGATTGCAAAGTCATATCAGCTCTATGACAGATGTGTTGGAAAGCGATGAAAGCATCGGAAGAAAACTTGATTTCATGGCACAGGAGATGAACAGAGAAGCGAATACGATCTTATCCAAATCAAGTGATGTCGATCTTGCGGATCATGCAATCGAACTGAAGACGAATGTTGAGAAAGTAAGAGAGCAGATTCAGAACATAGAGTAAGATAAGAAGGGAAAGATCATGGAAAAGAGAGGTTCATTACTGGTAATCTCCGGATTTTCTGGAGTTGGAAAAGGAACGGTGGCAAAGAAACTGGTAGAAAAATATGGATATAGTTTATCAATTTCTGCAACAACAAGACAACCAAGAGAAGGTGAAGTTGATGGCAGAGAGTATTTTTTCAAGACCGTGGATGATTTTAAAAATCTGATCGATTATAATGGATTTATTGAATATGCCAGATATGTGGACAATTATTATGGAACGCCAAGAAAGTTTGTGGAAGATGAACTTGCCGCAGGACATAATGTAATCTTAGAGATTGAGGTGCAGGGTGCATTTAATATTAAGAAGCAATATGAGGATGCATTGTTGATCTTTATTACAGCACCAAGTGCAGCTGCGATCAAAGAACGCTTAGTAGGCAGAGGCACAGAATCTGAGGAAGTGATCAATAAACGTTTAAATCGCGCCAAAGAAGAGTCAGAAGACATGGATAAATATGATTATATCGTGATCAATGATCAGGTAGAAGATTGCGCGGATCGAATTCATGCCATTGTGCAGGCAAAAGAATGCCTGCTTGGAAATAATCTTAAGTTTATAGAAGCAACAAAAAAAGAATTAGAACAGCTATAGGAGGAATTATTATGTTACATCCATCATATACAGAATTAATGAAGGTCATCAATGGTGACAGTGAAGAAGAGAAAGTTATCTCAAGCCGTTATTCTATCGTGCTTGCAAGTGCAAAGAGAGCAAGACAGATCATCGCAGGAGATATGCCATTAGTAGAAGAAAAAGATGGTGCAAAACCATTATCTACAGCTGTTGAAGAACTTTGGGAAGAAAAAGTTAAGATTCTCGGAGATGACGAAGAAGCAGAAGAATAGAAACAGTAAGGAAAACAGGGTGCTTAGGGATTCCTAAACACCCTTATTTGTACAGATAGGGAGTTTTTTATGGACATTATTTTGTTACTTAAAACCGTATTACTTGGAATTGTTGAGGGGATTACGGAATGGTTACCGATCAGTAGTACAGGACATTTGATCTTAGCAGATGAATTTATCAAGCTGAACATGACAGCTGACTTTAAGGAGATGTTTGATGTTGTGATCCAGTTAGGTGCGATCATGGCAGTCGTTGTCTTATATTTCCATAAGTTGAATCCATTTTCACCGAAGAAGAATCACGACGAGAAGATGGATACGATCATTTTATGGACAAAGGTAATTCTTGCAGTATTTCCAGCAGCAATTATTGGTATTTTGTTTGATGACTGGTTGAACGATCATTTTTATAATCCACCAGTTGTAGCAGCAATGCTGATTATCTATGGTGTTTTATTTATCATTATTGAAAACCGCAACAAACGAAGCAGAAGAAGACCAATGAATGATCTTTCCAGATTATCCTATGGAATGGCACTTGGAATCGGTGTATTTCAGATATTGGCATTAATTCCGGGTACATCTAGATCTGGTGCGACGATTCTTGGAGGAATCTTGCTTGGATGTTCTAGAACAGTAGCTGCTGAATTTTCATTTTTCTTAGGGATTCCTGTGATGTTTGGAGCAAGCTTATTAAAGATCGTGAAGTTCGGTCTTGCATTTACATCAACACAGTTGATCGTACTGATCGTAGGAATGGTTGTATCATTTCTTGTATCAATCGGAGCGATCAAATTCTTGCTTGGATATATTAAGAAGAATGACTTTAAGGCATTTGGTGTATACCGAATCATACTCGGTCTGTTAGTGATCGTGTATTTTGCATTCATCAAATAAGGAGTTTGTAAAACATGGATAAGAATTTATTTCTAAAGAATATGGAAGAGATGATCCAGATCGCAAAGATGAATGGTAATCAGATCGACCACAAAGAATTATTAGATTATTTTAGCGATTATGAATTAAATGAAGAAGCGAAAAAACTTCTGATCGCAAGTTTTGTAGAAGCTGGGATTCGCGTTCTGGGTGTTGATGAAGCACAGATCGTTGCAGAAGAAGAGGCGAAAGAAAAAGCTGACATTTCGGAAGAAGAACAGGGTGCGATCCGATTCTATGAAGAAGAATTAGAACAGATGGATCTTCCGGGAGAAGAAGAGCAAAAAGAACTGATCCATGCATGGCTTGTAGAGAAAGGAGATGGAGAAGCAGTCATTGAAAGCTTTCTTCCACAGATTCTTGAAATTGCAAGAACACATACGGGGAAAGGTGTTTTATTCGGAGATCTTGTACAGGAAGGTAATATTGGTCTTTTGGAAGCAATGGCAATTTATCAGGGAAAAGACGCAGAAGGATTCCTTGCACATGCGAAGAGTGCAGTAGAAGATTCTATTTTAGATGCGATCGCAATGCAAAGAGGTTCTGACAGTGTTGGAGAAGCGATGGCAATCAAGGCAAATCGTCTGGATGATGCTTCTACTTTCTTATCAAAAGAACTTGGAAGAGAACCAAAGATCGAAGAACTGGCAAAATATCTGTCCATGACAGAAGAGGAAGTCAAAGAGGTTATGAAGATATCCCTAGATGCTCTTTCAGTGATGGAAGCTGATATTAAACAGTCATAGAAGAAACAAATATCATATGGAACGCTTTGTGGAAGCAGATTGGAGGGCTGATCTTATGAATATCCGAGAAAAACAAGAACAGACAGAGATGGAATTATTAAGTCCATATGCGACACAAAGCATCCATACAAAAGGAAGAAAAAAGCCTGAGGTGGAATGTGAGATAAGAACCTGTTTCCAAAGGGATCGGGATCGGATCGTCCATTGCAAGGCTTTTCGCCGTTTAAAAGATAAGACACAGGTATTTTTATCTCCAGTGGGCGACCATTATCGAACAAGGTTAATGCACACTTTGGAAGTATCGCAGAATGCCAGAACGATCGCAAGAGCATTAGATCTCAATGAGACATTGACAGAAGCGATCGCGCTTGGACATGACCTTGGGCATACACCGTTTGGACATGCGGGAGAACGAGTGTTAAATGAAATGAATCCAGCAGGATTTAAGCATAATGAACAAAGTGTCAGGGTCGCTCAGTGTCTGGAGAAGAATGGACAGGGATTAAATCTTACATGGGAAGTCTTAGATGGAATGAAAAATCATTCAATGCACAGCATGCCGCATACATTAGAGGAAAAATTGTGCGGCTGGCAGACAAAATTGCATATATCAACCATGATATTGACGATTCCGTACGGGCTAAGGTTCTACGGGAAGAAGATCTTCCAAAAGAATTTACGGAAGTCCTTGGAACAACATATCGGGAACGTATCAATACGATGGTGCTTGATATTGTAAAACATAGTGAGAATCTGAATGATATTGTGATGTCAAAGGAAGTAAGAGATGCAATGATCGGTCTTCGAAGGTTTATGTTTGAGAGAGTTTATGAAGAACCGAATACGAAGAAAGAAGAAGACAAGATCAAGAATATCATTGGTCCGTTATATGAGTATTATCTGATACATGTTGAGCAATTGCCAGAATACAATAAGAAGATGATCAATAAATCAGTAGATGTACCTATGGCAGTTTGTGACTATATTGCTGGGATGACAGACCATTTTGCAATTGAGAAATATACTGAGATTTTTATCCCCAAATTTTTTATGCAAAAATAAAGGAAAATAAAAAAGGTGTAGAATAATAATATATAGAGGGATTTTTTAAGGAGGGACAAGCGTTGATTTATGGTGAAGAAATCATAGAAGAGGTGCGAAGCCGGAACGATATTGTTGATCTGATCTCGACGTATGTACCGTTGAAGAAAAAAGGCAGTTCTTATTTCGGTTTGTGCCCGTTTCATAATGAAAAATCACCCTCTTTTTCTGTGAGCCGAGATAAACAGATGTATTACTGCTTTGGCTGCGGAGCCGGAGGTAATGTTTTTACATTTTTAATGGAATATGAGAATTTTTCTTTCCCGGAGGCATTAAAATATCTGGCAGAGAGAGCTGGGATGGAACTTCCGGAAGAGGAATTGAATGAAGAAGCCAAACGAGCGATGGATGAAAAAGCCAGGCTTCGGGAGATGAATAAACTTTCAGCCAATTATTTCTATTATCTGCTTCACAGCAAGCGGGGACAGAAAGGGCTTGCATATTTAAAAGACCGTGGGATCACAGATGCTACGATCAAACATTTTGGTCTTGGATATGCTGATATTTATAATGATGACCTGTATCGATTTTTAAAGAGTAAGGGATACAGTGATGAAGATCTGAAAGATTCAGCTTTGGTGACGATCGATGAAAGACGTGGTGGAAGTGATAAGTTCTGGAACAGAGTGATGTTTCCGATCATGGATGTGAACAACCGCGTGATCGGCTTTGGAGGCAGAGTCATGGGAGATGGTTCGCCCAAATATTTAAATTCAAAAGAAACCAAATTATTTGATAAAAGCCGTAATCTTTACGGACTGAATTTTGCAAGAAGTTCAAGAAAGAAAGAGATTATCTTGTGTGAAGGATATATGGATGTTATTTCCATGCATCAAGCAGGATTTACAAATGCAGTCGCAGCACTTGGAACTGCATTTACAAGTGGTCATGGGACGCTGCTTAAGAGATATACAGAGAATGTCATTTTGTCATTTGATAGTGATGAGGCGGGGCAGCGAGCGATATTGCGAGCGATACCGATCTTGAAAGAAGCAGGACTTACGGTTCGTGTCCTTGATCTGACTCCGTATAAGGATCCCGATGAATTTATCAAAGGATTAGGAGCACAAGCACTGGAAGAACGAATCAGAAAAGCAATGAGCAGTTTTATGTTTCAGGTAAAAGTAGCCGCAGGAAGATATGATCAGGACGATCCAGAGTCGAAGACACAGTTTCAACATGAAGCGGCCAAACTGCTGGCAACGATTGAAGAACCGCTAGAACGCAAGAATTATATTGAAGCTGTTTCAAGAGAATATTATATCGGGGCAAAAGATCTGGAAGATCTTGTGAATTATTATGGGACTTCTGGATACAGCAGTGCTCAGAGACAGCAGACAACACCGCGTCAGCAGGAGAGACGTCTGCAAGTGAATGAGGCAAAAGAAGAGAAGAAGAAACAGCCGCAGAAACTGTTATTGACATGGATGGTCAATGAGCCACAGTTATTTGACAAACTAGAAGGAATCATCGGCCCCGATGATTTTTATGAACAGATTTACCATGGAGTGGCATTGTTACTCTTCAAACAATACGAAGAAGAGAAAGCAGTGATTCCAGGGAAAATATTAAATCAATATACAGATCTTGAAGACCAGAAGAAGATTGCAGAATTATTCAACACAACATTAAAGATCAGTCCATTAGCGGAAGATCGAGACAAGGCGTTGAATGATATCGTGCGAAGGGTCAAGGAAGACAGTATTGAACAACAGATGAACGCAACAAATGATATTTTGAGATGGCAGGATCTGATCAAGGAGAAAGCAAACCTTGCGAAACTGCATATTTCATTATAGGTTGGTTAAAATAGGAAGAGAAGAAAGGGACGAATTATGGAAGGTACAATGGAACAGTTCACCGAGAAACTTGCAGGTCTGGTGGAATTAGGAAAAAGAATAAAACTTTTGGAGTATGCACAGATTGATTCATATTTAAGGATATGAAACTAAATTCTGATATGATGGAAGCAATCTATGATTATCTGGAACAAAATGGAATCGATGTGCTGACTCTTGCCGCAGTTGCAGACGATGATGAAGATCTTGATGATCCAATCGAAGATGAAACAGAAATTGCTGTTCCTGATGGTGTCAGCATCGAAGATCCAGTCCGTATGTATTTAAAAGAGATTGGTAAAGTACCTCTTCTTAGTGCAGATGAAGAAATCAAACTTGCACAGAGAATGGAAGAAGGGGATGAAGCAGCGAAGAAGAAACTGGCAGAAGCCAACCTTCGTCTGGTAGTCAGCATCGCAAAACGTTATGTTGGACGTGGAATGCTCTTCCTTGACCTGATCCAGGAAGGAAATTTAGGTCTTATTAAAGCCGTAGAGAAATTCGACTATCGCAAAGGATATAAATTCAGTACTTATGCGACATGGTGGATCCGTCAGGCAATCACAAGAGCGATTGCTGATCAGGCAAGAACCATCCGTATTCCAGTGCATATGGTAGAAACGATCAACAAACTGATCCGTGTATCCAGACAGCTTCTTCAGGAACTTGGAAGAGAACCTTCTCCAGAAGAAATCGCAGAGGAGATGGATATTCCAGTGGAAAGAGTTCGTGAGATCTTAAAGATCTCTCAGGAACCAGTATCATTAGAGACACCAATCGGTGAAGAAGAAGACAGCCATCTTGGAGACTTCATTCAGGATGAGAATGTACCAGTACCAGCGGATGCAGCAGCATTTACGCTGTTAAAAGAACAGTTAGATGAAGTACTTGGAACACTGACAGAGAGAGAACAGAAAGTCTTAAGATTACGTTTTGGATTGGATGACAGTAGAGCAAGAACTCTGGAAGAAGTTGGAAAAGAATTTAACGTTACAAGAGAACGTATTCGTCAGATCGAAGCAAAAGCACTGCGTAAGTTAAGACATCCAAGCCGCAGCAGAAAGTTAAAAGATTATTTAGATTAAGGTATGATTATGGAATTATCAAACAGATTAGAAACGATCGCATCTTTTGTCACAGAAGGTTATGTAGTGGCAGATATCGGGACAGATCACGGATACATACCAATCTATTTAACAAGTAATGGAAACTGCCCGAGAGCTTATGCGATGGATGTAAATAAAGAACCATTAAGCCGTGCCAAAACACATATTGAAGAAGAGAATGCAGGAGAGGTTGTATCCTGCATTCTTTCCGATGGATTACATGAACTGCCGCAAGATGATGTAGATTCTATTGTAATCGCAGGAATGGGTGGAGATCTGGTTGTCAGAATCTTAGAGCAGGACTTTGATAAATTAGCGAATGTAAAAGAACTGATCTTATCCCCACAGTCTCATTTAGAACGAGTGAGACATTTCTTAAATGATCATGGATTCCGGATTTTAGAAGAAGAATTCTTAAAAGAAGATGGAAAATACTACGTTGTGATCCGTGCAGTTCATGGAAAGCAACAGTATGACAAAGAGTGTTTTTATCGTTTTGGAGAAGAACTGATCCTCGCAAAACATCCAGTACTTCTTGAGTACTTAGATCAGGAATATGTCAAATATTCAAAAATCAAAGAAAGTCTTACAGACGATTCAAAAGAACACATCAGAAGACGAAAAGAAGAAGTGGAAGATTTACTTGGAGATATCATGGAGGCACTTTGTTATTATGAATTGTAGAGAACTGATTACATTTTTAGAAACAGAAGTTCCGTTAGAGGCAGCAGAAGGCTGGGATAATCCGGGATTTCTTGTTGGAGATAAAGATAAAGAGATAAAGAAAGTTTTAGTTGTATTAGATATCACAAATGAAGTTGTAGATTATGCGATTGATCAAAAGGCAGATTTTATTCTTGCACATCATCCGATCATTTTTTCAAAGATCAACAAATGCACGAGTGATGATTTCCTTCAGAAGAAATTATTGAAACTGATCCGCCACGATATATGTGCATATGGAATGCATACATGTTACGATGTCTGCAGAATGGGAGATCAAGTAGCAGATCGCTTGAATCTGAAAGAAATACAGGGACCAGTTGAGCTATCTAAAAGCCACAATGAGAAAGCGTTTGGAAAAGGAATAGGGATTGTTGCCAAGATTGAAGATGAGATCAGTGTTGGAGAATACGCAAAGAAAGTAAAAGAAGCATTTTCTTTGGAAAATGTCATAGTATTTGGCAATTCAGATACAAAGATCTCTAAACTTGCAGTTGTTCCAGGATCAGGGAGAAGTATGATCAGTGAAGCGAAAAGTACAGGAGCAGATGTATTTTTAACTGGAGATATCGGGCATCATGAAGGCCTTGATGCAGTCGATATGGGAATGTGTGTGATCGATGCAGGACATTATGGATTAGAACAGGTATTTATTGATGATATGAAAGATCTGATCAGGACTCATTTCAGTGATATGAATGTGATCACATATAAGGCAGGAAGCCCTTATAAAGTTGTTTAAATAGTAGTTATATAAAAAGGAAGTGATGGCGTATGATCAAAGCCACAGTGAATCAAAGCATTTATGAAGTAAAAGAAGGAACAACACTTTCTGATCTTGCGAAGCAGGTACAGCGGCCTCAGGAGCCGATCATTTTGCTTGCCTATATGGATGGAAAGTTAAGAGAATTATTTACTCCTATGACAAAAGACTGCCATGTGCGTTTTGTAACATTAAAAGAACAGGCAGGGTATATGGCATATAAACGAACTGCCACGCTTATGTTTCTGAAAGCATGCGAAGATCTGCTTGGAACTGGTGCAACGACAAAGATCGCATTAGATTATTCAATCGGAAATAGTATTTTTTGTGATTTCCTAGAAGATCGTGTGATAGATGAGGCTTTTGCACGATCTATTCAAAAACGTATGGAAGAGCTAGCCAAAGCGAATCTTCCAATCACAAAAAGATCGCTGGATACAGATCAGGCTGCAAAATATTTTGATAGGATAGGCTTTAAGGGGAAGAAAGAATTATTTCAGTTCCGCAGGGAATCAAAGATGAATATCTACTCGTTGGATGGATATGATAATTATTTTTATGGATATATGGCACCATCGACAGGATATATTTCAGCATTTTTGGTGTCTGCATATCAGCATGGGGTAGTACTTCAGATTCCCAAAAGGAAACAGACAGAGGAAATCGTACCATTTACACCACAGCCAAAACTTTTCCATGTAATGCAGCGTTCCAGAGAATGGACGAAGACGATGGGTGTTGACACAGTAGGTGCCCTAAATGACGAGATCACACATGGAAATATCAATCATTTGATTTTATTACAAGAAGGATTGCAGGAAAAACTTCTTGCAGATATTGCGGATGAGATCGTAAGCAAGAACAAGAGAATCATCCTGATCGCAGGGCCGTCATCCTCAGGGAAGACAACATTTTCCCATAGATTATCCATTCAATTGCAGATTGCTGGATTAACACCACACCCAGTTTCTATGGATGATTATTTCTTAGACAGGGAATTATCTCCAAGAGATGAAAATGGAAATTATAATTTCGAGACGATCGCATCATTGGATGTGGATCTTTTAACAAAACATATCAATCAGTTGCTAGATGGGGAAGAGATTGATGTGCCAAGTTATAACTTTATCACGGGAAAAAGAGAATACCACGGACACAAATTAAAGATTGGAGAAAAAGATGTCTTGGTCATGGAAGGAATCCATGGATTAAATGGTACTCTTACGAATGAAATACCAGAAGATGCAAAATATAGAATCTATGTCAGTGCATTAAACCAGATCAACTTGGATGAACATAATAGAATACCAAGTTCGGATGGAAGATTGTTGCGAAGGATCGTGCGAGATGCCATGACGAGAGGAAATGATGCGAGAGAGACGATCTCCAGATGGGATTCCGTAAGAAAGGGAGAAGAAGACAATATTTTTCCATATCAGGAAGAAGCGGATGTGATGTTTAATTCGGCACAGATCTACGAGATTGCAGTCTTAAAACAATATGCGGAACCTTTGTTATTTGCGGTTCCAAGAGATTGTCCAGAATATCAGGAAGCAAAAAGATTATTAAAATTCTTAGAATATTTCTTAAATATTCCAAGCGAAGCAATTCCAAAAACATCTCTTTTAAGAGAATTTATCGGTGGTAGTTGCTTTGAAGTGTAAGATATGATATAATAGTTGGCGCTTAGTCGGACAAATGGTCGCGCCGTTTCAGACGAAAGGGAAACGGTGAGGAAAGTCCGGGCTTCACAGGGCAGGATGCCGGATAACGTCCGGTAGGGGCAACCCTCAAGCTAGTGCAACAGAAATATACCGCCACATTCGTGGTAAGGGTGAAATGGTAAGGTAAGAGCTTACCGCCTGGCTGGTAACAGGCAGGGCATATGTAAACCTCATCCGAAGCAAGACCGAGATGAAAACGATAGATCGGCCCGATCTGTTTTCAGGTGGGTCGCTGGAGCTTGCTGGTAACAGTAAGTCGAGATAGATGACCATTCAACGACATAACCCGGCTTATCGTCTGGCTAAGCATTATGAATAAGAATGATAGAGAAGTTGTAAGAGAAATCATAAGTAGATCTTACAACTTCTTTTTTGATATGTAAAAAGAAGTTATAACAAATGTATTTCTTTCAGAAGCCAGAAAAATCTTGAAAGAAATTGCAGATATATATATAAAAATGACGATAAAATGGACAAATCAAACTATTCGTGAAAGAACTTTCAAAATATCAAAAAAACTTGAAATTAATTTTAAAACAGATATACTAAAGATAACGAAAGCAGGAAAGGGAGGAATTAAAAATGAATCCGAAAGTTGAGAATTTAAAAGGAAAACTGATCGTATCCTGCCAGGCATTGCCAGATGAACCATTACATTCTTCTTTCATCATGGGAAGAATGGCACTTGCTGCAAAACAGGGTGGAGCATCGGGAATCCGCGCAAATACACCAGAGGATATCAAAGAGATCAAAACACAGGTAGATCTTCCGGTGATCGGAATCATCAAGAGAAATTACGATGACTGTGAGATTTATATTACACCAACGATTAAAGAGATTGACGAATTAATGGAAGCAAAACCAGAGATCATCGCATTAGATGCAACAATTTCAAGCCGACCAAAGGGACAGAAATTAGATGAGTTCTTCCATGAGATCAAAGAAAAATATCCAGATCAACTACTAATGGCAGATTGTTCTACGATTGAAGAAGCACTCCATGCAGATGAATTAGGATTTGATTTTATTGGAACAACAATGGTTGGTTATACAAAACAAAGCAAGGATCTTAAAATCGATGAAAATGATTTTGAAATCTTAAGAACGATCCTTTCCAAAGTAAAACATCCAGTGATTGCAGAGGGAAATATCAATACACCAGCAAAGTTAAAGAGAGTTTTAGAACTAGGAGCGTTTTGTGCAGTTGTAGGTTCAGCGATCACAAGACCACAGCTCATCACAAAATCATTTGCAAATGCCATCAAATAAAAGCATTTTTAAAAGGATCATGTATGGATTATTATGTAAAATCGGTCATACCGATCATTGAATCAAATTATGAAAATTTTACAGCTCTGGAAAAAAATATTGCGGATTTCTTTATGAAAAATGAAGAAAAAATGGACTTTTCAGCAAAAGAGATCGCAAAACACTTGTTTGTTTCAGAAGCTTCGTTATCAAGATTTGCAAAAAAATGTGGATTTCGAGGCTATCGAGAATTTATTTATCAATACGAGGAATCATTTGAAGAGAAAAATAAAGAACTCACGGGACATACAAGAACCGTGTTAAATATGTACCAGGAGTTGTTAAATAAGACATACAGCCTGATGGACGAAGCGCAGATCGTAAGAATCTGTGAGAAATTAGGACAGGCAAAGAGAGTGTTCGTATGTGGGAAGGGAAGTTCTGGCCTTGCAGCAAGAGAGATGCGCCTAAGATTTATGAGAATTGGAGTAGATATCAATTCGATTCAAGATCCAGATCTGATGAGGATGCAGGCAGTATTCCAAAAGGAAGGTTGTCTTGTAATCGGGATCAGTATCAGTGGAGAGAGTGAAGATGTTTGTTATCTATTAGAAGAATCAAAAAAACGAGGAGCGGACACCATTTTGATCACAGGAAAAAATAAGGATGACTATGAGGATATCTGTGACGAATTAGTTTTGATCGCATCAAGAAAATATTTAGATCATGGAAATGTTATCTCTCCACAGTTTCCAATCCTTATTATGTTAGATCTTATATATTCTTACTATTTAGAACACGATAAAAAGAAAAAGAAACCATGCACGATGACACTGTGCGCGCATTAAAAGGAGAAAGATCATGAGAATCATCAAAACAAAATCATACGAAGAAATGAGCAAAAAAGCAGCAAACATCATTGCATCTGTAGTCACATTAAAGCCAGACTGCATGTTAGGACTTGCAACAGGATCATCACCAATCGGAACATATGATGAATTAGTAAAGAAATATGAAGCAGGAGATCTTGATTTCTCAGAAGTTACAACAGTAAACTTAGACGAGTACAAAGGATTACCAAAAGAAAATGAACAGAGCTATTACTATTTCATGCATGAATACTTATTCGATAAAGTAAATATCAATTCAGAAAAAACATATCTTCCAGATGGAACAAACTTAAACAGTGAAGAGGAAGCAGCACGTTATGAAGCATTGGTACAGTCTTTAGGAACGGTTGATCTTCAGTTATTAGGATTAGGAAGAAACGGACATATTGGATTCAACGAGCCAGGGGATCATTTTGAAGATGGAACACACTGCGTAGACTTAAAAGAAAGCACGATCGAAGCAAACAAACGATTCTTCGAATCAGCAGATGATGTACCAAAACAGGCATACAGCATGGGAATCGGAACGATCATGCGTTCTAAGAAGATCTTATTAGTTGTCAGCGGAGAAGAAAAAGCACAGGCATTAAAAGACAGTATTTATGGACCAGTAACACCAGAAGTACCAGGATCTATCTTAAGATTCCATCCAGATGTAACAATTATTGCAGATGAAGCAGCTATGTCATTGATCAAATAGTTGAATATGTGGAATAAAAATGAAGATTCAATCTATTAAAACAGTGTATTTTAGTGCGACAGGAAATACAAAGAACGTCGTAAAGTTAATAGGAGAAACAATTGCAAGGAATATGAATCTTTCATATAAAGAGATTGACTTTACACTTCCACAAGCTCATAAAGATAGCTATGAATTTACAAAAGAAGAACTAGTGATCTTTGGAACTCCTGTGTATGCGGGAAGAGTTCCAAACAAAGTACTTCCGATGATACAAGGATTATTTCAAGGAAATGATGCATTTGCAGTACCAGTTGTTACATTTGGGAACAGAAACTATGACAATGCATTGATTGAATTAAGAAATGAACTAGAAAACAATCATTTTCATACGATTGCAGCAGGAGCGTTCGTAGCACAGCATGCTTTTACAGATCAATTAGCAATGATGCGCCCAGGTAAGTCAGATCAGGAAGAAATCAGAGGGTTTGCTAAGCGTATCGTAACGATCATAGAAATGATACAAACATTGGGAGAAATTCCGAAACCAGTTCATGTAAAAGGAATTGAGCCAATCCCGCCATATTATACCCCACTTGGAATTGATGGCAAACCAGCGAAATTCTTAAAAGGCAAAACCAAAGACAAAAAGTAATTGTGATCACTGTGATCTTTGTGTGAAAGTCTGTCCAATGGGATCGATCAATTCAGAAGATCCAAGTAAAATTGATGGAATTTGTATCAAATGTCAGGCATGTGTAAAAAAATGTCCAAAACAAGCAAAATATTTTGATGATCCGGCATTTTTATCACATGTTGAAATGCTAAAGAGAAACTATCAAAGAGCTGCTAAAAATGAAATTTTTGTGAGTGATGGCAGAGAAAATGAAATACAATAATTTTTAATCAAGTGGATGAAAACATCATTTTTCTGATATAATTAATTTATCAGCAAAATGGTGTTTTTGCTATTTTCTTTGCGGATCATAAATTGAAATTATTCTGTAAAGATTTCCTCCACTTTACAAAAGAAGCATTTTCACGCTTTTTCAAGATTTTGTGGCCATCCTTTTTATCAAATACGTTATGGGCACTTGCGACACCAATTCAAACAGGAATCTTAGGCCGCTTATCCGCAGATGCGATTGCAGCCAATTCTGTTTCTACGACGATGTTTCAGTACTTGAAAGTTATAACCATCGGAGAAGCCTCAGCATCTGCTGTATTGATCGGAACAACGATCGGGGAAGGCAAAGGAACTACAAAAGTAAAAGAATACAGTAAAACACTGCAAGTTATTTATCTGATCATAGGAAGCGTTCTTGGATTCAGCCTGTTTTTCTTAAGGATTCCATTGTTATCTCTCTATGATCTGACACAAAATGCATATCAAATGGCAGACCAGATTCTGATCATTTTATCCATCGTGATGGTTGGTATGTCATACCAGATGCCAACTGGAATTGGTATTATCAAAGGCGGTGGCGACGTAAAATATATGATGTATCTGAATCTGATCTCAACCTGGGCGATCGTGATGCCGCTTTCATTTTTAGGGGCATTTGTATGGAAATTGCCAGTACCGATGGTTGTGTTATTGCTGAATTCAGATCAGTTGTTTAAGTGTATACCAACGTATCTGTATGTGAAGAAGGATAAGTGGATCAAGGTTTTGGTTTGATGATCAATACCTTGCCATTTGCAGATTCAAATGATAAGATAATTGATAAAACAAAATCAATTGCAACACACTAAGGCAATGAAACTTCTATGAATAATCTAAAAATAACTGCATATACTCTTTCTTAAAGGAGAGTATGTGACATTGAAGAAGAAAATAGAAATCGCAGTCATCCTATGTTCCATCGGCATCTGTAGCTTTGGACAAAATGTCTTCGCAGGAGAATTTCTAAGATTACCAGCCCAAACCAATGCCAAAGTAGAACAAGTGGTGCAGACAAGACTTTTGGAAGAACAAAGAGCGTACCTTATGCAGGCACAGCTTATGACGAAAGTCAATTTAGAACAACAGATTAAAGACAAACCCGTCTATATTCCAAAAACAAAGCATGTAGTCACCCAAAGAGAACGATCGATTCTTGAGAGGATCGTGGAAGCAGAAGCAACCGATAAAGATGAAAAAAGCAAGATACTTGTAGCAAATGTAATTTTAAACCGTGTAAGAAGTAAAGAATTTCCAAACTCGATCGAAGCCGTTGTGTTTCAGAGAGCTTATGGGAAAGTACAGTTTTCACCGACAGCTGATGGAAGATATGAATCCGTCCATATCACAAAGAGTACAAAAAGAAGCGTAAAAAAAGCATTAGAAGACGGAATCGACTATTCCGAAGGAGCATTATATTTCGTAGAAAAAACGATGGCAAATCCAAAAAATGTTTCATGGTTTGATGAGGCACTTACCAGATTGTTTACCTATCAAGGACATTCTTTTTACAAATAATGCTTGACAAGGAAAGATAAAAGTATTATGATTTTAAGCAAATAGAAAAGAAACCGTTGAGAAAGAGTAGTAAGCAGGATCAGAATGATTCAAAGAGAGCTGCAGGTGGTGAGATTGCAGTATGATTTCCCTGGTGAATGGACTTTCGAGGGTGATTTTGAAAGTAACAAGTAGGAATCGCCGGGCACCCGACCCGTTACCAGAGTGGGCATATATGATAGTATATGATTTAAGTGGACACACCTAGTGTCAATTTGAGTGGTACCGCGGATAATTCGCCTCAAGCATATTTGCTTGGGGCTTTTCTTTTTTTCTATTTGAAGAAACGTACAACTTAAATAAAAAGGAGAAGAAATTATGAGAACAATGAAAAAAGTATTAGCAGCAGGATTAACAGCAGTTATGGCAATGTCATTAATGGTTGGATGTGGAAGCAAGAAAGATGACAGTTCGTCTAAAACATATAACTTAGGAATCATCCAGTTTGCAGAACATGGTTCTCTTGATAACTGCCGCAAAGGATTTTTAAAAGGTTTAGAATCTGAAGGTATCAAAGAAGGAGAAAACTTAAAGATTACATACAAAAACTCACAGGCAGATACAGCCACAGATAACCAGATCGCATCAAACTTTGCATCAAAGAAATTAGATATGATCTGTGCGATTGCAACACCAAGTGCACAGAGTGCATACAATGCAACAAAAGACAGTGATATCCCAGTTGTTTATACAGCTGTTACATCACCTAAAGCTGCAGGATTTGTAGATAAAGAAGGAAAGAATGTTGGAAATATCACAGGAACTTCCGATCTTGTACTTGCAGATAAACAGTTAAAACTGATTCGTCAGATGATGCCAAAAGCAAAGAATGTCGGAATCTTCTACAGCACAAACGAAGCAAACTCCAAAGCAGGAATCGAAGCTTATGAAAAAGTAGCTGATAAATATGGATTCAAGATCATCACACAGGGAATCACAGCTTCCGCAGATATGCCAATGGCAGCAGACAGTTTACTGAAGAAAGTAGACTGCATCACAAACTTAACAGACAATTTAGTAGTCAGCAACATGCAGACATACCTTCAGAAAGCAAACAAATTAAATATTCCAGTTTTCGGATCTGAAGTAGAACAGGTAAAATTAGGATGTGTAGCTTGTGTCGGAATTGACTTCGTAAAATTAGGAAAACAGACAGGTAAGATGGCAGCTAAAATCTTAAAAGGCGAAGAAAAAGCAAAAGATATGAAATTCGAAACATTTAACAATGGAGATGTCATCATTAATACAGCAGCAGCTAAGAAGATTAACATGACAATCAGCAAAGATGTGCAGAAACAGGCAAAACAGACATTTGACAAGATCAGCGCACCAGAAAAATAATCAGGAGATGTAAATATTATGGAACAATTGATCATAGGCGTATTTGAGCAGGGATTTATCTATGCAATCATGGCGCTTGGCGTATATATCACATACAAAATATTAGACTTTCCGGATCTGTCCGTAGACAGTACTTTCCCATTAGGAGCAGCAGTGACAACCGTCATGCTCTCCTCAGGAAAGAACCCACTGCTTGCATTAATTGCAGCAACAGCAGCCGGAGCAATTGCAGGAATGGTCACAGGAATCATACATGTAAAATTCAAAGTCAGAGATTTATTATCCGGAATTATCGTTATGACAGGTCTTTATACCTTAAACTTAAGAATTGTAGGCGGAAGCGCAAATGTTCCATTATTTAACTACAAATCCGTATTTGATAATGACTTCATCAACGGAATCTTCCCAGAAGCATTAGCACCATATAAGACGGTGATCATTATTTTATCATCATGATCATTGCCAAAATATTATTAGACTTATATTTAAAACAAAATCAGGATACTTGTTAAGAGCCGTTGGAGATAACGAGACAATCGTAACATCTCTTGCAAAAGACAGTGGATTTGTGAAGATCGTAGGACTTGCGATCTCAAACGGATTAGTTGCATTAGCTGGAAGTGTTATGTGTCAGCAGCAGAGATTCTTTGAAATCTCTATGGGAACTGGAACGATCGTTATCGGACTTGCCAGTGTTATCATTGGAACAAACGTATTTTAAAGGAAATCTTATCAAAGCAACAACTGCAGTTGTCATCGGTTCTGTGATCTACAAAGCATGTGTAGCGATCGCGATCGAAGTAGGATTACCAGCAACAGACTTAAAATTGATCACAGCAGTCTTATTCCTGATCATTCTGATCATCAGTATGGACCGTAAGAAGAAGGTGAAAAAGGCATGATTGAATTAAAACATATCGACAAATATTATAATATCGGAACAGTCAATGAAGTCTGCCTGTTCAAAGACTTCAATCTGACGGTAGATGACGGAGATTTCATTTCCGTGATCGGAAGTAATGGTTCAGGAAAGACATCCATGTTAAATCTGATCTGCGGAAGCTTAGAAGCGGAAGCAGGAAATATTATTTTAAATGGAGAAGATATTTCTCATCAAAAAGAGTATATCAGACAGAGAAAGATCGGACGTGTTTATCAAAATCCAGCAATGGGAACCTGCCCATCAATGACAATCCTTGAAAATATGTCTCTTGCAGACAATAAAGGAAAGAAATTTGGACTTGGATTTGGTACAAATAAGAAGAGAGTTGACTATTACAGAGAATTATTAAGCCAATTAGGACTTGGGCTGGAAGACATGATGGGAAGCAAAGTAGGTTCCTTATCAGGAGGACAGAGACAGGCAATGGCACTTCTTATGACAACGATGGCACCAATTGAGATCTTAATACTTGATGAACATACTGCTGCACTTGATCCAAAGACAGCAGAACTGATCATGGAGTTGACAGGAAAAGTTGTCAAAGAAAGAAACTGACAACGATCATGGTTACACATAACCTGCGTTATGCCGTAGAATATGGAAATCGTATTCTTATGATGCATCAGGGACATGCGGTACTTGATAAAGCTGGAGAAGAGAAAGCAAAATTAGTTGTTGATGATCTTCTGGATCAGTTTAATCAGATCAGTATTGAGTGTGGAAATTAAATTTTTAAATTGTATAACGGAAATGTATCGAGTATTCATAAAAACATAAAAAAGATAGAAGTACGAAAAACGAATTCCATTGACGGATTTTTTGCAAAACGCTGATCCGCCAACACTCCTGCACAACTCACTGCGTTCAAACAGTGCCCGTGTTGGCTGCGATTTTGCAAAAAATCCTATGGAATCCTATCATTTCGTACCTCTATCTTTTTTTATGTTTTTATGAATACCTGAAGACATTCTCGTATAAAATTAAGAATTTTCAAACGGAAGGGTGTGTATGTTAAATGTTATTGGTTTTCAATTTATGTAGTGGCAGACAGATGTTTATTATATTCTAAAACAGCTCGCTAAATCGGTGTTGTTTAAGCCCTTTTATCTTCAGTTAGCGAATGCAAAACTTATCAACCAGTATCGTTTAACATACACACCCTGTAGTGATTTGAATAGCGTTCCGTTGTATGAGATAGAAATAAGATAAGAACAAATATTTATAATATATCGGTGGCAACGATTAGCAGATTTTAAGTGCGTTTTTTACAAAATTTCGCAGCGCCCTGTGGTTGATTGTTTGACCGTAGCTGCGGGCATTTTGGCTCGCAGCGAGGAAGTTATCAAAGGAACAAGGCGCGGATCAGCGATTTGT
>ENA-OUNH01000050-OUNH01000050.1-human-gut-metagenome-genome-assembly--contig:-NODE-50-length-45450-cov-4.793085_pt1 | contig 45450 bp, 35 predicted proteins | sample MGYA00242806_ERZ504814 | MGnify/ENA primary metagenome ERZ504814 (study PRJEB26092, sample SAMD00036389) | human gut metagenome | host: Homo sapiens | study: EMG produced TPA metagenomics assembly of...
GCGGCTGCGGTACGGCATCTGCGTTGCCAAAATGCTCGATAAGACATCCAGTATTATCTGCGCTTTTGGCTTAGCAGCTGCCGCACCTCGCTCGCCGTATCGGCACTTAGAATTATGCGGTATTGCCTAAGGGCGCCGCAGCGCACGAACCAGCGAAGAAACAAGCGCAATTACCAGATATACCGGCCATTTGTTGTGCATTGTGCACAAACGAACGACCGGTTTTTTTGTTCCTGAAAAACCGAATATGCATGAAATGCGACCGTTTATCGCAAGCTATTGAAATGGCAGTAGCAAATTGTGTACAATAGCGATAACAGATAAACTGTTAAAGAAAAAACAAGGAGAGAATCATGGACGAGATCAAAGCCCAAAAGAAAGCGCTCAAAAAAGCCTACAAACAGGCAAAGCGCAAGAACGTTCTGGCGTGGAAGATCCTGACGATCCTGTGTGCGGTCGTTATGGTCATTTCCGTGCCTTTGTCCGTGCTTGCCGTAAAGTTCGACAACACCATGGCGGCCCGCTTCGGCGGTAGCTTCTGGAAGCTGCAGAACGAGGACACCAACGCCCAGTATTACACCAGTGACTTCAACTCTGCCGAGGAGATGGTCGACTACGGTCTGGCCCTGACCCAGCAGGTCGAGGCTGAAGGCGCTGCCCTGCTGATGAACAACAACAATGCACTGCCTCTGGCTGCCGATGCCAAGGTCAGCACCTTCTCCAACAGCAGCGTCAACCTCGTGTACGGCGGCACCGGCTCCGGCAACATTGATGCCTCCACCGCCGACACCCTGCGCACCGCCCTCGAGAAGGTCGGTGTGACCGTCAACCCCACCCTGTGGGACTTCTACACCGTCGGCGCAGGCAAGGACTACGCCCGCTCCAAGAGCGGCACCGTTGCCACCGCCAGTGAGGTCACGCCGAGGTGCCTTGGGATGTCTACACCGACGATGTGAAGAACAGCGTTGCCCAGTACGGCGATGCCGCCATCGTCACCCTCTCCCGCGTTGGCGGCGAGGGCGCTGACCTTGCCTACGGCGAGGTCAACTATCTGGCCCTCGACGAGAACGAGAAGGCCATGCTGCAGAACGTTGCCGAGATGAAGAAGAACGGCATCGTCAAAAAGACCATCGTGCTGATCAACTCCGCCAACGCCCTGCAGGTCGATTTCCTCAAGAACAACGAGTACGACATCGACGCCGCGCTGTGGATCGGTGACGTGGGCATCTCCGGCATCAACGCTGTTGCCGAGATCCTGACCGGCAAGGTCAACCCCTCCGGCAGCCTGGTCGATACCTACTGCTACGACAACTTCAGCGCCCCTGCTATGTGGAACTTCACCCCCACCACCTATGAGGGTTATGTTGAGGGCGGCGATGTGCCCGCAAAGAGCAAGTCCTACATGATTTATCAGGAAGGCATCTATGTAGGCTACAAGTACTACGAGACCCGCTACGAGGACTTCGTCACCGGCAGCGGCAACGCAGGCGACTACGCCTACGGCGACATCGTGGCTTACCCCTTCGGCTACGGCCTGAGCTACACCAGCTATGACATCAGCGACATGAAGGTCAACTACAATGCCGCCGATGACACCTACACCGTCACCGTCAAGGTCACCAACACCGGTGCCATGGCCGGCAAAAAGACCGTGCAGGTCTATGTCCAGAGCCCCTACACCGACTACGACAAGCAGAACGGCGTTGAGAAGTCCGCTGTTTCTCTGGTCGGCTTCGGCAAGACCGGTATGATCGAGCCGGGCGCTTCCGAGACGCTGTCCATGACCGTCAACAAGCGCGACATCGCTTCCTACGACACCTACGGTGCCGGCACCTATATCCTTGACGCCGGTGACTACTACTTCACCGCCGCCACCGATGCCCACAACGCTGTCAACAACATTCTGGCTGCCAAGGGCTACACGGTCGAGAACACCAACGGCAAGATGACTGCCGATGGCAATGCCGACCTGACCTACACCTGGACCGAGGACGCTCTCAATACCACCACCTACGCCACCAGCGAGAACGGCACCAAGATCACCAACCAGCTGTCCTGCGCTGACCCCAACCTCTATGAGGGCGTTGATGAGACTGTCACCTGGCTGAGCCGCTCTGACTGGAACGGCACCCTGCCCACCGAGACCGTCAAGCTGACCCTGACCGAGCTGCTGAAGAAGGACCTGCAGGAGGTCCGCTACGACGCTGCCGACTACGAGAGTGTTGAGATGCCCACCCTCGGCGCCAAGAACGGCGTCAAGCTGTACGACATGATCGGCCTCGACTACAACGATCCCAAGTGGGACGAGCTGCTGGATCAGATGACCTTCGATGAGATGAACTCTCTGATCGGCGATGCTTTCCACTGGACCATGCCCGTTAAGAGCGTGGAGGCTCCCGGTACCCGTGACGAGAACGGCCCTCAGGGTCTGACCGCCAGCCTGCTGGGCAGCAACAAGACCCAGCTGACCGCCACCGCCTTCACCTCTGAGGACGTCATGGCTGCCACCTTCAACACCGACCTCATGACCGAGATCGGCAAGGTCATCGGCAACAACTGCCTGAACGCCAACATTGCCTGCCTGTACGGCCCCGGCAATAACATCCACCGCACCCCCTACGGCGGCCGTAACTTCGAGTACTACTCTGAGGATGGCTTCCTGTCCGGCATGATGAGCGCCTACGAGGTCGCTGCCATTCAGGACAAGGGCGTCCACGTTGTCATGAAGCACTTTGCGCTGAATGACTGCGAGCAGGACCGTATCGGTCTGGGCGTCTGGGTGAACGAGCAGGTTGCCCGTGAGGTCTATCTGAAGGCCTTCCAGGCTCCTGTTGAGGTCGGCAACGCCAACGGCGTTATGATCGCCTACACCCGCTGGGGTGCTGTCTGGTCCGGCGGCAACTACGGTCTGGTCACCGGCATCCTGCGCAACGAGTGGGGCTGCGACGGCATGGTCATCACCGATAACGTGCTGACCCAGTATGTCAACGGTCCCGATGGCGTCATGGCCGGCGTGTCTATCTACGATGCCATGATGTCCTTCGTCACCGACACCCTGCCCAAGTACAAGAACGACCCCGTCATCGTCACCGCCATGCGCGAGGCCTGCCACCACAACCTGTATGCCATTGCCAACTCCTGCGGTATGAACGGCGTTGGTGCCGACACCACCATCAAGGTGATCCGTCCCACCATCGTTGCAGCAGTTATCGCTGTCGCCAGGGTCTCCGGCATCCTCTTTGTGCTGGGCCTGATCCTCTGGATCCTCGGTGCCCGCAAGCTGCGCAAGACTGAGCAGTACAAGGCCTACAAGGATTTCAAGAAGGCCCAGAAGGCCGCCAAGAAAGCCCAGAAGGCAAACTGATCTGAAGCATAGTCAATAAATATAGCCGGGCGCTCCCGTTTGAGAGCGCCCGGCTTTTTTTGCTATAACCGAAAGCCGGAAATCCCGCTGAAATGCGGTTGCAATAGGCGGGGGAAATGTCTATACTTGTACTATACAAACCAGCAAACGCGGTACAATACACCGCTGCGGGTCTTGCCGCCCACAGTCAGGTTCTGGAACTGGTTGTACCCCGCAAAATAGTCCGCCGCGTTGGCAGAGATCGTCCACACCCACTCGGAATATTTGAGCCAGAGCGCATCGACAAACTCCTGCGCAAAGTCCGGCTGCAGGATGCCGTTCTGTACATCTTTCTCATAATAGGGATCCATATACTGGTCAAACCGGCCGAGGTTAAGGGAAAGCGGATTCTCGCTTAAAATGCCGCCTACCTGCACAAACCACAAAAACTGCATGGCTTCGTAGAAGGTGCGCGGCGGCAGTTGGCAGCGATCTGCAAAAGCTCTGCCGCGCGGGCGTGACCTCGCCCACAACCTGCCGATCCTCAGTGAATGAGTGATCTGCAGGGGACGTGACTTTTTATACAATTATTGCTGCCGTGTATAAAGTACAAATTATGGGACAGCCGATGATTTATAATAGAAGTACCGAAGGGAAAGCCTCCCTTCCTCAAAAAAGACGGAGGTAACCGCTATGCTGAAGGATATGGATTTCGGGATTTATGGCAAGGGAATTGACGGGTATGTACATTACTCTCTCGCAATGGACAATATCCGGGAAGAGGAGGCGCATCGTCAGGCACTGATGGATGAGTTTGACAGCGGTACAGACGCATACGACATAAGCAATTCCGATGCGGGTGATTTCAGTGGTGACGATTTTTGAGAAGTCCAACACAAAGGAACATTCTTTATAAAGGCATTTATCACAATCACCGATTCATGGTAAGGTCGCGCTCGTTTTCTACGACCGCTTCTACCGCAAGTGTAAGGCCGCGCGCGATTTGGTGCAGATCCATGCTGGGCGTTCCCAGCGGCTTGCCGACGGCTTGCAGCTTGACAGCCTCATAGGCCGGGTTGACAGACTCCCCGCCGAACGGATCAAAACCGGTGATAAGGATCTTCATGAGAGAAACCTCCGCGTATTATTTCCTGCGCACGGCAAAGCCAAACCCTGTGCCGCAGACACCACCGACGATGTGCATAAAGTTGGCTACATTGTCCTGCACGAACAAAATATCATATACCTGTTGGCTCAGGTAGAGCGCACCGACGAGGATCAGGGTAATCGGAACACCGCCGTTCCGGCTGCCGGCCAGACTGGACAGCATGATGAGCATAAACACGATGCCGGAGGCACCAAGCAGAGCGGAGGAGGGGAACAGCACACACTGCAGGATGCCGGACACAAGCGCGGTCATGAGGATGCCGCTCAGCAGGGTGCGGCTGCCGTAGCGCTCCTCCAGCGGGGGCGCGATGACAAGGAAAAGCAGCATATTGCCTATAAAGTGGTCCCAGCCTGCATGCCCCAGCACATGACCAAACAGCCGGACAAAAACAACGGATCGGCCAGCGAAGAGCGGTAGACACTGAAAAGATGATAGGTTGTCCACCCGTTGGTCAGGTGACCGAGCGCCAGCGAAGCAAGCGACAGAAAGAAAAAAGTCAGCGTGACAGGGGCGTTGTACTGCAGATGGATATTGCTGCGTTTCATGGTGGATGCGCCTCCTTTGTATAATAGTACCAGTATAGCATATAAGCGACTGACCTGTCGAGAACAGAGAAAGCCTGTAAATAAAAAGAGCAGACCGTAAAAGGTCTGCCCGCAGGGCTGGGTCTGTAGCTGCTTCAGCGGATGACCGGTGGTCAGATCCATCGTGCTATTTCTTGACATGAAAATAAAACCTCATTTCGACAAAAATATGAATTCGTATACCATGGAAGGCAAAATAAAGCAACAACTGGCTTTCCACAACGCAAGAAAAGTGCTATAATAAGTAACAAAATATCTGCTTTGGGTATGCCGCAGAGACGGTGCGCCTTTTCTTGCAGGAACTACTACAGGGAGGAAATCTTCTATGGAAAAAGCAACCGTGTATTTTACCAATGAGCTTACCCCGGAGGCAGTCGTGAAGATGTACCGCCAGCTGGGCGTTGATCTGCCCGGCAAGGTGGCCGTCAAGGTCCACAGCGGTGAGGACGGCAACCAGAACTACCTGCGCCCCGAGTTTATGAAGCCGGTCATTGATGCCGTGAACGGCACGGTGGTCGAGTGCAACACTGCCTACGGCGGCGCCCGCAACGAAACGCCCAAGCATATTGAGCTGATGAAAAAGCATCATTGGAGCGACCTGTTTGATGTCGATATTATGGATGCCGAGGGCCCCGATGTGCAGTGGCCGGTTGAGAACGGCAAGGTGCTCAAGGTCAACTATCTGGGTAAGAATATTGAAAACTACGACAGTATGCTGGTGCTGATCCACTTCAAGGGCCACCCGATGGGCGGTTACGGCGGCGCGCTGAAGCAGCTGTCCATCGGCTGCGCATCCAGCGCAGGCAAGGCCTATATCCACTCCGGCGGCAAGGTCACCGACCAGAATATCCTGTGGGAGAACACGGCCGAGCAGGACACCTTCCTTGAGGCTATGGCCGATGCCGCCTCCACCGTGGCAAAGCATTTTGCAGGGAAGATCGCCTATGTGGCGGTCATGAAGAACCTTTCGGTCGACTGCGACTGTTGTGCCGTGGCGGAGGATCCCTGCATGAACGATGTGGGTATCCTGTCCAGTCTTGACCCGGTCGCGCTGGACCGCGCCTGCATTGATCTGGTACGCAACAGCAACGACCCCGGCCGCGAGCATTTTATGGAGCGCGTCAACAGCCGCCACGGCACCCACACGATCGATGTGGCCGAAGCCCTTGGCCTCGGCACGCAGGAGTACGAGCTGGTGCGGGTATAATCGGCGCTTATAAAAGACACTCGGCAAATTGGTGAGCGATTGGCCGGCAGCTGGGAGGTGCTGGGATGTACTTTGAATACGGCGCGCAGGAAACCGAATATCTTGCCCGGAAGGACAAGCGGCTTGGTGCGGCGATCGAGCAGATCGGCCATATTGACCGCGCAGTGGACGGTGATCTGTTTTCATCGGTAGTGCATCAGATCGTCGGGCAGCAGATTTCCACCAAGGCGCAGGAAACGATCTGGCAGCGGATGCAGCAGACCCTAGGCACCGTTGACGCCAGTCATATCCTTGCGGCGGGGGTGCCCGAGCTGCAAAAGCTGGGCATTACCTACCGCAAGGCGGAGTATATCACAGACTTCGCCCGGAAGGTGCAGTCAGGGGAGTGCCGCATCGAGGAGATCTGGCAGATGCCGGACGAGGAGGTCATCCGGGTGCTGAGCAGCCTGAAGGGCATCGGTGTCTGGACGGCGGAGATGATCCTGCTGTTTTGTATGCAGCGGCCTGATGTTCTGAGCTACGATGACCTTGCGATACAGCGCGGGCTGCGGATGCTCTATCATCACCGCAAAATCGACCGCAGGCTGTTTGAGAAATACCGGCGCCGCTACAGCCCTTATGGCAGTGTGGCCAGCCTGTACCTGTGGGCCATTGCGGGCGGTGCGATTCCGGGTATGCGGGACTACGCACCCGCTAAGCCGGGCAGCAAAAACCGAAAACCGTCTGAGCTGCATGGGGGAGCTGCTATGCTGTACGACAGGCTATTATCATTCGCCGCTGGGCCGGTTGCTTTTGGCGGCTGACGAAATCGGGCTGACCGGACTTTGGTTTGAGAGGCAGCGCTACTTTGCGCAGGGGCTTGCCCCGGTGCATCAGGACGCGGAAACGGCGATTCTGGCGCAGACCAGACGCTGGCTGGATCTCTATTTCAGCGGCAGTGTGCCGGACTTTACGCCGCCGCTCCATCCGATCGGGTCGGACTTTCGGCAGGAAGTATGGGCGCTGCTGCTGCAGATCCCCTACGGCAAAACTACGACCTACGGTGCACTTGCCAACCAACTGGCCGAAAAGCACGGCCAACGCCGGATGTCCGCGCAGGCGGTGGGCGGCGCTGTCGGGCACAACGCGATCTCGATCATCATACCCTGCCACCGTGTTGTCGGGGCAGACGGCAGCCTGACCGGGTATGCGGGCGGGCTGGATACAAAGGCCCGCCTGCTTGCAGGGGAGGGCGTTCCAATCGCGGAAAACCCGCCGCGCATACGGCCTGATATGTGAACTATACATGTCTGATATATACAAAATACTTTTTACACACTGTCCTTTTCCGCGTATAATAGGCGATGCAGATGAGGTAGAGGAGTGGAAAAGTATGCAGTATACAGAACTGACCCGAAAGGAATTGCAGCGGGAATACACCCGAATGACCCAGCGGTACAGCAGCTACATGCGCGAACCGATGGAGCTTGACATGCGTGCCGAGGATCCCCTACTGGGACGGTGCGAGAACCGGCGGGCTGCAAAGCATTTCGGCACGGTGCTGGGCAAGGAACTTAGCGATACCGGCGCAGCACGCCCCACGCCTGCGGAGGATGCCGTGGCCGCATTATGCACAATGCCGGGCTGTGCCAACCGCACGGTCGAGCTTTGCCGCAGGGCGGGCGTCCTTTTTGATGCTGTAGATCACAGCACGGTGCTGGCCCGCATCATTCCGTTTGATGCAAAGTCCGAGCAGCTGACCCATGCCGCGAGCCTGTTTGCCATCAGCGCGCGGCTTGCCGCGCTGGAAAGCCTGCGCGGCACCCTGCTGCGCACCTGACGCACCATAAGCCATAAAAATAACCGAGCAGAAGTCACCCGGAAGGGTGCGGATTCTGCTCGGTTTTCTTTTTATAGTGCGTCTGTTTTGGCGGTAAACGGCGAGGGCAGGGGAGTACTGCGCATAAAGCGCGATCGGCCGCTATTTATCGGCGGGGGGGGGTAATGCGGAAACGCCGCACAACCTGCTCAAGCATGGCAATGTCCACAGGCTTCGAGAGATGCTCGTCCATGCCGGCCTCCTTGCTTTTTTGCATATCCTCCAAAAAGGCGTTGGCCGTCATGGCCAGAATGGGAATTGTTTTGCCCAGCGGATTTTCGCTGCTGCGGATGCGGCGGGTGGCCTCCAGACCATCCATGACGGGCATCTGCACATCCATCAGGATCATATCGTAGTCGCCCGGCTTTACCTTGGCGAAGGCATCTACGATCTGCTGACCATCGGGGTAGATAGTGCAGGTTGCGCCCTTGGATTCCAGCAACATCTGCAGAATTTCCGAGTTGATCTCGTTGTCCTCGGCGCAGAGGAACTTCATGCCGCACAGCAGGGAATTATCTGCCGGTGCATCATCGATCTCCGGCTTCTGCACAAGGGCAGCCTCGGTATCAATGGGAAATTCCAGCACGACCTCAAAGCGGGAGCCTTGGCCGGGGGCGCTTTCCACGCTGATGACACCGCCCATCAGGTCCACAACGCTCTTGGTAATGGCCATACCCAGTCCCGTACCCTGTACATGGTTGGTGCCGGACTTTTCCTCCCGCGTGAAGGGGTCGAAAATGGTTTTCTGGTAGGCATCACTCATGCCGATGCCGTCATCCTGCACGATGAATTTGTACTTGGCGTAGTGCGCATCGCGGGGAAGCTCCTCGACCTCAAGCCGGATATGCCCGCCTGCGGGCGTGTACTTGACCGAGTTGGAGAGGATATTCATCAAGATCTGGTTCAGGCGGTTGGGGTCGGCCAGCACATGCTCATGCTGTACCGAGGTCGTGACCACGCGAAATTCCTGATTGCGCTGGTGGGCCTGCTCACTGATAACGCTCTCGACCTGCTCAATCTGCTGCAGAAGGTCCATCTGCTCGATGTTCAGGGTGGTCTTGCCGCTCTCGATGCGGCTCATATCCAGAATGTCGTTGATGATGCCGAGCAGCAGACGCCCGGAGCTTTCCAGCTTTTCAAGATGCTCAGCCAGCTTGTCCGGCTCGTGCAGCTCGTTTTTCATCAGGGTGGTGATGCCGATGATGGCATTCATCGGTGTGCGGATGTCGTGGCTCATGTTGGACAGGAAATCTGTCTTGGCCTTGCTGGCGCGCTCGGCACCCTGCAGGGCATCCACGGCAACCTCCTGCGCGCGCTTCAGCTCGGCATTGCGCGCGGTAAGCTGCTGGTTGTAGTTTTCCAGCCGCAGATTTGTCTCCTGCTCGGCCTGCAGGGCATCGCGCTGCATATCCCTTTGCAGTCTCCAAAGAATCAAAATGGTGGAAAGTGAAAAGACAGTGGCAAAGCCTATAATGATGGCGGTCACCAAATCTACCAGCTTTTGCGTGTTGGTGGCGACATCATCTGCCGGAACCAGAAACGCCAGTGTCCATGCAGCGTTTTTCATCTGCTTGAGGGAGTAAAAATACTCGGTGCCGTCCAGAACGGCGTTGGAGTAGCAGACGCCGTTCTCTTGCAGCTCTGCCTTTGCCTGCTGAAAGGACGAGCCGTGCAGGTAGGACATTTGAGAAAGCACAGTGTAGACATTCTGACCCTTCAGCAGCTCGGTGTTATTGCTGTTGAACAGCTTGAGGCCGTTGTTTTCCAGCACATACACGCTGTTGTGGTCATCGTAGGCATCACAGCGGAAGTATGTGTTCAGCTGCTCCATGCTCTGCGCAATGCCGTAGTAGCGCAGGCTGATTTGCGCTGTGCCGGCTTGCAGTGTGATGGGAGTATCCAACCGCTTTAAGAATACCATGCGGGAATCGCTTTCCGTCAGCGAGTTGGTAACACAGTTGACCCATTCAGGGTCGTCCTCAAGGTAGTGCATCTCCCGCAAAAGACCTCGGCTGCCCTGCTGGGTGTAATACCGCCCGGCGGAATCAACGGCCAGCAGGGTGATCTGCTTTTTTCCAGATTGGAAAGGCGGATACCCGCTGCAGATACGCATACAGGTCGGTGTCGGTCTGCAGGTCGGTGCCAATCAGATAATTGCACTGCACATCGACATCTGCCCAACGGTTGCCAATAACATCCTCCAGATTGCGGAACATCTGGTGGGTGATCTCCTCCATCTGGTTCAGGCGTTCTTTATAGACAAGATTTTTGATATAGGTTCGGCTCAGGACAAAGAAGCCCGCGACTGCCGCAAGACTGGCGAAGATGCAGGCCAGCAGGATGCGGCGGTATTTTTTTATCCTTCCACATTTTGCGGCTCCGTTTCGTCCCATGCGGCGTTTGCACGGCTCAGCGTCTCAAAAGAGCCGAAAAACGCCTTCGCAGCGTCCATGCCCACTACGCCGGAATCCACAACCTCAGCCTCAGCCGCCAGCTTGTCACTGACACCGCAGATGGCGGCCTGATAGGTCTTGTCCGCCTGCACGGCGGCGGGGCTTACCAGCACATAGGGATAGCATTTTCCGTTGCCGTAGGCATCGTAGCCCTCGGTGAGCAGGTCATTGATCTGGCTGCCGGTCAGCGTCACGGTCTGTATGGTGCGATTCCAGCCTGTGGGCAAAATGACCGACAAATCGTAGTCAGTCAGCCCCTTAGCGTACAGCTTGCCGCTGACGCCATAGTGGTTCTGTTCAGTGGGGTTGCCGGAAATCCATGTCCCCAGCGAGACGAGGGCCAGATCGCTGCCGGTGGCCTCGGCAAAGCAGCGCCCCACAAGCCGGGCGCAATCCTCCTGCGGGATGTCCTCAGCCGCGGTGGTGATAAGATCGGGCGTGTTGTTTACGACCTTATCCTGATCGCCGTCCAGCTGGGCGATGACTTCGTCGATCGTGGCATCGCCGCGCATAAAGTCCAGCATCTTGTTGCCGGTGGTCACAATGGTGTTCTCCCACCCGGAGTAGATAAAGGGTGCTGTGCTGCCGAAATTCAGCGCATCGGCAATGTCGGTGTAATAGGTGCCGTTCGCTTTGGCGTTCTTAAAGGGCATCAGGCTGCTTTTGACTTTGGTTTCGGGGTACAGTGCAGTGGTGCCCTCCACGGTGGAAAGCACACGCATGACCTTTAAAGCATCCTCCAGCTTTTGGGGGTTCTGCTCCAGCCGCTTGTTCAGGCCGAAATAGCGGTTCACACTCAGCACAAAGACATTCTGGCTGCCGTCCTCGGAAAGGTAGGGCATCAGGCCGAACTTGTCGCGGGTGCCGTCTGCCTCCACAATGCCGTTGGTGCTGCCCAGCAAAACAGGGCGTCACCGTTGATCATCCGCTGGCGGGTCACCTCGTCGCTGGTGGGGTCGCCGTCACCGTTCAGCATACCGATGTCCCGCCATTTCTGGATATACGCCATCGCCTGCATCATACCCGGTGTGCCGCTGACATTGGCCTTGCCGGACAGGTAATCCTTCTGCCAGCGTTTGCCGTCCAGCGTGCCGAGAAAGTCTGCATCGGCAATGTTGCACATATATTGGAACCCATAGCCGGGGTACTGGCTCTGCGGCAGGCAGAGCGCCACACCTGCAGCCTCAGCCTTTTCGGCAAGCTGTTCCAGCTCGGCAAAGCTGGTGGGTACTGCCCAGCCGTTTTGCTGCAGCAGGGTCTTGTTGTAGGTGATGCCGTAGCAGTTGTAGACCGAGGGCAGCAGATAAATGGCACCGTTGTCCGTGACCTCCTGCAGGCGGGATTCAATGTAATTGTCGGTGAAATCATAGCCCGCAAGGTCGATGAGCTGGTCGCTCATGTCATCGGTCATCGGGTTATAGACCGTGACGGTGCAGATGTCCGGCAGGTCATGGGCCTCGATCATATTTTGGATGCAGGAGGTCGTGTTGTCACCGCTGTAGGGAACGATCTCGATATTCACTTCCGGGTAGATACTGTGGACCTTGTCGATAAAGGCCTCGACATTCAGGTATGGTGCCATAAAGGTGACAGCCTCATCTGCCGTGGACTCACTGGCGGCAGGTGCAGCGGCTTGACTGGCAGCACAGGCAGTAAGCAGGGCCGCTGCGGTGAAAAGGCTCAGCCCCCGAAGCGCCATGCACCGGAAATGGTTGTTCATCATCTGAATTTTCCCCTTCAGCTTTTTGTATCGCTTTCCTTCGATTATTATGAAAGAATGTTATAAGTTTATCACTTAGACACATTGATTGCAAGGATTTTTATGGAGCTTATACCAGTTTTTACATGGGGTAAGGCGGAAAAGAAACATCCCGGCTGCTGGGCAGCCGGGATGCAGCCGGTTATTCGTTAAGGCAATACCGCATAATTCTAAGTGCCGATACGGCGAGCGAGGTGCGGCAGCTGCTAAGCCAAAAGCGCAGATAATACTTTGTGTATTATCGAGCATTTTGGCAACGCAGATGCCGTACCGCAGCTGCCGGAGCGGTGCTTAAGCCGTCAGGCGGGAATTGTGCGGTGTTGCCTTAAGTGAGCAGGTTTGTCATGCTCTTCAGGCTGACGCCCAAGGTGGAGGCATTGTGCAGCAGCGCGGAGGTCGCAGGCGGCAGAATGCCCATGGCGCCCAGCACGATCAGCATGCTGTTGAAGCTCATGATAAAGCGGTAGTTGGCACGGGTGCGGTGCTGCAGACCGTTGGCGATGGCTTTCAGGGTCACCAGTTCCCGCAGGCTGTCGGCGGCAATCGTGATGTCCGCGATCTCGCGCGCAATGGCGGCGCCGTCACTGATCGCAATGCCGACATCAGCAGCAGACAGGGCCGGGGAGTCGTTGATGCCGTCCCCCAGCATGATGACGGTGCGGCCGGCGGCCTTTTCGGCATCGACAAAGCGGGCCTTATCCTCGGGCAGGACCTCGGCATAGTAGGCATCCACACCGACCTGCTTTGCGATGACGGAGGCCGTGCGGTCGTTGTCGCCGGTCATCATGACCGCCTTTTGTATGCCAAGGCCGCGCAGCTGGCGAAGCACCTCGGCGGCCTCCTCGCGCAGGGGGTCGGCAATGCAGATGACACCGGCCAGCACCCCGCCGATGGCAAGATACAGGTGGGAATACTCCGGCGGCAGGGCGTCAAATTTGGCGGTCTCAGCGGTCGGAATGTAGCAGCCCTCATCCTCAAAGACAAAGTGCTGGCTGCCGATGACGGCCTTCTCGCCGCCGATGGTGCTGGCAATGCCGTGCGCTACGACATACTGCACCTCGCTGTGCATCTCATCATGGCGGATGCCCTTTGCGGAAGCGGCCTGCACAACGGCGTTCGCCATCGAGTGGGGGTAATGCTCCTCCAGACAGGCGGCAATGCCAAGGACCTCGTCCTCTGTGCGGGTGCCGAACGGAACGACCTGCACAACGGTCGGGGTGGCATGGGTCAGCGTGCCGGTCTTGTCAAAAACGATGGTGTCGGCGTTGGCCAGTGCCTCAAGATATTTGCCGCCCTTGACCGTGATGTGGTAGCTGCCGCACTCCCGCATTGCGGACAGCACCGCCAACGGCATCGAGAGCTTCAGCGCACAGGAAAAGTCTACCATCAAAATTGAGATAGCGCGCGTTGCGTTGCGGGTAAGCGCATAAGTGACGGCCGTGCCCAGCAGGCTGTAGGGTACCAGCTTATCGGCCAGCGCTGCGGCGCGGGTCTCGCTGGCGGATTTCAGCTTTTCGGAGTTTTCGATCATCCGGACGATCTGGTCATAGCGGCCGCTGCCCGCCTGCTGCTCAACCGTCAGGGTGATCTGGCCCTCCTCCACAACGGTGCCTGCATAGACAACAGCACCGGCCGCCTTGCGCACCGGCTCGGCCTCGCCGGTCAGCGAGGCCTGATTGACGCTGGCCTCACCGTCCAGTACCCTGCCGTCCAGCGGGATCACGCTGCCGGTATGCACGATAATAGCATCCCCGGTGCGGATCTGCGAAATCGGGACAAGGACCTCGCCCTCGGCGGTAAGCTGCCAGACGCGGTCCACATTCAGCGACATGCAGTGGGCCAGATCGCCCAGCGACTTTTTGCGGGTCCATTCCTCGAGCAGCTCACCCAGCCGCAGCAGGAACATGACCGAGCCTGCGGTGGAAAAGTCACCCCGCAGCATAGATACCCCGATGGACAGCGCGTCCAGCACCTCGACCTCCAGTCTGCGGTGCAGCAGGCAGCGCAGACCGTGCCAAAGGTAGCGCACACTGCATACCGCCGTGTAGGCAAAGCGTATCGGTGCAGGCAGGAACAGCTTGCGCGCAAAGTGGAAAAGCGTCAGATTGACGAGCTTTTCCTGATACTCATGGTTTACGGCGCGCGGGCTGTTGGCGGACACCTCGGTCAGGGCCTGCACATCAAAGCGGAAGGCGGCTGCACCGTGCAGTACATCGGTGCGGGCACCCGTGTAGGTGATGACGGCGTCACAGGTGCGCTCATACACAACGGCAACGCGCACGCCGGGCAGCCCGGCAAGGTAAGCCTGCAGCTGGTCGGCCTCGGCCATGGAAAGCCGCGGCTTGTTGAGATGCAGGCGGATGCGCCCGCGGCTCTCATGCAGAATGTTCCATTTCATTATAATTATGCTCCCAACAATAAAAAGGCTTCTCCGCGAGTGGGAAAAGCCTTTGCAGTAACCGGCAAATCAAAGCCGAGGTGTAACGGCTGCAGCCGACTTGCGGCCGAGTCGTCATAGCTTACTCGGCCTTCTCGTCAGCGGCGTCCTCGATCACGGCATCGTCATCGGCGTTGCGCTGCTCGTTGATCTCCTTGGCGTCGGCCAGAATATCGCCGCAGTTCTCCTGCAGAGAGGTGGCGGTCTTCATGACCTGATCCTTCATGCGCAGCACGGCGGCGGTACACTGGGTGTACAGCTTCTTTGCATCCTTGCTGGTCAAAATCTCAATACCGGCGGAGCCGAACAGTGCGCCGCCTGCGAACAGACCAATCTTTGCCCAATTCACAATTCATTTCCCCTTTACTATCCTTATACGGTATACGGTCTGGATTTTATAAATAAACCCAGAAGGTTTACTAATTATTTTACAACGCCTGCCTATCCGAACGGTAGGTAAAAAAGACAGGAATCGTGCAATTTGGATTTTATTCTGTGCACGGGCAGGCAACACGGCGCAGCTCTGTGGGGCGGCGGCCGGTGTGGCGGCGGAAGGCAGCGGAAAAGCGGCTGGGGTCCTCATAGCCGACACGGTGCGCAATCTCCGCTACAGGCAGATCGCTTTCCTGCAGCAGCCGTGCGGCTGTGTCCATCCGCACAGTGCGCAGATAACCGGCCACCGGCACCCCGTAGAGAGCCTTGAAGCAAAGCTTCAGGGAGCTTTGGGAGAGATGAAACTTGGCCGCCAGCTCTGCAAGGGTGATGCGGCTGTCCTGATGGGCAACCAGATAGTCGTGCGTCTGGCGGGTGCGCTCCAGCATGAGCCGGTCAAAATAGGGGGCGCGGGGCGTATCGGCGGCATAGCAGCTGATCAGGGTATCCCAATGCGCCAGCGCAGCGCTTGCCACGCGGGGGTCGTACATGATGCCGCTGTTTTTCTCGATCTCGCAGCGGCATGCCGCGCCGGTCATTGCGGCGCGATAGCTTCGGCTGCTCATCATGGCGTCGATCGAGTCTGCCACGGCGATAATGCGCGAGCCTAAAGGAATATCGGCTCCGGACAAGCCATCGGGGTAGCCTTGGCCGTCCCAGCGCTCATGATGATGCAGGACCAGCACGGCGATGTCCTGAAAATCTGCGACCCTGCGCAGAATGTTATAGCCTGTGACGGGGTGGCGGCGCATCTCCTGCCATTCATCAGCGGTCAACGGCCCGGTCTTGCGCAGCACGGCGTCCGGCACGGCGATTTTCCCAATGTCGTGCAGATGGGCGGCTATATGGATAAGCGCGGTCTCGTCCGGGTCCAGCCCCAGTGCGGCTGCAAGCACAAGGACCATATCTGCAACGCGGTTGGAATGGCTGGCGGTATAGGTATCGCGGGCATCCAGCGCGGAGACAATGCTCTCGATCAAATCGTGATACTGCAGCAGGTGCGCTGCAGCGTGCGGCGGGGCGGTCAACTGCCGGGGCTGGTCTGCCATGGATCCGATCTCCTTCCACAAAGTTAGCGAGCGCTAACAGTTAGCATAGACTATATTAGTCTAAACAAACTAACTTGTCAATAGGAAATCGAAAAAAGCAATAAAAATAGACGGGCAGTTTATGCGCGCACATCCTGCCGGCGCAGCAGCAGCCATGCCAGCGCGAACATCGCAGCCAGCCAGAACAGGCCGCTGAAGGCGAACAGTGCATAGCTTCCAGCTAAAGCATCCGCGCTTTTGTTGGAGTTCATACCGAGTTGCATCAGAGAATAGGGCCACAGGAGTCCAAAGCCTTTTGAGCTGATAAAGATACCGGTAATGCCGCCCAGCAGGCCCAGAAAGATGGGCACTGCAAAGCTGCGTATGACCATGGCCAGCACCAGCTGTGCTGCAATGACGGCCAGTGCGCCCAGCAGGCCGCGCAGCAGATAGAGAGGCAAAACGACCGGCGGCAGGCCGGGCAGCTGGGCAAATACCTTACCGCAGAACACAAACAGCGCAAATACAAAGCTGTGGGTCAGCAATGCCAGCTTTGCTACCACCGCAAACTTTGCGGCAAACAGGTCCAGCGGCGGCACAGGGCTTGCCATGATGAGGTTCCAGTTGTGCCCCAGATGCTCCAGCCGCCACAAGTAGGCAGCATAGGTGGCGACCATGGCGGGGAAAAAGAGCATGGAATAAAACAGGGTGTGCTGGGTCCACAGGCTGTACCAGCCATCGGTGAGGATCTCAAGATTCTGCAGATAATTGAAGGTGCCGTAGGTGGCGGAAAGAAGGGGAAGCGCAAAGAACATTACCCAGATGGGGGATGCGTGGAGTTTGCGGTTCTCCGCAAGAATACAGCGTTTCAGCATAGATTTATACCTCCTCATCCTGTACCTTGCGCCACGCAAGGGCAAACAGTACTGCGCCCAGCGCAAGGGTAAAGGCCAGCAGCCCCCAGTTGAAGGGGCGGGTGCCGTAGGTGACGGTGTGGGTGGCCTTGTCCCAGTTTGCCACTTCGTAGGCGCTCAGAGGAATGTAGTACCCAAAGGGCACAAAATAACTGGCAATGGGCGGCATAAAGGCAGAGAACAACCCGACCAGCGCCCCCACAATACCTGCGCAGAGCGCCGGAAGGGGATTGCCGACCCACAGCATCAGCAGAAACTCGCCGAAGAAAAGCATACAATCCACGGCCAGTGTGCAGACGAACAGATAGGCCAGCTGCCCCGCAGGAAAGACCTCGGTGTAGCCGTGGACGCGCCCAAGTACCGGCACGCAGACCAGCTCCAGCACCGTGACCAGCAGCACCTCCGACACGCCAAAGACTGCCTTGCCCGCAAACAGGCTGCGGCGGCTCTGCAAAGTGTAGAGCAGCTTGGGGGTATTGCCCTTTATCTCCATATCCCACAGCCGGGAGGCCAGTACCGCCATCATCACCGGCATCAGAATCGCCTCGATGACCGGCAGGCTGTAGAGCAGGGCACTGTAGCCGTTGGCCAGCTCATCCGGGGCTGCCGGAGCAAGGCCGCCCACCCACAGCACGACAATGCCGGGAATCAGCAGGCAGAGGGCAAGGTCGTGCCGGCGGCGGGCCTTTTGCAGCTCCGTAAAAAAGGCTGTCATGTTACGCCACCTCCCCGCTGCTTTGGGTCAGGCTGAGGAAGATGTCCTCAAGGCTCTTGGTCTGTGCAGTCAGCCCAATGACACCGGCACCGCTTTCGGCAAGGGTGCGGACCAGCGCGGCCAGTGCTTCATCCCGCAGCGGGGGAAGCTGCAGCGTGTCCGGCTGGTCGGTCAGCCTTGCGGCCGTCACCCCCTGCTGCTGCAACACAGCAAGGGCCTTGGGGACTGTCAGCACCCGCAGCAGCGTGCCGCCCCGGCTGTGCTTTTGCAGCTGCTGCAGCGAACCCTCAAACAGCAGCTTGCCGTGGTTCAGGATGCCGACCTGATCTACCATCTGCTCGATCTCGCCCAGCAGATGGCTGGAGATCAAAACGGTGGCGCCGGTGGTCTGCGGCATCGAGGCAATGAGGCTGCGCATTTCCTGAATCCCGGCCGGGTCCAGACCGTTTGTGGGCTCGTCCAGAATCAGCAGTCTAGGGCTGCCCAATAGGGCCATGGCGATGCCGAGCCGCTGCTTCATGCCAAGGGAATACTGCCCCACCTTCCGGTCGGCGTCCTTAGTAAGATGTACGATGTCCAGCACCCGGCGGGTATCCCTGCGGTCAACGCCCTTCAGATCGGCAACGATGGCCAGATTTTCCCGTGCAGTCAGGTGCAGGTAGCCGGAGGGCGATTCGATCAGGCTGCCGGTCTGCCGCAGCAGCGGGATACGGTTTTTCTCATTCATGGGCTGCCCCAGCAGCGCCACGCTGCCGCCGGTGGGGTGCACAAGGCCCAGCAGCATCTTCATTGTGGTGGATTTCCCCGCCCCGTTGGGGCCTAGAAAGCCATAGACGCAGCCCTCCGGGACGCACAGATCCAGATGATCCACTACAAGACGGTCGTGATAGCTTTTGCAAAGGGCATGGGTCTCAATCACAGGTTTCATACAAGGTTCTCCTTTCACATTCACAATCCTTTCGGAATGCTGCCAGAATACACCCGTCATCTTAATCCTGCCGCGAAGGATAGCTTAATTTGCGCTTAAATTTACGGGCGTTCTCTTTTGCGGCGCAAAAATTGTGGTATAGTAGGGAGGGAAAAGGAGGAAACGCCTTGTGAACACCATTTATGATGCGAAAATCCTGATTGTGGATGACAACGCCGATCTGCTGGCACTGCTGTGTGAGCAGCTGCGCGGCGCAGGCTATGGGAAGATCCGCACAGCACAAAGCTGCGGGGGCGCACGCGCCGCCTTTGCGGCCGGGCAGCCGGAGCTGATGATCTTGGACATCAACCTGCCGGACGGGGACGGGTTTTCTTTATTCCGTGCGCTGCGGGCCAAAGCGGATGTGCCGGCGTTATTTCTGTCAGCACGGGATGCGGATGCAGACCGGCTGTTCTGGCTGGGGCTGGGGGCGGACGATTACCTGACAAAGCCCTTTTTGATGCAGGAGCTGTTGCTGCGGGTGCAGCATATTCTGCAGCGGGCTTACCGGGCGGAATTGTCAGCGGCAAAACCAACGGTATTGCAGCTTGGGCCGCGCAGTGTAGACCTGAACGATGCCGTTGTCAGCCTGCCTGACGGAAAAACATTGGCGCTGACGGCTACCGAGCTGGCCCTGCTGCGCAAGCTGGCAGAAAACCGGGGGCATATCGTTACCTATGATGCCATCTGCGATGCTGTCTGGGGTGCGGATTATTATGGCTATGAGAACAGTCTGGGCGTACACATCCGGCATCTGCGGGAAAAGCTGGAAACCGAGCCCGGTGCGCCGCGGTTCCTGCGCACGGTGCGGGGCATCGGCTATAAGCTGACAAAGGAGGGAGAGCCTTGAAAACCTTTGCGCGGCTGATCCGGCGGTATGTGCTGGCCGCTGTGGGCGTTGTGCTTTTGCTGCTGTTTTCCGGCGTTGCCCTGCTGGGGTGGCTGGGCTGGCAGGAGGGCCACCGTCTGCCGCAGCGGGAATACGCCTCCAGCGAAATTGCAGATGCTATGGTGGAAACGGCAGACGGGCTGGCGCTGGGGGCAGCGCACACGCCGCAGGAATGGATGGACGGCTATGCATGGGCCATGGTGCTGGATGATGCCGGCGCTGTCCGGTGGAGCTACGAGCTGCCGAAGGAACTGAACCACACCTATACGGCCGGCGAAATTGCCCGGTTTGCCCGCTGGTATCTGGCGGATTACCCGGTGTTCTGCTGGGAAGAACCCTACGGTCTGTTTGTTATAGGTCTGCCCAGAGGGAGCCTTTGGCGGTACAGCGTGTACAGCTCACCGGAGCTTGTGCTGAACATGGCCGGAATCCTCCCGGCGGCAGCGCTGGGATTGCTGCTGCTGGGGCTGGCGCTTTGCCTTTGGCTGAGCTGGCGGGGGGCAAAGCGGCTGGAGACCGTAGCAAACGGTTTGGATGCGCTGGCACAGGGGCAGAGCGTCCAGCTGCCTACCAATGGCTTTGCAGGGGAACTGGCGGAAAAGCTGAACCGGACCGGCGCCCAGCTGCAGGCTAAAAACGAGATGCTCGCCCGGCGGGACAATGCCCGCACCCAATGGATCGCAGGGGTCAGCCACGATGTGCGCACCCCGCTGGCCCTGATCATGGGCTGGGCGGAACAGCTGGAGCGGGACGCAGAAACGCCGGCGGCCTCCCGGCGGAAGGCGACCGGCATACGAACCCAGTGCGAAAAGCTCCGCACCCTCATAGATGATCTGAACCTGACCAGTAAGTTGGAATACGGCGCACAGCCGCTGCGCAGAAAGAGCCTCCGGGCGGGGCCGCTGTTCCGCGCGTTGGTGGCGCAATTTTGCGAGAACGCGCAGGAAAAAAAGTGCGAGATTGCGCTGGAGCAATCAGAGCAGAGCGAGCAGGCAATGCTTTGCGCAGACCGCGCCCTGCTGGAACGATTGCTTGAGAATCTATTGAACAACAGCATCCGCCACAATCCCGGCCGGGTGAGCATCACCGTGCGCACCGAAGTGGCGGGGGCTGCTTTTGCCTGACAGTGGCCGATGACGGCTGCGGCTACCCACCTGCTGTGCTGGCGGCTATGAATGCCCCCGAGCCCTGCGAAAATGCTCCGCACATCCTCGGCCTGCATGTGGTGGAGCAGATCGCCATCGCGCACGGCGGAAAAGCAGAATTTGCGCAGAATATCCCGCAGGGCGCAAAGGCGGTCATCAGCCTGCCGATGGAGTGAAAAGCTTGGTTAGCGCTGCAAAATACCACCGCCCCCGGCGGCTTATGTTTGGGTTTCAACATAAGCTGCCGGGGGCGGTGTTTTGCATAGGATTCGCTTATCCCCTTGCCGCCGGAATGCGGAGCTGGGCGCGGTATTCGGTCGGGGTGATGCCGTAGAGAGCGCGGAAGCTCTTTACAAAGCTGCTGTAATTTGTAAAGCCGCTGGCGGAGCAGGCATCCAGCACGCTCATGCCGGCGGCAAGGGCGTTGCGGCAGTGCTGCATCCGCAGGTTGGTCAGATAGCCGTGGACGCTCTCGAGGGTGTATTCTTTGAACACGCGGGAAAGATGCTCCCGGCTGGTGTAGGTGTAGCGCGCCAGCTGCGCAACATTCAGCTGGGGGTCTGTGTAGTTCGCCTGCAGGTAGGCAACCGCCTTGGCAACCAGCAGGCTTGTGGCGGAGGGCGGCGGTGCGGCGCGGCGGCCGTGGATCACATGGCAGAACAGCAAAATCAGCTCGGTCACCTCACAGCACTGGACCGCCGAACGGATCGGCTCATCCAGATAGACGGTCTGTGCCATCCGCTCCAGCAGACCGCGGAAATCCCACCGTATGACTGAGTCGGCGTCAAGTATGACAGGCTCGCCCTGCCATAAACGGTCGGTCAGCCCGCTCTGCACCCAGGCGCGGTTCCAGATGTGGGGCGCGATCTGCACGACAAGCCGTTCAGAGGTGTCCGCCGTGATGTTGAACTTGCCGGAATGGAACATCTCCCCGGGAAAGAGGATCAGCTCCCCCAAGTGCAGGTCGTAGACGCTGCCGCCGATGGAATACCGCACACTGCTGCCTGATACCGGCAGGATCAGCTCATAGTAGGGGTGCGAGTGTACGACCGACTGGCTGTTGAGCTGGTTGGTGTACCATGCTACCATGACATCGCCGCCCTGCAAGGCTGAGCTGGCTTTCTCCTGCGTGAGAAGAGAATCTACATAATGCGGTACTTTTTGTATGATCATGGCGCAGGCCTCCCCACGAATTTTGTCCTTAAGACGATTATATCACATTTTGCGATATTTGCGCTACAAAAAGCAGAGAAATTTGGCCGCATATTTGATATTATAATGACGAAATAAGGCAACAGTAGCAATTATCACAAAAACGAGCGCGCGAATTTGTGAGGGTTGCACAAATAATGCCGAAACAAACACTTTTTCCACTTGACCAACGCAAAAGAAGAAAGGGGAAAATCTATGAAAGTGTGCTACACCGGCGGTGCTGTCAAGGACTGCGGCAGTTACTATTCCGTTGCAACCAACGCTGTGGAGCTGCGCATCTGGTTTTTGACCGATGACATCCTGCGCATCCGCGCCGGCTTTGACGGCGACTGGGACGAGGCTTCCTACAGCCTGACGATGACCGCGTGGGAGTCCCGCACCGATGCCCTGATGCAGGGCTGCCGCAAGCGCGTAGAGCCTGCTGCCGCCGTTTTGACCGATGGCGAAAAGCAGGCTGTGATCCAGGGCGAGCGCCTGAAGGTCGTGATCGAGAAGGAACCCTTCCGCATCATGGTCTACGACAAGGACGGCAGCCTGCTGCACGCCGACATTCCTGACCTTGCCTACCGCGAGGACAGCAACCGCCGCCGCATCCATGCCAGCCAGATCGAGGCCGATGACTGCTTCTACGGCTTCGGTGAGAAGTCCGGCGAGATCAACAAGGCCGAGAAATACATGAATATGGCCCCCGGCGATGCGATGGGCTACAACGCCAAGGAGACCGACTCTCTCTACAAGCACATTCCTTTTTATATCCGGCTGAACCGCGGCACAAAACAGGCGGTCGGTTACTTCTACCACAACACGGCCGAGTGTGATTTCAACATGGGGCGCGAGAAGCGCAACTACTGGCATCGCTACTCGTCCTACCGCACCGATGCGGGCGATATTGATCTGTTCCTGATCGCAGGCCCGTCCATCCGCGAGATCATCGAGCGCTACACCGACCTGACCGGCAAGAGCGTCATGCTGCCGAAGGCTGCACTCGGCTACCTCGGCAGTTCGATGTATTACCCCGAACTGCCCGAGAACAGCGATGACGCCGTGCTCGATTTCATCGACACCACCCGCGAGGAGGGCATCCCCGCAGACGGGTTCCAGCTTTCCAGCGGTTATTGCGCAGTCGAGACGGCCGAGGGCATCAAGCGCTGCACCTTCACTTGGAACCACAAGCGCTTCAAGGACCCGGCAGACTGGTTCGCCCAGATGGAAAAGCGCGGCATTGTCGTTTTCGCCCAACATCAAGCCCGGCATGCTGCTGGTTCACCCGCTGCTGGACGAGATGAAGGAAAAGGGCATGTTCCTGCCCGCCTCCGACGACAATGCAGGTCTTGACGGTCTGGCTGTCGGCACATGGTGGGGCGGCCCCGGCCTCTTTGTAGATTACACGAAGGAATCCACCCGCCTGCACTGGAAGCAGTACATCAAGGATGCGCTGCTCAAGTACGGCTGCCGCTCTATCTGGAACGACAACTGCGAGTATGATTCCCTTGTTGATAAGGACGCCAAGGTCTATTTTGAGGGTAAGGGCAGCACCATCGGCACGATGAAGCCGGTCATGAGCAACCTGATGTGCCAGCTTTCTAACGAGGCCATCGAGGAATACGACCCCGACTGCCGCCCCTTCTCTGTCTGCCGTTCCGGTCACGCCGGTATCCAGCGGTATGCACAGGTCTGGGCCGGCGACAACCTGACCTGCTGGGACACCCTGAAATACAACATTGCCACGATCTTGGGCATGGCCCTCTGCGGCGTGTCCAACCACGGCTGCGACATCGGCGGCTTCTTCGGCCCCGCGCCGGAGGGTGAGCTGTTTGTGCGCTGGGTGCAGAACGGCATCTTCCAGCCGCGCTTCTCCATCCATTCGACCAACACCGACAACACCGTTACCGAGCCTTGGATGTACAGCGACAAAAAGCAGTACATCAAGGAGGCCATCGACTTCCGCTACAAGCTCAGCCCGACGCTCTACTCGTTGATGGAGCGCGCGCATGAGAACGGCCTGCCCATCTGGCAGCCCACCTTCGCGGTGTTCCAGAATGACCCCGCAACCTACGATGAGGGTGTCGATTTCATGTTCGGCGATTCTTTGCTGGTGGCCAATGTTGTCGAGAAGGGCCAGACCGTTCGCCCGGTCTACCTGCCCAAGACCGAAAACGAGAACGAGCGGTTCTACGACTTCTACACCCGTGAGGAGTACGCCCCCGGCCAGACCGTTGAGGTGCCGGTCGACATTGCCAGCATTCCGCTGTTTGTGCGCAGCGGTGCCATCCTCCCGATGAGCGGCAACGCCCTGCATAACCTGATGACCGAAAAGACCACGGCGCTGGACATCCTGATGGCCCCCGATGTAGATTCCGAGTTCACGCTGTATGAGGATGACGGCCGCACGAACGACTATCGCAACGGCGCTTACCTCAAGACGAAGATCGCTGTAAAGGCGGGCGTCAAAACGGTCGTGACCTTTGCGAATGAGGGCAATTACGAAACGGCTGTCGAGAGCATGTATCTTGACATGATCCACCGCGAAAAATCCCCGTTCTATGTGCAGGTCGACGGCAAGGAGCTGCCGCACTTCCTGCACCGCCGTAAGTTTGAGCAGGCCGAGAGCGGCTGGTACTACAGCCAGCGCCTCAAGAGTGTGCAGATCAAGTACCCCAACCCCAAGCAGGATCATGAGGTGCTTGTCTCGTTCGAGCAGTTTGATTTGATTGGGATGTAAGGGGGAGGCGGCGGTGAGGAATCCCTCCGCCCTCGCTTCGCTCGGCCACCTCCCTTTGACAAGGGAGGCTTTAAAGGCCCCCTTGTCAAAGGGGGCTGTCCGCGAAGCGGACTGGGGGATTCCCCGCCGCACCTGCCCGCAATGACCACATATATCAGAAGGAGAGATACCATGTTCAAGAAAATCGCAGCTTTGGGTGCTGCGGCTGTGCTGGGGATCGGTCTGCTGACCGGCTGCGGCGCATCCGCCTCCACGGCCGATGCAGGCTACAGCGCCGAGAATCCGCTGGTTCTTACGCTGGCCCACGGCCTGTCGGAGACCCACACTGTCCATATCGCCATGACTCAGTTTGCGGAGGAGGTCAACGAAAAGACCGATGGCCGCATTCAGGTCAAGATCTTCCCCAACGGCCAGCTTGGCAGCGAGAACGAGAACCTTGAGCAGCTGCAGGCGGGTGTTATCGCCATGACGAAGGTCTCCGCCCCCGGCCTTGCCACCTACAACGAGGCCTACAACGCCTTCGGCCTGCCTTACATTTTCAATGACACCGAGGATTTCTACCATGTCATGGACTCGCAGGAGATGCAGGACTTCTTCCTCTCGACCGGCGAGGACGGCTTTGTCACGCTGACCTACTACACCTCCGGCGCCCGCTCCTTCTACACGAAGGACAAGGCCATCCGCACCCCGGCAGACCTCAAGGGCCTGAAGATCCGCGTGCAGGATATGAAGAGCCAGACCGATATGATGAGCTACCTCGGCGGTATCCCCGTTGCCATGTCCTACGGCGATGTCTATACCTCGCTGCAGACCGGCATCATCGACGGCACCGAGAACAACGAGACCGCCCTGACCACCGGCAAGCACGGTGAGGTCTGCAAGGTCTACTCGGTCGATCAGCACGCCATGATCCCCGACGTCCTCATCATGAGCGAAAAGGTCTGGAAGACCATCAGCCCGGAGGATCAGCAGATTCTTCTCGAGGCTGCCCACGACTCCACCGATGCCCACAAGGTCATGTGGGACACCGCAGTCGAGGAGGCTGTCAAGGAGGCACAGGAAACGATGGGCGTAGAGTTCGTCTACGATGTCGATAAGGAGGCCTTCCGCGAGGCCACCCAGCCCATGATCGAGGCCTACGAGGAGGAGTACCCCGGCGTCAAGACGCTGCTGGATACCATCGAGCAGGCCAGAGGGGAGGAGTAAACCATGAAAAACACCTTTGCAACGATTAAATTCTGGATGGATAAGATCCTGAGCATCGCCTGTGCGATTCTTCTTTCCTTCATGACCATTCTGGTGCTTATCCAGGTGTTCTCCCGCTATGTGCTCAACAGCCCGGTCGCCTTTACCGAGGAGCTTGTCCGCTACAGCCTGATCTGGACCGGCTTCATCGGCGCGGCCTACGCCTTCTCCACCCGTGAGCATATGTCGCTGACGCTCGTCCGCGACAAGTTCACCGGCAAGGCCCACACCGGCCTGCTGGTGGCCATTGACGGCCTGATCCTCCTGATGGCAATCTTCGTATTCACGATTGGCGGCTTTAAGCTGGCGGTCTCCGCCAGCCGCGAGTTCTCGGCACTGCTGGGCATCCCCCGCAGTCTGGTTTACGCTATCGCCCCGATTTCCGGCGTGTTCATCGTGATTGCGCAGATCATCAACATCTATGAGGACATCACCGGCGAAAAAAGTAGAATCCAAGGAGGGTGCAGACAAATGAGTATCACCATGACCACCGTTATCCTTTTCGCTGTGTTCGGCGTGCTGCTGTTCCTCGGCGTGCCCATTTCCATCAGCATTGTGGCATCCTCCATCGTGACGGCCATGTCTACCCTGTCTTGGGACCAGATCACCTTTATCACGATGCAGAAAATGAACTCCGGTGTTGAGTCGTTCTCCCTGCTGGCTGTGCCGCTGTTTATTCTGGCCGGCAACATCATGAACAACGGCGGTATCGCCAAGCGCCTTGTCAACTTTGCGCAGCTGTTTGTCGGCAAGATTCCCGGCTCGATGGCACAGGCAAACATCCTCGGCAACATGCTGTTCGGCGCACTGTCCGGCTCCTCTGTTGCCGCTGCCTCCGCCATGGGCGGCTGCATTGCCCCCATTGAGGAGGAAAACGGCTACGACCCCGCCTACTCCGCCGCTGCGAACATCGCCTCGGCCCCCACGGGTCTGCTGATTCCCCCGACCTCCGCCTTCATCGTCTACTCCACCGTCGCGGGCGGCGTGTCCATCTCCACCCTGTTCATGGCCGGCTACATCCCCGGCATCCTGATGGGTCTGTGCTGCATGATCGTTGCGTTCATCGGCGCAAAGAAGGCCGGCATGAAGGCCACCGGCTTTGACCGCAGCCAGAGTGTGCTGAAAACCATCTGGGACGCAGTTCCGTCCCTGCTGCTCATCGTCATCGTCATCGGCGGCATCGTCTCCGGTGTCTTTACCGCCACCGAGGGCGCAGGCATCGCGGTTCTGTACTGCCTGATCCTCTCCATCATCTATAAGAGCATCGACTTCAAGGGCTTCCTTGGTATCCTGCTCAACTCCGCCAAGACGAGCGGCATCATCCTGTTCCTGATTTCCGCTTCCTCTGCCATGTCCTTCGTTATGGCGTACTCCGGCATCCCGGCCGCCATCTCCAACGGCCTGATGAGCCTGACCGACAACAAGTATATCATCTTCCTGCTGATGAATATTATTCTGCTGGTCATTGGCATGTTCATGGACATCACCCCGGCCATCCTGATCTTCACCCCGATTTTCCTGCCCATCGCCATCAGCTTCGGCATGACCGAGATTCAGTTCGGCGTTATGCTGATCTTCAATATGTGCCTGGGCAACATCACCCCGCCGGTCGGCTCTGTCCTGTTTGTCGGCTGCGGCATCGGCCATGTCTCCATCGAGCAGGTGACCTCCAAGCTGATCCCCTACTTTGTGGCACTGGTTGCCGCCCTGCTGGCAGTCACCTATATCCCGGCGCTCTCCCTTGGTCTGCCCAGCCTCATGGGTTTGATCTGAAGTAAATAAGCACCCGAGCCACCCCGCCCGCAGCCCTACGCTGCCGGACGGGGTGTTTTTTGTATGTATATATAATAAGGTAGACGCCCATCACACCGTAGGGGCGCATTCCATATGCGCCCGCAGACGGGCAGTTGTCTCCGGGGCGTCGGGGACGCCGCCCCTGCGTTTTTCCTTTTCCAACATGACCGAACAAATCTTGTCCCCCTGCGGCGCGCAACATCTGCGCAAAAGTATCGACATAATTCAACATATAGTGTGCAGATGCGCAAGAAATCGCGCTGTATCTTACAAAGCTGCACCGCACGAACCGTCAGGATACACAATATAATGCGGTTGAAATATAGCAAATTGCCGAAAATGAAACGATTCAACGCAGGTACTTGAAATTCTCATACCAAAGAACTATAATTTTTCTCATAAAAGAAATGGAAATTAAATCCAGTGCATTATGTTTCCCATGCCCCCTACGCCAGCGATTGCGTGCGGACGCCGTGGAAAGCATAAGCCCAAAGGGTGTACACCCTTTGCTATTCCGCAGTTTACTGCGGAATAAAGTGTATTGAATGTATACAAAAGGAGGCAAGGCAGATGACGAAGTCAAATTCCATCCTGCATCGTGCGGCGGCACTGCTGGCCGCCCTGTGCCTGCTGGCAAGCATGGCTCTGCCGGTATATGCAGCGGAGACGGAGCCTGATTTTTCTGTTTCAAATTCGGAAACGATTCCGGACGATGACAATACGGGAAATGGTGCTGATGGAACCGGGTCGGATATTTCTGTGTCGAATGTGGAAACGGTTCAAAAGGACGCCGACACGACAAGCGAGGGCAGCAAAACAGAGCCTGAAATTTCTGTGCCGGAATCAGGAACGATTCCAAGCGGCACCGACACAACAGACAAAGCCGCAGGCGCGCCCCCTACCGAGGGCGTGACCGGTTCAGAGAATACCGCCCCGGCTGATAGTGCCGCTGCGGACAAGACCGCCGATGCGGATAAAACCGGCGAGGATTCCACCGGGAGCGAGGACGAAGCAGGCTTCTTGAACGAAGGCGATTCGGCTGATGATAGGATGCTTACGGCAGGGAATGCCAAAGAAAGTGATATTGCACTGTGTGCGGGCGATGCCACGGTGCAAGAAGGTACAAAGTACACATTCTACTTTGCACCGCCGAAGATCTGGGAGGGTAGTCTATCAGAATCATCGACAATTACATGCTCCTTTAAGCGTGGCAATAACAATGATCAGCCGAATGGACCGACATATTGTGAGAAAAACACAACTGCAAAACGCACTGACGATTTAACGAAAGACGGTCGCCGAATTTATCAGGTGGATGTCTACCACAAACAGGGTGAGGAAACTTCGCTATGTCCCTATGGCGGCTTTGTCTGGGTTAAATTTACACTGGATAATGACCATTGGGTTCAGATGAATGGAGAGCGGAAGAACAATGAGTGCTGGATGTTTGTTAAAGATATCGCCGACAAATGCCTTGACGGCAATAAACTGGCGGAAAGCAGCGGCGGAACGACGGTAAGCCAAGAGTACGACTACGACATTAATAAATGGGTTGACTACACCTCCATCATCCCCAAGCATGTCCGCTATGGCGACAAAACAATGACCCTGCTGAATAATTCCAGTGAAACACTGGATAGTGTCACCGTCACATTCTGGGAAAAGGGTGATAATGAAGTATTTACACAGGTCGGAAGTCAGCAGGTTATCCAGCCTTTGCAGCCGAACAACAAATCGAAAGACATTAAAATCCCCACAGACGCCTGCGCCTATGTAAGCTTTCAAAAATCGGATGGAGCGGGAAATAATACTTACATCGGCGGTAAGCAGTACTTCAATTTCTACAATGATGAAGCTGAAACAGAAAATATAGCAGTATTCCCATACGACCCTGTCACGCGCTATTGCCTGATATATACAAGCGATAATGATGTAAGGTGGAGCGCACCGGGCAGCAAAACCGTCTACTTCGATGCAACCTTCTCGGACATGTCGTACAACAATGACAATGCAAAAATCACCTACGGTATGCCGGACGCCAAAGGCAACCTGTGGTGCTACATTACCAGTGATGATAGCAGCAAACCAGCGATAACCTCGCAAATGGCTCGTGACGGCACCAGCGAGATTTGGTATGCCGATGTGCCGCAAGGCTATACAAAAATCCGCTTTGCATCTTGGGCGGTAGATAATGAAATCGCTGCACAAAATGGCGATGGCACTGCAATGCTTACCATTCCCACGGACAAAGACAAGCCATGCTTCTACGCCGACACCAGCGATGATGTAATCTACCAAGGCGGCGACCGCGGCGGCTATTGGGACAAGTTGGGGGCTGTCCGTGATGTAGAAAAAGGCAAAAAAGGAGAAAACGGAGAGACCAAGAGTATTGTAGATCTGGAAAGCAAGACTTTTAAGCCCCAGTCCAACACAAAGTATATCAGCACCACACTGTATGACTATTATACGGACTACGAACTGAACGGCAACAACCGCAATACATACATTTCTAACGAGACGGGCACACACCGCAGCTATGTTCCATTCAGGCAGTTTGACCGAGCGCTGAGTAATTATTATAGCAGCTATACAGGTAACCCAAAGGTTCAAAACCCGATTTATACAGGACATTTCCAACCTAATTATGATAATTGGGGAACGCTATTCTCAGACATCGCAGCAAACCTGAATCTGTACGGCTGGGACTATAAAGATGGGGGCGATGGAAGTGCCTACACGCATTTTATGGCCGTCAACAACTCAACCATAAATGTAGATGGCAAAGGTCCATTTTACAATGCAACCTTCCAGGGCTTGGTTGGAAACCAAATGGTGAACGGTATGCCGGTCATGGCCGGTACTACACTTGCAGAGCCGCACTTCAACGAAGCGTTTTTAACCGGCACAAACGCTGAAAAAGCCGTGCTGGGCAAGGTGTACAAGGATGTTTCCTTCCCATTTACCCAAAAACCTGTCTTTACGCAAATGGAGGGTGATTCCGAAAGTAAAGCCCAGTACTGGTACTTTGACAGTAATGAGCGGTCGCTGTATCTGAAGCAAGATACTGCCAACAGCAGCAAGTACTATCTGGAAGCAACGGAGAAGACTGACAGAGATAGCAGTGGAAACCCGATTTATACGGATGACAACTCACAGAACCGTGGCTCGAATAACAGCACAAAAGATGATAACAATAACCAGCCCCGTGGATTTGGTTTCTTCCCATTTAATCAAAAGATGGGGACGGAGAATCCCAGTGTAAACAAATACAACTACGGCTTTGGTGCGAAGCTGCAATTTGACTTTACATTGACGGATGACGGTAAGGTTCAGGTAGGGAATAATCCCAATGATAAAGTCCCCATCAAGTTCTTCTTCTCCGGTGACGATGATGTGTGGGTCTACATTGACGGTCAGCTGGTGCTGGATGTCGGCGGCGCGCACGGTAAAGCGTCCGGCCTGCTGGAATTTAGTAAGACGACTGACGGAACAGCCAACACCGTAACCCCCTATGTCAGCTCCAACAAAGCAGGCGGTGAGGTTTACACAGAGCCCGCCAACAAAACCGTCTACTTCAACGGCAGCCCAGTCACATTCACCAAGCAGGGCAAAATTGTTGATAAGGACGGCAATCCTTTCACCCTCTCCAAAGGCACCACCCACACCCTGACCATGTTCTACATGGAGCGCGGCATGTGGGAGTCCAACATGGCGGTGGCGTTCAACTTCCCCGATCATAACGAACTGCAGGTTGAAAAGAAGGTCGATCTGCGTGGTGTTGATGAGGATTTCCAAGCTTGCTTTAGCGACCAGAAAATCTTTGATTTTACCATCCAGAATCTGGCCACCCACTATGGCGCAAAGCCTGCTGCCCAACCCGGCACCGGCAATGTTGATAAAAAAGTAGTGGATTTGACCGCAGATGTAACGAGCATCGGCCCTGCAACCACAGACAGCACGGATTACATCTTTGCGAAAGAGAATGACCCCGTGCAAACCAATCCCGGTCAGGTACTGCACTGGTTTGCGCCCTATAATGACCTGAACAGTGCTTACCGCGATAAACGGTATGGTATCCTGCAGCTGAAAGATTCTATTGACCTCACGCAGTACGGCTACCTTACATTCCAAATCTATGTCAAGGGAGAAACGAGCCTTTCCCTCAGCAACCTGTACTTGGAGCTGCTGGATGAAAGCGGCAAGCAAATGGGCAGCCTTGGCAAAGCAGGTCTGAACGGCGCTACATTCGGCTCGGTTACGCTGGTACCCAATAAATGGAACACGGTAAAGCTGAGTTTGAATAAGATGAATGCAGTGGATGATTTTGACAACAAAGTTACAACCATCCGCGTGGGCGATAACTATGAACGCCACATCTATTTCAAAGAGATTACCTTTGTTCCCAAAACGGTACCGGATATAAAGACCGGCTTCACTACCGAGCAGGATAAAATCCCGGATTATGACTCCGCTACAACCGGCAAGCTGGCAAACGCCAAATACGCAAAGTACACCTCTAACTTTGATGGCGTGCAGGTGGTAGACGATCAGGGACTGTTTGTACTGGAAAACGGCGAAACAATTACATTCAACGACCAGTTCCGCCGCGGCAGTTACATTTCGCTCAAGGAGATACTGGATCCAGACCTGTATGAAACCACATGGACAGTGTACGAGAACGGGCTGCCGGTTACCTCGATGAAGGGTGACGGTGTAAATACTGTGAAGGTTACAGACCCGAAAAAATCGCTGGAAAAGCAAACCGCAACAGTAGATCAGCCGGGCCCCGATGATGGCCGAACGGAAAATAAGGGGACAGATGCAGAGCAAAAGGATAATAAGTATGACGGAAATAAGCCGAGCAATGTCAACACCATTGTTTTCCGCTCCTACAGCAACCCGGACGAGAGCGGCGATTCGCTGACAAGGTTGAAGGTGCAGTACATCAACAAGGTAAAAACCGGCGGGCTGATAATCAAAAAGAAGGCCGCGGAAGGCGAACCCCTGACGGGCACCTATACATTCAAGGTGACCTTCAGTGATGTCGGCGGGCAGGGCTTGGAACCGGGAGATCCCATCGTAAAAACCTATCCGATCAATATGAGCGATACGGAGAACCCAAACCACACCGTAATCATCACCGGCATCCCCGTTGACACCCGCTATACCATTGAGGAAGTGGAACCAAAAGATGGCTCCCACCTGCAAGGCATAACGCTTGAGGGCAATGAAAAAAATGCCCATGTAGTCAACAACACCACGGTGGAAGGCGTGATTGTGGAGAACGATGCAGGAAGCACAACCCCGAAAATGACCGCAACCTTTACCAACACCACGCGCACGCTGATTGACATTGCGTTTACTAAGCTGTGGCAAGATGCGGCTGGCAACGCCCTTGTTTCAGCAAAGCAGCCGGGGAAAATTTACATCCAGCTCCAGCGCCGTCTGGAAAACAGCCCAGAGAAAGATCATTGGGAAGCTGTTAAATACCCGGCCACAGGCAGCGCGAACTATGTTACCGTTACCCCTACTAATGGCGGCTGGCAGTGTTCCTTTACGGGGCTGGATCAGCACGAGCTCAATGGCAATACCAATTATGTGTACCGCATTGTGGAAGGTACGCTGGGTACGGACGATACCTTTACTGCGAAAGATAGCAGCATCACGATTGGTGGTAACACATATACAATTTCGGCTGAAGCCAAACTAACCGGCGCGGTCGCCAGTGGAACGAGTGAAACCATAACCGGCGGCAGCGGCGAGATTGTGCTGACCAATACGCTGCAGGATCCGAAGTTTACGCTGGAAATCGTCAAGAAGGGCGTTACAACAGATGAAAATGGGTCGGAAACACAGACCCCGCTAAGCGGCGTGGAGTTCAAGCTGGAAAGGCTGAAGGAATCGTCCGGCAGTGGAGAACCACAGGTTGATACGACCTACGACTTCGGCAGCGGAAAGACCGGCTCCCTTACCGGCACGACCGGGAATAATGGCGAGATTGAGGATAACCCGTTCAAGAATCTGAAAGCCGGAAGCTACCAGCTGACCGAGGTCAAGACAGCGGAAGGGTACAACCTGCTATCCAAACCGATCCGAATCGAATTTAACACAAAGGGTGAATGTTATATTGACGGGGTTAAGGATAGCGCGCATGTTACACAAGCCGGTAACACCTATACCATGACCCTTACCGTCCTGAACCGCAAAAGCTTTGAGTTGCCGCATACGGGCGCGGATGCACCCAGCCTGTGGCTTTTGATAGGCTTGCCCGCGCTGGTGGCTGTGCTGCTGGTGCTGGTGTTCCGCTACAATAAGAAAGGGGGCCGGCGTCAATAACGAGGTCCCCCTCTACACAAACAAATTTAAAGAGAAAGAGGTACGAAGCAAGATGAAACTGAAACGCTTACTCACCGCAGCCCTCAGCGCCGTCATGGCTCTAAGCGTTTGCGCCCTGCCCGCAATGGCGGATGATAGCGGTACGACGGCAACGACCACCCCCAAAAAGACCGCAAGTGTGATTGATACCGGTAAAACAGGTTCTATTACAATTAATAAGTATGAATACAACGCGACAAATAGCACTGATCCGAGAGATAATGGTGAGGGTGGCACATCGATTCCGGCTGGAGCAAAGAAGCTGGATGGTGTTGAATTTACTATTTATAGAGTACAGGATGTGGGTTGGTTAAAGCAGTATTACCAGTATACTGGGACTGATACTGCCAATGCGCCTGTGGCACAGCCCGCAATTACTGATTATGTTGAGTCTGGGAAAATAAAAGCTAGCTATGCGAATAAGAAGATTGCAAGTCAAAAAACTGGTGAAAGCCCAAACGCAGAGGGACAAGTAAAATTTAATGAGTTGCCTCTCGGTCTATATGTTGTAATAGAAACAGGGAAACCGGATTCTGTTACAAAAGCGACAGATCCGTTTTTGGTTTCCGTTCCCATGACATCGGTTGATGAGCAGAATTGGTTGTATGATATTATTGTCAACCCGAAAAATAAAACAGAATACGCAGGCATTACTTTACAGAAAAAAGGTATGACCGGCAACACTGAAGATTCTACCGATATGGGAGGATATAAATTTAAACTTGAAAAATATGTAGAAGGCTCGAGCGGTGCGGCAGGAACTTGGACGCCGATTACCAAAGCAACAAAAAATGGCGTTGATAATGCAGGCACTGCTCTGGATCTGACAACCAGCGCTGTGGACGGAACCATTGTTGTTTCTGATTTGAGTGCAGGTGTATATCGCTTTACAGAGGAAACAAGCACCGGCAAATACGGATATATTGTTGACGGAACGACGCACTATATTTTCAAGGTTAATGGCAAGAACATCGAAGAAATTACTGATGATACGGAAAAACTAAATATTCTGAGGCAGGATATACCAACATTTTTGATGCCACGGATGCAACCGGAAATCAGGTTAATGTCTACAACTACCGCCCTGATGTTGAGAAGAAGGTAACCGATCGAGAAAGTAACTCTGGTAAAGAAGCATACTATAATATCGGTGATTCTGTACCGTATGTTGTGACGGTTAAAGTTCCGAAAAATATTGTAAGCTTGAAGAAGTTTTCGATTGATGATACCCCGACCAACTTGGAAGATGATAGCGCTAGTGTCAAGGTCTATAAGGGCGATTCTGCGGTTACGGGTTTCTATAATGTTACCCAGAAGGGCAACGGCTTTACGATTTCCTTTACTCCAAGCCGGATGTCTGATTACGCAGGCGAAACACTTACCATTAAGTATAATGCAAAGCTGCTGGACAGTGCAAGCGTAGATGCGGCCGGTAACTCCAACGCCGTTAAATTGCATTATTCGAATCAGATTCTTCCGACAACAATTCCGGGTGAAGGACCGACACCCACTGAAAACACCATTGAAGATACTACTTATGTCTATACTTTCAGAATCGACATTGTAAAAACAGCAGAAGATAAAACTACTCGCTTGGGCGGCGTGGTGTTTGACCTTTATAAGCAAGTAAAAACATCGAAATTGACGACGGAAGAAGCAGGTAAGAAAATCACAAAAGAAGAAGCAGAAAAGCTTGGTCTGCCAGTTGATGCCGATAGTACTTGGACTAAAATCACCACATTAACTACGAGTATTGACGAGGATCCCGCGAAAAAAGGCACAGCCGAATATAAAGGACTGGCAAAAGGTACTTATTACTTGGTGGAAACCAAAACAGTAGATCAATATAATTTGCTGAGTGCTCCGGTTAAAGTGGAACTGAATGTTTCTGCAACTACTACATGGACCGAAGAGAGTGCATACGATGCAAAGGGTAATTTGGTTAAACATGATGTAAGCAAGAAAACAACGGAATTTGTTAATAGCAAGGATGCAAGTACCGGATATGTTGTTACCAACATCATCAACCGCAAGGGCTTCCAGTTGCCTGTCACCGGCGGCTTCGGCACGCTGCTGTTCAGCGGTATCGGTGTGCTGCTGGTGCTGGCTGGCGTGAGCGTGCTGTTCAGCCTGAAAAAGAAGAACAAGCGTGCGTAAGCCGCACAACTTTAAGACCAAAAGCAAAATAGAGGGGTAATCCATAGGGGAAGGGCCGGAAACGGTACTTCCCCTATGGGTGGTTGTGGACATTGCCGATACCCGCAAGGGGAGAGGCGGCTAAGAAGAGGACAGGGATTTTTCGGCAGTGCCCTGCGGGGCGTCGGGGGCGCCGCCCCTCCTACGGCTGAATGGGCGTCCGCTGCTAAAAGCCTGCGCGTTTACGCGAAAATAACCCCGAAACCATTACAGAAAGGCTCTTTCCTATGGATACCACTGTCAAATTAAAGCTTGGCTTTGCGGCGCTGATGATCGCTTCGGGCATCGGCGTGGCTATGTACCCCGTCATCAGCAATGCGGTGGCGCAGCGTCACGCAAGCTCGGTCATTGAAAGCTACAACGATACCGTACAGACGATGGACACCGAGAAAATTGACGCCGCCAAGGAGGCCGCGCGCCGCTACAATGAACAGCTTAGCAACGCCATTGACCGCGATGCTGCGGGCGAGGCCGCCGACACCGGCACAAGCTATGTGGATATGTTGGATGTGGGCGAGAGTCTGGGCTACATTACGATCCCGAAAATTGATGTCAATCTGCCGATTTATGAGGGCACCAGTGATGATGTGCTGCTCAAGGGCGTTGGGCATCTGGAGGGGTCCAGCTATCCGCTGGGCGGCGCGGGCACACACAGCGTGCTGACCGGCCACCGCGGTCTGGCCGAGGCGGTGCTTTTTACCGATCTGGACAAGCTGGGCGAGGGCGACCACTTTTATCTGCACATTATGGACGAGGTGCTGGCCTATCAGGTCGATCAGGTCAAGGTCGTGGAGCCGGAACGCACCGAGGATCTGGAAATTATCCCCGGCGGGGACTACTGCACGCTGGTAACCTGCACACCCTACGCCATCAACACCCACCGTATGCTTGTGCGCGGCACCCGCGTGCCGTATAATGGAGAGGACGAGGAGACCGCCGCGCCGCAGACCGTGCAGTATCAGGAGCTGCACACCGGCAATGTTGTCAAGCGTATGGTGGACGCATGGCCGTGGATCAGCGTGACGGGTAGCCTTGTCATCGGCGGCGAGGCGCTGCTTTTGCTGCTGCTGTTGCACCGCTGCAAAAAGCGCGAGGAGGAAGACTGATGAAACGCCTGTTTTTGCAGATTTTTGCATGGCTGGCGATACTGCTGGGCGTTGGGCTTATGCTGCAGCCCACGGTCAGCCAGTATCTGGCGGCGCGGCAAAGTACAAAAACCGTACAAAAATTTGTGCAGGCTGCCGAAGCTGCCGCCCCCGCCGTGGCTGAAACCACAGACAACGCCGAGCCTGCCCGCGCTTACCCCGAACTGTACGATGCCCTGCAAGCCTACAATGCGCAGATTTTTGCCGAGGGACAAAGCGGCTTGAAGGATCCCTTTGCCTACGAGACACCCGCCTTTGACCTGACCGGCTACGGCCTGCCCGATGATATGATCGCCGCGCTGTGGATACCGCGCCTGAATCTGGATTTGCCTGTCTACTTGGGCGCCAGCACGGCCAACATGGCCCGCGGCGGTGCGCTGCTGGGGCAGACCTCGATGCCGCTGGGCGGCGCGAACACCAACACCGTGATCGCCGCGCACCGCGGCTACTACGGCGCGGAGATGCTGCGCAATGTGCAGCAGATACAGCTCGGCGATAAAATCACGCTGACAACACCGTGGGATACGCTGGTCTACCGCGTGTGCGAACTAAAAATTATACAGCCGGACGATATAAATGCGGTGCTGATACAGCCGGGGCGCGACCTGCTGACCCTGACGACCTGCCACCCCTACACCCAAAATACCCAACGGTATCTGGTTATTGCCGAGCATGACCCCGATGCCGCGCCCACGACCCATGCGGAGGATCTGACCGAGTGTGACGAGACATGGGACGCTGCGCCGCGTCAGGTGACCGTGGAAACCGACGGCACGACCGCGCTGGAGGAGGTTGCGCCTGAAAGCATCAGCCCCTTGCCTAACGAGGGCGGCAGCGAGGATGCGGGCGGTGCGTACTCCAACTGGATGATTTGGCTGGAAAACAACGCCCTGTGGGCAGGAATTGTGCTGATTGCCGCCGTCATCGGCTGTATGCTGATCTGGCGCGGCCACAGAAAGGATTGACCCATGCAGAATTTCAACGAAAAAGCGCTGGCTGTGACAGCCGAGGTGAGCAAGGCCGTGCTGGGCAAGCCCGAGGTCGTGCTGAAAATTATGATGGCGATGCTGGCCCGCGGTCATGTGCTGATCGAGGACATCCCCGGCGTGGGCAAAACCACGCTGGCACAGGCATTTGCCCGCGCCATGGACCTGACCCAGAACCGCGTGCAGTTTACACCGGATGTTCTGCCGTCCGATATTGTGGGGTTCTCGCTCTACCAAAAGGAAACCGGCAAGTTTGTCTACCACCCCGGCGCGGTCGCGTGCAACTTGTTTTTGGCTGATGAGATCAACCGTACCAGTGCCCGCACCCAGTCCGCCCTGCTGGAGGTCATGGAGGAGAGCGCCGTCACGGTGGATGGCGTAACGCGCCCGCTGCCCCAGCCGTTCACGGTCATGGCTACAGAAAACCCTGTCGGCTCGGTCGGCACGCAGATGCTGCCGGAGTCGCAGCTGGACCGTTTTATGGTCTGCGTGGTCATGGGCTACCCTGACGCCGAGGCGGAAATGGAAATTCTGGCCCGCCAGCCGCGCCATGCCCTGCTGGACCGTGTGCAGCCCGTGATGGACAAAAACGACCTGCTGACCATGCAGCAGCAGGTGGATGAAGTGTTTATGAGTGACGAAATTCGGCGGTATATCGTGGAGCTTTCCCGCACAACGCGGCAGGACGGCCGATTGGCGCTGGGGCTGTCGCCCCGTGCATCGCTGGCTGTGGCCGGTATGGCCCGCGCCGCAGCCTACCTGAGCGGACGCAGCTTTGTGGCCCCGCAGGATGTGACCGCGATTTTTGCCGATGTGACCCACCACCGTCTGCGCCTGACCGAGCAGGCGCGCACCGGTGGTGAGACGGTGGAGAACATTATTGCGGATGTTCTGCACACCACGCCGCGCCCCCGCCCGGAGAAGCCGTCCCATGGCAGGTAAGGTCGGCTGCGGGCTGCTGCTGGCCGTGCTGTTTGCCGTGGCCGCAGTCAGCCGTGCGCCGTTTGCGGTGTTTCTGCTGGCATGGGCGGTGCTGGTGGTGGTGTTTCTGGCGTGGTATGCCCGCGCACTGCGCCGGGATGTGACGGCAGCGCTGCAGCTGCCCGCCCGCCCCGTGCGCCCCGGCGAGGAATTTGCCGTGCTGGTGCAGCTGCACAACGCCGGGCGGCGGCCTGTGCCGGAGTTGCGTGTCGTTTTGCGAGGCAGTGGATGCCGAGAGTGGTACGGCGATCGAATTGCCCTGCGGTGCAATGCTGGCCCTGGGTCAGCGTGCCGACCTGCGCGTAACGCTGCGCGCCGCCAAAAGCGGCCTGTGGCGGTTCCGCGTGCGGGAAATCACGGTGCGTGACCCGCTGGGCCTGTTTGCCGTGCCCTGCACCGTGCCGCCCCAAAGCCGGGAGCTGTGTGTGCTGCCGCCCGCCGAGGGTGAGGACGATGGCGCGGGCACAAAGCCGCAAAATAAGGTGGAGAAGGTGACCGCCGCAGGCCACGACATGGCTGACGGCGTTTACGACCTACGGCCCTACCGTGCGGGGGATTCACTGAAGCAGATACACTGGAAGCTGACTGCCCGCGTGGGCGAGCTGACCGTGCGTGAGCCGCTGGGCGCGACCTATTGCGCCGACCCGGCCGGGGCAATCATGGCAGAGGGAGCCGATGCGCCGCAGCAGGTGCTGCACTTTGGTCAGGCTGCCGTAAAACGGCTGCGCACCATGACCCGCCGCCGGACCGCCGACCCGGACACGGGACTGGTGTTCATTGACCGTGTGCTGCTGCCCCGCACCGGGGCTGCGGCGCGCCCTGTGCTGGAAACGGCAGTGGATTTGCTGATTTTGGAATTGCTGGCGTTGGGTCTGCTGACGGCTTTGAACGGCGCGTTTGCGCTGGCGCTGCCTGTTTGGGTATGGCTGGGCACGGCAACGCTGTGCCCGGTGTGGCTGGCGCTGCACCGCGCCCCGCTGCCGAACGCTGCCCGCCGTGGTGTAACGCTGGCGCTGGCTGTGGGGTATCTGGTGCTTCTGTTTGTGTTGCAGCGGACATTTCTGGCCGGTGCGCAGCAGTGTGCGGATGCCGTAAGACTGTGCCTGAATACACGATTCAACGCAAATTTTGCGGTGTTGACTTCGCCGATCCCGGCGCAGAGGGGGCTGTTTGTGCTGCTGGCTGCGATCCCTGTCACGGCGTTTCTGGCCGCAGTAACCGCCTGGCACGCCGATGCACTGCTGCTGGGGCTGGCGCTGCTGCCGGTCGTGGTATTTACACTGCTGGCCGGGACAGGAAGCGCTGTTTTGGGATGGCTGCTGCTTCTGCCCGGCTGGTTGGGGCCTGCGCGGCGGCGCGGTCGGTGCAGCGAAAGCGGCTGTGGGGTGGCAAGGATTCCGCCGCCTATGCTGCCAACCTGCAGACCCACCGCACAAACCAAAAATTGGCCGCTGCCGGTATGGCAGTGGCCTGCACCGTATTGTTTTGCCTGCACTGGCGCTGCGCCCGGTGCTTACGCTGCCGCTGAACGCGCTGCAGCCGGTGACTGACAAGGCTCAGGCAGCGGTGCTGAGCGTCGCAATTGAGTGGCTGCCGAAGATCAGCAACGGCGCATTGAATTTTCATCTCAGCGCGGCGGCGGGCGGTGTTGAGGACGGAAGCCTGACCCAAGGTGACGGCCTTGCACTGACCGGGCTGGAGGATCTGATGGTCACGGCCAGTGCCAAGCCGGAGGAGACCGTCTATCTGCGCGGTTTTATTGGTGCGGACTATGACGGAACAAGCTGGCAGGCGGGCGATGCCGCAGCCTTTGACAGTGCGGCGTCCAACTGGAAGACCGATGGCAACGGTCGGCTGGCTATAGCCAACCTGCCGTTTTTGCGCGCGGCCTACAGTGGCACAGAGCCCCGGCAAATGACGGTGCAGCGTCTGCATGCAAATGATGCTTACACTTTTGCACCGTATAATGCGTATTTTAACGATTACTACACGCCGGACGGTGATGGAGCCATTGCAGGGCAGACCACACAGGATGATACATTCTACTATTTTCCGCGCAAGCAGGCCAAAGAATTACTGGCCGCCCGTGCTGACGGTGACGCCAGCGTGCTGGATCGCCTTGAAAGCGCCTATGCTGCCTATGCCGAGGCGCGTTATCTGGCTTTGCCCGCAGGCGCGGAGTACGATGCAATCAAGGAAGAGCTTGACGCACTGGTGAAGGAGCGCAAGCTGAAGGACAACGATACCGATGGCCGCCGCACGCTGGTGCGTAGTTGGCTGAATGAGCGCTGCCATTACAGCGCCGATGCCGCCGCGCCTGATGGGGCGGATCCGGTACTCTATTTTTTGAACGAGAGCCATGCCGGCAGCAGCACGCAGTTTGCTTCGGCAGCGGTGGTGCTGTGCCGAATGCTGGGACTGCCGGCCCGGTATGTAGTGGGCTATGCCGCGCCGCAAAGCCTGTTTACTGCCAAAGGGGACGGCAGTTACCGTGCTGTTTTGCAGGATGACAACGCGCACGCATGGGCTGAGGTCTATCTTGCCGGGCAGGGCTGGACGCCGCTGGAAGTGACGCCCGGCATGGCAGCGGAGCTCACTGAAGGTGAACTGTCAGCTGATACACCGCTGGCCGGACAGAATGCTGCCAACGAAGATGACGCACCGCTGCCAACACAAAACGAAACGCAAACCCCTGACAGTACATCGCGGAATACGGCACTGCTGTGGGTGTTGCCGGTAATTTTGTTGCTGGCCGTGCTGGTGATAGTCGAGGTTCGCCGTGTGCGCCGCACACCGCTGCAGATCGTGCAGGCGGAGTTCCGCGCGCTCTACCGCAAAATGCGGCGCTGCGGGCTGGGAGAGAATGTCTCCTCCGATGAGGCGGCGTTTGCGGAATTTCTGCAGGCGCATTGCCCGCAAACAGACGGCGAGACAATTCAAAGCATGCTGGCTGCTGTGCAGACGGCACAGTTTGCACCCGGTCCGTGTACACAGGAAACAGCGCAAGGGGTGCGCACTATTTGCCGGAAACTGCGCAGAAAAATGCGCAAGGGCGTTGCGTAAAGATGTGAAATGTATAAAAAATGGTTGACGGTTCGTAAAAAAATGATTATGATAATAGTAAAATAGCTGCGGGAGATGAGGAATGATGGCGTGCTTGCCGATGAATGATAAAGTGGTCGATATTACGCAGAGTACGGAGACGGCGGATGCGCCAAAAACAAAGGTATACCGTTCGATGATCGGAAACGGACGCATCAGCCCCGCAACCCGTCAGCGCGTGCTGGACTATGTGAAGAAGCACAACTGTACCCTCGATGTACCCGCCTGCGAGGCGGATAATTGTTGCTCGTACAACATTTCACTGGTGATTTCAAAGCAGTTCTCCGACTTTGAGATGCCTTTTTTGCGCAAGATAATGCGCTCAGTTTACTATGTGGCGGGTGAGTACGATTATGATGTCCTGCTGACACTTGTGGACGAGAACGAGACCCGCCCTGTGGAGCGGCTGCTGGGCAACCGGAAAATTGACGGCTTGATTTTGACCCGCACGCTGGAGCGCGACCCGCTTATACCATTGCTGAAAGCGCGCAAGCTGCCGTTTGTCGCTATTGGTCAGCCAGAGGATGATGAAATTCTCTCGGTGGATCACGACCAGGTAGGCGGTTGCCGCGAGATGACGAGCCTGTTGTTGATGAAGGGCATGAAGCATATAGCGCTGCTGGGTGGCAGCATGCTGTACACAGTCAACCAGTCCCGGCTGGAAGGCTTCCGACAGGCCTATGACAAGATGGGACAGGTAATTGATGAAGGCTTGCTGTTTTTGGAGCTGGAAACAGATGATCTGCGGATGTGGGCTGTGCAGCAGGCAGTGGAGCGCGGTGCGGATTGCATCCTGTGCATGGACGAGCGTCTGGCTCAGCTGTCGATGAATGTACTAAAGCAGCTGAACCTGCGTGTGCCGCAGGATATCCGACTGGCATCGCTGTATGACAGCGAGAATCTGGCCAATGCCGTGCCGCCCATCACAGCGGTACAATTTAATGCCGACATTCTGGGACTCAAGGCTACCCAACAGCTGCTGTGCGCATTGCAGGGGGAGAAGGTGGAGACTAGAATAGAACTGGGCTACCAAGTAAGCTTGCGGGAGTCAACGCAGATATAGTGTGCGGTTTTCCAAAGATTTCAGAACATGCTTGCAGATACGCTGGAGCAGTTTTAATGTATTCTGGACGATTGCGTACCTTTATATATAAGGGATAAGGGGCCGTGTTACATTTCTACACCGCTAACCTTACCCTCCACCACTCTGTAGGGGCCGGGCATGCCCGGCCCGCAGGCTTGCCATTACATCCCGTTCATCTTAACCCCGTAGGGGAGGGATTCATCCCTCCCGCATACCCAACGCCATCGCTCACCAAACGGCCCACCCGTAGGGGGCGGGCATACATGCCGCCCGCGCACCTTGCCTATACCACCAACCTAACCCACCACCCTGTAGGGGCCGGGCATGCCCGGCCCGCAACCTATCCGATACCACAACTTGTGGCCAATGCGCAACAAATCCCCAACATGCACCTTGCCCAAAAATCCCTCTCAAAATTTGTCGAAAAAACCGAAAAACCCCATTGACAAAAGTATGACCACTTGCTATAATAGTCAAGCTGTCCCGCGGCGGAGGCCGCGGCAAGCCCTTCTATCAACAGCTTGTACGCGTTTTTTGAAGAAAACTTCTTCAAAAAACTTTCAGAAAACCACTTGACAATCAAGCGTTTCTGATATATAATATACAAGCTGTCACGGAGACGCGACAGCGCAGCAGGACCTTGAAAATTGAACAAAACTGAAACTTGTGGAACCTTGATCGTGGGTTTGGAAACCCACGTAAATCAATTCCAAATTTACAAGTAATTCATACAGGACGCAAGCGATTGTGTCTGAGTGATTACAGCGATTTAACACTTTGTAAGTGATTAAATACCATTTATAAAGAGTTTGATCCTGGCTCAGGACGAACGCTGGCGGCGCGCCTAACACATGCAAGTCGAACGGAGCTTAAAGAGCTTGCTTTTTAAGCTTAGTGGCGAACGGGTGAGTAACGCGTGAGTAACCTGCCCTGGAGTGGGGGACAACAGTTGGAAACGACTGCTAATACCGCATAAGCCCACGGATCCGCATGGATCTGCGGGAAAAGGATTTATTCGCTTCAGGATGGACTCGCGTCCAATTAGCTAGTTGGTGAGGTAACGGCCCACCAAGGCGACGATTGGTAGCCGGACTGAGAGGTTGAACGGCCACATTGGGACTGAGACACGGCCCAGACTCCTACGGGAGGCAGCAGTGGGGGATATTGCACAATGGGGGAAACCCTGATGCAGCGACGCCGCGTGGAGGAAGAAGGTTTTCGGATTGTAAACTCCTGTCGTTAGGGACGATAATGACGGTACCTAACAAGAAAGCACCGGCTAACTACGTGCCAGCAGCCGCGGTAAAACGTAGGGTGCAAGCGTTGTCCGGAATTACTGGGTGTAAAGGGAGCGCAGGCGGACCGGCAAGTTGGAAGTGAAAACTATGGGCTCAACCCATAAATTGCTTTCAAAACTGCTGGCCTTGAGTAGTGCAGAGGTAGGTGGAATTCCCGGTGTAGCGGTGGAATGCGTAGATATCGGGAGGAACACCAGTGGCGAAGGCGACCTACTGGGCACCAACTGACGCTGAGGCTCGAAAGCATGGGTAGCAAACAGGATTAGATACCCTGGTAGTCCATGCCGTAAACGATGATTACTAGGTGTTGGAGGATTGACCCCTTCAGTGCCGCAGTTAACACAATAAGTAATCCACCTGGGGAGTACGACCGCAAGGTTGAAACTCAAAGGAATTGACGGGGGCCCGCAC
>ENA-OUNH01000052-OUNH01000052.1-human-gut-metagenome-genome-assembly--contig:-NODE-52-length-44907-cov-3.948258_pt1 | contig 44907 bp, 48 predicted proteins | sample MGYA00242806_ERZ504814 | MGnify/ENA primary metagenome ERZ504814 (study PRJEB26092, sample SAMD00036389) | human gut metagenome | host: Homo sapiens | study: EMG produced TPA metagenomics assembly of...
CTTACCATTACTGTCAAGACTCTTTGATGTTTCTGTGTTATTTCGATTATCATTAAGCACGTTTATTATTATAAGCACGGATATACCAGACCGTTTCATAATAATTATGCTCATCATTTCCGATATCTGTTTTTTCTAATTCTAAGTATTTATATCGTTTAAAAAGCATGTATCTCACACTCTTTCTTTTTTCATTGTTATTTTCTGCCACCCTGCAGATCCCACCTTTGTAGGTTATTTCGATTCTTTTCTTATTTTTACTCACTATGTAATTTGATCCATTGGAATCATTTGTTTTTACATGGTTCTAAAACACCATTCACAGAATGTGTTAGTTTTCGATGCCATTGGATTCATATGTTTTTTACATAGTTCTAAAACCAATCACGAAAATGGTTATTTACCATTCAACCATTGGATTCATATGTTTTACATATGAATCTATATCTGTTTTTCAAGATCATGAGAATGTATCATTTTTACAAATTTCTTATATACCGAAGAATTCTTATCGAGAGATCCCCAAAGAATTTCTCCATACATACGAATTGCACTCTTTTGATATCTGTAAAATGTCGTTTTAGAAATATCAGAAAATAATCCAGCTTCTTGCAATGCTGTGATGATCGCATCGTCTGACATTTTGTAGGGTCTAAACGTCAAAATATTTCATTTGTAGCAAATGATACCATACACGTCCCATCTCCGGCATCTGTTTTAGACAATGCAGTGCTGAAATGGCTTCTTGCAAAACCATATCATTAAATTCTATTTCGTCATCTCGCAGTTCCCATTCAAAACTCATATCATTCGCGGCCAAACGTTTCGTTTGCATCGCCTTAGAATATTTCAAGGATAATTCCAGTCTTCGATAACTTTGTAAGAATTTCTTTGTATCATGAAACAACTTATCTTTCTTATCCTTTGATTTCTTTTTGTTTGATTCTTTTTTCTGAGTCGTTTGTTGCACGAGAACTGCTTGCTCTTTTTCAGGTGGCATAATTAACAACTCCTATCTTCCATTTTTCTATGTGTTTTTGACGCACATATTCTTTTGATATATACAATTATAAACACGTTACACATTTTTTGCAACTTTTTTTCTTATTTTTTAAAAAAATTGTTCCATATTTGTGTAATGCCCCCACATTTTAAAGGAAATTATGTATATTTTAAAATAGGGCTGATTTCTCAGCCCCTGATTATGTTTATATACATGAAATACATTCTACAAACCATATTGATTCATCATTTCTTCTACAGAAGTATCCCCGAAATCTGGAGTCTGATCATTTACATTTTCTGCACCATTTTCAGCCTCGTTAAAATCAACATTTGTATTTATAGCATCATTTTCAGAATCTGAGATTGTTGGTGTAACTTCTTCTGTTTCATCTGATTTGTCTAAATTGTAATTCATCTGCTGCTGGCCACTAATGCCATTTGCCCAAGAGGAACCTCTCCTGCTCTTCTTATTTTTAGGCGGTTTATTAATCGTATTCTTTTTTGCTCCTTTTGATGTAGAACTGCTCATCGTATGTTCTTTGTTATCTCCAGTAGCTGCAGCAAATGCTTTTCGGTCAAATGCTTCTGTACCAGGAATATATCTTAGAACATACAGCTGGTATGGTTCTTCTCTCTTTCTCCACTCCGGCACATGCTCAATTGCTTTCTCATATTCTAACTTCTTTGCTTCTGGATGAAGCTCATAATCAAACTTATTACAACGGAATACATTAAATCCTTTGCAGAAGATCAATTCATCTTTATATTTGAATCGCTGTAATTCATCTGGATTATTCACGTAACGCTTTCCTTCTCCTTCTGATTGACGTACTTCTGGTGTGTAATCCGTGATTCGAAGCGTTTTTAAGGATCTCTGTTCTGTACCAACTTCAATAGTCGAAATACCACTCTTTTCAGAATAATATTTCGCACTGGTTTCGTCATTACATCCTAAGAACAGGCTTGTATCACAGGCTGCAAGAATCTCTTCCCATAATCCATTCGGATATCGGTTCTGCATCTGCGTGATTGCCTGAAAGATAATGGTTGTTGCAATACCACGACTTCGGACTGTTGAAATTTTCTTTCCGAAATCTGGGATTTCTCCAAATGCCAATAGGTAAATCTCTGATAATATCTCGGATTTTTCCCCTGGCCCGCACCGTACATGACAGTTTCCCGTCATACGGCGTTCCACCGATATTATTTATACCGGCTTGAGGCTATCCCTCCGCAGCTTGTTATCACTGTTTCATCGGTACTGTGCCTCTGCTCTCACTACGATAAATATACTTATAGCAGCAGTTTCATTTGCTTCCTTTCGTCATAACCAAGATACTTTTTCACTGTGTAGCCAGTTCTCTTGTCCGCAGCTTTCCGTGTTCCATATAACCTAGCATTGTTTTCCCTTAGGTCGTTTCTTTAACCCTGTGTGCATTTCTTATGAAACGTATGTCCTGTAAACATACAAGGAATTTCAGCACAAACAAATTTTACTCTTCCTCGCACACACATCATTTGATCTGATGCTCCTGCATTTCTACAGGTCATTCCTATAGAGCCGTACATTCGAAACTTTGTCAGACTATCATAAGTCATTCTAACCATAGGAAAACCCCGCCCACACTGTCGTACACAATCTCCACCTCTGGAAATGTTTCCTCGTCTGTACGTTAGGGTATACTTCATATGACTTCTCCGAGCTTATAACCTCAAATGTCTACATCACTTGACGCTATTCGAAGGTTTAGCGTGTTCCCTTCCGGGCGTTACCCCATCATTTGAAACAATTGGTTATATAGTTCGCAATCGGATTTATATTAAATAAATACAATTACGCCGCATTTTTGTCGGTTATTGCTACCGTTTTGTGATGCGGAACACGTCACACTATTTGGGAATTCATCTAACAACATCTGCACTTTGACTGGTAAGATTCCACCTTCTGCTTTATCATCTGCATATTTGACGAGCTTATTATAAGCGACCGCTTGAAATAATGAAGCCATGAAATCATACGCAGAGTTCTGATCCGGTGTAATGATAAAGTAAGCACTATTTTTTTGTTCCTGGTAATGTCAGATCGATCTCATCGTGAATTGAAATACTTTGAACACCTTCCTGAGCATATACTAACAGTCTTGTTGCAACGTCTGCTGTAATATTGGAACGGAAATTTTCAGAAGACTGAGCATAGATCAGATATGGTTTCTTTGCTGGATGTGTTGCATCCAATCCATCAAAGATCGCATCCAATACTTTTGGATTTGTTAACGTGATCAGATTATAGAGTTCTACCATGTTCTGGTTTTCTTCCGGTAATTCTGTTACAACGAACAGCATCAATGCAATCAAAAGATTCAGTGCCGCATTTGCGTTTCCACCAGATCCGGACATACTTGCTGTATTCTTCATGATAATATCAGCAAGTACATTAATAAAAGCATGTCCCTCTTCGTTATTCAGTCCCTGCAAACAGTTGAAGGAATCAGAAGCTTCAAAGTTCTTTAGATTATAGTATTTTACGATATAACCATTCTTTTTCAGATACTTTGCCATACTTTCGGCCATTTCACCTTTAGGGTCCGTGATAAAGATAGATTCTCCACGTCTTACACACTGGAAGATGATGTTACGTACCAGAGTACGTGATTTACCGGTACCAGGACCTCCACATACCGCGATGTTTCGGTTGGCATTTCCATGAACATCCTTCACAATGACTTCTTTTGTATCTTCCATGTATCCAAGAATGTTTCCATCAATCTCCGGATCATCCAGCTGATCGATAGGAATCCTCTTTAAAGCTTCTGCTTCATCTTCTGTGTCATTTAATAACTTTGCTGTTCCGTAAGTTCCGTTCTTACTGATCCGATAATCTTCTCCACGCCCTGATTTTTCAAGAAACCAGTGGTACGCAAAATATGCCACTACATTAGACAAGATGAAGATTGCGATTCCCACAAATGAGAAAAATGATCCAATACAATTAAAAAACTGTAATCTTTTTCTCCAAACAGCTTCGCCGGTTGATAACTCACACTGATCATTCCTGATATATAGACCAGAAACAATTCTCCTATTGTGAGAAGGATTCTTTTTCTCCGTAATTTCTTGTCTTTTACGGTATAAAATCCTTTCACACCGCCAACAAGAGCATCTTTGACATCTCCTACTGCCAACTTTTTCTTTTCTTCTGATTTTTCCTCCTTTTTCTTTGTACTTTTGATCTCCACTTCTTTTTGATCATTAAATTTCATTTCCTTTGTCCATCCTTTCTGCTTTGTGAAGATTCTCTTTGTCCCCCTTCCTTGAATCTTCTTATTAACTTGTTACTGTTCCAACTGGAACTTCCGTCTCTGACACGGACATGTTCTTTAAATTTCGACAAAAGAAAAAACAGCAATCAAAATGATCACTGCTAGAAATAATGATTAAGTTTACATATATTTTATTTTTATCTTTATAATTTTTAGTTGGTAAGAAAGATTTTAACAATTCAATATACCATTGGCCGTTTATCATTTCCTGCATAATTTCTTCAAAATCATGAGAATCTTTCATAAAACTCCAATAGCTTTCACACCCATAGATAATCTTCTTTAGTTCAAAAACGTAAATTACGGGATTCATTAATAAAAGAACAAGGAGCAATTTATCATTAAACAAATTACTCCTTGTTCTCATTTTCCTTTATGTATTATTTAATATTTCCTTCTGTAATAAACACGATATGATTTTTCAGTACCATTTCGTAATATGTACTTAATATTGCATACAATACAGAATATTCTCCATGATCACAAGTTCGACCTGTCACATATAAAGCAGTTTTATTATTTAATAATTGTGACCATTCCGCTTCTTCTCGTAAGTAGCTGCTCATTTCCATGTGCAATAAAAGAAGTGAAGGAAGTAATAATTCGATCAGCTCTTCATTCGAATCTTCTTTGCTTCTTAGATTATCACTGGCTCTTTGTAAAAAATCAATACTTTCAATTTCCGCAGTAGCGTTTTCTAATATTTCTGATCGAATCGTTTTTATATCTTCAATCTGTCTTTGAATATCAGTATCAGAATTTATGAATTTTTTAAATTCTAACTCTTTAATTTTGTATCCTTTTTGTCTCAGATTATCTTTCGTAGATTCATACAGCTTTCCATCTTCGTCTTTTATGATCACACTTAATTTTTCTGGTAATATTTCAGGATTGATAATTGCTTCTCGTTTTTCTACATTTTCATTCATTTCTTCTTTCCTTAACAATCAATTTGCGAGTGTGTAAAAATTTATAGCTAGAACATTTGAAATATACTTCTCCTTTCCGTCCTTAATATACATAATATGAAAATTATTACTCACTGCTACAATTATAGCAAACATATGTTTATAGCACAAATTACACATAAAATATATTTTACTATATAAAATGCAGAAAACTTTTTTATGATTTATTTTGTTTAATTAATAACATCTTTTTCAGTATTCACAATTTCTTTCATTAATCCTTTTTTATTTTAATATAGATATCTATACAATATAAAGAATTAAAGAAATCCGGTTTAGCTTCAACAATCATTTCATGTTGTTTTAATTCCTGCACATAATAACACATATAAAAAGATGGTACAGATGCTCGTATTAAAAGTATATCTTCACATCCAACATATTGATTAAAAGTATCTGCACTTTCTCTTATTTTCTTCTCTTCTTTTATGCTTATCATGTTAGCAATTCTTTTCTGCTTTTCCTGTAAATTTTCCTTTCTGATCGATGCGATGTATTTACTAAATCCTATTTTCTTACAAGAATATTTCGCATTAGCAATCCCTTTATAATTTTCAAAATCACAAACTTTCCAAATTATCCAATCATCCAATAAATCTTCTAAAATGGTATCTTTCATATCCTTTATCAGTTTATTAACCGTCTGTTCTGAAACATGACGATCTGCATTTTTCATCTGATCCGCAAAAACAATATGTTCGATCCTGATATTCTCAGCTTTAAGAAAGCAAGATAATGGATCACTTTTCTTTCTTTTTGAGAATCTTTCTCTTAAATATTCGTGATATTCAGAATAGTTAGGACAATCTTCCCATGCCTGTATAAATTTATCTATTGTCATAATCGTACATAACCACATATAAAGATCTGAACTCATTTCCGAACCAGTTATATATAATACGGTATGTTCTTTTTTATATTGTTCCAATTTCATTACATTCTTTATCATATATTCTAAAGCATACTTGGTAGCATTATCCCATATACTTTTCAGCATATGACGATCTAATGTTTCAGTCAGAACATTCCATTGTTTCATTGCTTCGCTGTCATTTTTAAACCCTATAAATGCTAGATTCATTACATCTACATCTTTTATCAGCAATGTGTCTAATATCCTGATTGCCAGTCCATCGTTTCTTCCTGTTTCCAAGAAATAAAGGATTATACTTTGAAGTAATCTTGCGATTATTCGATCATATAAAGACAATTCTTCTTCGGATTCCACTTGCAAAATCTTATCGATCAACTGCTGCACTTCCACATCACTTTCTTGATTGATTTGCTCTTTTACACCTGGCCGCAGATCCAATGCTAAATTATAAAACCTATCATTATTGCTTTTAATATATTTTCTTGCCTTAGATAATAATTCACCGCTTTTTTGAAAAATCAATAGAACATGAGTATCTTCTCCGTCTTTTTCAAACAAACATTTTTGCAGATCACAAGTTCCGTATCGTTTTATCTTTTGGTACAAAAGTAAGCTCGTTGGAATCGCTGTTTATTACTATCCATTTATCGTTATCTGAAATTTTTGCAGCCCCGATATTGGCATATTCATCCATTATCATTTCACGTTTCCAATGTATAGGTTGTCCTTCACCAGATGTTCCTAAAATAAGCCTATTGGATTCGGAAAAGTTTAAACTCTTTATCAACTTTGATTTTGATATAATAATCTTATTATCCATTCTGCTGTCTCCTTTACTATTTCATAAAAATTACATATACAAAAAGACTCGGAACGATTTTCCAAGCCTTTTTATTTTTCTCAACACATAAAATGTTCAAATGTTTGTGGATGCGGAGTTAACACTTCTGCTACATATACACCATTCTTTGGGTTCACTTGAATTAAAGGTGTTATGACGATTGCATTTTCAATATTATGATCCTTATTGGTCCAAATTGTATGTCTATGTCCAATGATACCATCATTTTCATGCTCATAATAGCTTTCAAATTGAAATGTTGCTGCATCGAAATTGAAACGAAATCCAAGATTGCATACAGGTTTTTCCTCTGTAAGCTTTACAATCACAGGAAAATCAAGTTTTACTGTTTTGTAGTCCTTTATTCCAACTTCGATTTCAAGTATAAAGAAATACTCCTCATTAAGATCTACAAAAACTGGGTATCCGATTCTGCTCACCCTTCTCCCCATTTTCTTAGAGATTGTCACATAATCTTTATTAGGATATCGATGATTATATTTATAAGGCTCTAATTCTTCTTCTCCAAGCTTAAATTTGAATATCAGAAAGTCTTGATCGGCATATGGAAAATAACATGCAAAATCAAACACAATGCATCCTTTCCCTTTTGATATTTCTTCACCTAACTCATTTATCACTTCTTCACCGTGCATTATTTTACCTCACTTTCTTAATTTATTGACTATAAGCATAATATTTGATACAATAAACATACAAACAAAATATTTTTTCTAAATATCGCCTATAGGGCATCAATAATGATATACATTTATTATTTAAAAACCTCGTAAAAATACGAGGTTTTTTACGTTATATAAATACTATTTTATTAACATTAGAAAAAATAGCAGAAAATAGTCAAAATAATTTGCATCAAAAAAAGAGAAGATTCAAAAACCTTCTCTTTTTAAAAATTATTATAATGATCCAAATTTCTTTTATACATTTACTTCTTTTATTAGCTTTAGCAGATCTTCACAGGTTATTGTTTCAGCATCCATATTTAATGCTCCTACCAGATGCATTGCAGTGTTGATTCTTGTACTCATTGCTTTTTTCATTTAAAATATTCCGAATACAACTCTGTGACACTCCTGATAGCTCTGACAATTTTGATACATTCATGTTCTGCTGTTCCATAAGCTCTCTGATTTTCTTTCCGTCAAGTATATAATACATTTGAAAAACACCTTTCTTTTATTATTGATTGCCAATAATAATTATAATTGTGTTAATTACAAAAGGAAAGCCTCTTTTCGTGTTGTGTATCCTGACCGAACCCATGACAAGCCACTGGTTTTTGCCTGCGTATTTTATAACTTTCTTTTGTCATTCATTTTTACGTATTGATAGTTAACATTACCAAGATTCCAGATACTTCTCAACAGCCTCTGCAATGGAAGTTACTGGGAAATTAGCCAAAGTCTTAGAATTACCATCACCTTTAGCATATCCTAAATAAGAAAACTGCCATTTGCCATTCAGCTTTATAACATCGAAATATTCTTCTTTTTCATAGTTAGCGAAACAAAAGACTTCTGGATGTGGAATCTCGATTAATTCAAACCCTTAAATGTCATATCCATCCTTTTCAATCAACCGTGCAATCTCAACAAATTCTTCTTTTTTAATATCATGGTTCCAACTTTCCAAATGGATATGATCCTCTGTGATTTCAGATACATCACAGATATGAAAGTGTGGACCAAAATTCATTAACTTTTTACCTTATCACTTAACATTTCTAATTCCTTTCTTAATCTTGCTGCTGCCAGAGTACGATTTTTATAATCATGTTTTCTGGATTCCATAGGGATTCTTTTTAGACATATATTGATTACATCCAGCATCTTCTATTTTTTCGCCTTTGGAATTCTTATAATAAATACCAGCATCTTGCTCATATCTTGAGATAAAATAGCCGCCAATATAAAAATCTTCGTATGTCTTATCCTTCCATGGATCACTTTCGCCATCATCAATATCAAAAAATCCACGTAATCCAACATACATGGTTATGTCACTATTTCGACATATTTTGTACTTTTCATTGTCCTTTTTGATTTTCAACCATTCTCTGTCTGCCGGACCACGCATTATCCAGTCTTTCGTACATATAGCCGTATAAATCCCTGCCGCTTTTCCATGTTCCATATATTCAAGAATCCCTTCAATTCTTCCATACATCGGATATCCAAAAAGAATCATTTGAACATTGCTTCGCATTTTCGCATTTTCAGCAGATGTGATCAGAGATTTATACAAATTTCCCATAAATGTACGAAACACGGACTGATCCTTATGATATTGTCTGGTAACGATAAACCAGATTGTTTTTTCTTTTGTAAGAGAATCTACAGATATCATATCCTGTGTTTTTCTCATACTTTCCGCATTGTAGATTTTAATAGCATATCCATGCTTCATTAGATAATCTTGCATTTGTTCTGTGCAGATTTCTCTTTCTGGATCAGTGATCACAATGGAATCTTCTCTTCTTACACTTTGATAAATCAGATTTTTCTCAAAATCATAAATCGGATTTCTTCCAGCTCCACTTTCAACATATAAATTTCCATTCTTCCTCTGTAAGATGATGAGATTATATAACTTGTCATATCCAATGATATTCCCTGTTACATCTTTCTCTTTCAGCATATCTTCTGATACGATTTCCAGATCACGTCCAACCGGCTTACGGAAATTTTGCTTTATATTATCTTTTTTCATGTCAATACTCCTTTATGTATTGTTTGCCAATATAAGAATAGCGGTAATTCTCATGATAAAAGGAAAAGCCCGCTATTTTTATATTGGTATTTGGTTATCTCCGTTTACTATACATCGTTAATAGGTCCTCTGTATTTTCTGGAATCGGATAAGGATGATTCTCTGATCTGTACATATAACAATGACATTCGATTGCATCTTCATTATCTTTGCATTTTATAATCTCACGATATTTTGGATCATTAGAATGACATGACATTCCTGGAATCTCTGGTTCTTCTCCGATGGTTGTATTTCCACATTTATGTGTGTAATGCAGGGAAGAATCTGTATCTTCGATCAGAATGTCTATTTTGCAATGATCGTATATTTCATTGATATGCTCCATACACTCTTCTTGATCAATAGTTTCAATATCCTTACATTCTGTGTAAAGAGTAGTATAGATTCCTTTATCATTTCCATATTTCATATAATCATCTAAACCTTCAATGACTCCATGAAGCGGATAATCAAAGAGATCAACCTGAACCTTTGGATGTTTCGGATTCAGATCAGCTGCTGCTATCATCATGTCATATAACTTTTCCATAAAAGAACTAAACAAAACCTTATCCTGTGCAGTTTTTCCCGGCGTTACAAACAATACACATTTCTGTTTAATCGGCATTGCCATATCGTATTGATGGAGCTTAAAGTTTTCACTTATATAATCTTCATACACTTTCAATGCATCAGCAACCCTTTGAATTGCATATAACTTAATTCCGACAGGTGCTTCGCTGTAAATCTCAAATAATTTCTTACCAGGATGAGAAATATCTATCTCATCAAACATTACATGAAGGATTTTATCTAACATGATACCTGAAACTCCTAATCGAAAGATTGTTGCAATTTCCACCATGTTTCGATCTTTTTCCTCCATCTCTGTAATCGCAGCTATCATAACTGCAGATAACAATATCTTAGAAATTTTATCTACTGCAAAAGGAACATTATGTCGCTGATCATTAATAATATCATTTGCGATCCTTTGGATTAGATCTAAATCTTCTTTTCTTAATTTTTTGTCAAATCCAGATAAACAATTAAAACAACATGATCCATCCATGCAGTCAAGATCATAACTGTCTACGCAATATCCATGAATCGTTAAGTAAATCCACATTTCTCTGGTATGGAGTCTTCGTTCTGGATCAATGATTACAATGGAATCTCCTCTCCGTATTCTCTGATATATCTGATTTCGTGCAAAATCAATCAATGGTTCCCTGCCAGACAAATTGCTGCTTCTTACATTTAGGTTCCCATATCCTGTTGTCGTTAAAATTTTCTCTCCTGTTGCATTACATCCAAGAATATCTCCTGTTTCAGATTCCTGTTTTAATAGTTCTGGACTAATTTCTCTAACTAAAATTTCTCCTAGTGAAAAGAAATTTTTCATTTGTTTCTATCTTCTTACACATAGAAATGCCCTTCCCTTCTTTATTTTTCCATCATGCATTTAACTGCTCCTTCAAGAGCTCCTTCATCTGTCTCACCTGCTGCCGCTTCTTCATCATTTACCTTTTTCCATGCACGATTGAATCTTTCTTGCATGGAAGGTTCTGCTGGATGAATGATTTTCGTTTCGGGTGACTGCCATTTAGTTTTTTGTTGAGGTCTTTGATTTTCTGGTCTATGTTCATTGTTAAGTTTATTAGAAATAACACTATCTCCATGATTGAGTTAATCTTGTACAATTTTTTCAAACATTTGATGTGCAATTACAGTATCTGATTTTAACTGTTCTAAATCAATCGGTTTTCCTTGCAAATGCATCTGCTGATCACAATATTTAATGACTGTTTCCCATTCATGCCAATAAAAAGGGTATTGAGGATGATTTTCCATAACCCTTGCCTGAACTTCAAACAATACACAAACTTTCTGATAATCATTGTTTCTACCATCAAGACTATTTAATATGTACTCCATGCATTTCTGCATACTGACTGCTGCCTCATCGTAATTTCCTTCACTGATTCTCTGGTCAATTCTTTTCTTCATTCCCTGAAAAATAAAATTCTGTTTCTAACATACTTCTTTACTCCTTTACTTTTGATTTTATAGTTTCTTAATCTCACCTTTTTGTGAGCCTGTTCTTATATGATTTATAAGCAATCCTGCAATTCTTCTCCGGACTGTATATCACAGATATTGTCACAAGAAATTTTAGTGACACTACCATTAGAATCCTTTATCGAAAAAGCATTCTCTTCTTCATCAATTTCAACCACAATGCCTGATATCCAGTAAAGTAGGTTGCTGTCTAATGTGACTTTACAATAGTCTCCCACGCGAATATTATATTCAAAGTCTGAATTTGAATAATAATCAATTACTTTTTGGGGATTGTTACTGCCTGGATTAGTCAGGTATGTATTAACGTTTCCAATCACAAATTTTCTCCTTTCGCATTCCTAAATTTTGATATGAAAAAAGATTGTACGTTGATCACCATAATATTTATGATCTGTACAATCCTTATTTCTGGTCCATGACCAATAAAATAGGCAGAGACCTCAAAAATGATCTCTGCCTTTCTCTGACTTTAATATAAACTATACAAATTGTCCTGCAACATCCTTATACTTCTCAATTGCATCCTTGATGGAATCCGCCGGCTTGTTTACCAATACGGAAGTATCCCCTATATCTTCATATCCAAGATAAGAAAAATTCCACGGACCATCCGCAAATCTCACAACATCAAAACACTGCTTCTTTTCATGATTAACAAAGCAATATACATTTGGGTGTGGCACTTCTTCTAATTGAAATCCTTCTGCGTCATAGCCATCTTTTTTGATCAGATCATTGATTTCAATCAGATCATCTACATCAATACAGATTAATTTGCCCCACTTATTTATTAATTCTTCCTCTTCTTCGTCTATGGCAGCTGTCGTTGAATTACTTTCGCTCCACATCGTTAGAAGTTCTTCTACATTTTCCGGAATTTTATATGGATGATCCCCTGGATTGTAAAGATACCCTGTTACAAACATTGCTTCTTCCTTGTCACGATCATATCCGATAATAAATTCCTTACACTGGTTCCTTGTAGCCGGATAGTAGCATAACCCATCTTTTCTCTTTGAACACTCCCCAGTCACCGGATTTTCGCACTTTTCTATCTCGCACAAAGGAATTTCTGTATCTTTGATACATACTGAAATATCACACAGGCTATACAGTTCTACCAGATGCGGTGCATAGCCGCTTCCATCAAGCTTTCGATCATCCTCATACAATGTTGTACAGATTCCTTTCTCTGGACCTTCTTCCATATATTTTTCCAGTCCACAGAGTCCTCCATAATACGGATAATCCAACAACATCACTGTGACATCCTGCTGCCGTTCCTCTGCTTTCTTTAACATGGAATCATATAGTCTCTCCATAAATACACTGAACAACACTTTATCTTCTGGAAGCTGTCCAGATTCAATAAACAATACAGACTTTTCTTTGACAGGCATTTCCATGTCGTATCGGTTTGTACGGAAATTATCACACAGGCTACCATTCGCTCGTTTTTCATATACCGCCAATGCATTACCAATCTTTTGAATGGCTTCCATCCTGATTCCTTCCTCTGCTTCGCTATACATTGCAAATAACTGCTTCGCTGAACTCGTTTCATCTAATTCTTCAAACATCACGTGCAGAATCTTATCCAACATTGTTCCTGAAACACCTAGTCGAAAGATCGTTGCGATCTCCAACATATTTCTGTCCGATTCTTCCATTTCTGTTAATGATGCAAGCAGAACCGCAGACAACAATGCTTTACAGGCGGTTTCTACTGGATATGTCATGAACTTATATTTCTGGTCATCAATGATGTCATTTGCAATCATTACGATCTGTTCCTCATTCTCTGCTCCTAATCCATCCAAGCAGTTAAAACAGTCAGATTCAGTCATACAGTCCATATTGTAACTGTCTACCCGATACCCATGAATTGTTAGATAAATCCATAATTCTCTTTTATATATCCTGCTTCCGAGATCTACGATCACCATGGAATCTCCTCTTTGTATGTTCTGATAGATCTGACTTCTCATAAAATCAAACAATTGTTCTTTTTCCATGTCCCCGTCTACATAGAGGTTCCCTTTTCCTTTTCGGACACAGATCTCTTCCCCTTTCTCATCACATCCAAGAATGTCTCCAATCTCATGACCTCGTCTTTTCAATTCCTTTTTATTGATATTCTCAATAGGAATTCCTATTTCTTTCTTCTCCCTCTTTTTTCTGATATCTTCAATATCAACGATCTTCGTCATTTTGTTTTCCTTCCTTCTTCTCTACTCCAATATATTATTTCTGTTCTTGTTCTCGATATGCTTTCCATTTTGCATCCGAACGTCTAAAATTATATTCGTTGTCGGTCGCTACTTCATGACCACATTCGTTACAACGCCCTACACGGAATGGAAATTTAATCATAATTTCTTTGTTCATAACTCCTTTAAATTCTTCCTCTAGCACCTCATCCTGCACTGTAAAATGCACAAGATCTCCACAATTTGGACAATACGTCATATTTTGGCTTAAAAATGACTTACCTTCTCCAACAAGTCCCGCTTTAACGACAACACCTTTTGATCCAATCGCTTCGCTTCTTTCTTGGAAATCATCATAAACTGATTTTGACATTTTCTTTTCTTTCATGACATTACTCCTTTTAGAATTAAACAATTTATTTGATTATGATATGTCATCTTTCATTGATAATGCTTCACCTTCCCCATATCATCCAAGATTCATATCCATATGGAACATAATTTTCTGCATTTACCCAATTCCACTCAAATTTACAATAATCATAAATTAAAAATTGTAGATTCCATTTCTCTCCTTTTATCTCATAAACAGTAATCGGTTCAGAAATATGATCAACTTTTCCTTATTCATCCTTAAATACTCGTTGAACTTTAAACATTGTTAATCTCCCTTCTGTTTCATCATAAGCATTATTTACCGCTGATTTGTTCAAGTTTGGTATGTTCGATATGCAAACAACCGTTTTACCTTAAAATAAAACAAAAAAAGCCAGTAAGTATTATCACCTACTGACTTCATCATAAAAATTATAACATAATTTATTTCATCGTACAATCAGCTTCGCAGCATTTATAGGTTTTAAATAATTCCCCTATTGCAACAATATTAAGCATTTCTTACTGCTGCCACAATATCATTAATCTCTATTGGATACATTCCCAATCCCTCATACAGCTTCGCTTGGCTTCGCATACAAAAAACATATCCGGATTTCATCTGTTCTATATCCAAAGATGAAACACGAAAGCCAAACCATGCTCTCATCCCATTATATATAAAACGTCCATTACGGTTTTCTATCCCATATCTTTTCACTATTTCATCTATGATCTTTACACTTAATTCAGGATTATAATAAAATTCCATATCTTCCAGTGTTGTATAGTGATTCTGCGTGTATACTCGATTATCCAATGTAATATTTCTTCTGATCCGGCTCTGTTCTTCTTCCATGATCATTCGATAGACAACTTCGTAGTTTTTTACGATGAATAATCCTCTGACAAATTCACTGTCTCCCTGATACCTTCCCTTAAATAGCTTTTCGCAAGCATTTCCTACCCATTTCCTCATATCTGCTTCTGCCTTTTGGTTTCCAACGGATCAGATTATCATCCATATAATATATTGCATACGGTGCATTTTTCTTTACTACTAGACATCCTAATGCCCGGCTCTGCTTTAATGCAGGGTTCTTGTGATTCTTTATCTCCATGACAGGATAATATGTCGCCAGACTCTTTTCCTCTCTTCCGTATAGATAGAGGCCATATCTCTTGTCATATTCATGCCTCTCCCATGCATCATCATCCAATCCCAACTCGCTTCGCTTCGCTGCGGATACATATTCTGCCATATTCATCAAAGTATCTTTCTTACTGCCGGCCTCTTCCATCCTCTGCTCCAAAACATATCTTACTTTCTTCTCATTTTTAAAGATATCTTCTTTATCCGTCCAGAATATCGGTATCCTTCCTTGATACATCTCGGCTAATATCCGCCCCTGGTAAATACATCGCTGCACTTTATCTTTATTGTCTTTGTATGATAACGGCATTATGTTTGTGACAACATTTCCTGTCAGATATTCCGAGCAGTCCAAGGTATTCTTGACCTCTCCTGCCAGTACAATATCTTTTCCTTTTTGAGTGAGATGATAATAGCTTTTTCTTCTAAAGACAGCCTTCTGTATATATCCATTCTCCCTTAATATTTTCATGTTCTTATCCTTAACTCTTCTTCCATTATGAGTCTGGTAAAATATCCTGATCCCTTCCAGATCAATCGCCCCTGACATTGCAATGATCTTGAGAAAATACCCCTTTGTCCCGATCATTGACATCGTTCTTTTTCTCCTTGTTCTCTTTTCTGTATCAGTCATTTATCACGCCTTCCTTCCTGCTTATCATCCCCATTTTCCATTTTTCTTGCTGCCGTTTTCGTTTTATTCTCAACCCATGCCTTTCGCCCTCTTTTCCTTATGTTGATTAATGATGTAAAGGCTATGAACCTGTAAGGGCTGTATTTCGATTCTTTGGCGGCATATTAAAAGTCTTGAAACCCGCATTTTTACTGGATTTTTAATTATTTTTTTTGCACTAAAAGGGGGGTACTTTTCTGCTTTTTCGGTTTTTGTACAAAAAGTACCCTGTTTAAGGACAGAAAAGTACCCCCTTTAACGTAAAAGTACCCCGTTTAAGGACAGAAAAGTACCCCTTTTACAGCAGAAAAGTACCCTCTTTTCTTATTATGATCATGCACTTTAATTACAAAAGTACCCCCTTTTACAGATCCCTTTCAATCCATTCAAGCTTTTCTTTATATTCATCTTCTAGGACAATATACAGGTTCGCATAACTTCTGGTTCCCCAATTTTTACTGTCTGAACATGCTTTCGTAGATAATCTGAATCATCATATCCATAGCAAAATTCTATAGATAACATATCAATAATATTAGAAAAATCAATCCTGTCAATATCAATTGTTTCACTTACTGGCAGTACATATTGCTCATGAACTACATACTTTTTACCAGCAAATTTACGTGCTTGGGCCGCTATTTCAACATTATATTCAAAGAACCTTTCAATAGCATTATGTACAGCATCCTCGATTGCTTTTAAGTCAGAATCTTTCTTAATTCCTCTGGATGGAAGGGTTGGAATCTGGATCTTGAAAAGACCATTTATATAATGAATTTCAACTGGAACATCAAGTGGTTCAATTATACGTCCATAACGCTTAGCTTCGCCATTTTTGACGATAATACCGTCCCCAATTTGAATAACTCTTCTTAGATCATTTACCATTTGAACAGCCATTGTATAAGCATCTTCCATCTGAATAGAATAAGAAAGATCAGTTTCACTAAGGGAAGTCTGTAGTAATCCTCTTATTTTAGTATTTGTTTCAACACTTTTTGTTAAAGCTCGAACCAAATAATCCCTCTTTTCATCATTCGCTTTTTGAAGAATTAGATTTGCCTGATGTGTCATTTGTTGCGATCTTCCCTCTCTATCCCCATCATCATTCCCCATTTTTTTTAAAAATATCAACTTCTTTAACATTTACTTTCATAGCCTTACTCCTTTATATATTTCTTTATCTATAAATAGCACACAAATATCGCAATAAATACTAGAATGTGCATGATATGTAATATCTGTAAGATATAAAACCTACATTTTCTACATTTATAATGTTTTATGTGTGTATTTTACACAAATCACACACTTTACATATATTTTTTGCATTTTCACATCATGCACAATATTAGTAATTTGTGATATTTATAATGTTTTGTATTATTCTTCATTTTCTGCATCAATTGAAGCTTCATTAATCTTTACCTTTTTGTTATTATCAGTTTCTTTTCCTGATATCAGATGCTACAGAAACAGTTCCATCTTCTTCTACCATCAAATACGCAACAATATTCGAAAAGCGAATATGAGGAATCTGTTCTTCATTTTCGATAATCACAAACCGATCTGGAAGATACTCTTCTTCATCCGGTTCATTAAACTGAATTGCCGCATAATCTCGATTCTCAAATCCCTGTTTACAATATAGAATCTGTGTTTCCACATCAGAATCTTCAAAGAAGGCACTGATTTTTGCACAGGTATCACCTTTATCCGGATAATGTGTTACTAAGGCAACATCATCATTTGCCTTTATATTCCGTAGAAAAATTAACGCCCAAAATGCTGCAAGCATTTCTTTATCTAATACCTGACTATAAAACGCTGCCTTGATCAGTTCTCTTCCTTGATCTTTAGGATCTGGGACAATTGTAAATACTCCTTTTTTTAGCAACTTCGTTACCGCCCTATATACAACATTTCCATCCCCTTCATCAAACCAGCTGTATAATTGAGACATTAACAACTGTCTGTAACGTCCAATCAGTTCATTGCTGATCGTCTCCTGTATTTTTAATCCACGGCTAGGAGATATTTTAAAATCTCTCTGTTTCATCATAAATATCACATTCCTTTCTTTTATCCTGCAATTCTACGTTGTTGTTCTCTTTCTATTTGCTTGGAATCTCCATAATACCCTCTTAGTTTGCTTGCATCTGTAGTGATTAGGCGATCTTCTTTTTCACTCGCCATAACATTAACCATGACATTATCCTGATTGGATATTAAGATACCTTGTCCTTTTTTCATAGCTAGAATACTGTCAAATTCATCTTCTGTTAAAGAGAATACTCTTCGAATCTCATTTAGATTTTCAGACTGAATTTTCATAATAATCTTGGCACTGGAGTTGGATAAGATACGATTTCCATACATACCATTTTTCAATGCTGTAAAGTCAGTTAAATCCTGTGTAGCACAAACAACACCGCCACCATAACCACGAATAGTTTTATAGAGTTCCAAAACATATTCTGCTACTGTATCATTTGTATTAATTAACTTCCAAACTTCGTCAAGCAGTACGATTTTATCCTGTGTACGATCCTCCTTAACTTTACTCCACACAAAATCCGTTGCAATGAACATAACTATTGGCAGTAAATTTTTAGCTCCGATCGTGGAAACATCAAACACGATATACAGATTGTCCAGATTAACATTGGTACGATTATTAAATCCTTTATAAGTACCATAGACAAACTTTTTCAGCTGTTTTAACAATGGACTCATACATTCATAATCATCCTTCTGACATTCTTCATATACATCACCAAGGATTGGCATTTCTTTATAATTTCCATTTTCATCGAACAAAGAGTCATTATCTTCTGTGATTCCATATTTTCTATACACCTTAGTTAATGCAATATCTAATTCCCCCTCAAGATCATCCTGTTCTGCTGGAGATAGATTGCTTGTAAGCAGGGAAAAGAATGTTTTTAATACAGAAATCTTTGCTAACATAGCTGATTTATTTTCGGTTACACTATCGATCATTGCATCTGCACTCGTATCTCTAACTCTTACATCCATGATATTAATGTGGCTAGAACTTGTTTCTGACAGCTCTATGAATGTACCACCTAATTCAAGACATGCTCTTTTCCATTCAAACCCTTTTAATGGAGCAATAACATAAGTTGGCATTCGTTTCTTTCGATATCTCATGGCTATCAACTGAATCAGATATGTTTTACCGGAACCAGATCCACCCAATACACATACATTTGCATTGTTATATAATGATCTGTTAAACAGATCTAAAAGAATTGTGCTGCCATCTTCCTTATTTAGTCCAATATAAATTCCTTTTGCATCAGATATTTCATTAGAAAAGAACGGAAAACATGCTGATAATCCCATAGTTAAAACATTTCTTTTTGCGTTTGGCTCAATCCATTTAGGATCAAGTGTATTTAATGGAAGCGTATTTAAAAATGCAGTATCTTCGATAAATTCACATCCATATACTTGCATTTCCTTTGACTTCATTTCATCTTTAAATGCTTTGATCTTCAACATTAATGCTTCTTCACTTTTAGCGGATAAAGTAACTAGAATACTCATATAATAAAAATCTTCGCCATCTAACTGCTGTTTAATATAATATGTAGACATTAATCGACCAACACGTTTATCATAGCTGACATCAGTATCTTTTAAATGTTCAATAGAACTCTTATTATTACGCAATGCAAAACCTAACTGTTGTTTTACAATACCTTTATTTTCTCTACGAACGAAGATATCAACATCTATCGTATCATCATAATTGGTCAGATTCGTGATCCAGTCTCCATATACAGATTCTCGATATCCTTCTTCTCCAGACAAATAAAAATATGCCTTATATGTATCATCTAATTTTACATATTTATGTTTTGAAACATTTACAGTCACAGGTGAAAAGAAATCTGCAATTGGAACATTTCTTAATACCTTTGGTTCAGAAATTCCCTGCAGATACCTGGCACTGGTCTGCATCTTATAATCATAACAAGATACAGGACTATTTTTGTGCAACATAGTATACAAGTTATACAGCATGTTCTCTGAATGGTTTTTTGAATATTCATTAATACTAAGCCCGCAATTGGACAAATAGTGCTGAGCTGTCATATAGTAACCATTTAAGACATTAATTGCTTTTATGGATTCATCTACTGTATTAGCTACATTTTCGACTTTATAGATGATGTAATAGCGTCTTGTTACAGAATGTGATTTTACCTGTTTTAAATATTCAATTTCATCCTGTTGTAAAACACGACATTTTTCATTATCTTCCATACTGATAATTTCTTCTGAATCTTTAATAATTCCAGAAAGATCAGCATTCACACTAATCGACTTAATCTGCATTGATTTAGGTGCAACTTTAAGATATTTGGCAAAATTTTCAATGATCTTGTTTTTCTCACGATTTGTTTTTAAATCGTAACGCACAGGATTGATTTCTATTATCTTTACAAAGTCATTATTTTTGGTAATGATAACTCCATTTGAGATACTTTTGATTGGAATCATATCTACTGCCGTCGTGAATGGTGTCGGAATTTCATATCCGTCAATAATTTTTTGATCTCTAATATTTTTGCTACTTCCGAGATATCTTGACATCTGAGTCTGTATTGATTTTTTAATATTTCTTCCTAATCGATAAATCGGATAATCTTTCTTTTCAGAACTATCCGGTTGTTGTTTTCTTTGTTTTTATCATTTTTAGGAAACTCTATATATAATGAAGCAACTTTTACTGGGTCTTCACCCTGACGAATCATCTGTTCTTTAATCTTTTTCTCATAGGCTTTTCTCTTCTTTTCCATTTTTAAAGCCTTTTTATCAACTTTTTCTTTTTACCTACCTTTTTTTCTTGCTGCTTTTACTATTTGCATCATCGAATTTTGTATTAACATTTTTTTGATTTTTAACTCTTTCTTTATCTAATTCCAATTCATATCGTTCCCGATATGCTTCATCAGGAGGACCATATACCTTCCGTTCTTTCATGAAATGGAAGATTCTTAATAAGTAATCTAATAAGGATACTCCATTGATACCAACCATAGAAGCTGCTGTTCCACCGATAAAACCTAATGCCTCTATACCAAGCATAACTTTCGCATCAAGCGAAAACATACCGCCTATCATTAATGCTGTTAGAAAACAGATTGCTCCGACTGCCAATGATTCAAAAAGGCGTTTCCACTCAATTGTAAATCCTAAAACAGACGCATCAATTTTAAAATTCAGTGGAATTCGATAAATTTTTAGCTTTTCATCTTTTCTACCATACTGATCTTTATTATCTTCTGTCATTTTAATACCTCCTGTTAATTTTGAATATCTGTTTTAAAGACATGTCCATAACTGTCTCTCATTTTGTTATCAAATTTTCCTTCATATTCCTCATCTGCATCTCCATAAACTGATTTACTTTCAGTAGTAGTTGTTGCTGCTTGCTTTTTCTTCTTTCCATTTCTATTACAAGCACAAGCTGCAATAGAAATCATTGTGATTACCATCACAATAAATAAAATCCGTATTTTTTTACATTCATCATAAAAATTTCCTCCGAAAAAAGAGGAAATACAAAATAAATGTATTTCCTCTACAATATCAATTATTTACTTATAGCCCAAAATGGACAGTGAGCATCATTGCAAGTTTTCGATTCATTAAACACAGTATCAATATCCCAATACCTGTTTCTTGCTTCGCCCTCCGCAATCAGCCACTTTTACTTTTTTCCCATCTTTAGATATGCTATATAATACAATAAAGTGACCTCTTAATGTAAAATGACCAGGTCCCATAATAGCAACCACCATTTTACCTTGTTTTAAAGCTTTCTTTAATTTTGATTTGTTGCGATCAAGTCCTTCACATTTTAAGCCCCAATGTTTGGCTATTTTATATGTACAGTTATGATGCCAACCTCCAGGAATATATAATCCTTGTTTAGCACCCCAATCACATGTTTGTATTGGAGTAACTTTCTTTCCGGTAATTGTTGAAATACAGATTGCCATCGAAGTCGGGCCACAACCAGCTATTCGAATTTTGTTTGAACCATAACGCGATTTGAATACATGCTCTGCCCAAGGAGAATCACCTTGGTTATAGTAGACAACTGCTCCGTTATATCCACTGCCCGATAAGGCAGCCTCATAAGCCTTGGTTTGTTTTTTCAATTTTTCTTTGTCATGAATATTATAGAAATAATCATTATCACCAATTCGCTTATAATATCGCTCTCCCTCTAAATTTCTCCAGTTTTTAGGTACCGATCCAGCGGCAGCAAATTCTAATACATAAGGAGGAATATTTCTTTTCCCATTAATTGCATCTTTTACAGCACGTTTTACAAAATTGGCTGGGTGCCGTTTTTTATATGCTCCACTTGTATACGCCTGATACCAACTACTTTTAGCCGTTCCCATAAGTCCCCGTTTTCGATAATATGGAACTCCATATTCAGCCATATTACACATATGACTTACAACAGCTAATGCTCCATCATAACTAACCGAACATTCCTGTGCAACGATTTTACATAATGTCTCATAATCTGATTTACTAAGCTTGTATGTTTTTCCGGCACCGGAAACTCCCAAATATTCACTACCATCTTCATCCGAAACAGATGAAAGATCTATCGTGACTTTTCCATCATTTTTATTCCAATAATGGAAGCTAAAACAGAACCTTGAGCTTTTCCAAGTTCGATTTCATCATCCGATAACTTTAAATACTTAGCAAATGCATCATCACCACGATATGTTGCTGTTTTCTTCTTTTTATTAATCCGCAAAAGATCTGCTTTTTTTATCCGCTTTTTAAAATCAGATACCAATTTACTATTTGAAATTGGTATGATTTTTTATCTTTCCAAATAGAATAATAAGATATTAATACACAGACATTTGCTTTAAATTCTCTACACTCTATATCTTCACTTAAATCATCTGACAGGGCTTCTTGAAACCCTGTCAGAAATTCATCATATTTTGATTCAAATACTTGAGATGAAGAAGAATCTTGTGTTTGATCAATAGAAATAAGATTAATAATAGAAGAAGGGATTGAACTGGCAATTACGGTAGGAATCATGAGAATCACGGTTACAGCAATTATTATTTTCTTAACTAATGCAAAACTTGCTCTTGGATCAGAAACAGTCGCAATTGCTGCACCCGGAAGACCACCAGTTGCTGCACCTTGTATGATTTTTGCTGCTTGGACAGCTGCTTTTGCATTTCCAACCTTTTCCGTTTTCTCTGCCATAATCAGCCTCCTTTATTAAAATTCAATATCACTTTGATCAGTATTTACATCTTTATCATCAGAAGAAGGCTTTGGTCCAGATTTTGATGATTCTAATGGTCCACCAGAAGATGAAGCATTATTATTACCTACAGTGAAATCATCATATGTTTGACTGCTACCTGGATTATAAATACGAGAATTAATATCATCTAGGGATGATTTGCTATGTGCATGATTTGAACCACTACCAAACCCTCCAACTGATTCATTACCTAATACATCATTTGATGCACCTCCAAATACTGTTTCAGAAGATGTATATGTTCCTGATGATGTACTATTGTCAACTGTACCCATTGATCCACTATTGGATGCTTCACTTGATACAATTTCTGACTCATCAAAAGTAATTCCACCCATCATCTTATGGAAGGTTGGGCACTTGCTAGAATCGTAACTCATAGTTTGTCCACCAATATCTACACTGGCATCAAGATTTCCTGATTCTGTTGCTGATCCCTGAGCATCATCATTAAATAATTCAATATTTTCTCCATTCATTGTAGCTGTAATTTTTCCTTTTCCGTCAGATTCTATATCTGACATGATCTGCATACCATCTTTTCCGGCATCAAATACTAAGGAGTTATCAAGTTTATTCTGATCTTCTTTGCTCTTACCATTCTTTAATTTGTCAAGGTATTCTTTACCTTCACCATATGGGTCCATAAATCCATTTTTATCTTTCATTGCAGCTGCCATTTGCTTTTTAGCATTTTTTCCAGACAATGGTTTATGTAGTAATGAATACATTCCTGCCTGTTTGGCATTTTCCACAGCTGGCGAAAATGGTTCCATTGATTTTTTCCCATCAATAGCATTTTGTTTTAATGGTTTAGAGCCACCCATCGCAGCTCCACCAGATCCATTGTTAGGATTTCCATTATTCGGATTTCCATCATTTGGACCAGGGGATGGATTCGTAGGATTTATGCCTGATCCACCAAATCCAAAAATCCATTTCCTTCTTTCGCTGACTGAACTTCACTTTTTAGTTTTTCTTCCCAAGCTTTTCCAGCCATATTTTTCATAGATTTCAAAGGTGTGCCTGCAATTGATCCTGCTAAGCCACCAACTGCAGCTGCAGCTCCAGTTGCAGCTTTTGTCACTACATTATCTTTAAATGGATTAATAGATTGACCATTTGGAACTATAGACAATCCACCAACACCAGTCATACGTTCGATGTAGATATTAATAGTCACTGCGTAATCTATAAATGCTCCAATCATCATACTCCATACAATAATCACAGCGAAAGTTGTAAATTTCTTTTCTACTGGCGATGTCATAATATCAGATATAATCTTTTGAATTCCTGACATACTTGATTGCATTTTTGATAGACTATCAAAATTAATTGCACCAAATCCATCTAAAACAATTCGCAAAAACCAACAGTTTAAAATGATGCTAAGCAGATGTTCTATATAAATTTGTAAAAATCCTTTTGTAACACCTTTTGTTGCACGAGAACTTAAACATGCTAATGGTAACGGTGCTAAGTAGGTCAAGATACCAACTCCAACATATGTTCGAAGCATAATTTTTGTCATTTTATATAATTTAGAATAAATATATGCAACTAAAATAATTGCAGCTATTTGTTCTGGCATATGCGTACCGACAACACTTCCAACCGTATTCTTTACAGAATCTATAGCCTTTCCGACGATGCTTTTACTACTACTTGTCTTTACTAATGCATCATAAAATGAATCAAACATGTCAGATGCTAATCCTTTTTTAGAATTTTTGTAAGTTTACTTGATTGCAAAACTGTTAAAGAACTTGTAGTAAATGACAGTAAAATATTTAATAACGGTTTGTATGCCAATACTGAAAAGATAGCAGTCGCAAAAGATGCTAACAAACTCAATGGCGATTCTGCTTCATCAATTGATGATGGATTAAGATTTTTTGAAATTTGAAAGATAAAAATATAAAATGCAACCCCTAATGCAATTGCCATGATTCCAATGCTCAATTTTTTACTAAAGGAAACACACTTTCAAACACACTTAAATTAACACCTAATGCACCCAAAATTGCTGAAAAGTAAATATCAAGTACACTTGTAATCCATCCAATAAATGTTTTAAATATTCCGTTTAAAATCCAATCCAATTGTTCTCCGCTGCCAAAATACGGACAGCATTAAAAAACTCTGCCTGACAGCTCCTCCTTTCTTAAATAAATGTCTTTTTTAGAGCTATCGTATTTTCTAACTCTCTCATAAATAAAAACACGGAAGAGAAGATCCCTTCCGTGCGTATTCAAAATCCTTGGAAGATAAGAATTTTGTTAACTTATTTATATTTTCTAGCTAAATGTAAATGAGAAAAAGCCAGCAGTAGATAACTGTTTACTTATGATCTCGATCACAGATGGAGCAACTGCAACTCCAAATACAGCAAAAATGATTTTCATTGGCCATCCATGCAGTCTACGTTCAAATTCACTTCCAGGTGCACCGATACGTAATGCAAATGCAATAGCAAGTGCAAGACCAGCTCCCCATTTAATAGCTTTCGCAACGAAACTGGTATAGAAGTCTGATGCAATCGTAGATAATGACTTTGCAAGTGAACTAAAGTCACCGGCCGCATTACAAACCATTGGTAAAATGGATGATAAAATCAAGCTTGCAATCATTGCACACATCATTGCATAAACAACTGTTTCTGTATCTACAACCTGACGATTCATTGCAAGAGTTGACCCGGATGCATTCCATTTTGTATTTCTACGCTTTTCTGGATGTTTACTTCTTGTAATCTTTCGCATTGTACTATCCTCCCTCATGAAAAATGAATAGATTATAAAGTTACAAATTTTTATATCACCTACCCTATCTTCCACAGATAAATCATCTTTAGAGTTGGATGCTATAAAAATGAAAACTGATGTTAGAACAAAATTAATCCAAAAAAAATAGAGATATTTCTCTGAATATCTCTATCGTAAATGGACATAATCTGCCCCTATATTCAATTTTCTAATAAAAACCTCTTTCCAAATCAGGAAAAAGATTAGTGAGAACCCTTTTTCTCACTGTTCATATTATAGCATACTAAGTTTAAGATTACACTAACATTTCTATACCAATTTACTACCATTTTGTTACCAATTTTATACCAATTTGATATCATTTAGGAGTATCAACCATTTTTACTAATTTATATAAATTATTCTCAAAAAGAAAAGCACCCATTTATCACGGATGCTCTTCTCGTACCTAATAAGTGTACAGATTTTAAGTACCTTCATCATATCTGATTTTGGAATATTTTTCAAGCTACAATTTCTTTTCTGGAATCACTTTTCGTGCAACTACTTTTGAAATCTTCATTGTTCCAAGTTTTCTTGAATCCAAAGAATGATCCCGGTTATCTCCCATAACATAAATAGAATCATCCGGAATCACACAATCTTCCTCGCCCATCGTTGATCCTTCATCTTCCAGATATTTTCCATTAATATAAACTTTATGGTTTTTGATCTCTAAATGTTCTCCTGGCAGTGCGATCACTCTTTTAATAAAATCATATTCTTTATCTTTTAATGTCACTTTAATGATCACAACATCTCCACGATGTAACTTGTCATTTTTCTGAAATTTCTTCATGATCAATTTCTGTCCATCTTTTAAAGTAGGATTCATAGATTGCCCATTTACTTTAAACCTTTGATATTGGCTGATATTCTGATACGCTAAAATACCAACATATCCAATGATAAGCAGAACCAACAAATTCCATAATATCTTTTTTAACTTCAATAAAAACACCTTCTTTATAACATGTTAGGATGGCTGCCGCTTTTAGGCCCGATTTTCCCCATATGTGACCATAATCGATTTTTTCCAGATTGCGTAGTCCAGTATACGGTATCTCCATCTTGCTTAATCACATCACAATCTAAAATTTTATGGTTCATTACATTTACTTCTTTTAAAGCTGTTACTTTTCCATTGGAATCTACTTCTGCAATCTGATTTTCTGCCCAACCGCATCCTGATCCAGCACTTAGTTTTCCATGCGTGTCGTCAGCTCCAAGATCTCCTGGAATTGTTACGCCATCAAGTGTGAAGGCATTTGGGGCATGAATTCCTTTTTCTCCACCCATAATCCCATACTCACATGCGATATTATAACAGCTGCTGATAGATTCTTCCGGATAAAAGAGATCGGCTACTGCTCTTGGTGATTCATATTTCTTTTTCACTATTTTTCTCCTTTGTATGGTTGTTCTCAAGTATATTAATGACTTTTCCATCTTTTCCTTTTACAACCGCTTTAGGCTGATGATATTTTCTTTATTTATAATGTCTGATTTTTTGTTATCCATAATATTCCTCATAAATGTAAAAAAGAGGAGAGATTATTCCCTCCTCTTTCTTCCATCGGCTAACGCCTTACTGTATCTACTGCTCTTCGTCACCTTTCTGTTTCTTACGGATCACAAATGCTGTTCCTCCGGCAACTACGACTACAATGAGTCCGATTACAACTGGAACGATGGATTTCTGACCTGTTTTTACAGATGATGAACTTGATCCACTACCAGGTGTAGATGTATGACTTGTAGTTTTTGGAGTCTTCTTCACTCCTTTAACCTTTACAGTCTGATCTTTATCTGTGATATCCTCATGTGTTCCGATCACTGCTCCAGTTTCAACATCTAACATCTTTTCAAATGCTACAAGTGAATATCCTCCAAGTTTGCTTGCATCAAATGTAAAGCTTACCTTTACTTCTCCGTTTGCTTCTTTTGGAGTGAATTTTGCTGTTGCTGCAACCTCTTTACCATTCACTTTGACTGGTTTCTTTGTATCCTTATCATATAAGGTACCGGAAACTTCCAGTTCTTTGTTTGGTGTTACATTTTTATATTTCACAGTATCTACGATAGTGACTTTCTTATCAGCATTAACGGTGTGATCCCCGTCGGCTTTATCTGTTGCTGTAGTATGTAATTCAGGGAAATTTACTGTCTGGTCAGAATCATCAATGTCCTTATGAGATCCGATCAATGTTCCTGTCTTAACATCGTAAGCTTCTTCAAAGGCCACGGCTGTTTTACCAGCAATGCTTGTGGCATCGAATTTAAATTCTACCTGTGCTGTACCAGAAGCTTCTTCCGGAGTAAATTTAGCACTTGCAGTAACTTCTTTGCCATCGATCATAATTGGTTTCTGAGTATTCTTATCATATAAGATACCCTTTAACTCAACTTCTCTACCAACCTCTAAGTTCTCATATTTCACTGTATCGACTAAAACAGTTTCTTTTGCGGCGTTTACTGTCTTGTTTCCGTCTTTATCAGTTAATGTAGTACCGATCTTTGGTACAACGACAGTCTGTTCACCATCGTCAATATCCTTATGATCAGCAACTAAGGTGTTGGTTTCTACATCATAGGCTTCTTCAAACGCTACGAGTGTTTTACCAGCGAGATCACTTCCATTGAATTCAAATGTAACATCAACACTTCCTTCACTTGCTTCTGCTGTGAATGTAGCACTTGCTGTTACCTGTTTTCCATCAATTTCAAGTGGCTGCTTTGTCTCTTTATCGTAAAGAACACCATCAACCTTATACTCACGACCTTTTTCAAGACCTTTGTATTTAACTGTGTCTACCAGTGTGATCTTTTCGTCTGCATTGATCACATGAATCTGGCTGTCTTTACCGATTAAAGTTGTTCCGATTTCAGGAATCTCTACTGTCTGTCCTTCATCTTCAAGATCTGCATGAGTACCGATCTCGTTTTCTCCTTCATATAAGTTTTCAAAGACAACAGTAGTTGTTCCTTTTAATGCACTTGCATCAAATGTGAATTCAAGTTCTACGGTTTCATTTTCTCCGTTTGCTTTGAATGTCTTTTCTGCAGTAATTTCTTTTCCATCGACTAATAATGGATTTCCTGTTTTCTTATCCATTACCTTACCTTTCAGAGTATATTCTCTTCCAGCAACGATGTTTTTCACTTCAACTTTATCAACGATTGTTACATCCTTACCTGCGTAAGACATGTGTGTTCCATTATTCTTATCGCTCGCTGTTGTGCTTACTTTTGGAATAAGAACAGTCTGATCATTATCGTTGATATCTGCATGAACTGCATATTCTTTACCCTTATATTCAAGAGTTTCAAATGCAACAATCTTCTTACCAGCTGTTTTAACTCCGGAGAATTCAAAGATTACATCAACTGTTCCGTCCTCAGCATCTGCTGTAAATTTCACACTTGCTGTTACTTCTTTTCCATCATCATCAAGAACAACCTTTCCTGTTTCTTTATCCATAAGTTTACCGATCATTGTATAAGTTTTCCTTTGATCAGATTCTTATAAGAAACAGTATCCTTGATCTTCATATCTTCTTTTGCTTCAACGATATTAGATCCTGTTGTTGCATCAGATGCTTTTGTCTTGATTTCAGGGAATTTAATTGTCTGTCCTTCATCATTAATGTCATGATGAACAGCAATCGTTGTTCCGTCTGTTTCACTTGTCAATGTTTCAAATACAACAACATCTTTACCTGCTAATGATAATTCCGCTGCATTAATATTGATTTCAACATCAACTGTTCCGCTTTTTGTGGTATTAGAAAATACTTTGGATGCTGCAACTTCTTTGCCGTCTTTATCAAGGATTGCTGCTTTTGTCGCTTTATCCATTAAGACCGCTGTTAACTTGTATTTACCTCTGTCTAGGTGTTCATAATTAACAGTGTCAATGATTGTTACATCATCTGTCGCTGAAGCCACATTTGTTCCTGTTGCTTCATCTTTTGCTTTTGTACCAATACTTGGCTCTGATTCATCAGTTAATGTTCCGCCATTAATTTTTTACCATCTTTTGTGATCGTAAAGTCTGTACTGATCAGTTTCAGTCCTTTATTACTATCACTACGCAATTCTTCAATTTTGTATTTTCCGTAATAAAAAGCACCTAAACTATCATCGGCTTTTGCAACACTTCCATCTTCGCCCTGTCCAAACCATACTCCGGCATCCAGATCAAAATCAGAAGATTTTAAAACGGTATCCTTTGTATAGCCTTTTAACAATTTGTCATTGGCATTTGTATTTTTAGAGTGTTTGTTATCTGTAGAATCAAACTCTCCATTCTTATCTGTTACGATTACGTGGGTTTCTCCAGTCGCTTCATTTGTTACCTTGAACGCTGCACTGATACTCTTTCCTTCATCAGTTTTTTTTCTGACAGAGTAATCACCTCGAACTACCTGGTTCGGGAATTTTAAGTTTGCATCCAAATCTGGCGTATACATTGTTCCGTCTGCACCATGGCATACAACTATTTTTTCAGTTCCATCTGTCATTTTGTAACCCTGACTGCTTGAAATTTCCTGAACACCATATGTACCATAAGGTAATGTTCTCTCATCAGTCTGAGCTGTATATTTTTTCAGATTAGAATTCCATGAAGTTGTGATCTTTGTCACTTCTTCTCCCGGATTCACTGTCTTATCACCATATTTAATGGCTGTTGCACTTCGGTTGATAATAGAGAACTGAACACCTTCAAGTGTTGTTCCGGTTTCAGAGATCTTATGATCCTTTCCACCGATGGCTTCACTCTTATCAAGTTCTTTATCAACTTTCCATACCTGGATTCCATATTTCTTCGCTGGATCAGAAACTGTAAAGTCTGTAACTACTTTGGATGGCTGTTCACCATCTTTATCACTGACTCTTGTGAAATAAATACGATTACTTAAGACTTGCCCGTTAACGGAAACGGTACTGTCTTCAATTTTATATCCGTCGGGAGCCTTTGTTTCCTCAATCGTTAAAGTTCCCCATGGAACTACGGGTGTTCCATCTGAATCTCTATAGAAATCATCACCTGAAACTTTATGAGTATCGTCAAATGAAATCGTATAATCATTTCCAAGTTTTTTTGTCTGTAACACCCATGTTCTAGTAGCTTTTGACGGTAATTCAGAAGCACTATTATAGAAGTTATTATAGAATTTTACGGTAAACTCTGCACCTGAAAGATTTGCATCTCCCTGTACAGTTTCGCCTGTTTCCTTGTCTACCTTTTTTACTTCAAAGTTGATAGGGTCATCCTTTGGCTGATCTGGAATTGTAACAACTGCAGGGTTATCATCATCGTTCTTTTCCGTAACTTTTACGGGATAAGCCTGATCATTTTTCGCATACCCTGTAGGTGGATTAATTTCTTTAACAAAGTAATCTCCCACATCAATTTCGTCTGTGTCAGTATTACCATTTTCATCGGCAGTTAATGTTGTTACTTTATCAGTACAAGCTTTGTCTTTATAAACTCCGAATGTAGCTCCTTTAAAACTATAACATCCGCTTCCGTTTGTCATGGAAGGATTCGCTGATGTTTTCTTGACCTGCACATTACCGGATTTGTTGTACTCAAACTTCAACTTGTAGATACCAAAACCACTCTGTGTATTGATCTCCTGTGTGTTCAGTCCGATGATAACATACTGGTCTTTCAGGTCTACATGAAGTACAGATAAACGGATCTTAGCATCTTTGCCATCTTTCGCTTTACCCATTGGATTTGTGATGTGGGCACACTCGCCGGCAAACATATGCTTGCTAGAGTAAGTTGCATCATCTCCTGTGTATTTCGTTACGAAAGAACCCTTCATATGAAAATCAAGCTTTGCTTTATTCTTATTTAAAGCAGTTGCTTTGTATTTAGAGGATGAGCTTGGTAAACCGATACCAAAAGTCACATCTTCAAAGTTTGTTTTCTGATTAACACCATCCTGATCACCAAAATCAGATCCTTTGTCGTAAACATCGAACCATCCACTGTTCTGGCTTCCGGTTGGAAGATACAGATATTTAATGGAATGTCTGAGAGCTTCTGCAGTTGCTTTCATATTATAATTAACTTCCATATCACTCAGTTTTGAGAAGTAACGGATGGAAGATTTATAATCGAACACCTGTCCGTCCTGAAGCTTTGCTGGATCCACACGGTCTAAGATGATCGGATTTCCTGTTTTCTTGTCTGTAACAAACTTTAGTTTATCCGGATTCTTCACGGATGCACTGACATCTGTTGTAAAGAAACGTGCAACAGATTTGACAGCTCCTACTTTTTCACTTCTACTCTGACAGAAGTTAAAGTTGCAGGAGATGCTGCAAGTTCTAAGACACCAGTACTCTTATCAAAAACCGCTGTATCATCTTTGCTTAGATCCATTGCTGTATCAGATCCATTTAAAAAGACTTTAAAATCACTCAATTTGAGTTTTTCTGCGATCTTTTTGCTTGTTGTGATCGGAACTTTGACAGTGACATCAAAAGCATTAGCTTCTACAGACTGTTTTTTCGTTTCTCCACCATTTTCAACCGTAGTATCGATAGCGATCGTCTGATTCTTGATAGAACCACCATACATGACCTGTCCAGTGATCAAAACATTCGGATTCTTTTCAAAATAACTTTTTGGAATATATGCAAGACCTGTTGTCTTGTCAAACTTGATATCTTTGATCACATCAGGATTTGCATTGTTTGTCCCTTTTACAAATGCTGCATCATAAATACTTCCCATTCCATTGATTTTTGCACTGGAAAGATTCGCAACATAATAATCTGCATCATCACTTGTATTGTACAATTTTACAATAGTTGAATACTGTGCAATAAATGCATCTTTGTATTTTGCCCATAATGTATCAATTGTACAATCCTTTGGGATTTTAGACTGTTCTGCGATCAACTGTTTTAATCGGATAGAATATCCGGTTTCAGTTAAATCATTTTTGATTTCTTTCGTAGATTTATCCGCTTCGGATGTTACTACTTTTTTATTTACATTTTTAGATACATATGATTCTGTATCATCATACTGCAATTTTCGAGCGGCTACCCCAACATTGTTATCCAATGACTGATCCGCCGCAAAGGCATTTGCCATGTTTGTAGCAACAACACCACCCGCAGACATAATGACAGCCATAGATCCAAAAAACAACTGACGGAGTTTTCCCACGATCTTATACTTATCCATAATATTGCTCTCCTTATTTTTATCGTTCTTACAAATACTTTTCAAAATATTTGATTTATGTTATACTTTTTTTGTATATTTTGGCGAACAGTCAATTTGAACTGTCCACCAAAATATGCTCTTATAATTATTTAAAAGAAAGCAGCCGCAATCTGCTTTCTTTTTTTATTTACAAGGATTCCTATTTCGATACATAGCATATCACCCCCTCTCATAAAATTTTATAAGAGCAACTTTATGGATTTGTATATATGTATATTAAATTTTCAATGTGCTTTCATCTTTTATAAAGCAAGAACATACACTCGCTTTCATGGAATATACTAACATAAAATGTTATATTTTTCAATATTTTATATTGTTTTGTTTCATATTCGTGTAACATCCCCATGTTTTACTTTATTTTTGCATGTTTTGTATATTACATTTATAAATATACTTCACTAAAAAAGGCAACAGCCCATAAAGCAAGCTGCTGCCTTCTCATTATTTGAATTATTATTTATTCTTTTACACTACCGCAATCACATTTATAACCGACCAAAACTTTTTCATCATATGATTTTTGATCCACTTTCCATACCTGTTTCGTTGTTGCTTCATGATGTACTATTACATCAACAGTCTGAGAACCATAATTATGTCCATCACAACTTCTATCCCATCCTCCTAAACTTAAATAAGCACCAAATGGTGGAACATCTTTCATGTTTTCTGGATCAACACCCATTTCTTTATAAATAGCATAATCACTACTATAATGAGGCCATCCTTTTTCTTTTGTATATCCCCAATCTTTTTGGTTTCTTCATCATAATCTGGATAAGTTTTATTGTTAATACTATCAATAAAGTCTTGCGTTTTGTCCTTTCCGCAAACAAAACATACCTGATGTCTTCTCTGTACAGTTTCATCCCAAGCTGGAACTTCAACAGTCTCGTAATGACTGACTTCATTATGATGCACAGTCTTGTAAACTGCTTTGTAGTCATGGACATGCTTTTTTGTTTCTGTTACAGTCTTACCTTTTGTGTTAACAACCTTAACAGAGACCGTTGTTCCAATCTTTTTGTTGTTATCTAGTTTTACTTTCCAATATCCATTAACTGCACTTGCTTTTTTCACATAAGTTTTACTAGCGATTTTTACTTTAACCTTATAAGAAGGTCTGGTGTAACCAGAAATAGATTTACTGTTTGGCGTATATTTATTGATCTTTAATTTCTTTGCAATCACATATACTTTTTTTGTTTTGTAAAGTTTCTTTCCTTTGTAGGATTTTAAAGTGTATTTCTTACCGGCAGCAACACGAGGAATTTTAACTGTAAATTTTCCTTTTTGTTAGCTTTTGCTTTGTAAGTTTTCTTACCGATCTTAACTCTTACAATATTTTTCTTTCTAGTTTTACCATTAATTCGTGTTGCGTTTTCGTACACTCTATTAACAGAAAGTTTTTTACTTGCTGCATGTACATCATTTCCTTGAATACCGAAAGCTACACTTGCGGCCATCATCATAGATAAAAGTCCGATTGTTAATTTTCTTCGTCTCATAATACTTCTCCTTTTCTTTGAATAAACTATTTCCTTTTGTAGTAATTAGTTTAAAACAGGTTTAAAATAATTGCAAATCAATTAAAATATCCACAAAATCACTTACAAATGGCTTGTTTACGTGGTTTATCCACATTTTTCGTATATTTTCCAGAAATAAATTTATTTTTTTCAAAAAAAGAGATGCCATTTCTGACACCCCTTATTCCAGCGAATCGCTATACAAAAGGTAATTGTTTCTCAAAGATATGAGTCATATTACATTCTTATCATAACAACTCTTTCCAATATTTGCAAGTCAGTCCACAAACTATTCACAAAATTATTATTTTACAGTATACTGTAAGTGTAAGTTTTGGTTTTACAAATAGGAAAAGAAGTTAGTTCTGTATAAGAATTTTCTTCTTTTCTTTTTTACTATAAAATCATACCGCATTTCGTTATCTGCTTTTGTACGATCAACCATTTCCTCTGTAAAATAGAATCCAAGATGTTCGTAAATACGATATAAAGTTTCATTGTCTTTTAATATTTTTTCACCAAAGGTTTTTGGATAAACAATCATATACGGATAATTTTCATTTAAATTTTGTTTAATTGTTTTATTTAACAATTTACGGCCAAGTCCATGTCTTCTACGTTCTTCTGCCACATAGAAGCCTTCAATTCGCAAATAAAACTTCTCATTTTTTGAATCATAATGATCTGACCACACAATTTCTCCTATACGTTTTACTTTAAAGAAACCGATTTGATATGCATAAATACCATAATCTACATTTTTATAAATTATCATTGTTCTTCACTCCTTTTTAAAATAATTTTTCTCTTCATATTAAATATGCGATTTTTGAAATTTTTTATGACACTCTAAATCACAGTATTGCAAGAAATTCAAAATTATATTATAATTTGTATGCAGACAGGCGACTGTGCTGTATAATCACGGGGTCTGAATTAACGTTTAAGTGGCGTGTTCCGCCATCAGCCGTGATGCCATCGAAAATTATTCGATGGTTTTTTCTTTTTCTGTTTTATAATTATATTTTATATGTTATAATAATAACAGTTTATTAGAATCCAATCAATCGGGATAAGTCTGAGATTTTTTAATTAAATAATGAAAAATGAAAGCATAGATCAAGCAGACAAAATGTCTGTTTTTTTATGCTTTTTATTTTCATATAAACAATGAATCAGGAGGTATTTATAATGAAAAAAGGAGTAAAGAAACAGATGGCAGCAGTTGCATTAAGCTTGCTAACAGTATCAGGTATTGGACTTAGTGGAGCTAATGTAGTTAAAGCTGCCAGTCCATTAAAAAATAAGGCTACAATTAATATAACTGCCAAAAAAGTACGTAAAGCTGTTACAAAAACAAGTTCTTGTTCTATAAAAAAGGAAAAGTATTTGGGTTGGTCCAAGTTATGGAGGTGTTCATCCATCAACAACAAATTGGAAAAGTAGTAATTCAAGCATTGCCACTGTAGCAACAAAAGGAGATTCCGAAGGCGGACATAAAGTTACCGCTAAAAAGAAGGGAAAAGTTACGATTAGTTGTATCGTAAGTAAAACAAGCGGACATTGGGTAAAAGGAGATGTCTTCAAATGGACTGTTACTGTAAAATAATTTAATTTATACAAAAAAAAGAGCAACCTCAAAAACAAAAAGGTTGCTCTTTTTACATATTTAATATCTAATTTGCATGATTTTTTACAATTAACACATTATACACAAATTACATTTATGTCACATTTCGTGATCAAATAACTATTTTAGTATAAAAATTTATCATCATATTTTTCTTCTGCAACTGAAAGAATCATTTTACGCAATTCCTCCTTTCAATTATAATGTTCCCACAATTTTTCACTGAATACAAACCGATAACACTCATCACCTGATGCTGTTGTTTTTCTATATATCCTGTAACCATAATAATTCACAATTTTTCTAAAGTCACGATACCCTAAAGAAAATCTAGTAGCATCATCTGTTAAGATACAAAATTGATTTATCTCTATAGCAAAAATTCCTAATTGATTTGCAGTACCTTCTAAAATTTCAAGTGTAAGTGATTTTGGATTCTTTAAATTTTGACAAAATACTTTATTATACAATTCCATTACCACTTTTTCATGATATAATACATATTTCATATCATAATCAGCCAGATTATATTTTTCTTTACAAGAAAATTCTTTTTTAATTTTATCGAATTTTCCATTCGGAGCATACAATATTCTAACTATATATCCCATCTCTTGAAGATTATTGACAATATTTTTAATACCACAATCCATCGAGAGTAAAGATAAAGAATAACCATTTCTAAGGCAAGTCCGAATCTTATTTTTTGGTGCATCTGTTTGTATAATCAATGAATTTTTTCTACTTTTATTCGATTTAAAAGGTAAATCTGAATTATTCGTAACTCAGTTTCTGTAACATTTCGTTGTTTTGTTCCTTCGCACGATAAACCATAATAGAAAATCACATTCATCAAAGTCAAAATATTCAATTAATTCCTCCTTCGTAAATCCCATATCCAAAAGCTTATCAATTATTTCTGGAATGTCTTTTCCAATTTGTACATAATTAACAATCTCATTTAGCAATTCCATCATTCTGTTTTTATCCATAATAAATCATCATCCTTTCTTTTTTTGCATCCTAATGCGTCTAAACGTAAATTTTTGGATTATTCAGTTCATCCAAAATATCATCAAATGTTTCTTCTTCAATTGAATTTCCTGCCTTGAATTCTCTTAAGCTTTTTCCAACTGTTAAAATCATTAATGTAAATAAGTCTTGAAATATGATCAACAACAAAAGCATATAAATGATCATAACCCGACATAGTAAATTCTACTACAGCAAGCATATCTAAGCTTTTACAAACTTTTTGAATCTTCACATACTCATTTTGTGAAAGTAAAAAAAATTTTTTAGAAATTTAACAGTACATTCACATTTTCCCATGTATTTACCAGAACCGTTCTTCATTATTTCATCAATCTCTTCATACGTATATTTTTTTGTATTAATAGAATCTTTTTTGTAAACATATCCATAATCTCCAATATCATAAGAACTGATTGAAGCATCTCTGCCATATGCTTTGTAGTCAAAATATGATTCCATTTTGTTCTGTCTCATATAAACACCTAGTTTACTATTGTCAAATAAAGCATGTCCTAATTTTTCATCAGGATCTTTGATATTTTGATCTACCCAATTTGAAAAATATCCATAAATAATATCTTCGAGTTGTAGGCAGACATTAGATATTTCTAATGCTGCTGTAATTTCTCGTACTTTGCAATAATCTAAGACCTTTTTACAATCTTCATCTAATAAACAATTTAACAATTTTGCAGTCTGATTTAGATGATATATGTTTTCATGTTCGTCAATTTCAAAGTCTGCATGGTAATCAAAAATTGCAATAGCTGAATTATAATCTGCAATTCCTAAATGCTCTTTTAATATCTTCTGCAGGGATTCCTCGGCAATACCCAAGGTAATCCATCGACCATTGAGAATCCCTTGATTGTATTTTTTTAAATTTTCTACATATACTTCTATAACATTTCTCATTTTTCTTTCTCCTTCAAAAAACAAAAAGACATAAAATAAACAGGTATAACCTTTGTTTACTTTATGTCTTTAATTAATAAACTTTATTCTAATTATTTTATGCAAAATCAAATACATCTTTTATTTTTCTAAAAAGATAACATTTTTCTCCTGCATTTCCCATTTCTACAATATCGACAACCTAATGATTTCGATCTGCAATTCTTCGCACTCCTGATGTTAATACATCCTGGGATAAATAGTCAGAATCATTTTTCAACATACAAAAACTATTTTCTTTCACATTGAAAATGTTTAAGTTGTTTGCAATTTCATTTAGATTCATATTTTCTTTAATATCATTATCGATACAATCCATAAGATATTGTTTTGCTTCTTCTTCCGTTGCCGTAAGAAATTTTAAGATACTCTGCGGGAATTCTCGGCCATTCAATGACCGAGATGAAAGCAGGATGGCTCTTTGAGCCATCACCCCTTCCCTAAAGTTTTCTTTGCTCCTATGATCCAGTTGCCACAGTGATGCAGAATTCTGAGTTTTGAAAGACTGACCTGTTTGTATTTAGGGGATGTACTGAGATACTGATCATCCGCATCCTTTACATAACAGGATTTTCCGGTAAATCCGGAGATCCAGCCTTTCTTTCCATTCAGTTCTACACGATCAAACAGACAGCCAGTCATTGATACCTTTTTCTTATTCTGTCTTTTGGTAACAGTGACCGCCTTTGTGTTCTTATTATTGCGTGCAGCTGTGCGGTTTGGTTCCTTGCGTCCCTTTCTCGGAGTTTCTTCATGCAAAGAACGCTTCTTTCTTCTCACCTGTTGGATACAGATCACAGACTCTTTATCCTTTACAGCTGTGATCCCGGTCTTTACTAATGCAATGGCAGTCGCATCATTTCCATGACTTTTTGGAAGCTTTAGTTTCTCCCGATCCACTTTCGTGACATTTCCATAAGTAAAGACTGCTTCCGGAAATGCTCTTATCAGACGTTTCCTTAAAATGTTCATGAACGTGGCATCCCTAAGCCCTCTGGAAAATCTCTTCTGTTCCTGCATCCATTGATAAAGGATACCTCCCGGCAGATGATTCTGTGCACTATGACAATCACTGCATACGGTGACCATATACTGCGGATCATCGGTTGCACCATGGCTCCTGTACAAGATGTGATGTACGTGCAGCTTTCCTCCTTTCTTTTTACATATCTGACAAGTATATCTGTCACGGTCAAGGACATAGGCACGGACATTTTCATAGTCATACTGCGGCCCTTTCTGGTACAAATCTCCGTGGATCTCTGGGTTCTTCATTCTTGCTGGATCAAAACGTCCTAATTCAATAGAAAGACGGTATCCTTCCGGAAGAAGATCCTGTAGTTTTTTGATCCATCGGATATGATGATCTGTTTTTGACTGCAGGGATGGCGGTAGCCATCCTTTCGGTCTTTTCGATGTGAACGTGATCTTCTTTTTCTGCCAGTGTCTGCCTTTTCGGTCTGGGACTTCACAGTAAACACGCTTGGTCTTTGGTCTCCACTTTGGATGACGGTATCTGGTCTTCCGATAACGCCTTCCCCTTCTTAATGAAGCTTTTGCCTCCAGAAGTTTTCTTTTGCTCATGGAGTCCCTGAGACCGATCTCTTCCTTATGTAAGACTGTCCCATCCTCACGCACAACGGACACCCCGATATGTTGTGATCCGGTATCAATCCCAAGATAACCTAGCTGTGTGGTACTTCCTGTCTTGTAATTCAGTCTGATCGTAAATGGGACCTTCTGCTCAACAAAAGCTTTTCCTTGTTTCAGCAATAAACGGGCTTTCCTTTCAGATGTAGGCATCAGCCGGCATCCGTTCAGCCCGACCACGAATACACTCATGGCTGTTTTCTCCTTTCAATAAATATGATGGCAGGTACACAAAAGTCCTGCCCTCCCTGACGGGAGTGATCACCCTTCGACAAAGTTCCAGATACTTCTTGCTCCAGGTCAGTGCCTTCTTCTCCGGGGAGACATCCGTTGCCTGAACCCTGTTCCCGGCTTAGGTACCACCGGGTCGGGTATTGATATCTGGGACGTAGCACTAATGGTATCCCTCACAAAACGTGGGTTCCGTTGCACTGAGTCTAGTCAGCCCGCCCTTTCGGGTACCATTGATCAACTTTGCATACTTAGCATGATTGATTATTCAATGGTCGAGAAGCTGACATTAATCTCGTCATTACAAGTATCACTGATTGCAATAATCCATTTCGTTTTTTCATTTTGATTCATGTTTTTCTCCTTTAAATAAAATTTTCTTTCTAATAAAACTAAAATTCACTACCATTTCCTATTACGAATAAAGTTCAACATAATCATTTTCCTCGGAGTATTCAGATCCACATTGAGGACAAACAATATATTCATCATTTGGAACAAATTCTGTACCGCAACAATTACAATATGCATGACGATATACTGTCGCCTGCATTTCTTTTGATTTTTGTAAAAATTTTTCTTCTTTCATAACTCTCCTTCCTTTTTAATAAAAAAGACATAAAAATAAGCAGATCTATATATTATCTGCTAAATTTATGCCTTTGGGTTTAAGTTTCTATTTTTTGGATTTCTTTAAAATGTTCAGAGCTTTTCCTAAAGCTCCAAAGTCTAATAAAAATTACATATTTAGTATAGCATATAAACATAAAAAAATAAAGAAAAACAAGCAACACATATGTACAATTATACGTGCTGCCTGATAACTAATTAGTAACTAATTTCCATTCTCCACAACTACATTTATACCCAACAATTACCTGCTCATCATAAGCTTTTTTGTCAACTATCCATTTATTCCAAGTTGCCCCTGGAGAACATACGCTAACAGTTACAATCTTCGTTGTAACATTCTTATTTTTACATGATCTGTCCCATCCACCATTATTTAAATAATCTTCATATAGAGGCATACTTGAATCATAAGAAAGATTATACATTTTTAATATACTGCTGCTTTTATTTTGAGAATAAGAAACATCAGATGTTATTTTAACATTTTTATAAGTTCCATCTTTAATCCCTTCAATATAAGCCTGTGTTAAATCTTTTCCACAATCCTGACAGATAACGTGTTCACATTTTTCATCATGATATGTTGGAGGATCGGTTACTGTTTCCATGTGACCTATCTCTTCGTGATGAACTTTAGCATATATAGGTTGAGTATACGTATGCTTGTGCTGTTCAGTTTCTGGATTCTTCCCTGCGTCACTAGCATAGCCCACCCTCTCCTTATTGCTTTATATTAACAGAAAGAGCAAGTCCTGGACTCGAACCAGGGAACCAAGAAAAATGCTGCAGCGTTCTTGGTGGACATCCAATATCCGACTTGCATAGTACATAGACACAAAAAAAGCGTATCTCTTGGACACGCCATTTTTGTTCATCGTTAAGGAATTTTTAATGGCAATATTCATGATATGATATTGCCTTTTCGAATGAGTAATACGATAAAATAATAACAATAGAAAGAGTAAACTGGAAATAACAAACAAAACAGTATACTCTTAGGGAAAGCCGGAGAATCGAACTCCGATTGTAATGATCGTGGGGTACCATATTTAACATGACGATCTGATCTTTAAGTAAATACAAGCAATCCTGAAAAAGTATTTACAAAAAAGATAAAATACAAGATCATTAAATTTACCATTTACTTTCCAAGTTGTTTAAAGCAGAGTACATAGCATTTCCACTTTAAACATCAGAACTAATAAAATAACTTTATTAGCAGCGGTACAATCAGGATTCGAACCTGAATAGCTCAAAAAGCTAGAACGATTAGCACTCGCTTGTGATTCCATTTACACCATTGTACCATATAGACTTAATAAGCTAATGCAGACTCATAAACATGAGCCCACCTAGCCTGATTGGAAAATCAAAGAATCGAACTCCGAAATAAAATAATAAATGTTAGCATACTCCAACGGAATACATCCATTATTTTATTGTATCCCAATACTTTTCCAAGGGGAGTGGTAAGGAATATATTGCCTTTAAGGCTCGTATTTCCCTACCTATTTTTTGGAAGAATCAAAGATGTAAATATAAAAAACTCTATTTATTGTACAGTAACTTAACAGGGAAGTTTATAGGGGACCATACAAAAAAAACGATATTCATATCTTTGATAAAAGGCGATGATTGGAATCGAACCAATCCATTTTACATTGACACATATCGATAAAATTTTTAAGGAGAAAAATCTTATGAAAAAGTAATTTCCAATGTCAATATAACCATTCGCCATCGCTATTATTTACACTACACGTTATTAACAAAAAAATTTTTTTATTCCCGAAATTGATTTTTCAAATAATAACTTTTCTGTTTATATTATAATATCATATTACATATCATTTTTCAAGTTTATTACACATTTTTATGTATTTTTTATATATTTTACGTTTTCTTATGAAATTTATGTAATACCCCCACATTTTATTGATTCTCATAAATTTTCACTTTCTGCATCTGATTCTGTGTTTGTAAAATAACTTTTCCAGGTCCTGTCAATTTTACAAGAAAATTTCCTTCTCCTCCAAATAATAATGTAGACATTCTTTTTACTAATGTAATGTTAAAATCTACGGAGTCCTGAAAAGCAACTACATTTCCCGAATTACAATACAGCACTTCACCCTCTTTAAGATCATGAATAATTGAATCCCCTGCTATTTCCAGAAAAACTCTTCCCTCACCATAAATTTTCTGTAATACAAAGCCTTCTCCACTGAACAAACCAGCACGTAATCTTTTTGTAAAAACAACATCTGCCATAATCTGCTCTTCTGCACAAAGAAATGCCGTCTTTTGACAGATCATCGAAGAACCTTTCTCTAATTTCAAGCACTGAATCGTTCCAGGGATTGTCGTAGAAAATATAACAATTCCCATATGCTTTTCTGCATAATACGTTGTCATAAAAGCTGACTCTCTTGCAAGAAGCTGTCTTGCAACGGATTTAACAACTCCACCTCTCAGACCTGTAGAATAATTTATATCCCCAGTATACATCATCATTCCACCGGATTGTGTATACATTGCTTCTCCTGGTTTTAAAATACATTTCACTGCCGGAACAATTGTTCCAATAAGTTCATACTCCATAATAAATATTTAGCCGTGAAGATTGATCTCTCCACGGCATCTCCTTTCAATTTTTAAAAATCAAGCATTTGAATACGTGAATTCAAATCAATACTTGCAGACTTTGCATCCCCATGAAGAATTGCTTCTTCTCCAAAATAATAATGTGTCGCAATAAATTGTAAATGACCATTGTTTAACTTTTCACCTAAACGATAAATACACTGATTAATCTTTCCATTTGGAATTTCGGTCCCAGTCGCTTTTTTTCCAATCAATACCTTACTATTTGGAAGCTCTTTTTCCAGATCTGTCAAATTCTTTGATAATTCAGTATAAAAACTTTGGATTATTTCTTTTTCTTTCTGATTTACCTTTGCTTTTGTCGCTGTTTTTTTATTCTTACTAATTTTTAAAACTTGTTTATTTGATTTACTGTCATTCTGTGTTTTGGCTTTCCCTTGTTTATAAATACTCCAAAATGGTCCTCCAGCACTTGCAACTTTAGATTGTGAAATTACATCATGAAGTGAATACTTATACTGACTTCTTTTACGACTTCCTACATCCGCAACAGTTACATTATCATTAGAATCAATTTCCGTTAATACCATAAAATGTCCACCGCGAGTAAAATAGCCAGGCCCCATCAAAGAAACAACAGGTCTGCCATGTTTTAAGGACTCTTTAATCTTTTGATAATTTGTTCCTAATCCATCGCATTTTAAGCCCCAATGTTCTGCCATTGCTGGAATTGCACGATGTTCACTTCCGGCAGAAGAATAATATCCCTGCTCATATGCCCAACTTGTTGTATCTACTGGTGTTACCCATTTTTCAGTTAACGTGCTGATACACACAGCCATTGAAGTCGGACCACATCCAGCAGCTCGAATTCCGTATCCACTACTATTCCACGCAGCATCTCCCTGATTAAAATAAATAAATTTTCCAATGTATT
>ENA-OUNH01000053-OUNH01000053.1-human-gut-metagenome-genome-assembly--contig:-NODE-53-length-44722-cov-3.344747_pt1 | contig 44722 bp, 39 predicted proteins | sample MGYA00242806_ERZ504814 | MGnify/ENA primary metagenome ERZ504814 (study PRJEB26092, sample SAMD00036389) | human gut metagenome | host: Homo sapiens | study: EMG produced TPA metagenomics assembly of...
GGCGATGGATGTCGCCCGCACCGCCATCCGCCATGCACACGGCATCTTGAGTGCTTCTCGCTCTCAAAGACGATCACCGCCAGCGAGTATGAGGCCAGCTATGCCAAGCTGGAGGGCGTCAACTTCATCTTCAACAAAAAGCCTGTTGAGATCACCGACAAGGGTGTTGTGTTCATTGACCTGAACGAGGCCGAGAACGGCACCCTGACCGAGCTGCCCGGCACCGAAAAGCTCTACCCGGCGGACAGCGTGATCGTTTCGATCAGCCAAGGCCCCTGCACCACCATCACCGACAGCACCAAGGACCTCAAGACGACCCCGCGCGGCCTGTTTGAGACCGATGAGGTCGGCCACACCAGCATCCCCGGCATCTTCGCCAGCGGCGATGCCGTCAAGGGAGCTCGCACTGTGGTCGAGGCCGTGGCCTACAGCAAAAATGTGGCCGAAGCCATGCACGAGTACATGCAGACCCTGCCGCCCGACCTGCCCGATGCGTACGCAAATGTACCTGTCGCGGAGTACGGGGAGGGAAACTAAGTAAATAAAAACACCCCTGCGCCAATTTAACGGCACGGGGGTGTTTTGCTGCACTGCGCGATGAAATATTTCCGGGACGCATGTAGGGCGGCCAGCCCTCTGGCCGCCGTGCCCGTTTACGGCAGTGAGAAACTTTGTGTTTTACCCCTCCCCACAAAATCAACCGTAAAAGGGGAATGCCGTAAACCAGCGGGCCGGGCGTGCCCGGCCCCTACCGCGCGGCTTACCTTTTCCTTGCAAACTCCCTTGCATGCTTCACAAACTCCCGCGCGGCGGGGGAGAGCACCCCGCGCGACAGGCACGCCAGCCCGATGGTGCGCTTGGCGGCCGGCTCCAGCTGCAGGACCTGACACCCTGCGCTGGCGGCACCCTCCTTGAACATCAGCTCGGGCATCAGGGCAAGGCCCTGCCCGCAGGCTACCATGGCGATCATGCTCTGGTCGTCCACAATGTAGCAGCGGCTCGACACATGCAGGTCATTCTTTTTGAAATAGCTCTGGATGTCGGCGTCCACATCGGACTGCTGGCTGACAAAGGGCCGGCCGCGCAGCTCCTCGGCCCGGACAACACCGGGGCGGCGGGGCTTGTAGTCGGGCGGCGCAAGGCAGATGAGCCGGTCATCGTAGAGCGGCTCAAAATCCAGATCGCGGGCGCTGGAGTTGGATAGAAAGCCCAGTTCTACCGCGCCGGTTTTCAGCCAGCCGGTAATGTCATCATAGGAGCCCTGATAGATCTGCACATCTATGCCGGGGAATGCCGCGCGGAAGCCCGGCACGATCTTCGGCAGCCATGTCACGCAGGCCGAGTTGAACACCCCCAGCCGCAGCGCACCCTTGTGCATACCGTTGATCTGGGCAATGGACTGCTCCAGCGATTCGCTGCTTGCCAGCATCTGCTGGATCGCGGGCATCAGGTTCTCGGCGGCAGCGGTCAGCGTGACGCCGCTTTTTGTGCGGGTGAAAAGCGGAAAGCCGCACTCGGCCTCCACGCCGGATACGGCATGGCTTACGGCGGAGGGGGTAATGTGCAGCCGTTCGGATGCGGCGGCAAAGGTACCCAGCTGCGCCACGATGCTCAGCAGCTGGCAGTCGGTCAGGGTCATGATCACATCTCCTGTGGTGAATTTAATTCATGCTTTGTATGAAAAAGTATAGCTTTACTTCATGTCTATAATGTACTATTATGATAGCAGAAAGTCAATGCCTGCGGCGCACAACGCAGACATGAAAAAGACTCCTCTCCCTCCGACCTTGCCCCACCGGCCCGCACACCGGTGGGGCTTTTTTTATTGGCCGGTTTGTGGTATGATACTAATAAAGCCTTCCCCCAAGGGGGAAGGTGCCCCGAAGGGGCGGATGAGGGGTGGCCTTCCCGCGGCAAACCGTGAATGGGTGGCTGCGGCAGACCGGCCCCTCATCAGGCCGTTGCACGGCCAGCTTCCCCCAAGGGGGAAGCCTTTAATGTAAAGGTGGAAAATCACATGGCAAAATCACGCGGGGTGCGGGGCGCAGCGGGCGCCTGTGCGGCGGCATCCCTTGTCTATCTGCTGGGGCGCAGCCTGCTGGCCCTGCTGGTCAGCGCCCTTATGGGGCTGGCACATCCGGGAGCCAGTCTGGCAAAGCCCCTCGGCTTCAGTGATGTCAGCGCAGCGCTGTTTCAGCTGCTGGTCGGCATTGGGGCCATCGCCTTGACGCTGGCCTTTCTGCTCAAGCTGACCCGCCTGCGGCAGGTGGATCTGCGCATCGCCCTGCCGGCCCCCTGGAGCCCGGGCTTCTGTCTGCCGGTCTTTCTCGGTGTGGCCAACCTCGCCAACCTTGCCGGGGCGCTCATCAACCATATCACAGACAACCCGACAACGAGCGAGCTGCTGCCCAGCGGTGGACCCGAGCTGCTTGTCTGCTTTATAACGCTCTGCATCATGCCCGCTGTGGCCGAGGAGCTGCTCTTCCGCGGGGCGTTTCAGGGCTTGATGCGCCCCTGCGGCAGCGCAGCGGCCATCTTTGCGCCGGCGCTGCTCTTCGGTCTGCTGCATCTCGATCTGGCGCAGGGGCTGACGGCCTTTGCCTGCGGGGTCTTTCTGGGCTGGCTGACCGAGCGGTCGGGCAGCATCCTGCCGGGTATGCTGCTGCACCTTGCAAACAATATGCTGGCATTTTTGACGATCTACCTGCGGTATTACGCCCCGGCGGAGCTGTCCTTCGGCGTTGAGCTGTTTATCCTGCTCTTTTTCCCGGTGTTCGGCGGGTGGATGATCTGGAACGCCCGGCAGCAGGGCTTTCGCTTTTCGGCCGGTCTGCGCCCCGGCGTGGATGTGCTGGCGGTGTTCACCAGCCCGGCCTACAGCGCCGCTGTGATCTTTCTGGTCGTATATGCGGTATTTTTTGTGCATTGAGGGGGAGCTATGACCGATGAAGAACTGATGCGCGCCGCGCTGGCAGAGGCAAAGCTTGCCGCCGCACTGGGCGAGGTCCCGGTCGGGGCGGTTGTGGCTAAGGACGGGGAGATCGTCGCCCGCGCGCACAACCTGCGCGAGAGCGGCAAAAACGCCACCTACCACGCCGAGCTGTTGGCCATTGATGCGGCCTGCAAAGCGCTGGGCGGCTGGCGGCTCTGGCAATGCGAGCTGTTCGTGACGCTGGAGCCCTGCCCTATGTGCAGCGGGGCTATCATCAACAGCCGCCTGAAGCGGGTTGTCTATGGCGCACGCGACCCCAAGGCGGGCTGCTGCGGCAGCCTGACCGACCTGTTTGCACTGCCCTTCAACCATCACCCGGTCATGGAATCGGGCCTGCTGGAGGAGGAAGCACAGGCATTGCTGCAGGATTTTTTTGCGATGCTGAGAGAGAAACGGAAGAAAAAATGACTACGAACCATGTATTCATCACTGGCGGCAGTCGGGGAATCGGCGCGGCGGCGGTGCTGGCGTTCGCCCGCGCCGGGTATGATGTTGCCTTTACCTACAACGCCCATCCGGACGCCGCCGAGGCGGTGCTGCGCCGCGCCGCAGCCGCCGCGCAGGGCGGCCGCTTTCTGGCAATACAGGCCGATGCGGGGGATTCTGCACAGGTGCAGGCCGCCGTGGAGCAGGCACAGCGGGAGCTGGGCGGCCTGCAGGTGCTTGTCTGCAATGCGGGCATTGCGCAGGTCAAGCTGTTTACCGACACCACCGATGAGGATTGGCGCCGGATGATGGCCGTTGATCTGGACGGTGCGTTCTACGCCTGCCGCGCCGTGCTGCCCGGCATGGTACACCAGAAATACGGCCGTATCCTGCTGGTCAGCAGTATGTGGGGGCAGACCGGCGGCAGCTGTGAGGTGGCCTACAGCGCGGCCAAGGCGGGGCTGATCGGCCTTGGCAAGGCCCTCGCCAAGGAGGAGGGCCCCAGTGGCATCACGGTCAATGTCATTGCGCCGGGCGTCATTGACACCGACATGATGGCGGGCTTTACCGCAGAGGACCGCGCCGCTTTGGCGGAGGAAACCCCTGTGGAGCGCCTTGGCACGGCGGACGAGATCGCCCGCACGATGGTCTTTCTGGCCGATGAGGCCAGCGGCTACATCACCGGTCAGGTGCTGGGTGTAAACGGAGGGCTGGTGATCTGATGCGCGCCGAATACCGCGAGGGAGAGCGCTTTTCGCGCCTTGAATTTACAGAGGAAACCTTTTACGACTGCGACTTCTCCGACTGCACCTTCATCGACTGCACCTTTGAAAACTGCAAGCTGGACCACAGCGTGCTGAGTGAGTGCCAGTTCATCCGCTGTACAATTACAGGACTGAAAACCACGATGTCCCGTGCAAAGTTTACGGAGTTTCAAGGCTGCACCCTCAACAATATCGAATGGATGTCCCTGCAGGGGGACGGCTCGTTTGCCGACCCGATTGAAAAATTGCAGGCCTGCCGCCTGAAATACAACACCTTCACCGAGATGAACTTTACAAAATTCAACTTTGCAGGCAACGAGATCCAGCGCTCGATGTTCGCCAAGTGCAATCTCGTCAGTGCAGATTTTGAAAAATGCGACCTGCTGGACACCGAATTTTACCAGTGCGATATGCGCAAAGCAAAACTTCAAAAGAGGCCGGCGGGTATAAAGTCGATATTTTCGGCTGCAAGCTGCAGGACGCAAAATTTTCACTGCCGGAGGCGGTGTCGCTGCTGGGAGATTTGAGGATCAAATTGCTGTGAAAAATATACAGATTGAAAAGCTGTCCAATGCGTATACAATTCGCCGCCTGACGGACGCCGATGTGCCGATGCTGTACGCATGGATGCTGCGCAATGACCAGTACTTCCGGTATTGCGGCGGAAACAGGATACTACACACACCACCCCCCCTCTTTGCATACTATACCGCAAAGGGGGCTTTTTATGGCTGTGTACCAGTACGGCATTGATGTGTCGCGCTATCAGGGCAATATCAACTGGGGCCGGGTGGCGGCGGCCGGCAAGCAGTTTGCCATGGTCCGCGTGGGGTCCAGCAACAGCGGCGGACTGTATGTGGACCCGTATTTCCTGCAGAATGTCAACGGAGCCAAGGCGGCAGGCCTGCGCGTGGGGGTCTATTACTATACCTACGCGCGCACACGGGCGGCTGTGGCCAATGAGCTGACGACCTTCTTGAATGTCATGCAGGGGCTGCAGCTGGAATATCCGGTCTTTGTGGATGTCGAGGACGCCAGCCTGACCAGCCTTGGCCGTGCAACGCTGACCAGCCTTGTGCAGTACGCCATGGATATCCTCTACCAGCGCAAGTGGTACGCGGGCTGGTACAGCTACACCAACTACATCAACAGCAACCTCAACGCAGCCGCCCTGAGCCGCTACCCGTTATGGGTGGCAGACTACCGCGCCACCCTTGGCTATAACGGCAGCTATGCCATGTGGCAGTACACCGGCAGCGGTGTGGTCAACGGCATCTCCGGCGCGTGCGACCTCAACCGCAGCTACCGGGATTTTCTGCCGGAGATACAGGCCGGAGGCTACAACAACTATGGGGCCTCCGGCCCTTCCATGGAAACGGTGGCGGGGCAGCGGCTTGTGGTGTTCAACGCCCGGTGTGAGTATTTTTATTCCGCCAACTTCAACGATGTGGTCGGCTATCTGCCGCTGGGCAGCTACTGCGTGGTCAAGCAGAGCACCCGGAAATACAACGGCTATGATTGGGTCATCTTCCGCTACCGCGGCAGCGAGTATTGGACCGCTGTCATCGGCGACCGCAACCGGGTCGAACCGTGTAATTGTGACTGTAATTCATAAATACAACTTGACAACAACAGTTTGTTGTATTACACTGGGTTTGCAGGAGCGGGTGCGGGCATCGACTCCTACAAACCTGCCCGCAGAGTGCAAGTCGATTTGACAAACACTTCCAAACTGTGGTTTAATAAAAATATATGTGCAAAAACTACCACTGTTTCAATATACATCAGGGGGAACCGCCGCATGGCAAAAAAACAACAGGAATACGGCAATGACAGTATCCGCCAGCTGAAAGGCGCCGACCGTGTGCGCAAGCGCCCGGCGGTCATCTTCGGCTCTGACGGTGTGGAGGGCTGCGCCCATTCCATCTTTGAGATTATCTCCAACTCCATCGACGAGGCGCGCGATGGCCATGGCAACCGCATCAATGTCACGCTGTTTCCGGACCATGTCATCGAGGTCGAGGACTTCGGCCGCGGCATTCCGGTCGATTATAATAAGGCTGAGGAGCGCTGGAACTGGGATCTGGTCTTTTGCGAGCTGTACGCCGGCGGCAAATATGCCGAGGGCAGCGGCAACTATGATTTCAGCCTCGGCCTGAACGGTCTGGGCCTGTGCGCCACCCAGTACGCCAGTGAGTGGATGACGGCGGATGTCTACCGCGACGGCTTCCACTACCACCTCGATTTCAAAAAGGGCGAGAATGTGGGCGGCCTGCAGAAGGAGCCGTTCAAGGGCAGGCGCACCGGCTCGGTCATCCGCTGGAAGCCTGACACCGAGGTCTTTACCGACATTGCCGTCCCGGCGGAATCCTTCAAGGATATGCTCCGCCGTCAGGCTGTCGTCAACGATGGCGTCACGCTGGTATTTACCGACAAATCCGGCAGTGAGGCTGAAAAGTTTGAATATCTCTATGAGCACGGCATCACCGACTATGCCAATGAGCTGGTGGGGGATAAGGCCCTGACGCCGGTATACTTCTGCAGCGGCGCCGCCACCGGCCGCGACCGCGCCGACCAGCCGGACTATCAGGTCAAGATGAATGTGGCGTTCGCATTCTCCAACACCGTGCAGTGTCTGGAATACTACCACAACTCCAGCTGGCTGGAGCATGGCGGCAGCCCCGACCGTGCCGTGCGCACAGCCTTCGTCAGCCAGATCAATGGCTGGCTGAAAACCAAGGGCCTGTACAAGAAAAACGAGAGCGCGATCACCTTCGCCGATGTGCAGGACTGCCTTGTGCTGGTATCATCAAGCTTCTCGACCCGCACAAGTTATGAGAACCAGACGAAAAAGGCCATCACGAACAAGTTTGTGGCGCAGGCCATGACCGAGTTCCTCAAGCATCAGATCGAGGTCTACTTCATTGAGCATCCCGATGAGGCCGAAAAGGCCTGCAAGCAGGTGCTCATCAACAAGCAGAGCCGCGAGCACGCCGAGAAGGCGCGCATCACGATCAAAAAGACGATGACCCAGCAGATGGATCTCGCCAATCGCGTGCAGAAGTTCGTGGATTGCCGCACCAAGGACGCCGCCCGCCGTGAGCTGTATATCGTGGAGGGCGATTCCGCTATGGGCGCGGTCAAGCAGAGCCGTGACTCGGAATTTCAGGCCATCATGCCGATCCGCGGCAAGATCCTGAACTGCCTGAAGGCCGACTACGCCCGCATCTTCAAGTCGGAGATCATCACCGACCTGATCCGCGTCATGGGCTGCGGCGTTGAGCTGGGCGGCAGCCACAATAAGGATCTGGCCAGCTTCAATCTGGACAACCTGCGGTTCAATAAGGTCGTCATCTGTACCGATGCCGATGTGGACGGCTACCAGATCCGCACCCTCGTGCTGACGATGCTCTACCGCCTGACGCCGACCCTCATCAATAAGGGCTATGTCTATATCGCAGAATCGCCGCTGTACGAGATCAACACGAAGAATAAGACCTTCTTCGCCTACACCGAGCCGGAAAAGGCCGATATCCTGCGCCGCATTGAGGGCGAAAAGTACACGATCCAGCGCTCGAAAGGTCTGGGCGAGAACGACCCCGAGATGATGTGGCTGACTACGATGAGCCCCGAAAGCCGCCGCCTGATCAAGGTACTGCCCACCGATGCCGAGCGCACGGCCGCCGTCTTTGACCTGCTGCTGGGCGATAACCTGCAGGGCCGCAAGGAGCATATCGCCGAGCACGGCGCGGAGTATCTGGACGATCTGGATGTAAGCTGATACGCGCCCGACGGGAGAACACCCCTACGATTGTCGCGCGTGTAGGTGCGGGGCGTGACCCGCCCGCAACCTTCCCGCAAACGCTCTGCGCCCGGTATGCTGCGGGCCGGACATGTCCGGCCCCTGCCGGGCGGCTGTGAATATAGGATAGATTTTATGGCAAAACGAAAAGAAAAAAAACTGACCCCTGCGCGCCCGCAGCTGGGGGATAATGTCGAAATTTTATCGGCGGGCGAGGTGCTGGAATCTGCCATCACCGACACGCTGGAAACCAACTATATGCCCTATGCGATGAGCGTTATCGTTTCCCGCGCGCTGCCGGAGATCGACGGCTTCAAGCCTGCCCACCGCAAGCTGCTCTACACGATGTACGGCATGGGCCTGCTGAAGGGCAACCGCACCAAGAGTGCCAACATCGTCGGCAGCACGATGCACCTGAACCCCCACGGCGATGCCGCCATCTATGACACGATGGTGCGCATGGGCCGCTCCAACGAGAGCCTGCTCGTGCCGTTCGTGGACTCCAAGGGTAACTTCGGCAAGGCGTACAGCCGCGATATGGCCTATGCCGCCGCCCGTTATACCGAGGCCAAGCTTGAGCCGGTCTGTGATGAGCTGTTCCGAGATATCGACAAGGACACTGTGGACTTTGTGCCGAACTATGACGGCACGACGACCGAACCGACCCTGCTGCCCGTCACCTTCCCGACGATTTTGGCGAACAATACGCTGGGCATCGCGGTCGGCATGGCATCCAACATCTGCTCCTTCAATCTGGAGGAGCTCTGCAATGCCACGATCGCCCTGATGAAAGACCCGCAGGCTGACCTGCGGGAGATCATCCCCGCGCCGGATTTTGTCGGCGGCGGCACAATTCTCTACGATGCCGCCGAGATGCAGAATGTGCTGGAAAACGGCCGCGGCAGCGTCCGCGTCCGCGCCAAGTGGAGCTACGACAAGGCGAACAACTGCATTGATGTCACCCGCATCCCGCCCACAACGACGGTCGAGGCCATCATGGACAAGATCACCGAGCTGGTCAAGCTCGGCAAGATCCGTGAGATCTCCGACATGCGCGACGAGACCGACCTCAACGGTCTGAAGCTGACTATCGACCTCAAGCGCGGTCAGGACCCCGACAAGCTGATGGCCCGCCTGTACAAGGCTACGCCGCTCGAGGACAGCTTCGCCTGCAACTTCAATGTGCTGATTGCGGGCCAGCCCAAGGTGCTGGGCGTGCGCAGCATCCTGCTGGAGTGGATCGCCTTCCGCGCCGAGTGTGTGCGCCGCCGCACCTACTACGACCTGCAGGGCAAGCAGAAGCGCCTGCATCTGCTCAAGGGCTTGAAGGCGATTCTGCTCGACATTGACAAGGCCATTGAGATCGTGCGCAACACGGCCGAGGAGACCGAGGTCGTACCCAACCTGATGATCGGCTTCGGCATTGACGAGGTACAGGCTGAATATGTGGCCGAAATCAAGCTGCGCCACCTCAACCGCGAGTACATCCTCAAGCGCACCGAGGAAATCGAGGAGCTCGAAAACGCCATTGCCGATCTTGAGGATATTCTCAAGCGCCCGGCCCGCATCAATAAGATCATCATGAAGGAACTGGGCGATGTAGCCAAAAAGTACGGCAAGCCCCGCCGCTGCGAGATCATGTACGAGATTCCGGCCTCTGAGGCGGAGGAGCCTGAGCAGCAGATCCCCGACTACCCGGTGCATCTGTTCTTCACGCGGGACGGCTACTTCAAAAAAATCACACCCCAGAGCCTGCGCATGAGCGGTGAGCAGAAGCTGAAGGACGGTGACGAGGTACTGTTTACCTGCGAAAGCACGAACAGCACCGAGCTGCTCTTCTTCACAAATCACCGCCAGGTCTACAAGTCCCACGCCTATGACTTTGCCGACAGCAAGGCCAGCGTGCTGGGCGATTATGTAGCCTCCGCCCTCGGCATGGAGGAGGGCGAGGTGCCGCTGTATATGGTGGTCACGCCCGATTACAAGGGCTGGATGCTCTTCCTCTATGAGAACGGCAAATGCGCCAAGGTCCCGCTGTCCAGCTATGAGACAAAGCAGAACCGCCGCAAGCTGCTCAAGGCATACAGCGATAAGGCAGAGATTGCCTTTATGCGCTTTATCCCCGAGGAGACCGAACTGGCCATCTTTACCACAAACAACCGCCTGCTGCTGGTCGGCAGTGCGCTCATCCCTGAAAAGGCGACCCGCGATACCGCCGGTGTCAATGTGGTGACGCTGAAAAAGAACGCCGGTATCTCCCGCCTGACGCTGGCCGAGGGGCTGGAGCTCAACGATGCCCCGCGCTATCGTGTGCGTACCCTGCCTGCCACCGGCGCCACCCTCAAGGAGGATGACCGCATCGAGCAGCTGACGCTGTAAGGTGATACTGCACGAGGCTCCGTAGGGACGCATTCCATATGCGCCCGCAAGGTGGCTGCCGTCTGACGGGCGGATATAGAATCCGCCCCTACGTTGTCAACCAAAAAGTGCTTGACAATCTTGATACTTTGTGCTAAAATGTTTCAGCAATCGTTCAGATGGCTGCTCCGTCCGCACAGGATGGCGAACGCTGGTAGCCGCAATTCGGAGATTGTGATGAGCACATATATCAAGTATGGCTCCTTTTATCATGATCGAGAAAGAGGTGAATTTAACCATGAAGCAGGGCATCCATCCGAACTATGTGGACTGCACCATCACTTGTGCCTGCGGCAATGTGATCCACACCCGTGACACCAAGCCGGAGATCCACGTCGAAGTTTGCAGCAAGTGCCATCCGTTCTACACCGGCAAGCAGAAGCTGGTCGATACCGGTGGCCGTGTCGAGCGTTTCAAGCGCCGTTTCGCCAAGTCTGGCAAGTAATTCCGTTTTTGTACCCCGGATGTTCTTTCATCCGGGGTATTTTTGCTATAGAGTGAGGTTTGCGCCATGGCCGACTATAAAACCATACGCGGCACTTCCACATTTGAATATGAGGAAAAGCGCAGCCGCTTTATCGCCACGGCCGCCTTTGCCGATACCGAGGAAAAGGCCCTCGCCGTGCTGAACGCGGTGCGCGCCGCCAACCGCACGGCGCGCCACAATGTCTATGCCTATGTGCTGCAGAACGGCCGAACGCGGTATTCTGATGACGGCGAGCCCGCCAAAACCGCCGGGACCCCGGTGCTGGAGACGATCGGCCACGCAGGTGTGGCCGATGTGATCGTTGTAGTGACGCGGTATTTCGGCGGCATTCTGCTGGGCACCGGCGGGCTGGTGCGGGCGTATACGGCGGCGGCCTCCGGCGCGCTGCAGCAGGCCGAGCTTGTCAGCATGCGCCTTGTGGTGGACTGCAGCGTCCGCGTGAGTTATGCCCAGTTTGAACAGGCCCAGCGCATCATTGCGGCGGCGGAAACAAGACTGGACGAGCCGGTCTTTGACGATGCCGTGACCCTTTGCTGGCGTATGCCCGCAGGGCAGGAGGGTGCGCTCTGCACCGCATTGAACGAGCTGACGCGCGGCGGGGGCTGAGGTGGAGATTTCCAAAACCGCAGTACGCCCCCGTTTTTGAATTGCGGCAGCTTGCGGCGGCCAGAGGACTGGCCGCCCTACGGTACAATTGTAGGGGCCGATGCTTGCATCGGCCCGCGGGGCATTGGGGACGCCGCCCCCTGCAACCGTGAAAAATATCTCAAAAAAATCCCCACAAAAAAAAGAGTGTTTCCCATACTTTTGTCGTATTTATAGATAGAGGATCAGGAAAAGGGGGCGCACTATGACGATCCGTGAAGAGACCGAGGCCATTGAACGGCAGACCCTGAGCAGCTGCGCGACCCTGAGCGCGAACAGTCTGGGCCGCCGCCTGCCGCTGACGGAGGACCCGATCCGGCCCTGCTTCCAGCGTGACCGGGATCGTATTCTCCACAGCAAGGCCTTCCGCCGGCTGAAGCAGAAAACACAGGTATTTCTCTCGCCGGAGGGGGACCACTACCGCACCCGGCTGACCCATACGCTTGAGGTGTCCCAGATCGCGCGCACGGTCTCCCGCGCGCTGCGGCTGAATGAGGACCTGACCGAGGCCATCGCCCTTGGGCATGATCTGGGTCACACCCCCTTTGGCCATGCGGGTGAGCGCGCCCTTAACCGACTTTGCCCGGGGGGCTTTACCCATTACCGGCAGAGCCTGCGCGTTGTGGATTTTCTCGAGCGGGACGGGCAGGGCCTGAACCTGACCTGGGAGGTGCGCAATGGCATTGTGACCCATACGACCGGTGCATGGGCCCGCACACCGGAGGGCTGTGTTGTGCGCCGGGCGGATCACATCGCATTTTTGAACCACGATATTGAGGATGCGATCACGGCGGGGGTGCTTGACCCGCGCCGCCTGCCGCCCGAGGCAACGGCTGTGCTGGGACATACAAAGTCCGAGCGCATCACCACGATGATCACCGATCTGGTGACCCACAGCAGTGACGGCCAGATCTGCTTTTCGCCTGAGGTCGATGCCGCCTATGCGGTGCTGAAGGACTTTATGTATGCCACGGTCTATGTGGACCGGGAGGCTAAGCGCGAGGAAAAAAAGGTGGACAAGCTCATCAGTGAGCTGTATGACCGCCTGAGCAACGAGCCCGCCCTGATGCCGAATTTTTACATGCAGATCGCCTACAACGAGGGGGTGGACCGCGCCGTGACCGACTATATCAGCGGCATGAGCGATGAGTTTGCCACCCGCCTGTTTGAAGAATTGTTTATTCCGCAAAAGTGGCATGTTTTGTAACCGCTGCGCCGTAGGGGCCGGGCATGCCCGGCCCTGCACAGATTGGCAGACGCAGCATTGCGGGAAAACCGCGGGCCGGACATACCCGGCCCCTACAATCTGACAAGGAGGTGCAGTCAACCTATGATCCCTCAGGAATACATACAGGAGGTCGTTCGCCGCAACGATATTGAAGAGGTCATCGGCCAGTATGTGCAGCTGCGCCGACGCGGGCGCACCCTGAGCGGGCTGTGCCCCTTCCACAATGAAAAAACGCCGTCCTTCGTTGTCTATCCGGACACCCAGAGCTTTTACTGCTTTGGCTGCGGCGCAGCGGGGGATGTCATCAACTTTGTGCGCAAATACAATAACCTTGGGTATGTCGAGAGCGTCAAGCAGCTGGCGGGCCGCGCCGGAATGCCCCTGCCCGAGGAGGATGACCGTGAATCCCGCGCGCGCCAGCGCCTTTTGGAGATCAACCGCTGCGCCGCCCGCTATTTTTATGAGAATCTGAACGCTCAGACGCCGGAGGCTGCGCTGGCCCGGAAATACTGGAAGGAAAAGCGCGGCCTGTCCGATGCGGCCATCCGCCGGTTTGGGCTGGGCTATGCGCCGAATGAGGGCTTCGGCCTTGTCAACTACCTCAAGCGCCGCGGCTTTCAGGACGATGAGCTCGAGCATTCCGGCCTGATACGCCGCAGTGAGCGCGGCAACCTGTACACGATCTTTCGCCACCGCGTCATGGTGCCGATCATTGATGTGCGCGGCGCGATCATTGCATTCGGCGGCCGCGTGCTGGATGATTCCAAGCCCAAGTACATCAACAGCCCCGAAACGATGGTCTACCACAAGTCCCACACACTTTTTGCGCTCAACATCGCCAAAAAGTCCAAGAGCAAGCGCTACATCCTCTGCGAGGGCTACATGGATGTCATTGCAATGCACGAGGCCGGCTTTGACACGGCGGTCTGTGCCTGCGGCACGGCGCTGACCGCTGAGCAGGCCAAGCTGCTGAGCGAGTACGCGGACGAGGTCGTTCTCAGCTACGACTCGGATGAGGCCGGCCAAAAGGCTACCGAGCGCAGTCTGGGCATCATGGCCAACACGCCGATGAAGGTCAGCGTGCTGAGTTATCAGGGGGCCAAGGACCCGGACGAATTTATCAAAAAGTACGGCCGCGAGCGGTTTGAGATGCTTTTAAACGGCACGGCTAACCCAACGGAGTTCCAGCTGAAAAAAGCGAAGGCCAAGTACGACCTGCGCAGTGATGACGGCCGGCTCAGCTATATCCGCGAGGCCATCGGTATCCTGACCGAGCGGGGCGTCAGCCCCACGGCGCGGGATGTCTACGCCGGGCGGCTGGCGGACGAGACCGGCGTGTCCAAGCAGGCCATCGTATCCCAGATGCAGGGTGCAGTCCAGACGGCGGCGCGCCGTGACCGCCGCAGACAGCAGCAGGAGCTGTCCAAGCAAGGGAATCGCCGCTGACATCCGGGTGCCCTACACCAGCAGCGGGGAGTCTGCGCTGGGCGCAGCGGCAGCGGCCCGCCAGCTGGCGGCAGCCCTGATGCAGAACCCGGACGAGATTCCCTATGTGCGCCGCCGCCTTGATATGGCTACCGTGCTGGTGCCGGAGCTGCAAAACGTTCTGCAGGCGATCTTTCAGTGTGCTGACAGCGGCCAGCCGCTGAACCTGACAACGCTGCAGCAGCTGCTGGACGACAAGGCGTTCCAGCAGATCGCGCTTGCAATGGCGCAGAACCACGATGCGCCCCTGCAACATCAGGACATCGACATGTACCTTGACCGGCTGGAAAGCGCCAGACCGTTGGACGAGAAGGTCCGCCAGATGGACGACAGCCAGTTCTCCGACTTTTTTGCCAACATGGGCAAAAAGAAGGGTGCCAAGGCTGAAGAACCAGAAGAATAACGACATTCCGACAGATTTGTTGCAACAATATAAAACCAAAAGGAGAACCTACTTATGGCAGAGAAGAAAGACTCGATCCGCACGCTGATTGACAACGGCCGCCGCATCGGCAAGCTGACCAGCAGTGAGATCAGCGATGCAATGGAGGAAAACGGCAACGTTCTGGATGTTGAGGCAATGGAAAAGCTCTATGAGGAGCTTGAGAGCAACGGCATCGAGATCGTGGACGACACCCCGTGGAGGTCGATGATACGGTCTCCGGTGCCGATGACGGTGCCGATGATTACGAGGACGGCCTGACCGCCGACGGCATCACGATCGACGACCCCGTCAAGGTCTATCTGAAGGAGATCGGCCGCGTGCCGCTGCTCACCCCCCGATGAGGAGACTGAGCTGGCTCTCAAGATTCAGGCGGGCGGCCCCGATGGCGAGAAGGCCAAGCAGCGCCTGAGCGAAGCAAACCTGCGTCTGGTCGTTTCCATCGCCAAGCGCTATGTCGGCCGCGGCATGCAGTTTCTGGATCTGATTCAGGAGGGCAATCTGGGCCTGATCAAGGCTGTTGAGAAGTTCGACCACACCAAGGGCTTCAAGTTCTCCACCTATGCGACATGGTGGATCCGTCAGGCCATTACCCGCGCCATCGCCGATCAGGCCCGCACCATCCGCATCCCCGTGCACATGGTAGAGACGATCAACAAGGTCAAGAAGGTGTCCAGCCAGCTGCTGCATGAGTACGGCCACGACCCCAGCGCCGAGGAAATCGCCGAGCGTCTGGAAATGCCGGTGGACAAGGTCCGTGAGATCATGCGCGTGGCGCAGGAGCCTGTCAGTCTCGAGACGCCCATCGGCGAGGAGGAGGACAGCCATCTGGGTGACTTCATCCCCGATGATGACGCCCCCGTGCCCGCCGAGGCCGCCAGCCAGACCCTGCTGAAGGAGCAGCTGGCCGATGTGCTCAAGACGCTGACCCCGCGTGAGGAGAAGGTCCTGCGCCTGCGCTTCGGCCTTGAGGACGGCCGCCCCCGCACGCTGGAGGAGGTCGGCAAGGAGTTCAATGTCACCCGTGAGCGTATCCGCCAGATCGAAGCCAAGGCCCTGCGCAAGCTCCGCCACCCCAGCCGCAGCAAGAAGCTGCGCGATTTCCTGGATTGATAGATACATAAAGGAAACCAGCAGGTCCCATGCCCGCGCCGCCAAGGCGTTGGGCATGGGACTTTTGTATGCAGATTTTACGGAGCGTTGCACGATTGTCAACACTTCCTTGAAATATGCTTGATTGTAAATACTCCGTGACTGTGCTACACTTGCCCTTGTGCGAAATATAAAAACACGGAGGTAATAGGAGAATCATGGAACAAAAACAAAACAGAAGTTCATTTTCCGGCAAGATCGGCTTTGTGCTGTCGGCGGCCGGTGCATCGGTGGGCTTGGGCAACATCTGGCGCTTTCCGTATCTGGCAGCCAAATACGGCGGCGGCATCTTCCTGCTGATCTACATCGTGCTGGCGCTGACCTTTGGCTACAGCATGATTATGGCCGAAACAGCGCTCGGCCGCATGACCGGCAAAAGCCCGGTCGGTGCATATGCCTCGTTTGCGGGCAAGAGCCGCAAGAATGGCTTTCTCGGCTTTGGCGGCTGGATCAACGCCATCATTCCGGTGCTGATCGTGCCGTACTACTCGGTCATCGGCGGCTGGGTCATCAAATATCTGTTTGAGTACCTGCGCGGCAATGCGCAGGGGGTGGCTGCGGATGGCTACTTCAGCACCTTTATTGCGGACGGTGCCTCCGCAGAACTCTGCTTTTTGCTCTTTGCGATCTTCACGCTGGGCATCATCTTTGCGGGTGTGCGCAACGGCGTGGAGCGCGTTTCCAAGCTGATGATGCCGGTGCTGGTCGTGCTGTCGGTCGTGATTGCGGCCTACTCGGTCACGCGGCCCGGCGCACTGGCCGGCGTGAAGTACTTTCTGGTGCCTAACCCGGCCAACTTCTCATGGATGACGGTCGTGGCGGCGATGGGCCAGATGTTCTACTCGCTCTCGATCGCCATGGGCATCCTTGTGACCTTTGGCTCCTACATGAAAAAGGATGTTGCCATTGAGGAATCTGCCCAGAATGTGGAGATCTTTGACACGGCCATCGCCATCATGGCGGTCTGATGATCATTCCCGCGGTGTTCGCCTTCTCGGGCGGGGACCCGGATACGCTGCAGGCCGGCCGGCCCTGATGTTCATCACGATCCCCAAGGTGTTTGCCAGCATGGGGCTGGGTACGCTGGTCGGCGTGCTGTTCTTCCTGCTGGTGCTCTTTGCGGCGGTTACCAGCTCGATTGCCCTGACCGAGAGCGCCGTCTCGACCTTTGAGGATGAGCTGGGCTGGAGCCGCAAGCGCTCCACGGTGCTGGTCGGCGTGATCATGGTCGCGCTCGGTACGCTGTCCAGCCTCGGCTACGGCCCGCTGGCCGGTGTGACGGTCATCGGTATGCAGTTCCTCGACTTCTTCGACTTCCTAACCAACTCGGTTATGATGCCGATTGCGGCCATTGCCACCTGCCTGCTGGTCTCCCGCGTGATCGGTGTGGAGCGCATCGAGGAGGAGGTTGAGCTGGATGGTCAGCCCTTCCGCCGCAAAAAGGTGTTCCGTTTCATGATCCGCTGGCTCTGCCCGATTTTTGCCGCTGTCATTCTGGCAAGCTCGGTTGCCAACGCGTTTGGGATTATCAAGATGTGAAAATAAAAAAGCCTTCCCCCAAGGGAGAAGGTGGCCAAAGGCCGGATGAGGGGTGGCTTTGCCGCGACGACCCATACATGGGTTGTGCAGGCAGGGCTGCCCCTCATCCGACCTCGCTTCACTCGGCCACCTTCTCTCACAGGGGAAGGCTTTTCTCGTTGTAGGGGTCGGCGTTCTCGATGCCCCGGGAGCGTTTCCGCAGCCGCTTACTTTTTCGCTGGGCTGTACCGCAAAACCTTTTCCGAAAAATGCTTCGTGAAAAACTGCACAAACGGTCCCAGCCCGAACGCGCAAATCAGCGTGCCCAATCCGATCAGCCCGCCCAGCAGGTAGGCAAGCAGGGCGCACAGCGCATCGGTAAACACGCGGCAGCCGAAGTAGGGGAGCGGCAGCCGGTCAGACATCATCAGCGAAAGTGCGTCATAGGGCGCAACGCCCAAATCCGCTGTCTGGTACAGGGAACACCCGAAGGCCACGACCAACACGCCGACAGCCACCCAGAACAGCTGGGCGGGCAGGGTGTCGGCAGAACCGAATACCGCCGCCATCGCATTGTTCGTGAGGGTGACAATGAAGCCGATGCAAAAACTGTTGATGATGGTGCCCAGTCCGATGTACCGCCGCCCCCAAATCAGCTGCGGCACAAACAAAAACAGGTTCATAAGCACATTCTCAATACTGAACGGCAGGCCGACCAGTTCAGCCAACCGCAAATTCAGTGCGCTGATGGAGTCGTTGCCCAGATGGGAGAACTTGAAAACTGCAATGCCGATGCCGATGATGACGACACCCGCGATCATGCCTAAGATGCGCCGTGCGCTGATTTTCTGCTCCAAAATGCTCATGTCAAAACATCCAATCTTTATAGAATGAAAAATAGTACTATAACTATGTCGTAAAAAACACCTGCTTGTCAAGGGTAAACCTCTCTAAAAACTGTAGGCGATCCTTGTGAAAACTGCTGAAAGTGGGGGTGCATATCCGCTTTGCTGAATTTGTCAAGTGCGGGCGGACGGTGCAAAATCAGCAAAATGCTGAAATTTTGTTACACCCGCCCGGGCGTTCGACATGAGCGAAAAACTTCATAAAAAAGCTGAAAAACCCTTGACAGCAAGCCTTTTTCCCTGTATACTGGTACAGTATCACAAAAATGGAATAGAGCGCCCTAAAGAGATTTCACAAAAACAGTGAAATTGAAAAGTTTGTGAAAAATGACGAATATGCCTACCTTTCACAACGCTTTTTCGGGCGGCTTTCGCCAACTTTGTCAATCTATGGAATAGGAGTGGTCGCGTTTTATGGTTAAGGTCAAGCCCGTACAAAACGGCAGAACGACCCGCATGAGCTTTTCCCGCATCAACGAAGTGATTGGCATGCCCAATCTGATCGAGATCCAGAAAAACTCTTACAACTGGTTCCTGGAGGAGGGCCTGCACGAGGTCTTTCACGACATTGCCGCGATCGAGGACTACACCGGCAATCTGGTGCTGGAGTTTGTCGATTACCGGCTGGACAAGAACCCCAAGTATTCTATTAAAGAATGCAAAGAGCGGGATGCCACATATGCGGCACCCCTGTATGTCACGGCCCGCCTGCTGAACAAGCAGACCGGCGAGGTGCAGGAGCAGGAGATCTTCATGGGCGACTTCCCGCTCATGACCGACGCTGGCACCTTCATCTCCAACGGTGCTGAGCGCGCGATCGTCTCTCAGCTGGTCCGTTCTCCCGGCGTTTTCTACGGCTCCAGCAAGGACCGTACCGGCAAGGATCTGTTTACCGCCACCATGAACCCCAACCGCGGCGCATGGCTGGAGTATGAGACCGATTCCTCCGATGTGTACTATGTCCGCATCGATAAGAACCGCAAGCTGCCCGTCACCACGCTGCTGCGTGCGCTGGGCCTGTCCACCGATGACCAGATCAAGCAGTTCTTCGGCGATTCCGAGCCGAAGATCAACGCCTCCCTCGAGAAGGACATCACCCACAACACCGAGGAAGGCCTGCTCGAGGTCTACCGCAAGCTGCGCCCCGGCGAGCCGCCGACGGTCGAGAACTCCCGCGCACATCTGAACAACCTGTTCTTTGACCCGCGCCGTTACGATCTGGCCCGCTTCGGCCGCTACAAGATGAACAATAAGCTCAGCCTGACCCGCCGCATCGCCGGCTACAAGGCGGCTGAGGATATCATCGCCCCCCTGACCGGCGAGCTGCTGGCCGCCAAGGGCGAGAAGATCAATATGGCCAAGGCCGAAGAGATCGATGCTGCCGGTGTTACCCGCGTGGTCATTCTGGTCGAGCACAAGGGTGAGGAGCCTCATCCCTTCATCGTCATCTCCAACGGCTGTGTCGATGCCCAGAACTTCTTCAGCTTCAATGTTGAGGAGGAGGCCGGCGTCAACGAGCGTGCCAACTTTGCCGAGATCCGCAAGATCCTCGACACCACCTCCGATGTGGAGGAGCAGAAGGAGCTGCTGCGCCAGAACCACGATGTTCTGATCAGCCGCACCGTCACCGTTGACGACATCTTTGCTTCTGTCAACTACCTGCTGGGTCTGGACCACGGCATCGGCGTGACCGATGAGATCGACCATCTGGGCAACCGCCGTGTCCGCAGCGTTGGTGAGCTGCTGCAGAACCAGTTCCGCATCGGCTTCTCCCGTATGGAGCGCGTCATCCGTGAGCGCATGACCCTGCAGAATCAGGAGAACGGCGAGAAGATCACCCCGCAGAGTCTGGTCAACATCCGCCCGGTCGTGGCCGCTATCAAGGAGTTCATCGGCTCCAGCCCGCTGTCTCAGTTCATGGATCAGAACAACCCTCTGGCCGAGCTGACCCACAAGCGCCGTCTGTCCGCTCTGGGCCCCGGCGGTCTGTCCCGTGACCGCGCAGGCTTCGAGGTCCGCGATGTTCACTACACCCACTACGGCCGTCTGTGCCCCATCGAGACGCCTGAAGGCCCGAACATCGGTCTGATCTCCTATCTGGCTACCTACGCCAAGATCAACAAGTACGGCTTTGTGGAGGCACCTTACCGCCGCATTGACAAGGCCACCGGCATCGTCACCGATGAGGTCGTCTATATGACTGCCGACGAGGAGGACGAGTATATTGTTGCGCAGGCCAACGAGCCGCTGGACGAGAACAACCGCTTTGTCCGCAGCCGTGTTTCCGGCCGCCACCGCAACGCATTCAGGAGTTTTGAGGCCTCTCAGGTCGACTTTATGGATGTTTCTCCCCGCATGATGGTCTCTGTGGCCACGGCCTGCATCCCGTTCCTCGAGAACGATGACTGTAACCGTGCCCTGATGGGCTCCAACATGCAGCGTCAGGCTGTGCCTCTGATGGTCACCCAGCAGCCCATTGTCGCTACCGGCATGGAGTACAAGGCCGCCACCGACTCCGGTGTCTGCGTGCTGGCCGCCCATGACGGCACGGTCGAGTATGTTGACGCCGACAAGATCGTTGTCCGCTGCGCCGACGGCTCTGCCGATACCTATGAGCTGATCAAGTTCATGCGCTCCAATCAGGGCAACTGCAACAACCAGCGCCCCATCGTCAATGTCGGCGATGCCGTCAAGACCGGCGATGTGCTGGCCGATGGCCCCGCTACCCGCAACGGTGAGATCAGCCTTGGCAAGAACGCTCTGGTCGGCTTCATGACCTGGGAGGGCTACAACTACGAGGATGCCGTTCTGCTGAACGAGAAGCTCGTCCGCGAGGATGTCTACACCTCCATCCACATTGAAGAATATGAGACCGAGGCCCGCGACACCAAGCTCGGACCCGAGGAGATCACCCGCGACATCCCGAACGTCGGCGATGACGCGCTGAAGGATCTGGACGACCGCGGTATCATCCGTGTTGGTGCCGAGGTCAAGACCGGCGACATCCTTGTCGGCAAGGTCACCCCGAAGGGTGAAACCGAGCTGACCGCCGAGGAGCGCCTGCTGCGCGCCATCTTCGGTGAGAAAGCCCGCGAGGTCCGCGACACCTCCCTGCGTGTGCCCCACGGCGCTTACGGCATCGTGGTCGATGTCAAGGTCTTTACCCCCGAGAACAGCGACGAGCTGCAGCCCGGCGTGCGTATGTGCGTGCGCTGCTACATCGCCCAGAAGCGTAAGATCAGCGTCGGCGATAAGATGGCCGGCCGTCACGGCAACAAGGGTGTTGTCTCCCGCATCCTGCCGCAGGAGGATATGCCCTTCCTGCCCGATGGCACCCCGCTGGACATCGTGCTGAACCCCCTGGGCGTTCCCTCCCGTATGAACATCGGTCAGGTTCTGGAGGTCAACCTTGGCTATGTTGCCAAGGCACTGGGCTGGAAGGTCCAGACCCCCGTCTTTGACGGTGCCCACGAGTCTGACCTGCGCGACTGCTTCGCCGAGGCCCGCGAGAAGTGGCACGGCGAGAACGCCCCCGAGTACCCGACCCACCTCGACCGTCTGATGGGCGAGAAGGGCCATGTCATTGACTTCTCCAAGATCGACCTGACCGATGACGGCAAGACCACCGTTTACGACGGCCGTACCGGCGAGCAGTTCCCCAACAAGGTCACGGTAGGCTATATGTACTACCTCAAGCTGCATCATCTGGTCGATGATAAGATCCACGCCCGCTCCACCGGCCCCTATCCATGGTCACCCAGCAGCCTCTGGGCGGCAAGGCACAGTTCGGCGGCCAGCGCTTCGGCGAGATGGAAGTCTGGGCGCTGGAAGCTTACGGCGCCGCCTACACCCTGCAGGAGATTCTGACCATCAAGTCCGACGATGTCGTGGGCCGTGTCAAGACCTACGAGGCCATCGTCAAGGGCGAGCCGATCCCGCGCCCCGGTATCCCCGAGAGCTTCCGCGTTATGCTCAAGGAGCTCGCAGAGCCTTGGTCTGGATATCGTTGTGCAGGATAAGGAAGGCAACGCCGTCGATATGCGTCAGGAGTTTGACGACGATGACAGCAGCTTTGAGAACAACGACTACGACCTGGGCGATAATGTCATGGTCGAGAGTGAGCTGCAGGACGACTACAGCGTCAAGGATGCCGACGAGGGCTTTGACGATGATCTGGATGAGGATGCCGGCCCCACGGCTGACGACCTCGCCGCGATCGAGTCTGATTCCTTCGACGATTGATCGAATTGATCGAGTGTATCGTGTGTCATATTGAATTTGAGAGGGTTCGCTGAATGGAAATAAAGAATTCGATTCGATTAAGATCGGCCTTGCCTCCCCGGACCAGATCCGTGCCTGGAGCTACGGCGAGGTCACCAAGCCCGAAACCATCAACTACCGCACCCTGAAGCCGGAGCGCGACGGCCTGTACTGCGAGCGCATTTTTGGACCTACCAAGGACTGGGAATGCCACTGCGGCAAGTACAAGCGCATCCGCTACAAGGGTAAGATCTGCGACAAGTGCGGCGTCGAGGTCACCCGCGCCAAGGTCCGCCGTGAGCGCATGGGCCACATCGAGCTGGCTGCACCTGTCTCGCACATCTGGTATTTCAAGGGCATTCCCAGCCGCATCGGCCTGATGCTGGACATCAGCCCCGTCAGCTGGACAAGGTCCTGTATTTCGCCAACTACATTGTCACTGACCCCGGCTTCACCCCGCTGGAGAAAAAGCAGCTGCTGACCGAGCGTGAGTACAAGGAGATGCGTGAAAAGTACGAGGATACGTTTGAAGCTGGCATGGGCGCTGAGGCGATCCAGAAGCTGCTGGCCGAGATCGACCTCGACAAGCTCAGCAAGGAGCTGCGCGAGGAGCTTGAGCATGCCAACGGCCAGAAGCGTGTGCGCCTGCTCAAGCGTCTGGAGTGCGTGGAGAGCTTCCTTGAGAGCAACCAGCGCCCCGAGTGGATGATCATGACGGTCATCCCCGTCATTCCGCCGGATCTGCGCCCCCTGCTGCAGCTGGACGGCGGCCGCTTTGCGACCTCCGACCTGAACGATCTGTACCGCCGCGTTATCAACCGCAACAATCGTCTGAAGCGCCTGCTGGAGCTGGGCGCTCCCGACATTATCGTCCGCAACGAGAAGCGTATGCTGCAGGAGGCCGTTGACGCCCTGATCGACAACGGCCGCCGCGGCCGCCCGGTCACCGGTGCCAACAACCGTGCGCTGAAGTCCCTGTCCGACATGCTCAAGGGCAAGCAGGGCCGCTTCCGTCAGAACCTGCTGGGCAAGCGTGTTGACTACTCCGGCCGTTCCGTTATCGTTGTCGGCCCCGAGCTGAAGATGTACCAGTGCGGTCTGCCCAAGGAGATGGCCCTCGAGCTGTTCAAGCCCTTCGTCATGATGGACCTGGTCGAGAAGGAGAAGGCCAACAACATCAAGTCTGCCCGCAAGATGGTCGAGCGCGCCCGCCCCGAGGTCTGGGATTCTCTCGAGACTGTCATCAAGGGCCACCCCGTCCTGCTGAACCGTGCGCCTACGCTGCACCGTCTGGGCATTCAGGCCTTTGAGCCTGTTCTGGTCGAGGGCCGTGCCATCAAGCTGCACCCCCTGGTCTGCACCCCCTTCAACGCTGACTTTGACGGCGACCAGATGGCTGTCCATCTGCCGCTGTCCACCGAGGCACAGCGCGAGGCCAAGATGCTGATGCTGGCCTCCGGCAACCTGCTGAAGCCCTCTGACGGTGAGCCCGTCACCGTGCCCACGCAGGATATGATTCTGGGCAGCTACTACCTGACCCTCGTCAACCCTGAGGATAAGGGCCACGGCAAGGTCTTCCGCGATGAGGCTGAGGCCATGATGGCGTACTCCGAGGGTCTGATCACCCTGCAGGCACCCATCAAGGTGCGCCGCACCATGACCTTTGACGGCGTGGAGGAGACCGGTCTGGTCGATACCACGATGGGCCAGATCATCTTCAACAACCCGATCCCGCAGGATCTGGGCTATGTCGACCGTACCGACCCGGCTACGAAGTTCGACTATGAGATGAACCCCCGCACCCTCAAGATCGCCTCCGGCGGCAAGAGCGACAAGCTGACGAAGAAGGGCCTGCCCGACATCATCAGCCGCTGCCTGACCAAGCACGGCACCAAGACCTGCGCCATGATGCTGGATCAGATCAAGGCACAGGGCTACAAGTACTCCACCCTGTCCGCCATCACGGTCGCCGTTCCCGATGCCATCATGCCTGAGGAGAAGCCCGCTATTCTGGCTGCTGCCGATAAGAAGATCGAGAAGGTCATGAAGAACTTCAACCGCGGCCTGATCTCCGATGAGGAGCGCTACCGCAAGACCGTTGAGATCTGGCAGGCCGCCACCGAGGAAGTCTCCGAGGCTCTGAGCGACAACCTGAAGAAGAACCACCAGCGCAACCCTATCTATATGATGTCCGATTCCGGCGCCCGTGGTTCTATGGACCAGATCAAGCAGCTGGCCGGTATGCGCGGCCTGCTGGCCAACACGGCCGGCAAGACGCTGGAAATGCCTATCCGCGCCAACTACCGTGAAGGCCTGAATATTCTGGAATACTTCATCTCCTCTCGAGGCGCCCGTAAAGGTCTGGCCGATACCGCTCTGCGTACCGCAGACTCCGGTTATCTGACCCGCCGTCTGGTCGATGTCTCTCAGGAGGTCATCATCCGCGAGGAGGACTGCCACGCGACCGAGGGCATCTGGGTCCGCGAGATCAGCGAGGGCAACTCCGTTGTCGAGAGCTTCAAGGAGCGTCTGAACGGCCGTTACTCCCTGCATGATGTGCACGATCCCGCCACGGGTGAGCTGCTCGTCAGCAAGGATAAGATGATGGATATGTTTGACGCCGAGAAGGTCGTCAACGCCGGCATCACCGAGCTGGAGATCCGCTCCGTCATGACCTGCCGCGCCCATGTGGGCGTCTGCGCACGCTGCTACGGCTCCAACATGTCCAACGGCCAGTGCGTCAAGGTCGGTGAGTCTGTCGGCATCATCGCCGCTGAGTCCATCGGCGAGCCCGGCACCCAGCTGACCATGCGTACCTTCCATACCGGCGGTATCGCATCGGCCGAAGATATCACACAGGGTCTTCCCCGTGTTGAGGAGCTGTTTGAGAGCCGCCGCCCGAAGGCGATGGCCATCATGTCCGAGATCGCCGGTACCGTCCACATTGACGATACCAAAAAGACCCGCCATGCCGAGATCAACGGCGTGGACGAGAACGGCGCACCCATCACCAAGAGCTACCTGATCCCCTTCGGTCAGCGTCTCAAGGTCATGGAGGGCGATGAGGTCGCCAAGGGCGCACTGCTGACCGAGGGCCATGCCTACCCGCAGGATATTCTGGCGATTCAGGGCGCTATCGCCACCCAGAACTACCTGATCAGCGAGGTTCAGAAGGTCTACCGTCTGCAGGGCGTTGAGATCAACGATAAGCATATCGAGGTCATCGTCCGCCAGATGATGCGCAAGGTCCGTATCGAGGATTCCGGCTCCAGCGACTTTATCATGGGTAGCATCGTGAACCGCCGCGATGTCATGATCAAGAACGAGGAGATCCAGGCCCGCATTGATGCCGGCGAGACCGATCTGAAGCTGGTTCAGGCCAGTCAGGTCCTGCTGGGCATCACCAAGTCCAGCTTGGCTACCGACTCCTTCCTGTCCGCTGCTTCCTTCCAGGAGACCACCCGTGTCCTGACCGAGGCCGCTATCAAGGGCAAGGTCGACCCGCTGGCCGGCCTGAAGGAAAATGTCATCATCGGTAAGCTCATCCCCGCCGGCACTGGTCTGCCGGAGGTCGAGGAGGAGCTTGTGCAGGCGGAGATCGCCCGCGATGCCGCTGAGGCTGCTTATGACCACTAAATAAACCGCAAAGGATTCCCGCCGCCACGGCGGGAATCCTTTTTTGCATACCGTCCGTGATTGACACACACACGCAGGCGGGTTATAATGAATAGACAAAGCAAAGGGGAGTGAAACTATGCTGTTCCTGCAGTATCCGCCGTGTTCCACCTGCCAGAAAGCTAAAAAATGGCTGGATGAACACGGCATTGTCTACACCGCCCGCCACATTAAAGAGGACAACCCTACCGCTGACGAGCTGCGGGCATGGATCGCTGCGAGCGGCCTGCCCATCAAGCGGTTCTTTAATACGAGCGGCCTTGTCTACAAAAATCTGGGCCTTAAAGATAAGCTGCCCGCTATGAGCGAGGAAGAGCAGATCGCCCTGCTGGCCTCGGACGGTATGCTGGTCAAGCGCCCGCTGCTGGTGGCAGATGGTTTCGTCCTGCCTGGCTTCAAGCCCGCTGAGTGGGAAAAGGCTCTTCTGTGACCTGTAGGGGCGGACATTGCCCGCGCGCGGAACCCGGCGCTTGCCGCAAGTTTCCGGGCTGATATGGAATCGCCCCTACGCGTAGGGGCTGGCGTCCCCGACGGCCCGGCAACGCGGTGGATGCCACCGCACACCCCGACATCTTCTGCACAACAAATATTTTACAATAAGGAGAATACCAATGGCCGAAAATTTTGAAAGAGCGCAGTGAGCTGGACCCGCAGTTCCAGTGGGATCTGACGCCGATGTATGAAAGCGACGCTGCATGGGAGGCTGCGCTGGAAAGTCTGGATGCTGACATCGAGAGCCTGTCTGCCTTTGCAGGCAAGCTGAGCGATGCCGTCACGATCGGGGCTTATCTCGATGCCTCCACCGAGGTGAGCCGCAAGGTGGAGCGCCTCTATTGCTATGCCTCGCAGCGCCACGATGAGGACACCCGCGATAACGCCGCCCAGAGCATGTATGCCCGTGTCGGCAGCAAATATGTCAAGATGGTCACGGCGCTGTCCTTCGCCCAGCCCGAGATCCTGAGCCTGCCCGAGGACAAGCTGGCGGCCATCGTCAACGACCCCGCAGTCGCAGAGTACAAATTCAATCTGGAGGACCTGCTGCGCAGCAAGCCGCACACCCTGACCAAGGCCGAGGAAAAGCTGCTGGCCAGCTTCGGTGAGGTCATGTCCGCGCCGTCTGAGATCTACCACAATCTCGAGGATGCCGACATGGTGTTCGATGCAGTCAAGAACGGGAAGGGAGACCGTGGAGGTCACCGGGCTCCAACTTTGTGCCGCTTGAGATGAGCACCGACCGCACCCTGCGCGAGAATGCCTTCCACAGCTATTACAAGAGCTACCGCCAGCACATCAACACCTTTGCTGCGTCCTACTCCGGCGCTGTCAAGGCAGCGGCGAGCCGGAGGCCGCAGCCCGCAGCTATCCGTCCTCCCGTGCTATGTCGATGGCGGGGGAGAATGTGCCGGTTGAGGTCTACGACAATCTGGTCGCAACGGTGCGCAAGCACATGCCGGCCATGCACCGCTATGTCCGCCTGCGCAAGAAGATGCTGGGTGTGGACGCACTGCACTTCTACGATGTCTATGCACCGCTGGTCGGCGATCTGAAAAAGACCTACAGCTATGAGACGGCACAGCAGATGGTGCTGAAGGCAGTCGCGCCGCTGGGTGAGGACTATCAGGAGACTGTCCGCAAGGCCTACGCCGAGCGCTGGATCGATGTCTACCCCAACCGCGGCAAGCGCGGCGGCGCTTACTCCGGCGGCTGCTATGACTCCAACCCCTATATCCTGCTCAACTTCAGCGGCACGCTGGACAGCGTTTCCACGTTGGCGCATGAGATGGGCCACACCATCCACAGCTGGCGCTCCCGCCAGCATCAGCCGCCGCAGTACGCGGACTACACCCTCTTTGTGGCGGAGGTTGCCTCCACCGTCAATGAGAACCTGCTCATCGAGCAGCTGCTCCAGAACGAGAATGACCCCCAGACCCGCCTCTATCTGCTGAACCAGTACCTCGAGAACTTCAAGGGGACCGTCTACCGCCAGACGATGTTTGCTGAATTTGAGCGCGAGGCACATGCGATGGTCGAGCGCGGCGAGGCCTTGAACGCCGCCGCCCTGAACGAGCTGTATAAGCGTCTGGTCATGGATTACTTCGGCGAGGATATGGTCATTGATGAGGAGATCCAGTATGAGTGGGCCCGCATCCCGCACTTCTACCGTCCCTTCTATGTCTATAAGTATGCGACCGGCTACTCCACGGCAGTGGCACTGTCCGAGGGTATTTTGAAGGAGGGCGAGCCTGCCGTCAAGCGCTACAAGGAGTTCCTGTCGATGGGCGGCAGCGCCTATCCGCTGGATGAGCTGCGCCATGCTGGCGTGGATCTGGCCACCCCTGCGCCGGTCGATGCGGCTCTTGAGAAGTTTGAGCGCATTCTGGATGACGCCGAGGCAACACTGGCGAAGCTGCAGTAAGCCTGTCCCTGCAACCGGGTAGAGATGTAGGGACCGCACATCTGCGGCCCGCAACCCTCCGGCAGGCGCCTGTTCACCTTACATGAGCGGGCCGGGCATGCCCGGCCCCTACAGACGCAATACACCAAAAAGAGGAGCGCCCTCCGCGGGCGCTCCTCTTTTATAATAGGTATATGATGTTACTTGCCCAGAACTGCCTTGATGTAGGCGGCCTCACGGGCTGCGATCTGATCCTGATATGCCTTTACGGCTTTGGTGTAGGCAGCCTCACGCTGATCGGCGGAAGCCTGCGCGGCCTTGCCGGCGGCAATTACGGCGGCTACTCTGGCGTCAGCCTGAGCCTGTGCGGCTTTCCTGCGGCGATAACGGCAAGGCACTCTGCATCGGCTTTTGCCTGTGCGGCCCTGGCGGCCTTCAGGATAGCGGCACTGTCGGCGTCAGCCTTTGCCTTTGCGTTTTTAGAGTAGGCATCGACAGCGGCCACATAAGCGGCTTCCTTGGCTGCAATCTGCGCCTGATAGGCCTTGACTGCGGCGATGTAATCGCTGTTTGCGTCTGCAAAACGGGTACAGCGAATGCGGATACCATGCACAGGGAAATGAGAACGGCAAGCAGTTTTTTCATTGTCAATACCTCCTTGAATTTCATGCTGAATAAAGGCTTTCGGCAGGCTCATCGTTACCTTGCCTGTAACTATAGTATAACAAAAACCCGCGCTCGGTGCAATAAAACCGTATTGTCATTCCTACGATTCTTTCGGACAAAAATTGTGAAATATGTATAAAAATGTATGAATTATGGACAAAAGATGCCACTTTGGCGCATTGCATCGGGAAAAGCCGTGCGTACCGCTGTCGGATCATCGGCGTGCAAAGCCTTCCAAAAGCAGCCTGCAGTCCTGCGGAAGGCGGTAAAAACAGGCGTCTGGCTTAAAAAAATAAAATTCTCTGTATTGCACGATTTTTTCAAGATTTTTTTGGCAATACTCTTGACAATTCGGTCGGAATACTGTAATATAATCATTGCGTGAGTTGCGGGGAATAGTGCGGCCTAAAGGTCGCGGCAACCGCAAAAAACGCGTCAATAAGTGAAGAAAGGAGAAAAGAAATGCCTACTTTTAACCAGCTCGTGCGCAAAGGCCGTGAGGTCCTGGTCAAAAAGAGCACTGCACCCGCCCTTCTGAAGAGCTACAACTCCCAGAAAAAGGAGTACACCAACCTGAACAGCCCGCAGAAGCGTGGTGTCTGCACTGCTGTGCGTACCATGACCCCCAAGAAGCCCAACTCTGCTCTGCGTAAAGTTGCCCGTGTCCGCCTGACGAATGGTATCGAGGTTACCTCTTACATTCCCGGTATCGGCCATAACCTGCAGGAGCACAGCGTTGTTCTGATCCGTGGCGGTCGTGTCAAGGATCTGCCCGGTGTCCGTTACCACATCATCCGTGGTACTCTGGATACGCAGGGTGTTGCGAACCGTAACCAGGCCCGCAGCAAATACGGTGCTAAGCGCCCCAAGGCCGGTGCCAAGAAGTAAGGAAACATCTTTTCGCCATAAAATAGGCCAACGCCTTTTTTGTGGCACAACGGGAGTTTCTTAACTTTCGAGTACCGATGATATCATTCTATGTGAAGGAGGGAAGAAAGATGCCCAGAAGAGGTAATGTCGCAAAACGCGAAGTTCTGGCCGATCCTATTTACAATTCCAAGGTTGTCACCCGTCTGGTCAACTACATCATGCTGGATGGCAAGAAAGGTGTTGCTCAGGAGATCGTTTACGATGCATTCAACATCGTGAAGGAGAAGACCGGCAACGACCCGCTCGATATGTTCGAGAAGGCTATGGAGAACATCATGCCTAACCTCGAGTGCAAGACCCGCCGTGTCGGCGGCGCTAACTACCAGGTCCCCCTGGAGGTCAGCCCTGCCCGCCGCGAGACGCTCGGCCTGCGCTGGCTGACCGCTTACAGCCGCGCCCGCGGCGAGAAGACTATGTCTGCTCGTCTGGCCGCTGAGATCATCGACGCCACCAACGGTGTCGGCGGTTCCGTCAAGAAGCGCGAGGATACGCACAAGATGGCCGAGGCCAACAAGGCTTTTGCCCACTATCGTTATTGATAAGCTGTCTGAGGAGGTTTAAGCCATGGCTACGCCGAGAGATGTATCTCTGCAAATGACCCGTAACATCGGTATCATGGCCCACATCGACGCAGGTAAGACCACCACCACCGAGCGCATCCTGTACTACACCGGTATTAACCATAAGATCGGTGAAGTTCATGATGGCGCTGCCACGATGGACTGGATGGAACAGGAGCAGGAGCGTGGTATCACCATCACTTCTGCTGCTACCACCTGCTATTGGAGCCATACCGAGACTCAGCACGATCCGGCTCTCTTCAAGAAGAACCGTCATCGTATCAACATCATCGACACCCCGGGCCACGTTGACTTCACTGTTGAGGTTCAGCGTTCCCTGCGCGTTCTGGACGGCTCTGTTACCGTTCTGGCCGCCAAGGGTGGCGTTGAGCCGCAGTCTGAGACCGTTTGGCGTCAGGCTGACGAGTACAAGGTTCCCCGCATGGTCTACGTCAACAAGATGGATACCATGGGTGCCGATTTCTACCGCTGCGTTCAGATGCTCCATGATCGTCTGCACGCCAACGGTGTGCCCATCCAGCTGCCTGTTGGTCAGGAGGATACTTTCAAGGGTATCATCGACCTGATCGACATGCAGGCTGACATCTACTATGATGACATGGGCAATGATGTCCGCGTTGAGCCTATTCCTGAGGATATGCAGGAGAAGGCTCAGGAGTACCATGACAAGCTGATCGAGGCTGTTGCCGAGACCGACGAAGAGCTGATGATGAAGTACCTGGAAGGCGAGGAGCTGACCAAGGAAGAAATCAAGGCTGCTCTGCGTAAGGCTACCATCTCCAACGAGATCGTGCCTGTTGTCTGTGGCTCCTCCTACAAGAACCGCGGTGTTCAGAAGCTGCTGGATGCCATTGTTGACTACATGCCGGCTCCTACCGACGTTGCAGCCATCAAGGGCACCAACCCCGAGACCGGCGAGGAGGAGGATCGTATCTCCTCTGACGACCAGCCGTTCGCAGCTCTGGCTTTCAAGATCATGACTGACCCGTATGTCGGTAAGCTCTGCTTCTTCCGTGTGTACTCCGGTACGCTGGACGCAGGCACCACCGTCTACAACTCTGTCAAGGATAACAACGAGCGTATCGGCCGTATCCTGCAGATGCACGCCAACAACCGTAAGGACATCGACACCGTTTACGCGGGCGATATTGCGGCTGCTGTCGGCCTGAAGAATACCACCACCGGTGACACGCTGTGCGACGAGAAGCACCCCATCATTCTGGAGTCCATGAACTTCCCGGAGCCCGTTATCCGTGTTGCTATCGAGCCCAAGACCAAGGCTGGCTCCGAGAAGATGGGCATTGCTCTGGCAAAGCTCGCTGAGGAGGACCCGACCTTCCGTACCTGGACCGATGAAGAGACCGGTCAGACCATCATCGCCGGCATGGGCGAGCTCCATCTGGAGATCATCGTCGACCGTCTGCTGCGCGAGTTCAAGGTCGAGGCTAATGTTGGCGCTCCGCAGGTTGCTTACCGCGAGACCATTCGCAAGGAAGCCAATCAGGAGACCAAGTACGCCCGCCAGTCCGGCGGTAAGGGCCAGTATGGTCACGTCAAGATCAAGCTGGAGCCCAACCCCGGCAAGGGTTATGAGTTCGTCAACGGTGTCGTTGGCGGCGCTATCCCGAAGGAATATATCCCCGCTGTTGACAACGGTATTCAGGGCGCTATGAAGCGGGTGTTCTCGCCGGTTATCCCGTCGTGGATGTCAAGGTCACCCTGTGGGATGGTTCTTATCATGAGGTCGACTCCTCTGAAATGGCGTTCTCCATCGCCGGTTCTATGGCATTCAAGGATGCCATGAAGAAGTGCGATCCCGTCATCATGGAGCCCATCATGAAGGTCAATGTTATCGTGCCTGATGAGTACATGGGCAACGTTATCGGCGACCTGAACAGCCGTCGCGGCCAGATCAACAATCAGGAGTCCGAGGGTGGCACGGCTCGTGTTACTGCTCTGGTTCCTCTGTCCGAGATGTTCGGTTATGCTACCGACCTGCGCTCCAAGACGCAGGGTCGTGGCCAGTACTCCATGGAGCCTGATGAGTATCAGCAGGTTCCCAAGAGTGTTGCCGACAAGATCATGGCCGACCGCGCTCACAAAGCCTGATTTTATAAGTCATACTTTATAAAATAGACTTGCTTTTTCTCTTTAAATTTTGTATGATAGTCTTACCCAAGACTACCAAATGTTTTAATTAAAGGAGGACACTTCCAATGGCTGAAAAGGAAAATTTGACCGCTCTTTGGAGCATGTCAACATTGGTACCATCGGTCACGTTGACCACGGCAAGACCACTCTGACCGCTGCCATCACCAAGACCCTGGCTCTGAAGGGCGATGCCGACTTCATGGATTACTCCAGCATCGACAAGGCTCCCGAGGAGAAGGCTCGTGGCATCACGATCAACACTGCTCACGTTGAGTACCACACCGAGAAGCGTCACTACGCCCACGTTGACTGCCCGGGCCATGCTGACTACATCAAGAACATGATCACCGGTGCTGCTCAGATGGACGGCGCTATTCTGGTCGTTGCTGCTACCGATGGTCCCATGCCCCAGACCCGTGAGCACATCCTGCTCGCCCGTCAGGTCGGCGTGCCCAAGATCGTTGTCTTCATGAACAAGTGCGACATGGTCGACGATGAGGAGCTGCTGGATCTGGTCGAGATGGAGATCCGTGAGCTGCTGAACGAGTACGACTTCGATGGCGACAACACCCCCATCATCCGTGGTTCCGCTCTGAAGGCTCTGGAGTCCACCAGCACCGATCCCAACGCCCCCGAGTACAAGTGCATTTGGGAGCTGATGGATGCTGTTGATACCTACATCCCCACTCCCGATCGTGCTGCTGACAAGCCCTTCCTGATGCCCGTTGAGGACGTTATGACCATCTCCGGCCGTGGCACCGTTGCTACCGGTCGTGTCGAGCGTGGCACTGCTCACGTTGGCGATCAGATGGAGATCGTTGGTATCAAGGAAGAGAAGATGACCACCACCATCACCGGCCTGGAGATGTTCCGCAAGAGCCTCGAGTTCGCTCAGGCTGGCGATAACATCGGTGCCCTGCTGCGTGGCGTTGACCGTGACCAGATCGAGCGCGGCCAGTGCCTGTGCAAGCCCGGTTCTGTTCATCCCCACACCACCTTCGACGGTCACGTTTACGTCCTGAAGAAGGAAGAGGGCGGCCGTCATACCCCGTTCTTCAACAACTATCGTCCTCAGTTCTACTTCCGTACCACCGATGTTACCGGCATCATCACCCTGCCCGAGGGCACTGAGATGTGCATGCCCGGCGACAACGTTGATATGCACGTTGAGCTGATCACCCCCGTTGCCATGGAGGAGGGCCTGCGTTTCGCTATCCGCGAGGGCGGCCACACCGTTGGTTCCGGCGTTGTTTCTAAGATCGAGAAGTAATTTCTTGCTCTGAAAAGCAATACTATGGGCGCTGTCCGCAAGGGCAGCGCCCATTTTTTATACCCGTCAGCCTGCCGCCGGAATCATCGTAACAGGCAGCAGGAAAAAACAAAGAAGCCATACGAAGCAGGTGAGTACACCTGTTCCGTATGGCTTTTATTGTTGGTGCTTATACAAGCCTGAATTCGGCCCGCAAACGCGCCAGCATTGCACGCTGGGCATCCGCCTCGGCAATGCTATCCACGCTGCCAAAGGCGCGCGCAGGGGCGCTGCCGGGGCCTGTGGAGCCGTATTCGCCGAAGCGTGCGGTCTTTTCGTTCTCGGGGTCATGCCAGTTGTCCCAGCCGCCGGCGCAGACTTCCTCGCTCAGGAAGCAGTCCAGCCAGTAGCAGGCCGCGTCAGCGCGCCACGGGCGGCCCAGATAGACGCGGCCGGGGGCGCAGTTGCCCGCCACGGTGCAGTCCACAAAGAGGTAGCCGGGCTTGCCTGCGGGGGTGCTGGGGGCCGTGATGTAGCAGATGCCGGTCTTGTGGTGCCACGGCTCAATGCGGCAGCTGTCAAACACAGCATTGGCCCCGCCAAAGATAAAATCAATGTTGCCGCGGATCGTGCAGCGGCGGTAATACTGGGTCGTATCCAACCGGGGGGCGTTCTCCCGAGGGCCGCGGAAGCCGTTCTTTTCACGCTCCTGCAGGGGCAGGGGAGCGGTAAAAAGGGTGTCCTGATTGCCGTAGAGGTTTACATCCTCCATCAGCACACGGCTGGCATCAGCATAGACGGCAAGCGCCTGACCGGCCTTTGCACCGTCACCGGCGTTGTTCTGGATGGTCAGGTTGCGCACGACCGCCTTGCCGCCGCCCAGAAACAGCGTTTCGCTGCGGAAGGTGCCGGTCTTGGCCTCGCCCGGCCATGGGTCACGCCCGCCGACAGAGGCGGTGATAATGGTGGCGTTGCGGTACTCGCCCTCAATGACATAGTCGGCCAGCTCGATAAAGGGCCGCTCCTCATAGATGCCGTGGCGGATGAAAAAGCGCACCGGCAGCTCCGGCGTTTCGGCGCAGGCCGCTACGGCCTCCGTCAGGGTGCGGTAATCGCCGCGGCCGCTCTCGTCCACGACCAGTGTTTTTCTTCGGGTTCAGCCATCAGAAAAATCCTTTCATAAAAGAGATGTCGCTGGCCGCACGGGCCGGTACAGCCTCCTCGCGCAGCACCGGCAGAGCGGGCTGGGGCAGCTGGCGCAGCATGGCAAACGCCCCGGCATAGTCGGTGCGGCTCTCCTCTAAGCTGGTGTGCAGCAGGCTGCCGTCCGGCGCAAACGCCTGCCCTTTGAAATGGACAGCCACGATCTGATCCCCCAGCAGTGTGCCCATATCGTACCAGATGCGGTCCTGCTCGTCTGCATTCTCAGCAGATACAAGGTTGCTCATGTCAAAGATGACCTTAAGGTTCGGGCTGCGCATCGTGTCCAGAATGTGGCGCGTGGCTGCGGCGGAGTTCATGCTGTGATAGGTCACAGGCTCGATGCCTACGGTAACGCCGAGCGCCTCGGCGGCGGGCAAAATCTCTGCCAGACTGCGGCAGAGCAGCTCCTGCGCCTGCGCACGGGTCGTCCCGGCAGGCTGCTTGGACATGGCCGTGGTCTCGGTGCCGATGCAGCCGGCCCCCAGCGCCTTGCATACAGCCAGCTGGCTCTTGAAATCGGCTACATTGCGAAGGCGGCTCTCGTCATTTATAGCCAGCTCGACATAGGTGCCCAGCACGGCGACCTGAATATGATGAGCCTTTTCGGCTGCAACCGTCTCGGCCACCAGCGCATCCGTCACATCGGCGTAGCTCTTTACAGAGGGGACGCATTTTTTATATGCAAGCTGCACAGCCGCAAAGCCATCGGCAGAGACCTGCCCGAACAGCTCCTCCGGCGTGCCCTTGCCATAGTCGTGCAGGCGGGCGCCTACAATAAAATTCGGCATAGTGCAGCCTCCTTACTTCTTGCGCGCGGCGAGGATCTCGGTGTAGGCCAGCAGCAGGGGGCCGACACCCTTGGCGTCGTTCTCAACGACCGGTTCGCTGAAATAGTAGGTAAGGCTGCCGTCACGGCGGGTAGCGCCGCCAAGCCCGGCCACCAGACAGATGCCGCCAAGCTGCAGGGCACCGTCTGCGCCCACGCCGAGATGGCGGTCGCAGGTGCCGTAGAAGGCCTTCTCGCCGTAGGCGGCGTACCGCTTGGGCAGGTAGCCAAGGCGCACACCCTTCAGCACGGCGTAGGCGAACAGCGCACTGCCGGAGGTCTCCAGATAGTTGCCCTCCACACCGGCCTTGTCGATGACCTGCCAGAACATGCCGCTCTCGGCATTTTGGAACGCGATCATTGCGTCCACGGCGTCTTTGAGCATCGACATGATTGCGCGGTACTCATAATAGAGCATATCGTCCATGCGCTCGAGCACATCGACCATCGCCACAAGGAACCAGCCCATGGCACGCAGCCAGAAGTTGGCGCTGCAGCCGGTCACGGGGTCGGCCCAGTACATCTCGCGGCTCTCGTCATAGCCGTGGTAGTACAGGCCGGTTTTGGGGTCCTTCATGTGCTTCTGGATATTCATGAACTGTTTGTAGCTGTCAATGCAGCCGTGCATCCCGTTGCAGCGTGTCTCGTACTCCATGTAGAAGGGCTGAGCCATGTAGGTGCCGTCCAGCCAGACCTGATTCGGGTAGATCTTTTTGTGCCAGAAGTTGCCCTCTTTGGTGCGGGGCTGGGTCTCGAGCTGGCTGCGGATCGTCTCGATGGCATCGCGGTAGCGCTGCTCGCCGGTCAGGTCATAGAGGGTGAACAGGTTCTTGCCCTGATTTACGTTGTCAAGGTTGTACTCCTGCGGGTCGTAGGTCTCAATGACGCCGTGATCCTTGACAAAATAGTCGAGAAAATTGCGGGAGAAGGCCAGAAACTTCTCGTCTCCGGTCGTCTGGTAGAGGCTCAGACAGGCAGTGATCATGCAGCCGTCGATGTAATTCCATTTGTTCGGCTTGCCGCTGCGCACCTTTTCAATGTTCCAGAGCGGGGCTTCGGCGGTGGAGCCGGCAATCAGGTAATCTACATAGTGGCCCAGTGTGGTCAGAATCTCGTCATGGGTCATGGTTCAGTCCTCCTCATAGCGGTCAACATGGGTCAGCTGCAGGCGCTCGCCCTCGTAACCGGTAATTTCTACATTGTGCAGTGCGATCTTGCGCACATTCTCGGCGTGGATGCCTACCTTGCAGCTGGCGCCTGCGCCGCACATCATGGCTGCCTGCCCGGGGCGTGCATCGGGTGCAAAGCTGATCTTCACATCCCGCATTGTCACGCCCTCGATGGGCTGCTCCGGCAGACCGCTGAACCAACAGCCCGCATACTGGGCATCGGTGGCCACGATATGCTCCATCTCCAGCTTGCCGAGGGTCGGGGTCGTATCGTCCACGGGCTGGGGCTCATGCGTCTGAACATAGTCGGTGCGGCCGTCCGGGTCGCAGAAATAGAACATGTTGATGACAAAGGGCGTCAGAACGCCGTCCATCACGACATTGCGGAAAGCCAGCCCGTCAATGACCGCGTATTTGCCGCGGCCGCGGCGGGTCTTGACGCGTAAGCCCCGGTCGGTGTGGTCCATCAGGCACTGGGTCACTGTGACATTTTTGATGCCGCCGCTCATCTCGCTGCCGATAACCAGACCGCCGTGACCGCGGCTCAGGCAGCAGTTGCGGATGATAACATTCTCGCAGGGGATATGCAGCTTCATGCCAAGGAACAGCTTGCTCGACTTGAGTGCAATGCAGTCATCGCCGACATGAACATGGTTGCCGATGATGTTGACATTCTTGCAGCTCTCGGGGTCGATGCCGTCCGTGTTGGGGCTCTGGGAGCTGTTGCGGATGCGGATGTTCAGAATGTCTACATTCTCGGAGTAGGTCGGGTGAATCGTCCAAGAGTAGCTGTTGCAGGCCAGCACGCCGTGCAGCACAACATTCTTGGCGCCGCTTGTAAAGAAAAGGCGGGGCCGCCATGCGATCTTTTTCTGCTTCGGGTTCTGGTACCAGTCACCGTTCTGGGCGTTGCAGTCCAGCGTGCCCTCACCGGTGATCGTCACATTCTCGGCGTTGATCACATTGATGAGCGCGGCAAAGCTGTCGAGGGGGTTGCCCTCCCACAGGGCCAGATACTTCTCGTCCTTTTCGTTATGGCAGGGGAGAACGCCCGGCAGGATCGGGTAGTCACGGCGGTCGGTGCCGCCGAGCAGGGTGCAGCCCTTCTCAAGATACAGGGTCGTGTTGCTCTGCAAAAAGAGGCTCTGGGTGCGGTAGGTGCCTGCGGGTACATAAACCGTACCGCCGGCCGGGCAGGTGGAAAGCGCTGCCTGCAGCTTGGCGGTGTTGTCGGTCACGCCGTCTGCCACAAGGCCGTAACGGCTGGCATCGACAAAAAAGCTCTCCTCTGCGGTGGTGAAGGTCAGCGTGTCGGTCACGCCGTCCAGCGTCACAGCGAGGGTATAGGTATGGGCAGGCTCAAGAGAATAGAGCGAAAATACGTTCGTATCCCCGTTGCAGACGGCGGCACCGTCCAGCGTGACGGTGTAGGGCGCCGGGGCGCGATAGCAGCTGTCATTGACCAGCTCAAACACCGCGCTGCGTGACATAGAACGAACAAGCGTGATTTTCATGAGTGAACCCCCAAATGATTGAAAATTTGTATAAAATAGTTTGAAAACAGCAAAAATTGTGCTATCCTTAGAAATAGAACAAGAATCAAACGCCGGGTGCAGCGCGCCGCGGCAGTCAGGAGCAGCAGTATGGTTTTGGAATATGTCTACTCGCCCCATGTGGACTTTTTCATCGACCGGGTCGACCGTGATACCGGCTACGAGATGGCCAGCTTCCATATCCACCATAAGTATGAGATCTACTATGAGATCGAGGGCAGCCGCCGCTATTTTATTGAGGATGCCGCCTACATCGTCAATGCGGGCAGTGTGGTGCTGATCGGTGAAAATCAGATCCATAAGACCGCCGCGCTGGGGGATGGTGCGTCCAGCCGCATCGTGGTCAACTTCAGCCGCGAGTTTCTCGATAAAATTACCGACTTGTTCCCGGATGTGGACTTCTTCTCTTTTTTGAGTGAGGAGCATAACCACCTGCTCTCGGTCATCACGGTCAAGCAGCAGAACCATATCCAAGGCGTACTGCAGCAGCTTCTTACCCTGCAGGAGGAAACCTCGCCCGAGGCCGATGCCATGCGCAGGATGCTGCTGGCAACGCTGCTGCTTGAGCTGAAGGAGCTCTGCCGCCAGCAGCAGGAGAAGGGCGGCGACAGCGGCCGCGTAAGCAACCACATCGTTGACCAGATTCAGGCCTATATCGCGGAGCATTATGCGGAGAAGCTGACCCTGACCGGCATTGCCAACCAATTTTATATCAGCCCCTACTATCTCAGCCGCCTCTTTAAAAAGTCCATCAACCTCAGCCTGATCGAGTACATCAACGGTGTGCGTATCAAGGCCGCGCAGAATCTGATTGAGAAATCCAACGAGAGCATCTCTGATATTGCCGAAAAGACCGGCTTCATGACGACCGCGCATTTCCGCCGCGTGTTCAAGGATGCTACGGGGCTTTCGCCCCAGCAGTATCGGCAGTATTATAAGAGAGTGAATAAGTAAGAACAGGGAAGCGCTCCGCAAGGGGCGCTTTTTCTTTAAGGCAATACCGCATAATTCTAAGTGCCGCAGCCGCCGGAGCGGTGCTTAAGCCGTAAGGCGGGAATTATGCGGTGTTGCCTTAGGCTTCCTCATCGGGGAAAGCTGTCCGCGCAGCGGCCTGATGAGGGCAAACCTTGCCGCCGTAGCCCGTATACGGGTAATAGCGGTACAGTCTCGCCTCATCCGGCCTCGGGCTGAGCCTCGGCCACCTTCCCCTCCGGGGAAGGCTCTCTATCATACAACCCCTCCGCCCGCTAGGGCAGGGGAGTATAATTTTCAAAATAAAGGCTGCCCCGTACCCCTTGAATGTGGTACGGGGCAGCCGTGTGCCTGAAGAAATTATTCAGCGCTGCGGGGCGGCATCAGCCCTTGACAGCACCGGCAGAGATACCATCAATGAAGGCATCCTGTGCGCAGAAGAAAACGACCAGCTGCGGGATGATGGAGATAAGGGAGAGAGCCAGAATGCGGTTCCAGTTGAAGCCGCTGTCAGCGTCCATGGACAGCTTGACGAAGATGGACATCGGGTATTTGCTGGGAGTCTGGACATAAAGCAGGGGACCCATGTAGTCGTTGCAGCTCCACATGAACTGGAACAGACCGCAGGCTACCAGAGAGGGGCTCAGCATCGGAGCAATGATCTTGTACAGGATCTTGACCGGGCCGCAGCCGTCGATGGCAGCCGCCTCATCCAGATCGTGGGGGATGCTGCGCATGAACTGCACCAGCTGGTAGACGAAGTAGGTCTCAGTGGCGAACAGGGTCGGCACCCACAGGGGCAGGTAGAAGGGGCTGTTGACCCAGCCAAAGGAGTTGTACATCAGGTACTGGGGCACATTCAGAACGACCTGCGGCAGGAACAGGGTGGAGATCATGATGCCGAACATCAGGTCGCGGCCCTTGAACTTAAAGCGGCTGAAGCCGTAAGCGGCAATGACAGAGCTGATAACGGTAAAGATGACCTTGGGGATAACGAAGCTGTAGGTGTTGATGAAGGCGCGCCAGATGCTGATGTCGCCGCCGTAGTTCTGGGTCACGGCGTCAATGTAGCCCTGCAGCGTGGGATTGGCAGTCAGGAAGCCGATGCCGGAGAAGATCTCGGCGTTGGACTTGAAGGTGGCGCCCACCATCCAGACCAGCGGGTAGATCATGATAACGCCGACAAGGATCAGCACAAAGTACTGGAAGAAACGGCCGATTTTATGGGCGGTAGAAAGTTTCATTTTTCGTTCCTCCTTAATCAGCGTAGTAGACCCAGTGCTTCTGGCTGGTGAAAGCGATCACAGTCAGCAGAGCAACGGCGATGAACATGACCCAGGCCAGCGCACACGCCATGCCCATCTCGTTGGACTTGAAGGCGTAGTTGTAAACCAGCAGGGAGACAAGCGTAGTGGCATTGCGCGGGCCGCCCTGCGTGATGATGTAGGGGCCGTTGAATTCCTGGAACGCCTGTGCGATCTGGGTGACGAGGTTGTAGAAGATAACGGGGGTGATCATCGGCACGGTGATCGAGAAGAACTGCTTGGTCTTGGAGGCACCGTCAATAGTAGCGGCCTCATACAGATCAGCGGGAACACCCTTCAGGGCAGCAAGGAACAGCACCATGGCGGAGCCGAACTGCCACACACGCAGCAGGCAGATGACGAACAGCGCCCAGGTCTTGTCAGCCAGCCAGTCGGGACCGGCAATGCCGAAGAAGCCGAGGATCGTGTTGACAACGCCGGTGTCCTTGAACAGGGCACGCCACAGAACGGCGATGGCCACAGAGCCGCCCAGAATGGACGGAATGTAGTAGACCGTGCGGAACAGGTTGACGAACTTGATCTTGAAGTTCAGGATGTAGGCGATGAACAGGGCGAACACCAGCTTGAGAGGCACGGTGATGAAGGCGTACTTCACGGTGGTCAGCAAAACGGAGATCGTCTTGCGGCTGGTGAAGATCTCCACATAGTTCATAATGCCGTACTGACTGATGCCCTTAAAGAAGTTCAGGTCGGTAAAGCTGTAGAACAGAGAGCTTGCAAACGGATAAGCCTTGAAGATCAGAAAGCCGAGAATCCAAGGAATGAGGAAGAACAGGCCGGTGTTTTCGTCACACCAGCGCTTAAAGGGTGTGCGCTGGGTCGTTTTGGGTGCTGCAGAGCTCATCCAAAAACCTCCTATCACTAATTGCTGTATAGCGTTTCAACATAAAGAGCCGGTCCCCGCCATGCCTGAGAGCGGGGCTGGGACCGGCTGGTATTACCTAAAAGATTTTGCCGTTGCTAAGGGATCAGGCGTTGGCGCTCAGCACACCGGAAACGCCGTCCAGCAGGATCTCGGCAGCCTCCTCAGCGTCGTAGTCGCCGTAGCTGAAGCCATCGAACACATCGGTGTAGACGCCGTCGGTGGTGTCCTTCAGCTTGCTGGACTCGAAGTACGGGTCGAGCGGCATGTCAACGAAGGCCAGAACCTTGGTGTTGGCCTCGAGGACCAGAGGCTTCACAGCGTCAGCAGCCTGAGCGGCAGCCAGACCGGCGGTGGAGGCGGGGATGCCGCACTCGGAGCCCATGATAGCAGCGCCCTCGCCGTTCCACAGGAAGTCGATCAGGGCAGCAGCCTCAACAGGATGCTGGCAGGAGGAGGTGATGGCCATGCCCATGGAGACCTTGGAGAAGCCGCCGTTGGCCTTGTCGCCGAACTTGATCTCCTCACCGACGGTGAAGCCGGAGTTGTCAGCCAGAGCAGACTGGTACTTGTTGGCGGAAGAATCCCACTCGAAGATGCCGGCGTACTTGCCGTCGATCCACTCCTGAGACTTATCGATAGAGTCGAAGCCGGCAGCAATCATGGTCGGACGGGTGGGGATGACATGGTTGTCCTCGAGGGACTTGATGAAGTTCAGGCCGTCAACGACCTCTTCCTCGGTATACTGGCACTCGTTGTTCTCGACCCAGGCCTTGCCGTACTTGGACTCAAGGTAGAAGGTCATCAGGATCATGCGGTCATACTGACCGATGGCCAGTGGATAGTAATCATTGCCCAGCTTCTCCTGGAAGGCCTTGCCGGCGGCGATCAGATCATCATAAGAGGCGGGAACCTCCTCAATGCCGGCCTGCTTGAAGGTGTTCATGTTCCAGTAGAAGATACGGCCGGTCATCGAGATGGGCACAGCCTGCAGGCTGTCAGCAACGGTGCAGGCGTTCTTGGCGGCATCGCTCCACTGGCTCAGGTCGATGATGTCGCTGTACTCGCGCAGATCGACGAACTTCTCACCCGTGGGGCTGTACTGGTACAGCCAGTTCCAGTTGACCTGCATGACATCAGAGCCCTGATCCGCAGCCAGTGCGGTGGACTGCTTCTCTTCCCAGCCGGACCATGCGCCGTAGGTGGGGGAGACGGTGATGTTGGGGTACTTCTCGTGGAAAGCCTCCAGAGCCTTCTGGTAAGCCTCGTGGCGGGAGTCGCCGCCCCACCAGCTGATGGTCAGCTCGATAGGATCGGTGGTGTTGATCTCGTGGGCCTCGGAAGCGGTAACCTCAGAGCTGGCAGCAGTGCTGTCTGCCGTGCTGGCGGCCTCGCTGGAAGCAGCAGGGGCGCTGCTGGCGGCCGTGCCGCAGCCGGCCAGCAGGGTAGCTGCCATGGCGGCGGCAACACCGAGAGAAATTGCCTTCTTCATGTTTTTGTCCTCCTAATATTGCTGTGCGATGTATTGACGCAGGCTGCTGTGTGCGGGAACCGCACCACAACATCTGCCTTTCGCTTGTCTATATAATAACAAAATGTTCACGCAAAATAAACAGTCAAATTGGTGTGTTCGCAAAGAAACCGAACAAATCTTGCTTTGTTGCCTGTAACCAATTTGACACCACCGTCAAAATCAACGAATACTAACAACACTGTTTGTGCAGATTGCTACAAGAAGCCGCGCGGCTTGCGTTGCCTTCCTGCCGCAAGCGCGCTTTTTCTTACCTGTCGAAATGCGCGGAAAATCGCAAAAAATGCAGGTTTTCTGCAAGAAAAGTGCGAAATTGCAAATAATATTGCATCTAAATACGCGCGGTGCAATATAGTTGCGCTTTTGGCATCCGCGGCGCTGCGCAGGCAGGCTGGCGTGAGCGAACCGCAATTTTTGTGCCGCTGTATAACACACCGATTTTGCAGTGCAGATGGCTGCAAAACAAGCGCATAAAAAATCCCGCCGTGTGCAGCGGCGGGACAAAATCTGCGCGGAATATCTTATTTGTGGGGGTGCCGCGCCAGAAAAGCGCGGTACTCGCGGTACCAGCACTGGGGGCAAAGGCTCTGATACTCGACATTATCCACTGTGTCGATGGCGACCTGCGCGCCCTCAAAGACGAACTCGCCGTTGACCTTGCGACCGTTGCAGATTGCCTTGCGCCCGCAGGCGCAGATGGTTTTCAGCTCCTCGATCGTATGGGCGATCTCCAGCAGCCGGGTCGAGCCGGGAAAGCCGCGCATCATGAAATCAGCCCGCAGGCCGTAGCAGATGACCGGAATACCCAGATCGACCGTGACAAGAAACAGCTGGTCGGCCTGCTCGGGCGTGAAAAACTGGCTCTCATCACAAAGCACGCAGGCAATTTTGCCGTGGGCGGCTCATCGGCCCGGACCAACTCCGTAATGTCCACCTCGGGGGTGACGAGCTGATCCACCTTGCAGCAGATACCCAGCCGGGAGACGATCGAGTCCTGCCCCTTTGTGTCGATGGCAGGCTTGAGGATCAGCACCCGCATACCGCGCTCTTTATAGTTGTGGGCGACCTGCATCAGGGCAGTGGTTTTGCCGCTGTTCATTGCGCCGTACC
>ENA-OUNH01000054-OUNH01000054.1-human-gut-metagenome-genome-assembly--contig:-NODE-54-length-44064-cov-4.499511_pt1 | contig 44064 bp, 58 predicted proteins | sample MGYA00242806_ERZ504814 | MGnify/ENA primary metagenome ERZ504814 (study PRJEB26092, sample SAMD00036389) | human gut metagenome | host: Homo sapiens | study: EMG produced TPA metagenomics assembly of...
TCTCAGCCTGACCCATGAGCGCGGTCTGGCAAATGCGATTGTGATTTTAGAGAAAGTATAGGCGCTTGTCTATTCTTTCACGGAGGTGACCTATGCCCGGTAAAACCGCGCGCAGCAGCAATCTGGAGCTGCTGCGCATCCTCTGCATGCTGCTTATCATCGGCGACCATCTGACCGGGCAGGGCGGCATTGCGGACTATACCACACTGCCATCCTCCTTCGCGTTCTGTCTGATCGGCTGCGGGTCGCGCATCGCCTGCAGCGTGTTCATCCTCATCGGCGGGTGGTTCCTGTGTGAACAGCAGTACAAGACCCGCCGCCCGCTGTCGCTCTGGCTGTCGCTCTGGCTCTACACCGTGCCTGTGACGCTGCTCTGCCGTCTGGGCGGGCTGGATGTCTCCCTCGGCGCACTGCGCTGGGCGGCGTTCCCGGCGTCCACGCGGCAGCTGTGGTTCATCTCGGATTATCTGCTGCTGCTGCTCTGTGTGCCGCTGCTGAACCGGCTGCTGCACGGGCTGCCGCGCGCAGCGCATCGCGGCGTGCTGGCGGTGCTGGCCGTGCCACTGCTCGTCTACCCGACCCTGTTCGCGGAGAACGGCCTTACCGGCGATACCGCCTGGATGTTTTTGTATGAGTATCTGCTCATCGCCTATCTGCGCCGCTATCCGGACAACCGTCTGACGCGGCTTCTGCAGCGCCGCTGTGCTGCGCTGCTCCTCGGGCTGGGGCTGCCGCTCGTCAACACCGCTGTGCGCGCAGTGCTTGAAATGCGCGGCCTGACCGACGGCAAAGCGTTTCAGTACATTGCCTACTACCGCACCGCGCTGGGCGCACTGCCCAACCTGCTGGCCGCACTGGCGCTGTTTTATCTGTTCAAGGGGCTGTCCTTAGGCTCTGTCCGGTGGATCAACGCCCTGTCCGGCACAACGCTCGGCGTCTACATTCTGCACCAGATCCCCGCGTTCCGGGGCTTCCTCTGGAACGGGATCCTGCAGGCGCAGGCGCACCACGGCTCGGTCGGCTACACGCTGTTTGCAGTGGCGGCCGTATTCCTCGGCTGTGCGGCGGTGGATGCTGCCCGCACCGCGCTTGTCATGCGCCCGCTCGAAAAAACAAAGCTGTTCCGCACCCTCTGTGAAAAAGGCGATGCACTCGCCGCAAAAATCACAGCCGATGATTAAAAAGGCCTCCCTCTGCTTATACTTTCAGTAACAAGCAAAGGGAGGTCTTTTCTATGGAAGTACACCGCGGAGAGGTTTTTTACGCCGACCTGAGCCCTGTCGTGGGATCGGAGCAGGGGGGCATACGGCCGGTACTTATCATACAGAATGAGATCGGCAACCGGCACAGCCCCACCGTCATTGCAGCCGCCATCACAAGCCGTCAGGACAAAAACCGCCTGCCCACCCACATCAATGTGCGGGCCGACCGCTGCGGTCTGGCAAAGGACAGCATCATCCTGACCGAGCAGATCCGCACGCTAGACAAGCGCCGCCTGCGCGAGCGCGCCGGCTGCATCCCGCCCGATGACATGCGCCGCGTGGATGAGGCGCTGGGCGTCTCCATGGGGCTGGAAAGCGCGGATGTGCATCATGATGGGGGCTATTTTTGAGCACGCCGCGCTGCCGAATACGCCTTTCACGGCAGGAAGTTCGCCGCCACCGGTGCCAGAAGCGCGGTCATGATGCCCGCCACGGCAATCGCCAGCCCGCTCATCGCGCCCTCGATCTCGCCCATCTGCAGGGCCTTGCTCGTGCCGATGGCGTGAGCCGAGGTGCCCAGCGCCAGCCCCTTGGCCAGCGGGTCTGTAATATGGCAGATCCTGCACACCGTCTCGCCCAGCAGGCTGCCCACGATGCCGGTCAGGATGATGACCGCCCCTGCCAGCGCGGCTGTGCCGCCCAGCGTTTCGGCCACATCCATGCCGATGGCTGTCGTAACCGACTTGGGTAGAAAACTCACGGCATGGCTGCGCTCAAGCCGCAGCACCCACGCCATGGCCAGCACACTGCCCAGACTCGTCAGCACGCCCGCCGCGATTGATGCAAAGATAGCGGCCAGATTCTTCTCCAGCAGCTCCCACTTTTCATACAGGGGGATGGCCAGACTGACTGTGGCGGGCATCAGCAGCCAGCTTACAGGCTGGGCGCTGGCCTTGTAATCGGCGTAGGGCACGCCGAAGCAGCTTAAAAACACGATGACGAAGATACTGCCCATCAGTAGGGGATTGAACAGGGCCTTGCCCGTCTTGCGGTTGACCCAGACGCCAGCGGCATAGGCTGCCAGCGTGGCCAGCACGCCCCAGCTGCCGCACTGCTGCAAAAACTCAGCCATTTTTATGCTCCTTTCCGCCTGCGCATTTCTGCGCCACCATGCCGGTGACTGCCATGACCAGCGCCGTGACCGGCACGATGGCCAGCACGGCGGGCAGCAGCAGGTTGATAAGCTGGCTGCCCAGCTCCATAACGCCGGCCGCCGCCGGGACGAACAGCAGCGGGAAGATGCCGGTCAAAAACAGACCCGTCTCCCGCACCTGCTCCAGCTTGAGCAGCCCGGTTTTGAGCGCAGCGACCATCAGCAAAAGGCCGTACACACTGGCCGGAATCGGCAGCGGCAGCACCGCCGCCAGCACCTCGCCCGCCAGGCAGAACGCCGTGATGCGGGCAAACTGGAAAATATACTTCACGCAATAACCCTCTTTTACCCAAAATTCGTGTACCATCATACCACGCGCGTCAACATTCGGCAAGTTGTACATTGTATGAAAACCATCCACATTTTCACACCGCAGTTGTAGGAAACAGCACTTGTAATTTGAAATAAGCTGTGGTATACTAACCGCAAACAAATGAATTTCACTCGAAAAGAGGTTTTGACCATGTCTTTACTGAAAAAACTGGCCGGTCTGGCCGTGGGTGCCGCTGCTTTGGGCGCTGCCGCTTATGTCCTGAAAAACCGTGAGCACGGCGAGGAGTATGAGCATATTGTGGGCCCGGAGGACGAGGTCGAGCCTGAGACCGAGTCCGCCGAGCCCGCCGATGAGGATGCGTCTGCTGTGGCTGATCCTGCCCCCGCTGCCGCACCTGAGGAACCTGCCGCCCCCGCCGAAACGGCACAGCCCGAGGAATCCGCGGAAGTTGAAGAAACCCCCGCCCCGAAGGCTGCCGACTTTGACGCCCCGAATGTGAACCCGGTCGAGCTGGGCCACACGGAGGCCCCCCGCACGGCGGACGGCAAGATCGACCCCACCCAGATCGTTGACCCTGCTGTGGCAGGCGACTGGGAGGAGCAGGGCTGCAAGGGCTGATATACCAAACGCACAAGGCGCATCTTTGTTTTATGGCAAAGGTGCGCCTTTTTTGTATTTGCTGCTGCGGCGCGGTCACGGATTCTGCGCACAAATGTCCGCGGTTTTACTACAAAAGCACTTTACAACTTTAGTGCAGTAAAGTATAATAGAATTTGTATCGGATCAGAGAGGTAGGAATGTTATGGAGATCGAACTCAAGAGCTTTACCCCCGCCGAGCAGGCGACCTTCCGTCTGCGCGCCCTGTATGAGCAGGCCGGCTACCGCAAATACCGCGCCTCCCGGTTTGAGGAATACGCGCTGTATCAGGAATATCAGCGCTTCCTGCCGGACTCGCAGGTCATCACCTTCACCGATCTGGACGGCAAGCTGCGCGCCATCAAGCCCGATGTTACGCTGTCCATCGCCAAGACGGCGCAGCCCGCCGCCGGGGAGTGCAAGCGCTTTTATTATAATGAGGAGGTCTGCCGCCCCAGCCGGGAGAGCCACACCTTCCAGACCATCCACCAGATGGGTTTGGAGAGCATGGGTGCCGTAGACGCCGATGAACAGGCCGCCGTTGTGCGGCTGGCGCTGCAAAGCCTTGCCGCGCTGGAAGTTCCCACCGTGCTGGAGCTCAGCCACATGGGTTATCTGACCGCGCTGCTGGATGCGCTGGCGGTGCCCGCCGAAGCACGAGGCAAAATCCTTGATTTCCTGCGGGCCAAAAACGCCCATGAGCTTCGCACCGCCGCGCTAGATGCCGGGCTGGATGCGTCCGCTGCCGAGGCCCTGACCGGACTGCTGGCACTGCACGGCCCCATGGGTGCTACACTGACCGCCGCGCGCGCCGCCTGCCGGTGCGAGGCCCAGCGCGCCGCCCTAGATGAGCTGCAGTCGCTGCAGAACGCCTTGGGCGAGGCTGGGCGCGGCACCCAGCTGGATCTGAGCATGGCCGATGAGATGGAGTATTACAACGGCCTTGTCTTTACCGGCTATGTGGCGGGCATTCCCCGCGCCGTGCTGAAGGGCGGCCGCTACGATTACCTGATGCAGCGGTTCACGCCGGGGGCCAACGCCATCGGCTTCGCCATCTATCTGGACGAGTTGGAGCGCCTGGCCGCACCGCTGCCCCCCGTGCAGCAGCAGGGCGGCGAAAAAATCTGGCTGAACATCGCCCTGCCGAAGGGCCGCCTTGGCGACAAGGCCTACAAGCTGCTGGCGGGCGCGGGCTACAGCGCCACCGAGGATTACAACGACACCCGCAGGCTGGTGGTGGAAAACCCCGATGCTTGCGTGCGGTATTTCCTCGTCAAGCCGAGTGATGTTGCCATTTATGTCGAGCATGGCGCAGCGGACATCGGCATTGTGGGCAAGGACATCCTGACCGAGTCGGGCGCGGATGTCTATGAGCTGCTGGATACCGGCATGGGCAAATGCCGTATGTGCGTGGCCGGTCCCGCCACCTTTGCCGATGACGAAAGCCGCGCACTGCGGGTGGCCACAAAGTTTGTCAACATCGCCCGCAGCCACTATGCACGCCGCGGCCGCGACATTGATATTATCAAGCTGAACGGCTCGATCGAGCTGGCCCCGATTCTGGGCCTGTCCGATGTGATCGTTGACATTGTGGAGACCGGCACGACCCTGAAGGAGAACGACCTGACCGTTATCGAGGAATTTATGCCGATCTCGGCCCGGTTCATCGCCAACAAGGCGAGCTATAAATTCAAATACGCCCAGCTGACCGAGCTGTTGAACAAGATGAAGGAGGCCCTTGCAAGATGATCCGTCTGTATGATTTTGATGAGGTACGCCCCGAGGAGATCCTCAACCGCGACATCCGCGCCGAAGCCGATGTGGAGGCCACTGTTGACGCCATCATCGCCGATGTGCGCGCCCGCGGCGATGCCGCCCTGATCGAATACGCCGCCAAATTCGACCATGCCGAATTGACCGATGTCCGCGTCAGTCAGGCCGAGATTGATGAAGCCTTTGCCGAGCTGGAAAAGACCGACCCGGAGTTTATCACGACCCTGAAGATGGCCGCCGGGAATATTCGCCGCTTCCATGAGCAGCAGCTGCACAAAATTTCGTTGTCAACGACACCCCCGGCATCGTGCTGGGTCAGAAGTACACCCCCATCCAGCGCGCCGGCGTCTATGTGCCGGGCGGCACGGCTGCCTACCCCTCGACCGTTTTGATGGATGTCATCCCGGCCAAGGTCGCGGGCGTCAGGCAGATCGTCATGACGACCCCCGCAGGGCGGGACGGCAAGGTAAACCCCGCCATTCTGGCGGCGGCGGTCATTGCGGGCATTGATTTAATTTTCAAGGCGGGCGGCGCACAGGCCGTAGCCGCGCTGGCTTATGGCACCGAGAGTGTTCCCGCCGTGGATAAGATCGTAGGCCCCGGCAACATCTATGTTGCCACCGCCAAGCGCAAGGTGTTCGGCAAAGTCGGCATTGATATGATCGCAGGACCGTCCGAAATTCTTGTTCTGGCGGACGGCAGCTGCACCCCCGCATGGGTGGCCGCCGATCTTCTGAGCCAGGCCGAGCATGACAAGCTGGCCAGCCCCGTGCTTGTCACCGACAGCTGGGAGCTGGCCAAGGCCGTGCAGGCCGAGCTGGAGGTGCAGATCCCGCAGCTGCCCCGCGCCGCCATCGCCCGCGCGAGCGTGGACACCAACGGCAAGATCATCGTGACCGATGACATGCGCAAAGCCATCGAAGCCGTGAATATCATTGCCCCCGAGCATCTGGAGATCTGCGTGGATGACCCGTTTGCCGTGCTGAACTCGGTGCAGAACGCCGGCAGCATCTTCCTTGGCAAGAATGTACCCGAGGCGCTGGGAGACTATTTTGCCGGCCCGAACCACACGCTGCCTACCAGCGGCACAGCGCGTTTTTCCAGCCCTCTGGGCGTGGACGATTTCGTCAAGAAGTCGAGCTTTATCTACTACACCCGCGAGGCTTTGAGCGAGGTGCAGGGACGCATCGCCGATTTTGCCGAGCACGAGGGGTTACATGCCCATGCCAAGAGCGTTACGATACGGTTTGAGTGATGGATGGTTTGCCGAAACGAAAATCCAACCGTTTGCCGCAATTTGACTATGGCACAGTCGGCGCGTATTTCATCACGATTTGTTCCCGAGATAAAGCAAAAGTTTTCGGCCGTGTCGTAGGGGGCGGCGTCCTCGACGCCCCGCGCACGCTGCCGTCGCCGCACGGGGAAATCGTCATTGCGCAGTTGGAGGCCATGACAAATTTTTACCCAGATTTACAAATCGAAAAGTACGTCGTTATGCCGAATCACATTCATTTCATTGTTGTAGTCACGCAAGGCCCGTCCGGGGCGTCGAGGACGCCGCCCCCTACAACCGTGCGTGCCAATCAATCCATTCCGGCATTTGTTTCCACGCTCAAGCGCATGACAAACCGCGCAGCAGACACACAACTGTGGCAGCGCGGGTATTACGACCACATCATCCGCGACCAACTCGACTATGACACCATCTGGCGCTACATCGACGAAAACCCCGCCAAATGGCATCTTGACCGGTTTTATATTCCGGAAGGGGAGAAACACCCATGAGCCGTTATTTTACCAAAACCCTCGCGTCGCTGGAGCCATATACCCCCGGCGAACAACTCAAAATCGCTGATATTGTCAAGCTCAACGCCAACGAAAACCCGTACCCGCCCGCTCCCGGCGTGGCGGCGGCCGTGGCGGCGGCGGTGCCGGGGCTGCGGCTGTACTCCGATTTGACAAACGGCGACCTGAACGCCGCCATTGCCAAACACTGGGGCGTCAGACCGGAGAACATCCTCTGCGGCAACGGCAGCGATGAAAACCTGCTGCTTGCGCTGCGGGCCTTCTGCGATGAGAACACACCGCTGGCCTTTGCCGATGTGACATACAGTTTTTACACGGTGCTGTGTGACCTTTTACATATTCCGCAGCACATTCTCCCGCTGGAGGACGATCTGACCATCGACCTTACCAAATACTGCGGTCTGCATGAAACGATCGTCATCGCCAACCCCAACGCCCCGACCAGCCTGCTGGCCCCGGTCGCGGCCATTGAGGAAGTGCTGAAAACAAACCCAGATAACATTGTGATTGTCGATGAAACCTATGTCGAGTTCGCGCCGGCTGGCTCATCCTGCCTGCCGCTTTTGGACAAATATGACAACCTTGTCATCACCCACACCTTTTCCAAGACCCACAATCTCGCGGGTGCGCGGCTGGGCTTCTGCATCGCGCGGCCGGAGCTGATTGCCGACATGAACCGCGTCAAATTCAGCTACAGCCCTTACAATGTCAATTCGATGACCCAAGCCGCCGGTGTAGCCGCCATCTCCGACGAGGCTTATTTCGCCGATGTAACGGCGAAGGTCATCGCCGAGCGCACCCGCACCACCGCCGAGCTGCGCAGGCGCGGTTTCACCGTGTTCGACTCGTCCACAAACTTCCTGTTCGCCGCAACCAACCGGATGCCCTGCCGGGAAATTTTTGAAAAACTCCGCGACCGCGGCATCCTGATCCGCCATTTCAATGCCCCGCGCATCTCCGGCTACCTGCGCATCACGATCGGCACCCCCGACCAGATGCAGCGGTTCCTCACCGCGCTGGATGAGATTTTAGAAGGGTAATGTATACAGAGGGGGAAGTATTATGATCGCAATCGTTGACTACGGCGTGGGGAATCTGTTCAGCCTTTCGTCCAGCGTCAAAAGTCTGGGCGCGGAGGTCCGCGTGACCCGCGATGCGGCGGATCTGCGGGCGGCAGATCATATCCTGCTGCCCGGTGTCGGGGCCTTTGCCGATGCAATGGCCAAGCTGGAGGCCACCGGCCTTGTGCCCGTTTTGCGCGAAGAAACGCAAAAAAAGCCGCTGCTCGGCATCTGTCTGGGTATGCAGCTTCTGTTTGAAGAAAGCTATGAGTACGGCGCACACCGCGGCCTTGGGCTTATCCCCGGTGCGGTCTGCCCGCTGGCGGATGATCTGCGCGACCCTGCGCTCAAGGTGCCCCACATCGGCTGGAACGCTCTGGACATTGTGCCCGGGCGCGAGGCCGACCCGCTGTTCAAGTATATCAAAAGCGGCGAGTATGTCTATTATGTACACAGCTATTACGCCAAAAACTGCGCTGCATCGACACTGGCAACCAGTGACTACAGCATCCCCGTGACCGGCGCGGTGCGGCAGGGGCTTGTGTACGGCACCCAGTTCCACCCCGAAAAGTCGGGGGACACCGGCCTGCGCCTGCTGAAGGCCTTTGCCGAACTGTAACGACAAACGGAGGAGATCACGATGAAATTATACCCCGCCATTGATCTGCGCGGCGGTCAGGCCGTGCGGCTCTATCAGGGCGATTACGAAAAAATGACCGTCTACAACGCCGACCCCGTGGCGCAGGCGCAGGAATTTATTGACGCAGGTGCGAAATATCTGCATGTTGTAGATCTGGACGGCGCCAAGGACGATACCACCGCAAACCTGCAGACCATCGCTGCCATCGCCAAGCTCGGCAGCTTGAAGATCGAGGTCGGCGGCGGCATCCGTGACGAGGCACGCATCCGCCGCTATCTTGATCTGGGCGTGGACCGCTGCATCCTCGGCACGATTGCCGTCAAGGATTTTGCTTTTACCCGGGAAATGGCCCAAAAGTACGGCGCACAAATCGCGGTCGGCGTTGATATGCGGGACGGCCTTGTGGCTGTCAACGGCTGGAAGGAGGTCACCCCCGAGCCGGGTGTGGCATTCTGCCGCCGCTGCGCCGAGGCAGGCGTGAAAGCCGTCATTGCCACCGATATTTCCCGGGACGGCACGATGCAGGGCACCAACATGGCGCTGTACCGCGAACTTCTGACCATCCCCGGGCTGGAGATCACCGCCAGCGGCGGCATTGCCGCCATGGCTGAGCTGGCCGAGCTGCAGGCCATGCACTGCCACGCCGCCATTCTGGGCAAGTCCATCTACACCGGGGCCATCGATCTGGCCAAGGCTGTGCGGCTGTACGAGGGGGAGTGAACGCATGATTACCAAACGCATTATTCCTTGTCTGGACGTCAAAATGGGCGTGTTGTCAAGGGTGTGAATTTTGAGGGCCTGCAGGAGATGGCCGACCCGGTCGAGATGGCGCGGTACTACAACGCTTCCGGTGCAGACGAGCTTGTTTTTTACGATATTACGGCCAGTGTTGAGGGGCGCGGACTCTTCACCGATATTCTGCGCGAGGTCGCAAGCCAGATCTTCATTCCGCTGACCGTCGGCGGCGGCATCAACACACTGGACGATTTTGACCGGGTGCTGAAATGCGGCGCCGACAAGGTCAGCGTCAACTCCGGCGCCATCCGCAATCCGGGCCTGATCCCCGCTGCGGCCCAAAAATACGGCAACCAGTGTGTTGTGCTTTCCGCTGACATCAAGCGGGTGGACGGCAGATTCATGCTGTTCGCCAAGGGCGGGCGCGAGAACACCGGCATGGATGCCCTTGACTGGCTCGAGCAGGGCGTCAAAAACGGCGCGGGGGAGCTGGTCGTAAACTCCATTGACACGGACGGCGTGAAAAACGGCTTTGATTTGGAGCTGCTCGATGCCGTGGCCACCCGCTGTGCCGTGCCCATCATCGCCTCCGGCGGTGCCGGCAAAAGGGAGGACTTTCTGGAGCTGTTCCGCAACCACCCGGCTGTGGATGCCGGGCTGGCCGCGTCCATCTTCCACACGAAGCAGGTAGAAATCAACGATTTGAAGCGGTATTTGCGGGCGAGCGGTGTAGAAATGCGGGTGTGATTCCCCCTTCGCCATGCAGCCACCCGGTAGGGGCCGCACATGTGCGGCCCGCAACATTCCCAAAAGCGTCCTCTTGCGGGAAAGCCGCGGGCCGGGCATGCCCGGCCCCTACTGCGTAACTATAGCAAACCTACACTTTACCTCTTGCCAAACCGCACAAAAAGAGGTACACTAAATTATATGACTTTAGGAGTGTCCACCATGGAAATCACCGAAAATTCCAAGACCCTCAAATTTGATGCCAACGGCCTGATCCCCGCCATCGTGCAGGACCATTACACCAAGGAGGTCCTGACCCTTGCCTACATGAACGCCGAAACGCTGGCCCTGACGATTGCCGAGGGGCGCACCGTGTTCTGGTCCCGCAGCCGCCGCGAAATCTGGCGCAAGGGCGAGACCTCCGGCAATGTGCAGCGGGTCGTTTCCATCACCGCCGACTGCGACAAGGATGCGCTCGTCATTGATGTCATCAAGAGCGGCCCTGCCTGCCACACTGGCGCCGAGAGCTGCTTCTTCAACCCGGTCTATGTCTCCGATGAGCTGAAGCAGTTCACATGGCAGGGCTTGTACGCACTCATCGAGGGCCGCAAGACCAACCCGCAGGAGGGCAGCTATACGACCTATCTGTTCGACAAGGGGCTGGAAAAGATCCTTAAAAAGGTCGGTGAGGAATCCACCGAGGTCATTATCGCAGGCTCTAAGCGCGACAGGGAGGAGACCATCTACGAAATCAGCGACCTTGCCTACCATGTGATGGTGCTGATGATCGAGCTGGGCATTTCTGTGGAGGACATCACCAAAGAGCTGGAAAAACGACATGTAATCGACCATAAGGTCAAGCAGGAAAGGATGCAGTAACCATGGCAGGCGAATACCTGAAAAGCTCTGTGCACGTTCATTCCAAACTGTGCGATGGCAAAAACACTCCCGAGGAGGTCGCAGTCACGGCCTGGAAGGCCGGTCTGCAGACGCTGGGCTTCAGCGGCCACAGCCACACCCCCCACGATCTTGAATATTGCATGACCCAGAGCCGTACCGCCCTGTACAAGGCACAGATTGCCAAGCTCAAGGAGCGCTACGCGGGCAAAATGGACATTCTGTGCGGTCTGGAGTGGGACCTGTACAGCGACGACGACCCGACCCAGTACGACTACTGGATCGGCAGCACCCACTATGTCCGCGGCCCCAAGACCGGCAAGTATTATGAGATCGACTGGCGCGAGGAGGATCTGCGCGCCTGCATTGACGATGATTTTGACGGCGATGCGCTGGCCGTGGTCGAGGCCTATTTTGCCAATGTGGCCAAGATTGCCGAGAAGAAGCCCACGATCTTGGGCCACTTCGACCTGATCAAGAAGATCAACGGTGACGGCAAGTTCTTTGATGAGAACGACCCTCGCTACACCGCCGCCGCCAACGCCGCGCTGATGACCGCCGCCCGCAACCGCTGCGTGCTGGAGGTCAACACCTCTGCGGTGTACCGTGGCTTCCGCAAGGATTTCTTCCCGTCCGATGCGATTTTGAAGGAGTGGCTGGTGCTCAGCGGCAATGTCGTCATTACCGCCGACGCCCACGATACCAAGGCGCTGACCTTCGGTTTTGAGGCTGTCGCCGCCAAGCTGAAAGAGCTGGGCTACACAAAGGTTCAGGTGCTGGGCAAGGACGGCTTCACCCCCTGCGCACTGTAAAATGTGCTGTTATTTTTGCGCAAATAATTTTTAAAAGAAAATTGCAGGAAGGGGTTGACAACCCCTTCCGTTTTTGTATAATAATACCTGCATTCTGGCGGCAGCCACTGTGGAGAGGTGTCCGAGTGGTTTATGGAACTGGTCTTGAAAACCAGCGATCCGCGCGAGCGGACCATGGGTTCGAATCCCATCCTCTCCGCCATTTTGTGATAACAAGTGAATATAAAAACTCACTTTGACTTGTGGAGTAATACTCAAGAGGTCGAAGAGGCGCCCCTGCTAAGGGCGTAGGGTGGGAAACCGCCGCGAGAGTTCAAATCTCTCTTACTCCGCCAATGTAAAAACCGCGATACAACCTGCAAAGGTTGGTGTATCGCGGTTTTTCATTTGTCTGATAGTGTTAGATACTGTCAAATACTGTCAGATAATGCTTCGTAAATGGTTCGTAATCGGCCAAAAGTTCGTAAAAAGTTCGTAGTAATTTGCCCCAAAAATCACCGTAAAAAAAGCGGCAGGCCGCCCACATTTGAGCAGCCTGCCGCTTACTTATTTCCCATTGTTTTTCCCCTCGCTCTGGGTGCCGAAGTAGAACGCGATAACCATTGTCACGATTGTCATCACGGTATCAGGCTGCAAGCCCCCGCGCAGGGCCAGCACAGCAAAGACGGTCACAACGATTAGTGTCACGATGGTTTTCACCTTGATGAGCGCGGCCACGTTCTTCCAAAAATCCTGCATTAGATTCTCCCTCCATTTTCTTCATGCCGTTCCAAATCCTCAATGCGGTGGTTGGCAACGGACATTTTCTCCTCCAACACCGGAATCTTCTGGGCAAAATTGTTGTGCATCCGCACCTCGCGTGTCAGCTCCTCGATCTTGGTGTCCGTTACGGCCTGCGCAACCTCCAGCTGGTGTGTGACCTTGTCGCTCAGGCTTTTGTTGTTGAAGTAGTTCGTTACCATCACGCCCACCAGGCCCAGCCCGGCCGTGATGAGCGCGATTATAATCTGCTCCATTGGCACCACCTCAGACCCATTCGCTCTTGTACAGCCCGGCATCCGTCAGGCCGCGGCTCTGGCACACGGCAAAGACGGCGTCTGCATCGCCCTGCGAGACCGGCCCTACCGTAATCACCTGCAGCTTGCCGGTGCCGTTCTGGGCCGTCTGCGCGCCGCTGGCGGCCTGCTCGGGCTGCTGTACAGCGTGCTCGCCGGGGCGGTATGTAAACACCTGCCCGCTTGCCGTGGTGAAGTCGTTGTCCAGCCACACCAGCGGGTTGGTGCGCTTGCCGCCCAGGATAACCTCAAAATGCAGATGCGCGCCGAACACGTTGCCGGTCACGCCGCTGTAGCCGATGATCTCGCCCTCTTTAACCCTCTGGCCGTACTTGACGCAATAGCTGGACAGGTGAGCGTACCGTGTCTGCAAGGTCTTGCTTTTGTAGTCGGCGTGTCTGATACGCACCATGTTGCCATAACTTTGCATACCCGTCCGCGTGTGTCCGTCCCAGTCCTGGGTCTGATCCACGGTGCCGTCCTCGGCGGCATAGACCGGGCGGATATAAATGTTGTCAATCTGGGTGCGCAGGTCAACGGCCTGGTGCAAACTGCCGTCATTGTAATACCACCCTTGCGTCAGCACGTGAATGTCCAGCGGCCAATGCAGCAGGACCTCTCCATTAGATAGTCTCATTGTATTACCTCATCTGTGTCCATCACCAGCGCCTCGTACTCATCCAGCAGATCCCGCGCAGCTGGTATGGCCTCGCGGTAGTCCCACAGTACAAGCATCACCCGCGCCAGTAAATCCGCTTCCTCGCTCATTCTTCCACCGGCGGCGTGGGCCACTCCACCGCGTAGGGGAAGCCGGCCTGCTCGGGCACATCGCGCAGGGCCTGCCGGTAGGTCTTCCAGTCGGCTTTCACCGTCTTTGCGTCCGCCAGCACAGTCCAGTCCGTGGCGGCGATCAGCTTGTCCCGCCGCGCACGCACAATGGCTGCTGCGGCATCGTAGTCGGCCTGCTTGATGATCTCGGCCCACTGGTCGGGGGCCGTCTCCAGCGCGGCGCTGGGTAGCTGTGTTCGCATTTCGTAAGTGGTGTAGCCGTAGCCGCTCCAGGGCGTGTCCATGTTGGACACAGCCTCGCGGGTGATTTTCTGCTCATCCTCATACAGGCGCACCAGCGTGAGGCCGTTGCCAAGGGGCTCGGTCTCAAAGCGGGGGCGCTGCTCATTGCATTCTGCTCTAACCATTTTGTACCACCTTTCTGATTTTCCGGTAGCTTATCACACCGTCCATATGCTTCACGCGGAACCGGTGCTCGTTTGCGTGTTTCAGTTGCCCGATACGGCAGGCAGCCTGCCGGGCCTGTTGCGTTGTCGGCACGCCGTGCGGGCGGGGGCCTCGCTGCCCCCACGCCCCCCGCTTAGCCGGGGATAGAAAGGTCCGCCGCGCCGTGCCATATGGACAAGCCCTTGCCTTCGTTGAGGGAGACGGCCCACGGACCGGCGGCGCCACCGCTGCCAGAGTAGCCGCCGCGCCGCACAATGCGGGTCCCGCTCTTGTTGGACTGGAAATGGTCCGCCAGATAGGTACTGGAACTTCCGTTCACAGACTTCGCAATCTGCAGCTGGGGCACACGCGGGTCAGACTGCAGGGCCTTTACCCAGCCATCATCGCGGGGCAGCGTCAGCGTGTCCAGCTTGATGTAGTCCGCCGTGCTCGACCACTTGTACTTGGTCGGGTCATCGCAGTAGTACGGCACGCCGTCAATCAGTTTCCAATCGCACTCAAATCGCCGCTGGTTGCCGTACAGTGGATTTTCACAGCCGTAGAACACAAAGCTGTGCCGTCCATCCGTATTGGAGACAGGGCTGCCACAGGTCGAGATGACGCTGTTGGCCGTGCCGGTGGGCTGCATGATGCGCCAGATTTTGTGGTCGGTGGTCGTGGTGACAGGGTCGCCGGTAAAGCTGGCCTTTACGTTGGCGGCGTCACCGTCAATTGCCTCAATGGCGGTCACGATCCGGCGGTTGGCTACGCTCTCATTCTCGCCGCCGGTGCCGATGGAGAAAACATTGCCCACCTCCAACACGTCCTTGGCCACCGTCACGGCGCTCTCGGCCTCGCGTGCGCCGGTGATGGCGATGTTGGTTGCATACAGGTTGACAACGCCGTTAATTTTGCTCTGAAAATGGCGCGAACCGTACACAACGGTCATCAGGTAGGCCAGCACCTCAAAGTCCTTGCTCGTGTTGATGCAGTAGGTCTCGCCCCAAAGCCGTGCCGCAGCCAAAAACTGCGAGATCGTCTTGTTGCCGGTACTAATAACGCCCGCAATGCTGTGCAGCTTGCCGTCCGCACCGATGCTGCCCTGGAAGGCGGGCAGGTAGCACTTTTGCTTGAGGGAGCCGTCCGCGTTCTGGAACTTCCGCGGTGCACGGAAGCCCGGCATCGGCACAGCCGACACGCGCGGATTGACATCCAGCATGCCGGAAACATAGAAGAGCGGCACCTCAACCAGCACCTCGCCGTTCGTGCCATCCTCAATGTAACCGGGCTGCCCCTTGTAGGCGTTGACCGTGACCGTGCCGTCCGCGTTCAGCGTGCAGCAGCAGCGCCGCATACCCGCCCAAGGATAGACGCCGTCAAAGTCGTTTTGTCCTGCGCTGGTATCGGTGCCGGGGGTAAACACAAACTCTGCAGCTGCCCCCGTCCGCGTGCCCGCCGACGTGCTGCCGGTGAACTCCACGCCGTAGAACGTAGCACCCACAGCAGACGCAGCGGCCTTGGCCGATGCAGCGGCAGCATTCGCGCTCTGGCCTGCCTGCGTGGCGCTGGCCTGGGCGTCGTTCTTGGCCGCGTTCGCCTCGGCCAGGTTGTTGCCCGCGTTCGCCAGCAGCGTGGCGAACTCCTCACGGGTGCCGGTGTAGCCGTGCGCTTTCGCATCGGCGTAGGCGGTTACTGCGCCGAGGTCGGTGGTGAAAACAGAACTATCAGCCATGGATCTGTACCTCCAAATTCGTGTCATTGACAATGGCAAAATCAAGCTTGTCCTTCAGGTTGGTCGTGCGCGTATACATCAGATGCCCCGTGTCGGGGTCAACGCCCATCTGCATATAGCCGTTGCTCAGCGCCGCCTGGCGCGCCAGCTCCACGCTGGCTGTAACATCGGCCTGCTTTTCGGTCACATCCTGCTGGCGGGCCTTGACATCCTCCTTGATGCCCTGCATCTCGGTCAGCTTCTCGGCCACGCCCTCGTTGATGACCTTTGTCGCCGCATCGCCGGCCGTTTTGGCGGCATCCTCAGACCGCTTTGCGCTGGCAGCGGCGCTCGCGCTGGCGCTCTCGGCAGCGGCCCGCGCGCTTTCCGCTGCGCTTGCCTTTTCTGTGGCCGTACCGGCAGACTGCCCCGCCTTCGTTGCGGATGCAGCAGCCGCAGCAGCGCTTTCCTTTGCCGCCGTGGCAGACCCGGCAGCGGCACCGGCCTCCTGCGTGGCCTTGGCGGCGGCTTCGCCAATGCTGTTGGCATCCTTGGCGGCAGCCTCAGCAGAGGTCGCTGCTCTCATCTCAGACTGCAATGCCGCGTTCTGCGACTTCCCGGCAGCGGTTGCCGCAGCCGCAGCGCTGGTAGCGGCATTGCCCGCCGCATACGCAGCCTCCGCAGCAGCGTTCTTGGCCGCGTTGGCGGTACCTGCGCTGGCCGCAGCAGCCGCAGCGCTGGCAGCGGCACCGCCCGCCTCCTCGCCCGCCTTGATGGCGGCATCCTCAGCGGCCCGGTGCGCGTTTTCCGCGGCATCCTTGGCGGCCTGCGCCACCCGCACCGCGTTGTTGGAGTTCTCCAAGATCTGCTGCACCACATCCGGCGTAGGCGTACCGGGGTTGTCTCCGTCAATGCCAGAGTGATCCCGAATGGAGTAGGGGAGATCTACAGTTATGCGCTGCAGCCCATTAGCGAGGCCCAGAAATACGATCTTGCCGCGGCCTGCGTTGTCGGCCGTTGCCTCAGGCGGCACTTCCAAGATACCGTCCGCTCCGACTGTCTTTTTTGTCGCCGACCCGCCGGGTGCATGGAACACGGCCAAAGCCTCAAGGCCGCTCCACCCCTCTCCGAAGATGACGCGGACCTTTTCCGTGCCGTAGCTGTCCTTGGTTCCCAGCTCAATGCAAGGCGTGATCGAAAAGCTCCCCTCTACGACCACGTCATAGTTCATCAGTACAATGGTTTTTATGATGGCCACCTCCTCTTAGCTGCCGTTTCCGCCAATGGGATACTCCACAATGATTGTGCCGGACTCTCTCGCAATGTGGACGCGTTGACCGGCAGAGAATGTCACTGCGGCATTGTAGGGATAATGTTTTTCCGTCGGAGTCGTATCACCGGGCAAGATCAGCGCGATCCCATCGCTGTATACGGCGCTCACTGTGGCAATGTTCCCACTTTTAGTTGTCGTCTCAAGCGCTTTGCGCTGTTGGTAATTCTCAATCAATGCTGTAAAACACCTTCTTTGCCGTATGCGTCATCTGACCGCCCGGGACACAGTCGAGCGTCCACTCCTGTTCTTCCAGCAGGCCGATCCCGTCACGCATCATTAAAATGCTGTCGTTCAGCCGATGCGGCTGTTCTGCATCGCCGCAGGAAGTAAACGAATAGTTTGCAGCGCCCATCATACTCAGCAGCATTCTGTTTTTTCGCGTGTGTTTCCAGTGCTTCCTGCGAGGCGATTCCCTCCACAGTCTCGACGCTTACGATCCTGCGCCCGCGGCGCATTATGCTCAGCGGACTGGTAGGGTTGACATTTTCCGCCACCGCCCGAAGCTCCTTTCCCAGATCGGCGCTGCTAACAATATCTACAAATACATTTGCAGCGTCAAATGTGTCCGCTTCAATGCTCATCGGTATGCGCAGCAATGTCGATTCGTCCGGCCCGTACCGGTGCGTTCGATTATTGATAGAGGCAGGCTCCCATGGTTCGGCCACAGCCACGCCGTTTCCATCAAAGTAGATGTCCCGGTAGTTGATCTCAGCCAGCAGCGCCGCAACAACGGCGTACCGCGTTGTGCCGATTTCCCATTCATGGTCCGTCATCAGAACCTCATCCGTGTCGATAATGCTTACCACATTGATGCCCGCAGCCAATAGCTGCTCTCTTATCGCCGTAGTGTAACGCGTACCGGCGTGGATCATAAGCGTGCGCTCCAACACGCTCAGGTTGCGCAGCGCATACCCCTGATCGTATCCAGTCAGCTCCTGCGTTTTGTGCCCGTACTCGTCAACACTCTCGGGACATGTCGTAATATTAAACAGCCCCAACGGCGTTCGGTTTGTGTTGTCTACGCGGACCACGCTCAGCATATCTGTCAGCCAGTTTATATCTGCGTCCATCTCCGCGGTCAGAGTCACCGTGCTCTTCACCTCAGCGCTGCCGGTAAAGCGGATCTGCGGGGTACAGTCCGCGGGCACCTGCAGCACCCGGTAGGGTGCGCCGCTGCGCATGGCAATGAACTCATATCGGATCATACTTCACGGCCTCCTGCTGCGTCTCGGTAATGCTAAGGCTCAAAGGCGTGCAGCCGTGGTCACGGTTCTCCTGCAGATCTTTAAATACGCCGATTGCCAAATGCCCTGCATGGTCCTTGTATACGACCACCTTGCCGGCGAGTCCGCGAAGTTTCTCAAGCTCATCCGTTGTTTTGAGCGCATACGCGATGGTGTGCGTAACTACCTGATTGCCGGCATCGTGCCAAATGGGGAGCTTTTTGCCCCAGTATTGCTGGTATGTGCCGCCCAGACTTGTGCTTTTTGTGTAATTCTGGTAGCTGGTCGCATACTTCAAAGCCAACCACTCATTGCCGTTCAACAGGCCGATGGCGGCATAGGGCACACTAGGCGCAGCCTTGACAGGTGCGCTGTCCGTGTAGTAGCCATCCTCGCCAAATACGCGCACAATATACTTGTGTTCCTGCGCACTGGTGCGGTCTATGTACTGCCCATCTTCACCTTTGGCTATCAGCACTCCATCGCGCAGGATGTAACCTGTGCCGCCATCCCAGCGCAGCTGCACTTCGCCCCAAAGGCTTTCAGCCTGGCAGTTTACGGCACTGCCGGGCTGATTCTTGACTTTGACCTCGCAGTCTGCCCACGGGGATACATCTCCATACGAGTTATAAATCCTCACAGAAAGTATGTGCGTCCCGTCTGCCAGCACTTCGTCAGACTGCCATTCCTTCCCGGTGCCGTATCGTACACCCAGGCTGATGCCGTCCACTGCAACTTCATAACCGTCCTGCTCTTTGGCCTGCCACCGCATTTTTGCCAGCGGCTTGTTGCCATAATAGGAGATGATGGGGGCCTTAGGTGCTCGCCGTATTGCAAAGATTGCCGCGCCGGAATAACTGCCGAACGCTCCGTCCGTATTCTTCGTGCGCACGCGCCAGTAGATAACGCCGCTATTAAATGTGCCTGCGGCCGCTTGATAGCTATTGTCCGCACTATTCGCACTGGCCAGCACTGTGTAGGATGCACCGCTATCTGCCGAATAACTCAGTTCCCAGCCTGTCTGCGCCGTGCCGGTGACATTGGCATGCTGCCACACAAATGTGATGCCCTGCACAGCATCATCCATGTACTCGCCCGCGGGGCTCACCGCCACAGGCGTGCTGAGCGTGTCCAGCGTGGACACATTGATCGTGTCGCTGGTTACCTTTGTACCCGTATTCGCAATCGCCACAACATACCAGTCCAGTGTTGTAGCGCCTTCGGCAAAAGTGTTCGCGGGCACATCTGCATACTGCTGCGAACCGGCCACAGCAACCTCATGCCAGTCGCTCTCATTGTTCGCCTTAAAGTACAGTGTCGCACTCTGCTGCGTCACATCTCCGGGCCTGTCATCGCTGTCAACGCTGAACACCCAGCTAAAGCGGTTTGTAACTGCCCTAGGCGCGGACGCACCCGCCGCAGGCGTTGTTCCCTTTACGGAGACAGGCACCTCGACATTGGTGCATTGCACCCAGCTTGAAGTGTGTGTGGTTCCCACGCTGCTCTTGGCGACAACGCGCCACTGGTAGCTTCCTATGGGCAATGTGCCGCAATTGACACTCACATGGGTTGTGCCATCGCTGACGCTTGCAAAATCTGCCGGGTCAGCCATGTTGTCAGTCCGGTACTGCAAAACAGCGGATCCCTGCTGCAATACACCGCTGATCGCGCCGCTGGCAATGCTGCCGGTGAACGCCCAGCTGAATACTGCATCAAAGCCGTAGTATGTCTTGCTGGTGGGGCGCAGGTCGTCGACCTTGGCGGTCGGGTCCGCCAGCGACAGGGAATAGGTGGCGCTTTCCGCCACCGTTCCGGATCCGTATGCCCCCACCTGCACGCGCCATCGAATACCGCTGCCGCTTGACCATGCGGTAGTATCCAGATCGAAGGATGTCGCACCATTGCCAAGTGTATAGGTCTGGCTGTTTCCGCCGTCCTGATCGGTGATGATGATCTTGCAGGTCGAGTTCCTGCGCTCAAAATCATCCTCGGCGTCTGTAGTCCACTGCAGTCGATACTTTGTGTACCGTGCAACGGTGCCGCTGGTTAGCGTCTGGCCTGTTGGTGTAACAACGCCTTGATAACTGACGCAATTTATATATGCGTCACTGCGGCTGGATCCGATGTTGTTGTAACCATTTTCCGCCTTTACAAAAACACCGTAGGCTAAAACATTCTTTTTCCGCGTCTGGCTAAAAGAATCGAATGCAAACCAACAATCTCCGTGTGGAAAATTGCTTTGCTCACACACGCTGCTCGTGTCTGAATAATAGGTTGTGCCCGCACTGTTTCCAAGCGCATATCCTATAAGTTTAACCTTACGGTTAGCATCACCATAGGCAGGGATGCGGACCTGCATGCCGCCTATATAGCGGCTTGTGCTCCCCATCCCGGTATTGAACAACCACGAGCAATGATACGCCTGATAGTTAGCCAAAGGGTTTGTGCTGCCAGCCTTATAGCTTCTTGTGCTCCAGCTGTGCGATTTCATGTCAATGCCCCCTGTCTCATGCTCATGGCTTCATTTTTGGCGATACTTACAATATCGTTGAACTCTTTCACATTCTTGGCATCAATGGTAATGCTCCCGATATTGATAGCATAGCCGCCCAGCATGCCGCGTGTCTGGCTGCTGTTGTAGATGCGTTCTCCGCCGCGCAATGCCACCAGCTCCGGCCCGTTCTCACCCACAACAGCCAGTCCGCCGCGCGCGCTGCGCGTGCCGGTGGCATACTGCGGCACCTTGCTGTTGGCTGCGCGCATTGTCCCCGTTGTAGCCGAGGATATGCCGCTCATGGCGCTGTTGATTTCGTTTCCTTTGCCGATCAGGACAGCGATAACAGCCACCAGCGCCGTGACGGCCGCTACGATAGCCAGGATTTTAATGTACAGCAGATCAATATGGCTCATAGCGCTGCCGACCATGCTTTTCACGGTTCCAACCGGCCCCTGTAAGTCTTGAATGGCCTTCGCCACAAGCAGCACTACTGTGGCGATGCTGGTAATAGAGATAACTGCCGTCAGCACCGGCGTTGGGATAGCGTTCAAGGCCTCGGCAAACGCTGTAATGATGGGCAGCAGCGCCTCGGCAAAGCTGCGCTTCACGGCGTCGCCCTGCTTGGCCAGCTTCTGCATCGCATCATCCAGCTCACCAAAACTCTGCAGCGTTTCATGCTCGGTAACGGCGCCAACCTCGTGCGCCTGCTCCGCAAGCTCTTTCAGTCTGCCGCTGCCGGCCTCGATCAGCGGGTTCAGGTCCGTTGCCGACCTGCCAAAGATATCCATCGCCAGCGCATCGCGTTCGGTCTCGTTTTTCATCTTGCCCAAGGCGTCAATGGTTTTCAAAAACACCTCATAGTTGTCCTTGAGCTTCCCGCTGCTGTCCGACACTTTTACATGCAGTTTTTTAAACGCCTCTGCTGCAGAGCCTGTCCCGGTAGCCGCCGTCTGCATATTGTTGGTCAGCTTTACCAGACTGCCGCGCAGCGTGTCCGTGCTTACATCCACAAGCTCACTGGCGTACTCAAACTCCTGCAGCTGGTCTGTGGTCAGGCTCGTCTGCGTAGACAGCGTCAGCAGATCATCCGCTGTCTTGCTCATGTCCATCGTGGAGCTTGCAAGCGCTCCCGCCAGGCCGCCGACTACCGTGACGGCAGCTGCGCCGCTGGCCGAGAAGCCGTCCAGCTTGTCAACCGCAGTCTGCAAGCCGGGCGGCAGACTGATTCCCAGCGCATTGGCCAGGCCGTTGACCACATCCGCCAGGCTGGCGGTGGTCTTGTTGGTTCGCTCCTGCTGGTCGCTCAGTTCCTTCAGGAGGTTTTCCTGCTTGGCAACCTCGGTCTGGGCGCTGATCAGGCTTGCCCGCCACTGCATGGTCGTTTTACTGGCCTCACCCTCACGCCGAGCGCTGTTTTCGTAGGCCTGCTGCAGCACCTGCACTTTATCCCGGTAGCTCTGCAAGGTCTGCTGTGCGGCCTCGTACCGCTGCTTTAAGGCGGCCTGCCGGTCGTCCATTTCACGGGTCTGTTCGGTCACAAGCTGCATCTGCTGCTTATTTACCTTCAAGCCCGTGTTTACTTCGCTCAGTGCCGCCTTGAATTGCTGGTCATTTTCCACGACAAGGCTGACACCTGCTTTAGGCATCGACATCTGCAAGCCCCCTTTCCTGTGGCAGTTCAATACCATTCATGGCGCAGTATTCTGTAAACTGTGCAAGCAGTTCATCCAGGCTCAAAAACCGCGTTTCCCGCCGGGTATAGCCCAGCAGCCCCACCGCGATGTATTGCAGCCTGGGGAAATTTATGATTCGGTCGCCGTCAAAGTGCCGCTCGGGGACATCGTCAACCCAGATTCGCTCAGCATCGTCTTCATCGCCTGCAGCGCCTGACGGCCTGATGCGTTTTTTCCGTAAAACTCCATAAAGGCCTCTTCCACGCTTGCGGTCAAACCGCCTTGCAGATCGGAGAACGAAATGAGTTTTTTAACAACCCCAAGGCTCGGAGCCTCGTTATCTCGGTGATGTTCTTCGTTGTCAAGCTCAACGCCCTCGCGGATCAGCAGCCAAATGATATACGCTGCCTCTTCCGGGTCGTTCAGCTTTGCCACGATGGTGCTCAAGTCAGAGTAGTGCTCCTGAAGCTCCTTAACGTTCTGCAGGTCGAACAGTGCCGGGTACTTGCGGCCGCGCAACGTAATTTCCGCCATAACCTCACCCCTTGATGTTCAAGAATGTTTTCAGTGCAGCCAGGGCCTCTTCGTATCCATCAAACTCCTGCTTTTTCACAAAATTCCCCTCACTGTTGCACTCCGCAGATCCTGCCAGCTTGGTCGTGCTGTAACTTGTGCTCTTGGAGGCAGTGCTGAGGTTATCGTCCACAGGGTCAAAGCTCGCGCGGTAATAGCCCACCAGACGATACGCAAGCTTGCGGTCAGGCTTTTTCAGCTTGCCAAGCGCGGCAACGCGCACAAGGGCAGGCGTATCGCCCTCTTTGCGCTCAAGCGTCTTTGTGCTCTCATCATAGTGGTGACCGCACAGTTCCGCCTCATCTGCCAGACTCAGATAGCTGCGATCAATGCTCAGCTTCGCGCTGGGCGTACCGGCATCGCGCTGCTCGCGGCGGTCGCCGGCCCACAGCTCGCTGCTGTCGCTGTCGTTTTCGCCGGCGTAGCTCACAACAGCGCGCGTGATCTTGCCATCGCCGAGGGTTTCCGTCTCAGACCCATCCGCGCTGGTCACCACAGTAATAGGGCAATAGCCATAGTAGGGAAGTCCGATATAAGCCATTATTATGCCTCTCTTTCATTCCAGTCGCATCCATCATCGGCTTCTGCCTCAACGTATGCAACAAAGTGTTTTGTGTCGTTATCGTAGCCGTACTCGGTCGAGCCGATAATAAACCCGGCATCTCTGAAAGCACAGCGCATTTTTCTGGCGCAGGGCTGCGGCAGATCTCTCGTATACCAAGCCGCGCGCACCTGCAAGTGCTGCTGTTCGTCCCGGTCACCGGCGTAGATTTCCGGCGCATCGTCCAAGACGCTCAGCACCACATAGCTGTCCGGCAGCGGATCCTCCTCATTTTTAACAAATGAGACATTGCTGCACACAGTTTCCAGTGCGGCCAATGCCGCATCAATCATGGTCATAGCTTACCTCTCTGCCACAAAACATCCTGCATCACAGTGCTAACAGCATCCTCGCAACTGTTTGCGGCGCGGTTCAAAAACGGCTGCGCGGGCTCTTTGGCGGTGCCGTACTCTAGGGCCACAGCTTTCTGCATCTGTGCAACCTTGTTTGGGTAGTTGGGGCTGGATCCGTGCCCGCTATCGTAGCCGCTAAAGCTCACATCCAACCCGTAGCCGCCTCTTTTACGCTTTTTAGGTTTCCCGGCGCGGACACTGTCAGATAGATGCTTATTAGCGCGGCTGCTTTTGTGTTTTCCAACCTGCTGTTTCAGCGCATCCACCGCAATGGGGGCTGCGCTTTTCAACATTTCGGGCGCAATGGAGTCTAAATCGGCGAGCTTTGTCAGCTGCTCCGTGACTTCATCGCTCCACACAAGGTCCATCCTCACGGCGGGCCTCCTTTTGTCTGGGGCAGGTCACTGACGGTCAGCTCGACCGTGCTTCCAATCTCATAGGCACGCTGCACACTGTACAGGCTGCCCTTCCACAACAGCACGCGCTCTCCGTTGTACTCGTCAGCGTGCAGCACAAAAACGGCGCTCAGCGTGGTACCTGCCGCTTCTGCCGCAAAAAATTCCCGCCACCCTACAGACTTGCGCTCTCCGTAGACCTTACACACAGGGGTGTAGGAATGGACCAGCACGCCCTGCTTCTTTTCGGGTTTGTCTTGCATCAGGGTGATTTCTTCTGTCCAGTACATAGTTGCTCCTAACAAAAATGCCGCCGGAGGGCGCAAGGCACTCCGGCGGTGCATCACAGCACAGCGCTCATGCGTCGGGCCAGTCTGTGTAGTTGGTCGTCATTCGCAGCTGCGCCTTCTGCTCATCGTAGGAGGCTTTCAGCTTATCGTAGTCGCCGGTCGGCCAGAAGTTGGCGCGGCAGTAGGTGATGACGGCACGGCGGATCAGCGGGTCCTGCGTGTCCAAGTTGGACACACCGGCCTGTTTCAGGTCAGCCAGGGCCGCATCCACCAGGTCGCTCACTTCCTGCGTCAGCTCCTCCGGCATATCCGACCGGCGCAGCGCTACCGTCACTTTGGACAGCAGGTCGTTGTCAGCCATGGGTCACAGCCTCCGATCAGGCGTTGGCCGCAATCGTCAGCGCAACGAAGCCGCCGGGGACGACCACATCCGCACCCATCTCCACATCACCGCGGATCGTGGACAGCAGCTTGTCAAAAGCGAAGTCATCGGAGACGGCGATCTCGTAGTCACTGAACAGGTCCAGCTTGAGGCAGCGCGGCACACCGTAGAACATGGTGGGCTGTGCCTTTGCGGTCTGGGCCGTACCGGCACAGGCGGTCAGGTTCTTGTTGAGACAGTAGCGCACGCTCAGGCCACCCTCCTTGATGATGCCGGTGTTGGGGTTGGCAGAATCCGGGGTGATCTCGTAGACGGCCTTTTTCTCGTTGGTGCCGCGCACATCGCCAAAGGCAATCAGATCCTTCTTGTTCAGGAACAGGACTGCCTCGCCCTCAACGGCCTCATCGCCGCCGTAGTTCAGCGTCAGATTGCGCAGGGTTTTCTCGTTGATGGTGCCTTTCTTAGTGCTGTCCAGCGTGGCGTCGATGGTGTTCACGAGCTTGCTGGCTTTCAGCGCATCGGTCACAATAACGGATGCTTTCTTGCGCAAGCTGAGCAGGGCCTGGGCGCGGCACTTGGCGAAGTAGTTCACCGGGGTCAGCTTCTTGGCCTGCTTGCTGATCTGGCTCAGAACCGCCTCCGACTTGGGCGTGATGTCGATGTAGTCATAGGTGGCCTCTTTGGAGGTGGCGGCAGCACCCTCGGTCTGATCGGCGGCAGCGTCGGCATCCTGCTTGACGTAGGGGATGCGGTCGGTGGACATACCGGAGCAGTCATCGACCCACACCATATCAATGATGCTGGAGACGCCGACACCAACGCGGTCCTGAATTTCGGTGTTGACCTCGGTGGGGTTGCCAGCTTACCGCCGCTCACCAGAACGGCGCGGGTCTCCTCCACGCCCAGAACGGCGCGGCGGTTCTCTTTGAACTGCTGGGCGCGGATCTGGGCATCGGTGATGGCGGTGGGGTTGTCCTGGGGCGCACCGGCACCGTCCGCAACCTTGGCAGCAATGCCGAGGCGGCGCTGCTCGGTCTCATACTGCGCGATGCGCTGGCTGATCTCATCAGCCTCAGTCTCAAGGGCGTCCAGATCGGCACCCTCGGCGTTGACCTCGGTGCGGATTTCGGCAGCGCGGGCGCGCAGCTCCGCAATGGTCATTTCACTGGTTTTCTTTTTCATGGTTCACACTCCCAAAAGTTTCAGTTTGATTTTTGTTGCGGTATCCGCCCTTTGCAGTCTCTCCGCTTTAATTCTCTCGATCTCTCCGTCAAGGAATTTTCGGGCGCTGATCGATGTGGCGTCGTTGGCCGGTAGGCTCACGGCGCTCACATCGTACAGTTTCTTGATCTTGGTGATCGTGCGGTTCACGGTCACGGTGTTGTTTTCCAAATCGCGGGTGGTCTCACGCTTATCCTCGGCCACGGTAAAGCCAAACGACATCTTATCGGTGTAGCCGCCCTTGATTTCGGCAAACAGCTGCCGCCCAATCTCGGTGCCGCCCAGATCGGCAGTCACTTTCAGCCCGGCGCTGTCAGCGGCCAGGGCCAACGTGCCGTTTTTGGTGCGAGCAAAGACGCGGCCCTCATGGTCGTACTGCATGATGACGTCATCCATGTCGCAGTCATCAAAAGCGTGCGGGTCGATCTGCTCCATGATGCGGTAGCAGGTGCCGCTGTCGCCCCTGTACTCATACAGCAAATAGGGCTGGTTGAACGTACAGGCGTAGCCCTCCACTTCCTGCTTGGAGTCCGGCGCGGCGGGGTCAGCGGTTCGGACCTCCAGCCGCATGGCGCGGTATTCCCGGCCATTGTTCAACTTTTTCAACAATTTCTCATTACTTTCCACTGGTTAGGTCGTCTCCTTTCTTTGTCACGCTGCCATCGCTGCCCAGCAGGTAATACTCGCCGCGTATCGTGTACGCTTGCCCTTGGCCGTTCGGCAGGGGCGGCAAGTTCCAAATTTCGCGTATCTCATCGCGGTTCATAATGCCGCGATCCGCCATCTGGGCCGATACGTTCAGTTTTTCGGTGTTGCTCATGTATTGCAGCCGGTTGGCTGTCGCTATCAGCAGCGTGCCGCCCGCGCGTTCGCGCTCGGTAAACAACATTTTTGTGGCGACATCGCTGAACTGGATGGAAAACGGCTCGATTTTACCCTCATAGAACGCGCTCCAGGCGTCGCCGTAGGCGCGGTTTTGCAGCACGTCCTCGTTGGTGCCGAAGTAGTTGAACACATTGGTGTTGATGCGCTCCATCTCATCAGCGGCCACAACATAGGGCTTGGCCTCCAGCTGCTTGATGTCCGTGTAGGTGTTGGGGAACAGCAGAATGCCGCCGCCCTCGCCCTGTAAGTTGTTTTTGCTGAACCGCTTACGCTCTTTTTTCAAATCCTCATCGCTGGAGAAGTTGTTCATCTTGGCGGCAAAGCGGAAGGTCGCGCCGTTTTTAACGGCCTCGGCAATGCCCTGGTTTTGCAGGTTTACCAGATCCATCGTGGGCGTCAGAGCGTGGTTGTTCTCGCCAAAAATATCGCTCTTGTACTGGAATTTTGTCATAATGCCGCACCGCGCCATTTCAATGGCAGCGGTCTGGCCGCTGCGGAATGTGTAGCGCAGCCAGGGCGCGGCCCCATACTGCACGATTTCACAGCTGGACGGCAGCACCGGGAACATGCCAACGGTCTCACCAAACTCATTGATGACCGGCACAATAAAGGCGGTGTTTTGCACCTCCAGGATTGTGCAAAGCCTGTACAGGAATTGCCCCCAGGTCTGCCACTCGTTTGGCCCCTGCCGGAGACGAGTCTGCAATTTCGGATTTGCCGGTCCCTGCACGGTGACGCTCAGCTTGCTGGCGTGGGTGGCCGTGGCGTGGATCGCGGCGCGCACGATCTCGCTCTCATACAACTCGCCACCCCAGCTCAAAAAGCTGGGCGTGTAGCCGTCCAGCGTCGTCCAGAATCCAGACGCGAGGCTCTTGGCGGCTATCTTCCCGAAAATTGATTGAAACAGTCCCATGCTCATCACCCCGCGTTCTTTAACTGGCCGCCGATTTCGGCGCACCATTTCTGCCGCACCGTCATCCCATCCATGAGCGCGGCGCAGCCGTCAATGTGGTCGGCGGCGCTCATCTTCACAAGTTTACATCTGCCGCTGTCGTTTTCGACTTTCAGCGCCGTGTTCAGCAGATGCACTTTTAACAGGTCGTTGTCCCCGATGTTGATGGTGCCGTCTTTCAGCAGTCCCTCAACCTCGCGTATCACCGGCGTCAGGTTGAACCCCTGGAATACATCGTCCATGTGGAATCCGTATTGCTTCATATCCTGCACGAGGTACTGGGCCGTGTATCGGTCATAGCCGACCTGCAAGGGATAAATTTTGTACTGCTCTATCAGCGTCCTGAACCAGTTGTAGCAATCGCGATAATCCACAAAATTGTCACCGCTCAGCGTGAGGATGCCGCGCTGCACATACGCCGCATAAGGCAGTCCGTCCCGCTCGGTGGCCTCTTGCAGCTTTTCGGCGGGGAGAAAGAAATGCGCCAGCACATTCAACTTTCCGTTTTTCTCAATGATTGCCACGCAGGCGGTCAAGTCGGTTGTGCGGCTCAGGTCAATACCGCCCACGCAATAGCAGTTTTTGAAGTTGGCCGGGTCGATGTGCGCACCGCAGGCGCGCTCCACAACATCGGAGGCCAGCCATGCAAGGCTGGAGTTTTGCTTGATGTTGCAGTATTTTGTTAAAAACTCGGCCCGTTTGGACAAACTTCCCTCGGCAATGGCGATTTCTTCCAGCAGATAGCTGACGCTGATGCTTACGCCCAGATTAGGGTTGGCTTTAGCCAATTCGTTAATATCGCTCCACTTGGCAGGATCGTCGATCATGTAGAGAAACGGTGCAAGGCGCGTCTCTTTGGAATCACCCAGCAAAAAGCGGGTGGCACGCTTTATCAGTTCATCATAGATGCCCTCGTTCACATAGCCTGCCGTACTGATCGCCAGCAGCATGGGCTGTGTGCGCGCGCCAAAACTCGATTTGATGACCTCGTAAAATTTCAGCCCAGCATCACCGGGCCAGCTGGCGACCTCATCGGCCACGCACAGGCTGACGTTGAGACCGTCCGACTTTTTTGCGGAAAACGCCAGCGGCTTGGCGCTCGTGTTGCTGTTTGCAATGTAGATGTCTGTGCGCCGTTTCTTGCTCAGCTGACTCAGCTCTGGGTCCTTGCTGAGCATCTGATAATAGGCATCGTAGCACAGCCCCGCCTGCTCCAGCTTAGGCGCGGCAAAGTAGATGCGCCCGCCATACTCACCGTCCAAAAAACTGCAATAGGCAGCAATGGCGGCGGCCAGCAGCGTCTTGCCGTTTTTGCGGGCGATAATGACGACGACCTCGCGGAATTGACGGTGATCGGTGTCATCCATCACACCGAACAGCACCGACAAAAGCGCTTTTTGCCATAGCTCCAGCACAATCAGCTGGGGAGCCAGCGCGCCCTCATGGTGCCGGCAGAAATTCTCCACAAAGCGGATCGCTTTCTGCGCCTTCTTAGAATCAAAGTGAAACAGCCCTTTTTCCAGACCGTCCACTACATACTTGTACCAGACCTTGACCCAGCGGCCCACGATGATGGTGCCGTCCGTGATTTTCTGGTAATACTCGTAGATGTAGTTATTCACGGGCCAGCTGCTCCAGTCTGCTCTCACGCTTTTCCGGGGGCAGCAGCTTGCCCAGGCGCTCGGTCACGGTGTTGTAGTTCTTGATGAGGCTGTTGTAGGCTTGCAGATCGGCGCTGGCTTTTTTGCCGTACTGGTTCGCGCCGTTCATGTACTCCTCGCTGCACCCGTCGGCGTTAATGGATTTTTGCAGATCGTCGAGTGTGATTTTCATAAATGCCGCGTTCTGGATCAGCGGCTCCACAATCGCCATCTGATTTTTAGGCAGGTCGGCGTAGTGCGCCATGATCCTGTTGTACTCCTCTTGAATCAGCGTAGTTTTTGCTTTTCTCCCCACAACAACACCCCCTTTACACTCTTTTCAGTGCTTTTCCGAACCTTGGGGCCCGGTCTACCACACCCCCGCTCGTTTTTTCGACCGGGGGGAGGTCACCACCTCGACGTCACTCGCCCCGCCGGGTCCACACGGTATCTACGCCGCGCGCCGTGGCGCTTTGCGTGACAGTCACGGCACAGCAGCCTCAGGTTGGACCATGACAGCGAGACCGCCGGATCGTTAATGTTGTCCGGCGTCAACTCTGTCATGTGGTGGACTATCTCACCGGGGCGATACAGCCCCTTAGCCAGACAATCCTCACACAATCCGCCCACGCTGGCGGCGTACCCGGTGCGGCAATTCTGCCAGGCCCTGCTTTTATAAAATGCTTTTGCAAAGTCTCTCATAATCCTATAATAAACCCACCCCGGCAACGCGCAGACAGAGACAAGAATAAAGGATGTGTGATTTTCTCCGGCACAGCTGGGGTGGGACAGTGCCGCGCCCACCCTCATGCAGATGGGCGGCGGCATAAAAATAGCCCGGGTTCTCACCGGGCAGTGGGTGCTTCTCGCGGCCCGCACTGATGCAGCAGTGCAGCACCCGTGCCGCTGTTTTGAGAAGGAAATACTATGCGCAACACAAAAGCCGCAAGGCGGTTTCCCGTTCCTTACGGCTTTTGACAGTATCATTATACCACTTTTACAGGGGGCTTTCGAGGGTCAATTATCGGAAAATTGTTCTTCTTTCATTTCCAAATGATTTCGAATTTCCAAATCACTCTTTATGATTTCTTTTATTATCTCTGCGTTTATAGTATCTTCATTTGTAGAAAACAAGTATTCTGCAATAATTTTAGGCAGTATTATAACCCCTGATAAGATCGCCGCGATGGACGATATAAGGCCAGCCACTGCCGCCACATCAGAAATTTTTTCACACCATAGCAACAAAAACATTGCCAGCAAAACCCCAACCGTCAATGTCACCAAAATCATTATTGTCACTCTAAAGTATTCATTTCTAAAATCGTTGTTGTGGTTGTTCCGCGTCTTATAATTTTCCACGTAGTTCTGTAACAACTCTGTAAGTTTATCACCGTGGTCGTTTAGTCGCTTTTGCTCCGCAGAGACTTTTCGCTGTTCCGCAGCCGCTTTTTCTTCCAGCCTTTCTGGCTTCACAAAACCCGTGTTTTCCATTCACAATTCCTCTCATTTTTTGTTTCACCTGTAGTCTTTTGGATTCAACAAAAACATCACACCGCTATATTGATGGATTCTTTCTTCAACCATAAAAGATGATACACGAAAGTGAATTGCCGCTTTTTGAATATCTGCTGCTGTCCACTCGGAATAGTCGTTGTCTATGTTTCTTTGTGCGCTTGTCCATTCATTTAGTTTTGAATGCGGAATCAATAGGCAGGCCGCAATTCTATAGAACAAATCTCCCCGCAATGTGTTATTTCCTACCATATGAGCCATAAACAGCCCATTACTGATTTGTCTTGTCTTATGAAGATAAGCTAATACCGTGCAATAAGCAATCCATTCTCGTTGCTCTGTTGCAGAAGGCGTCATAAGCATTAGATGATACGGCATATTTTCGTCGAAAAGTTTTTTGTGCTTCTTCCTTATGAATTGTTTCGCGGGCAGAAGTGCATAGTTCAAAGCACATTTCTTTCTCAACAACATATTCTTCATCAACAAAACTTCCAAACCGATTTTGTTGGCGAGTGAAAGAATATTAAGCGATTTTCCGTAAAGGGAATCATTTTTTTCTATTTCTTCGGCGATAGAGTCATATCGTGTTGACATATTCCTTTTCTCCGTATCAAAAAGCATTACTTTATACAGTTTACCCCATTCGCACGCGGAAATCAACACCTTTCAATTCTTATATTTTCGACCGCCCTCTTATGCAGCCGTCTGACCCAGCGATATTCCAAACACATCTCTACGGCAATCTGCTCAAAGCGCTGCCCCAGCAGATACCGCCTGCGCAGTATCTCATGTCCGCGTTCCTCCTCGATTTGGTCAATCACCGCCACGACCTCACGCCTGGTCGCCCCCGCAAAGGTTGATCTGTGCCTGCAATTCCTGCTGCGCGGCGATAATGCTCTCCACGGCGCGGGGCAGCGTCTGGCCGTCTCCACCCCGCCGGCATGCCAGTCAGGGCCGCCGTGGTTTTGCAGGCCCGGCTTCGCTGGTCCTCCAGCTCCTGCCGCAGTTCTTCTTCCAGCTGCAGTGCATCACGGTATCTCCGCAGCCAGTGAACCTTTTCCTCGTAATTCATGTATCCACCTCCGGGACATCGAAAAGTTTGAGGCCGCGCTTGCTCTGGTTGTACATGCACTTCACTTCTTCTCGCTCCTCTTGATGTCCTCGGCAATGTAGTTCTCAATGGCGGCGCCGGTGCTGTACCAGCACTTGTACCATTCCAGCGCATTGATGTCTCCGTCCCGGCCTGCGCGCTCGCCGTTCGGCCCGAAGCGCACCGCAAAGCACTCGCGGTATTGGAAGCCATTCACATGGCCAGAAAAGCGCGCCAGATCGTCCACGGCAATGATAAGGCGGCCGCCGTCTGCCATTTTCCGCTCACGGATCGTCAGGCCCAAGTCCTTCATCCTTGTCACAAGCGGCCAGCTGTCAAACGCCTCCAGTTCCTGCCGGGCCAGCGCCTGCCACTTTTCGGCCTCATCCTGCCGGGCACGCTCCTGATCACGCTTGCCCTTCACCTCGGCCTTGTACGCCGCCAGATCGTCCCTGTTGATGTACAGACGCTTAGCGGCATCGAACAACTCTCGTGTAGAGAGGAAGCTTTCGGCAATAACCTCGTTTGTATCCGCCGGATCCATCATCCTCACGCGAAAGCCGTAATAATCAGCAGGCTCAATGTTTAACAGCGCATCCGTCTCACTCTCAGTCAGATCCAGCGTCACCGGCTCCATCTTGTGAGTATCCAGCCTGTTGTCAGCGTAGTTCCATTCGCTCTTGCGAACATAGTCGAGCTTCTTCAGCTGGTCGGCCAGGCCGCACTCGACCAGATACTCGATGGCCGCCCGCCGGGCCATATCGGTGATGGGCGGCATGCTGGCGTACTTGTTTTTGGCGTATTCTACCTGCTGCACCTTGTAAAGCTTGCTGCACTCATATGCCCGCGTCATGGTGATCTCGCCGCGCTCCACCATCGCCAGAACCTCCGGCACGCAGTTGTTGGCAATGGCATTCAGCCGCCCCAGCGTGCCGGTTCCATCGCCGGTGATGCGGCTCATCTCATCACGGATGCGGCCATCAAGCGCGCCTGCCGCCTTTTTGCGTTCGAGTGCCTGCTTGAGCGCCCGGTACTGGCGCAGCCGCTCACCGTCCGTCAGCTCGCGCGCTGTGGCGTTGGAGGTGATCAGCGCGATGAGGTCGTCATCCTCGCCCTGACTCTGGCGGATAACGCAGGGCAGGACCTCAAACCCGGCCACGCCCTCGGCAGTCAGTGCCCGGCAGGCTGTCCAGCGGCGGTGCCCTGCGATCAGCATGTACCTGCCACCCTTGGCGGGCAGCACCTCCAGCGGACTGCGAAGGCCCCGCTCGGCAATGTCCGCCTTGAGCATCGACACATCCCCGATCTCGTAGATGCTGTTCTCCGGGTTCGGCTCGATGTCTGCCGCCGGCAGCATGACGACCTGCATTTCTGCCCGCCGGGCGTTGGCTTTTGTGTTGCCGAGAATGTCGTTGATAGAAAATCCCTTGCTCATCGCTTAGCCCTCCTTGTGCGTGTCCATCTTGGACACGGCCTCATCGACCTCATCTGCCAGGCATCCGTAGTCCAGCGCTGCCGAGCAGTCCGGCTTGTACACCCGCAGCGGCTCGTGCGCGCTTTTGGCCTCGCTGACCTTGACCGTGTAACGGATAACGGTGTGCAGCATCTCAATGCCCGCCTCGTTCAGCTGGTGAACGACCTCGCCCGCGTACCGTGTGCGGCGATACTTTGTCATCAGCGCGCCCATCACCTTGAGGTGCGGGTTGTAGTACATCTGCACCTGCTCAATCTGGTCCATGATCTCCCGCATGCCATCGCAGGCCCACTCATCGCAGTCTACCGGGATGATCACCCAGTCCGCAGCCGTCAGCGCGTTGATGCTGCCCATGTCCAGATCCGGCGGGCAGTCCATCAGGCAGTAGTCGTATTCGCCCTCCACCGGCTCCAGACAGTTCCGCAGGTAGAACTGCCGCGGGCCGGTGTCTTGGATCATCTCGCGGTTTGCCTTGAGCATCCGCATGTCGCAGGGGAGAAGGGCAACCGCCGGGATCGCCGTCTCCACAATGGTGTCCCGCGCCCGGGCCACGCCCAGCAGCACAGACGCCACGCAGGGCCTGTCGTAGCCGGCCACGCCAAAGAACTTGCTCGTGTTGCCCTGCTTATCAAGATCCACCACCAGAACGCTCTTGCTCTTGGCGGCCAGCTCGGCGGCAAGGTTGCAGGCGGTGACGCTTTTGCCAACGCCGCCCTTGAGGTTGATAATTGCAATGCTGATCATAGAAATCCTCCTGTCCCGCCGGGGCGGCGGGTGTTATTGCGGCCAGTTCATCTGGTCGATTTCTTCAAAATCCTCTTTAGGGGCGGGCTGCCATTGATGGTATTGGGGCTGCCATCTCATGGACACAACGCCCGTCGGCCCCTCGCGGTTCTTGGCGTACATAACAGCGGTATCTTGATAGGCGTCCTCGCCGCGCAGCTCCTTGCTGTCCTCGGGCTTTCGGTTCTCTACAAAAATAGCGCTGTTGGCGTCCTGCTCGATCGTGCCGGAGCCGCGCAGATCCTCCAAATTGCAGAAGCGGCCCTCGTTGCCCTTCACGCCGGCGCGGTTGATCTGGCACAGCTCCACAACCACGATGCCCATTTTCATGGCGGCCACTTTCAGCCGTCGGGTGATCTCTCTGATACTCTGATACTCGGTCTGCCGGGGGTCGGTGGGGCTTAACAGGCCGATGTGGTCAATAAAGGCGATGTCCGGCTTGTGCTGGATCAGCTTGGCCTCCAACCCGTCAATCGTCAGGTTGCTGTCGGCGTCCAGCATCATGTTGTGGTGGCGGCGCAGGATGCCCGCCGTGTTGTCGATGATCTCCCGCTCACGCGGTGTCAGGGTCTTGTTGGTCAGCTTGCCGCTGTCGATGCGGCTGACCTTGGAGAGGATGCGGTCCATCAGTGCCTCTGCCGTCTCCTCAAGCGTCAGGTAGTAGACGCGGTACTTTTTGCTCAGCCGACTTGCCAGATTGATGCTAAAATCCGTCTTGCCGCAGCCGGGCCGCCCGGCCACCACGCAGGTGCGGCCGCGGTGGAATACACCGTACCGGTCAAGCTCCGGCCACCCCAGCTTCAGGCTGGTGTCAGGCTCATCCAGCTGGGCCAGTGCCGTTTCCAGCACGGCGTCAAACTCCCGCGCGGTGGTGTCGGCCTGCGTTGTGCTGATGGCATCCTGCATCGCCAGCGTGCGGCGCAGCTGGCGGCAGACACTGTCGGCGTCCATTGCGTCCTTGGCCATGCACTTCATCAGATCTGCCTGCAGCAGCTCGTACCGGTAATCCTCCAGAATCTGCGCAGCATAGCTGCCTATGTTGGTAACACTCGGGCATGTATCGGCCATCTGCACCAACAGCGCCTTGCAGTCCTTTCCAGTCGCGGCCTGTGCGGCATTGGCGACCGTGATCACATCCACCGCCTGCCCGCCCAGCGAGAGCCGCTGCACCGCAGCAAAGACCTCCCGGCACCCGCCGGGGGCAAACATGGCCGCCACCATCCGGGACATGTAGGGCCGCGCGGCCTCGGGGTCCATCAGCGCTGCACCCAGAAACGCCCACTGGTTGGCGGTGCGCCTGTCCATTGTTTTCTCCATGCCTAACCTCACAGAAAATCAGTGATGTCATCGTCCGGGCTGATCTCACGCGGGCGATCCTGCCCGTTGACCGGCTGCGCCGCCGGGGCGCGGTCGGTGAAATCATCCTTCAGGGCGAACAGCCCCTCCCAGCCGCGCAGGATGCTCTGCTCCAGCACGGCCGCCATGTAACCGCTGCGGTCACGCACGCCCGCCTCATCGGCCAACTGGTTGAGCTTGCTGCAGGCCAGCTTGGCGGCGTTGGCCGTCAGGGGGTGCTTGCCGGCTGCCCGGCTCTCAGCAAAGGAGAGCAGCGCAGCGGTCAGCCGCGCATCCTCGGGGAAAGCGGTTGACAAGATATCGGTGACGCTCTCCCGCGCCCGCGCGCGCCCGCCCGCGCCCGTATTATTCTCTCTTGTATTATTATTCTTGTAATATTCTGGGGGACAATTTTGTCCCGGGGTGGGGGACATTTTTGTCCCGGGGGTCGGGACATTTTTGTCACTGAGTGACACAGCGTGACACCCGGGGACATTTTTGTCACCCCCCTCTGTGCCTCCGGCGCATCCGGGCTGTGGGCTTATCCTGCGCTGGAGGTCACTGTCAACGCGCACATACTCAACGCAGATATAACCGACATCCTTGAGGTGCTTAATCCACCGCTTGACCGTCCGCTCATCCACGCCGTACAGCTGGCTAAAATAGCCATTACCCGCGTAGCAGTACCCCTGCTGGTTGGCAAGGGCGGTGATCTCTGAGTAAAAATCTTTTCGGCCGCCTTGAGGCGGTTATCGTACCGCACACTGGCGGGCAGGATCGCGTAAAATCCGGGGTTATCCATGCTTTGCTCTCCCTAAAATTGGCTGACCTTAATACAGGGGTGCGCCGCGCTCTTTTTTGGCGCATCCCTGTCAGGTCATTTTTCAGTTTTCAGCAGTCAGAACGGCAGGTCGCCGTCATCCTCGATCAGTGCGAAGTCCTCGCCCGGCCCCTGGCTGTAGGCCGGTGCAGCGGCAGGCTGGCCCGCCGGGGGCAGGGGAGCCCTGGCGGCGTTGTCCGCCTTGCTGCCGCAGAAGTTGATGTTATTGGCCACAACCTCCAGCGCAGTGCGGTTGGTGCCGTCCTTGGCCGTGTAGCTGCTGCTCTGCAGGCGGCCGTCCACATTCACCATCTGTCCCTTGCTCAGGTACTTGTAGGCGAAGTCCGCCAGCCGCTCCCACGCGATAACATTGATCCAGTCCGTCTGGCTTTGCCCGTTGGCGTCCTTTCTCCCGCGGTCTACCGCCAGCGTAAAGCGCGCCACCTGCTTGCCCGTGTTGGTCTGCCGCAGCTCCGGGTCCCGGGCCAGTCGCCCCTGCAATACAACCACATTTGTCATTTTTCGTCTCCAATCTTCTCTCCGAACACCCTGGCAAAGCTGCCGGGGCCGTGGAGATCATCAAAAGCAAATTGTGCTGCCTGTTCCAGAACCCGCCGGGCACCGGTGTCAAAATGGACACCCAGGGGCGGCTCGTTGTGGTGCATGTGGCACAACCACACCTTCAGGCCGTACTGCTCGCTCAGCGCGCGCCGTCCGCGGCCGTAGAGGATGTGGTGCTCTTCCAGCCCGCGCACCGTGTGCAGATTGTAGAACCGTCGGCAGAGGTAGCACTCTTTATCCTTCTGCAAAATGCTCTTAGCCATCGCTCTGCCTCCAATCCCGGTACTGCTGGGTGGTCTCGGCATCGTCCACGCCCAGCAAGCTCAACTGGTCAAAGATCCTCTCAATGAAGTCGTGCATCTGCTGGGTGGTGTAGCAGGATGTCCCCGGTGCAGCGGCCACCTGACACCGCCCGCCGGGCAGGTGCTCGATGATATGCGTCACGCGGTAGGCGCGCTTGAACTGCGGCAGGGCGCGCAGCGGCATCTCGAAGATCTCCCTCTCCACGCCGAACTCCGCCAAAAGGTCCAGATAGCACTGTTCGGCAGTCACCCCGCCCGGGGTGCCGCCGTTCATTGCCAGGGCCAGCTTATTCAGCAGTGCCCACATCAGGTTGTTTTGCGCCAGCGTGCGCTTGCTGCGCACGGGTCTGATGTCGATCTCCACCGCAAGGGGCTGCCCGCGTGCGCGGCTCTCCAGCTCGCTGTGCAGGCGCTGGGCCTCCAGCAGGTAGCCGCGATCCACGGTCAGGCGCTCCAGCGCGTTGCCCGCCGGGCCGTTGGGGATGTACCACGCGGCCAGATGCCCGATCAGTTTACCTGCCATCGGATCACGCTCCCATCACTGGAACGGCGCAGATGGACCTCGGCCACGCGGCCGCCCGGCTCGTAGCGGATGCCCGCCACGGTCAGCTTTTCGCCAAGCACATAATGGTGGATCGTCTTGCCGTCACGGCCCGCCACCGGGTTGATCTGCAGCCACTCCTTGCCGATGCGCCGGGGCGGCAGGTTGAACACCCCAAAGCCAAGGCCCCACTCTGCAGCAGCGGCCACAAGGCTGCCGTCTGCCTCGTTGAGGTTGGCGTCCGCGTTGACCTGATACCCCGCCGGGCAGGGGGCGTCCCGGGTGGTATCGCCAATGGCAATGGCGCAGTAGAGCGCCTTGCCGCAAAGATACCGGCGCAGGTTGTAGTCATCGCCGTACAGCGTCTGGCCCAGCGCGTTCAGCTTGTCGCGCACCGCAGCGGCATCTGGCCACAGCTTGATGGTCGCGCCGTTCTCATCCACATCCAGCACGCTCACAACAATGTCGTCAGACGCCAGCGTACCGGCCCCCACAGCGTCCTTGACGGTCTCCTTGGTCTCCTGTTTGGTCTCTTGCTTAGTCTCCATCTTTAACCTCCGTTGCCGGGCCGATGTAGACACCGGCCTCATTGTAGTTGTTGGGGTCGGCCATCGGGCTGTCCCAGCCGCACATGGCCCCGCCGTACATGGCAGCAGCTTGGGCGCGGGTGACGCCTGCCGCTTCGTTCAGTGTGTCCACAGCCTCTTGCTCCACCACACCGAACAGGGTGCGCTCCCCGCGCACGATGCGGACGATGTTGTTGGTGTAGCGGCTCCTTGCGTAGGCGTAGGCGGGCAGCCCCGCCTCATCATAGGTCATTTTCATGGCTTCGGTCTCCTTTTCGGTTTTGGCCGCTTGCGCGGCATACCGGCGGCAAGCGCCGGGTGTTTCTTCTTCCAGCTGTACACTCTGTGCCGGATTACCTCCGGCGTCACGGTCTGTGTGTAGCCCATCATCCTGCACACGCTGCTGATCCGCGCACCGCCGTAGTAGTACAGGATGCTTTCCAGCATCACCTCCGGCGGCACAGGGTTGTAGATGCGCTCAACAGACGGGCCGCAGGATCGCTTATTCTGGGGATGCGCCGCGCGGAAAGCGTCAAGGCTGGCATAGCCAAGACTTTCCAGCAGGGTGCCCTCATCCACACACAGGCACTCGGCGCAGATTCTCAGCTGGCGGCGGGCGTTGGTGCAGTTCCTAAGCCTTGATTGTACCCAGTTCAGATCCTCCATTGTCATCAGCAGATCTGCCTCGCCAGCGCGGTGGCCGGGATGCGCTTGTCGCGCCCGTCCCCGATCCAGCCCTCAAAGTTGCGGCAGACCTTGCGCGCGGCGTAGGGATCTGTGCCGTAAACGATGTGTGCGGCCTCGGGCACTGTCACCAGCTCGCCCGCAGCCTCATGCCGGATGCGCTCCAGCGCATCACGGTAGCCTTGCTTTTCGCGTGCCATGCTTACCTCCTTGTTGCCTGCATCCGCCCGGCGTGGTACAATCGGGGCAGAAAGGTCGTGTGTTAATTGACAAATGCGCAGTACAAAATCTTTAAAGCCGTGTGCCGATACCATACGCTGCAGAAAATACTGGATGCAACCCATGTCGGTGACTATATGGATCTGCAAAATGCGGCAGGGGTCGGTATGTTGGACTTTTCCGACAAGCGCATGGACGAGAAAACCACCGTCACACTGACAAACGCAGCCGCAGAAGCGTATGAAGGACGGATGCGTGATGTACGAGACAAAACGTTTACCCGCTGCATTGCCATCTATGGCGCTGTTACCGCCACGGTTGCGATTATCGTGGAAGTTGTCTTGCACTTCTCATAAAAATCCCATCCGCTGCAGCACATGGATAACAGCAAGAACGAGTGCAACTGTCCCCAGCAGAGCGCTATACAGGGACAGGAAGATCATTTCCTTGCGCATTCGTGCTTCACGCTGCTTGTCTTCTTCATCGTCATGCCGGTGAAGGAACTTGTACAGCGCATCACGGTAGCCTTGCTTTTCGCGTGCCATGCTTAACCTCCTTTGTTTCCACCGCTGTTTTCGTGCCAAAATACCGCCTGCACCAGACTTAATATTTGTGCACCAAACGCGGCACCCATAAAAAAGCTGAACCAGTCCAATGCACCACCCCCTTTACGTGTCCAAGGTGGACACATTACTATTGTTTGAGTAGATAATCTATCGAGCAATCGAATAGCGTCGCCATTTTTTCAAGCGCACTCTGCGGGATGCTTCCATGCGCCATCCAATTATAAATCGTTTTCCTTGTTACCCCCAGCGCATTCGCGAGGTCTGCTATCGTCATGCCTTTTCTGCTACGTTCAGCATTGATATTTGGATAAGGCATCAAATTCACCCCCTATAAGACTTTTCTTGTGTAATACCCGTATTGGGTATCTGTATATTATAATATACTCATTTTGAGTAATTGTAAAGTAAAAAAGTGCCCGAAATGGGTATTCACTATTTGTGCATATTGCCCATTTCGGGTATTTTCAATTGACTATTTACTCAAAATGTGTATCATAGTTATAAGGGAAGGAGGCAACGTCATGAATAGACTGCAAGCGTTGCGTACCGAAAAAGGCATAAATATGAAAGAGGCCGCCCAGGCGCTGAGTATGCCGTACACAACGTATGTCAATTACGAAAAAGGTACTCGAGAACCGAGTTCGGAGGTCCTAATCAAATTAGCCAAGTTTTATGATACAAGTATCGATTATCTGGTCGGGAAGGTCGAACGCGTCGCACCCATCCCCGTCGGGTTCCAGCCGCTGCCGAAGCGGGACCGCATCCCGCGTGTGGGGCAGATCGCCTGCGGCACACCCATCCTCGCGGAGGAGAATGTCGAGGCCTACGATGAAGTCCCCAGCGATTGGCATGCCGACTTCACGCTGCTATGCCAGGGCGACAGCATGGAGCCAAAAATCAAAGACGGCGATGTCGTAGCCATTCACAGCCAGCCGATGGTCGAGAACGGCGAGGTCGCTGCCGTCCTGATCGATGGCGAGGCCACCCTCAAGCGCGTGTTTTTGTTCGATGATCATATCGAGCTGCGCGCCGAAAACCCCACATTCCCGACTATCCTGCGCATCGGCGAGGATATGAACACTATCACCATCGAAGGCAAAGCCGTTGGCCTCTGCCGCAAACTGTAAAAAGGTATCGGATATGAGTAAGCAAAAGTTGACCGTAAGTGACTGCCATTTTTATTGGGATTGTTTTTCTGTCTTAGGGGTTGCTTTAATCGGTATATCTATCGCATTATTTACGCTGAGCTTCTTTGCCGGGGTCTTTCTCTTCCTGTTTGGTGTCTTCCTGCTGTTTTTTTCAATCCGCAATGCGCAGCTAAAGAGAAAGAACTAAAGTGCCAAAAGGCTCAGGCCGAAGAAAGTGCAAAGAAGCAGGCTGCTGCAGAAAAAGCGCGCTCCGATATGAAATTGCGTCAACAAGAATACGCCGAGCAGCGCCGTAAGCAGGTAGAGCAAGCATCCGCTGCGTTTGCCGCGATACCCCGCGCAGCAGTTGAACAGCTTCCTGCCGCCCCTGATGACGGCAGTGAAGCACTTGAATGTAAGCATACAAGCCTGACATCCCGCAGTAACCTGGATGAATTTGTTGTCATTGATACTGAGACAACGGGCTTGAACAAAAGCCGTGACAAAATTGTTGAACTTGCAGCCGTACGCTTTAAAAACGGCAAGGCTACGGAAATCTTTGAAACGCTGGTGAACCCCGGAAAAGCCATTCCCGCAGATGTTTCCGCCATTAACCATATCACAGATGATATGGTTGCCGATTGTCCCACTATTGAGCAGATCATGCCCGCGTTTGACCGCTTTGTTGGTGCCAGCGCTGTGGTCGGCCATAATCTTGATTTTGACTTGGGATTCATCCTAGCCGCAGGAAGCCGCATTGACCATATAAAGCGCAAATACTATTGCACGTATGAGCAGGCCAAGCGGATGCTTAAAAAGCCGCGGCGAAAATGGGACGCAGAGCTTCAGACCTATATGGAAGATTTCGATAGTGATTGGGATATAGAGAATCACAAGCTCGGGACTTTATGCACTTACTATGGTATCGTAGTTCCCGACCAGCATCGTGCCGCTGCCGATGCCTACGTCACCGGCCAACTTCTGTTGCACTTGGCCGAAACAAGGAAAAGCAAATAAAAAACGCCCACAGTGCGCCAACACCGTGAGCGTATAGATCAGCGTGTCCGGAGTGGACACAATACCGACCCAGCAGGGGAAGAGGCCACCCTCAAGCGCGTATATTATGACGGCAGCACCATCACATTAGTCCCCGCCAACAGTGCCTACCGGCCAAAGATGTACAGTGGGCCTGCGCTTGATGACATCCAAATCGAAGGGTTTGTCACAGGCTACACCCATTGGTTTTAGGCAAGGCCGTCGGCTTCTGCCGGGGGCTGTAAAAAAATAGCCCTGCACTACTGGACATAGTGCAGGGGAGTGGACTTTAATTCATGAAGTGACCCCGCAATGGTGGGGCGGAAAGGTTTTTTATGAATGAAAACGTGAGCTTGTCAACGTATGAAGAATATTGCTCTTTTGAGCAACAATATATGCAGCCCCAAAAAGTCCCCGCTGGATGTTCTTTTGGATGATCAGAAGTAAGCGTGGTGTTTTCTATGATGAATATATAAAATGTGGTTATATTGCTATCGGATGGAATGCCCTTTTGAAACAAGATTTTTCAACAGACACGGAAGACCAGAAAAAGAACAAAATTGCCATCGCATATCCATCTGAGCAAAGGCCGACTGGGTGCGTAAACAAGTGTGACCGTTTCATAAACGAAATGAAACGAGGAGATATAGCAGTTGTTGTCGGAAATGGACGGGTTTCATTCTGCATAGTAGGTGACTATTATGAGGAACATATTGAAAACGCTGTTTTAAGAGAGTTAGAAGCTAACGCGCAAATGGAAGCTTCTAATTACAAGGATTACGACATTCCGTGTCCCTACCAGAAGAGAAGGTATATTCGTTGCATTCGAGAAGTTGCTGAAGACAATATCACTCCAATTTTAGGTAAGGCTATTTCAAATCGACATAGCCTGTCTAATCTCGATGAATATTCTACCGCTGTTCTGTCCGAATGTTTTGATTTGTTCGAATATCAGGGAAATACCTACTGGGTTTTTCGTGTTACAACAAAGGATCGTATCAGCGCAAAGGCATTAAGTCGTTTTTTCTTCTATACAACTGAAACCCTGTCAGGGGAAACCGATTTCAATATCTCTACCAAAACCAACCTTAACTCGCCCGGAGCAATTCAGTTTTGTATCGATACCGTTAATTTTGTAGAAAGTCATCCCCTTGGGATTTTATTGTTAGCCTCCTGTGTGTGCGGTGGTGACATCGATGCCTTTGGCGTAAAGATTTCTGTGCCAAGCGTCCGAAGCATCATTAAGGCCTTACGTGATGCACCACATAATAAACAGATGCGTGATTATGAAGAACAACAGGCTGCCGCAAATATAGAAAAACAAAGGCCGAAACCGCCAAACTAAAAGCAGAAGCCTCTAAGCTGAACGCCGATGTTAATTATCAAGCAAACGAGGAACCGGCATTGTCGCCCCCAACTGCAGAGCAGCAATATATAAATTCTATAAATTCTCTTAAAATAGCTAAGCCAATTCTTACGAAGATTGATTTTTCGAATGTGGCTGATTCTCAAAAAGAAGATTCGGACGATAGTGACGAATCGAAAACACCGCAGAAAACACAATAATTCCAAGCGAAAACACAAAATCAGGTTTTGGTCGGCAAAGCAGATGAATAACAATGAAATCCATTGCATTCATTAAAATCGAAGAAAGTAGTGCTATAAAAGTTG
>ENA-OUNH01000055-OUNH01000055.1-human-gut-metagenome-genome-assembly--contig:-NODE-55-length-43823-cov-4.561104_pt1 | contig 43823 bp, 43 predicted proteins | sample MGYA00242806_ERZ504814 | MGnify/ENA primary metagenome ERZ504814 (study PRJEB26092, sample SAMD00036389) | human gut metagenome | host: Homo sapiens | study: EMG produced TPA metagenomics assembly of...
GGCAGCTGCTAAGCCAAAAGCGCAGATAATACTGGATGTCTTATCGAGCATTTTGGCAACGCAGATGCCGTACCGCAGCCGCCGGAGCGGCGCTTAAGCCGTCAGGCGGGAATTGTGCGGTGTTGCCCTTAATACTCTATCCCCTCCCGCGCGGGAATGCCCCGGGTGTAGGGGTGGCGGACCGCACGCAGCTCGGTCGAGTAGTCGGCGGCCTCCTGCATCCACGGTGCCGGATCACGGCCCGTCAGCACGACCTCTCTGCCCTGCTTTGCCATCGCTGCCGCCTGCTGCAGCAGTGCCTCGTCCACAAGCTGATGCCGACAGGCAGCGCATGCCTCGTCCAGCACCAGCAGGTCAAAGGGCGTATCCAGCGCGGCGCGCAGCGCCGCCGTATTGTGCTGCCGGGCCTCCGTGCGCTCGGCCTCGGTCATGAGCCATGTAAACTTTGCGTTGGGGCAGGCATGGACCTCTGCACCGCAGCGGCGCAGCAGGGCGATCTCCCCGCTGGTGCCGTCCTTTAAAAATTGCAGCACCACCACGCGGCGGCCGTGGCCGAGCGCACGCAGCGCCAGTCCCATAGCCGCCGTGGTCTTGCCCTTGCCGTCCCCCCAGTACAGATGCAGCATGGCGCCAGCCTCCTTATAATGTATAAGCCGTTTGCAAAAAGCGCTTTTCGACAGGCTCACTCTATAATAATGTAAATTCAGTATACTGCAAGGCCGCCGCCGTGTCAATTACAGGGCGGCCGCCTGCTTATTTACAAATTACGCAAAAGCGCCCCGCCCGGTGCTGCTATGCTCGGGTGGGGCGCAGGGTATCGCTTTGCCTGTATTCAGCTTATGCCTTCACAGTCGGCTTGACCTTTTCTGCAAGGATGCAGAGCAGCACGGTCAGCACCATGGCGGGCAGGGTGTAGCCCACGGGGGTATCAACACCCATCAGCAGGCGGTAGGCAAGGAAGCCGATCAGCCAGATCACGAGATTCCGCGCATCGGCGGCCACCGCAAAGCGGTCACGCCTGAGGATAAAATGATCTGCGATCTGCACGGCGATCATCGGCGCAAAGACCGAGCCGATCAGATACAGGAAGCCGGTGATGTCGTCCATCGGGAAGAGGATCGCCCCTGCGACACCGATGACCGTCACAGCGATGGCGGTCTTTTTGCCGTCCAGCTTGGGCGTCAGGCTCTCGGCAGAGATACCGGCGCTCCATGCATCAAGGAAGGTCGTGGTAACGGTCGAAAATACCAGAATCACGAGTGCGGCAATGCCCAGACCGGCCTTGACCATGATGACTGCAATGTCATACTCACCGGTGAAGATGGCTGCGCCCATGCCGATGACATACATCCAGCAGGATACAAGGCCGTAGACAATCACGCTGACCCATGTCGCCTGTGTCGGCTTTTCGGCATCGCGGGTATAGTCGCTGATCAGCGGCAGCCACGACAGAGGCATCGCCACCGCCAGCTCCACCGCCGCGCCGAAGGTCAGGCTTTCGCCGGTAAGGTCGGGCATGGCATTACCGGAGAAGAAGATGACCTTGCACAACACCAGCGTAAGCACGAACAATGCTGCCATCGTCAGCTTGTTGAGCCAGCCCAGATCGGTGATGCCCACCGCGATCCAGAGGATGATCAGTGCGCCGATCACCAGACACCAGACCCAGCGGCCGATGTCAAAGATACCGCCGACAGCCAGTGCGCCGTCATAGATCATGATAGCCGTCCAGCCGACAAGCTGCAGCACATTCAAAAAGGCGAACAGCAGGCCGCCCTTCTGGCCGAAGCTCATCTTGACGGTCTCCATAGCGCTGCGGCCGGTGCGGCCGCCGATCAGGCCTGCCAGCAGCATCATGGCGCAGCCGATGATATGTCCGACAAGGATAGCTGCCAGCCCCTTGGCCATGCCCAGCGGGGCAAAGGCCGTGCCCGTCAAAATTTCCGCCAGCGAAACACCGGCACCGAACCAGATCAGGCCGTTCTGAAGGGTAGATGTCTTTTTCATTCGGTGAACTCTCCCTTCAATGCGAACATATGATCCATCGGGCCGGAGCCGTGCCCGAGGTCGAGCATGGCAGCCAGTGCGCCCGAGATGTACGCCTTGGCGCGCTCGACCGAGGTGTCGAGGTCATAGCCCTTGGCAAGGTTAGACGCAATGGCGCTGGACAGTGTGCAGCCGGTGCCATGGGTATTGGGATTGTCAATGCGGCGGCCGCGGAACCATTTGCCTGCGCCGCTGCGCCAGAGCAGATCATCGGCATCGTTGATCTGGTGGCCGCCCTTGCACAGCACGGCACAGCCGTATTTCTCGCTGATGGTCTGCGCGGCCTTCTCCATATCGGCGGCATTTTTGATGGACATGCCGGAGAGTATCTCTGCCTCGGGGATGTTCGGGGTCAGCACCTCCGCCATCGGCAGCAGCCTTGCGGTCAGTGCATCCACGGCATCGTCCCGCAGCAGCTTGGAGCCGGAGGTTGCCACCATAACGGGGTCCACCACAATGTGCTTGGCGCCGTACTCCTGCAGCTTGTCGGCGATCGTGCCGATCAGCTCTGCCGAGGATACCATACCGATCTTGACGGCATCGGGGTAGATGTCGGTAAAGACCGCATCAAGCTGCTCGGCCAGAAAATGCGGGGTCGTCTCAAAAATGTCGGTCACGCCGGTCGTGTTCTGGGCAGTCAGGGCCGTGATGGCGCTCATGGCAAAAACGCCGTTAGCGGTCATCGTCTTGATATCTGCCTGAATACCGGCGCCTCCGCTGGAATCACTTCCAGCAATGGTCAATGCTGTTTTCATCGTAATACTTCCTTTCTATCTGTACAGCAAGGTTTTATAACGCGGCACAAGGTGGTGCCCCCGATGTACCGCGAGGGGGGTAAGTTGGTTTGCAGGGGTCAGGGCACGCCCGCCCCTGCCGCGCGGCGGAAATTCACATCTCTGTAATGGGAACTTCCCCCAAGCACTTCACATATAGATCCGCCGCCTTTTTCAATCCGGGCTGGTCGGCTTCGCCGTTGGCATCATACACGCCGACGGTGATAAACCCTGCGGCTTTGGCGGTTTGCAGGGCGTAGAGGCTGTCCTCAAACACCACTGTCTCGCACGGGGCGGTGCCCAGACGCTCGGCAGCCATCCGGTAGATGTCCGGCTTATGCTTGCTGACGCCGATCTCCCCTGTTGTGAAGATCTCGGTAAAATATTCGAGCAGTCCCAGCCGCGCAAGCGCCCTTGTCACATGGCCCCGCGGGCTGGAGGTTGCCGCTGCCATCCCGATGCCCCGCTCTGCCAGAAATGCCAGCAGCTCGGGGGCACCGTCCTTGGCAGGGACCTCGTCGTAATAGTAGTCCTGCAGCATCTCCTCGATGCCCGCACCGACCTCCTGTGCCGTCATGGGCAGCGCGTACCGCGTCTGCAGGTAGGCCGCCCCCTGCTCCATACTCATGGAAAAGAGGATCTCATTCAGGCCCGGCCCCGGTGCAACGCCAAGGCGGCGCAGATACCGCGCCCCCAAATCATTCCAGATGCTCATGGAATCCAGCACAACGCCGTCCAAATCAAAGATTGCACCGTTACACATGCAGCATCTTCTCCGTTGCCAGCCTGAGGTCTGCAGAGGCCTTTTGAATATCCTTCGCCGCGTAGATGGCGCTGATAACCGCCACGCCGCAGATGCCGCTGCCCGCAAGCTGCTCCACATTCGATTGTGCAATGCCGCCGATGGCCACGACCGGAATGGATACCGCCGCGCAGATGGCCTTAAGCGTCTCATAGCTCACATCATCGGCGTCATCCTTGGAGCCGGTCGGGAACACCGCACCAACGCCGAGGTAATCTGCACCGTGCTTTTCTGCCAGAACCGCCTGCTCCACGGTATGCGCCGACACGCCCAGGATCTTGTCCGGTCCCAGAAGGGCGCGGACATCCTGCGCCTCCATATCGCTTTGGCCCACATGCACACCGTCCGCATCCATCTCGCGGGCGATCTCGACATTGTCATTGACAAGGAACGGCACGCCGCGCTCACGGCAGAGTGCCTGCAGTTCCTTTGCCTCTGCAAAAAAGTTTGCTTCATCAAGGGTCTTTTCCCGCAGCTGCACCATCGTGACGCCACCGTCCAGACTCTCGCGCACAACATCGACCAGTCGGCGGCCGTCCAGCCAATGGCGGTCGGTGACAGCGTAGAGCAGCAGGTCCTTTTTATCGCAGTTCATACCGTGCGCCCCCGTTCAGCGTCTCGCCGTCCATGTTGTAGATGGCGTCAATGATGCGGTTGCGGTAGGTGGAGTTGCCGTCACCCTCGGCCATATGGCTCCAGCCGATCTCACCGGCCAGACCCATGGCGCAGACAGCGGCAGCAGCAGCCTCCAGCCGGTTGTCGGGGTTAGCCACAACAAAGGCTGTCATCATACTGGAGAGCTGGCAGCCCGTGCCGGTGATCCTGCCCATTTCGGGGCGGCCGTTGCGGATGACATAGCAGCTCTTGCCGTCACTGACAAGATCGATCGCGCCGGTCACGGCCACGATGGCGCCGCTCTTGGCGGCAAAATCCTTGACAAACTTAACAGCATTGTCAAGATTTTCCTCTGTCACCGCGTCAGCTACATCGGCATCAACGCCCTTGGTAGTGCCGCTGCCCAGCGCCAGCGTCTTGATCTCCGAGATATTGCCGCGGATGACGGTGAAACGGATCTTCTCCATCAGCTCCACAGCGGTGTTGGTGCGTAGCGCAGAGGCACCCGCGCCCACGGGGTCAAGCAGGACCACATGGTCCAGCTCGTTCGCCTTTTTGCCGGCGCGGAACATCCCCTCAATGCTGCGCTGGTTCAGTGTGCCGATGTTGATGTTCAGGCCGCCGCAGATGGCGGTGATGTCCTCGACATCCTCCGGCTCATCGGACATGATGGGGCTGCCGCCGCAGGCCAGCAGAATGTTGGCCACATCATTGACGGTGACATAGTTTGTGATATTGTGGACCAGAGGCACGCTTTTACGCACATTTTCGATGCAGGTACCCAGCATACAAAAGCACTCCTTTATAAATAAAAATGCGGACATGCCCGCAGAGGCACATCCGCATCAAGACGCAAAAAAGCGCAGAAACGACTATTTCCCTACGTTGGCATTATCCAAATCAGGTTACGGGTCAGGGCAATACAGCCCACTCTCAGCCTGCTTTGCGCAAGCTCCCCATTTCTGTACAGTTTTTACTGTAGCACACTATTCTGTTTTTTGCAAGGTAGTTGTCTGATTTATTTGTATTTTTTTGCAGAAATCCTCTGCCGCCCCGCCAAAGCGGGTCAAGCAGATGGCTCCTTCTTTTGGCGCATCGGTATCAGGACCCGCAGCTCAAACCAGCCGTCATGGGTGGTGATGGTGGCCGTGCCGCCGTACTTGGCGGCCGTGTTCTGGATGCTCTTGACGCCGAAGCCGTGGTAGCGCCCATCTGCCTTGGTCGTCACGGGCAGGCCGTTTTCAAACTGCAGCTCACCGTCATAGCAGTTTTCAATGCGGATGGCTGCAAAGCCCTTTTGCCGCGCCACACTCAGATGGATCAGCCGCCGCTCCGGGTCAGCGACCTTGGCTGTACCCTCGATGGCGTTGTCCAGCGCATTGCCGAACAGGTTGCTGATATCCATCACATCCATAAAGTCGAGTGCCGCACCGTCCGCGACCACCGTCAGCTGGATATTCTGGGCACGGCAGGTCAGGCTTTTGCCGGTCAGCACCGTGTCCAGCACCTTGTTGCCGGTGTCGTTCTGGGCTTCGTAGGCCTTGATCTCCTGCTCCATCCGGTCCAGAACGGCGTTGCGCTCCTCCCCGCTCTCCGACCGCAGCACCGCGATCTGGTGCTTCAGGTCATGGTATTTCTGGTTGATCAGATCCACGCTCTCCTGCTTGGCCTTGTAGTTCTCGTACTGCAGATGCAGCATGTTGCGCAGGGCATCGGCCTCCCGCTGGGTGGAAAGATCGCACAGCTGCGATTGATAGGCAAACAGTAGCGCGACACCCCCGAAGTAAACGACCGAGCGCATGGTGTAGATTTCCATTGTGCCGCGGGCCGAGAAGGGCGTTTTAAGGGTCGTATAGCTGATGCTGCTCAGGATATAGACCGCTGCCGCCAGACCGGCCGCAATGGCCGCCGTGCGGGGGTGGATGTCAAGCTGGACGCTGCCGATGTTTCCGCCGTCCTCGACCAGCCACATCAGACCGAAGATCAGCCCGAACCCCGCCGCAATAAAAAGCACCAGCGCCGGCAGACCCTGAAGCAGCGGGTTATCCTTGGCAAAGTAGACATACATCTGCCATGTCAGCGATGCCGCAAAACCGGCCAGTATAAAGGCGCGCGTACAGAAAAACACGACCTGACATCGGTCGGCGCGGGTCGCCGCCGCCATAAAGAGCAGCATAAGCGCCACCGACACGGCGTACAGCACATTGAACCGCCAGCCGTCAAAGCCGTCTGTTGCAACCAGATAGACCACCAGCACAGCGAACGCCCCTGCATAGAGCACCGCCCGCTTTGCACCGCCGCAGCGCGGCGGCAGAAACCGCAGATACAAAAGGCAGGCCAACCAGTCCGCCGCCGCTGTGACCAGACGGGGAATGTCCATCTCATAGTATGGGATATTCAACGGCATATCCTCACCCCGCCCCGTTTATATAGTCATTCAGCGCGTCCAAAAATGCCTTGCGCCGCGCCCGGGCGATGGGTACGCGCTCCCCGTGGACCACGGCATCCTCGCCATCCATGCAGTCCACATGCTCAAGGTTGACAAGGCAGCCCTTGTTGACCCGGAAAAAGCTGTCCTGCGCAAGCCTTGTCTCCGTCTCTGCCATCGAGCCGGACGCCGTCAGCGCCCCCTCCGCCGTATGGAAAACGAGGTCATGACCGCAGCTTTCCACCCAGTAGAGCGCGGCTGTGTCGATTTTATGGGCCGTGCCGCGGGCGTTGATCTGCAGGTAGTGCCGTGCCCGGCGCGCTGTGCGCTCGATGGCGCGGCTCAGCCGCTGGCTGAACGCATAGTAGGAAACCGGCTTCAGCACATAGTCCAGCGCATCCACCGCATAGCCCTTGATGGCATACTGAGGCGAGTTTGTGATGAAGATGATGATGACCTCGGTGTCCTTTTTGCGAATCTCCTCGGCGGCCATCATGCCGTCCATGAATTTCATCTCAATATCCATCAGGATAATGTCGTAAACCGCCTTGTAGCCAAGCGCGATCTCATCACCATCGGAAAATTCCGTAACAGTAAACTTTTCACCCGAGGCGGCACTGTATTTATCAATATACTCCCGCAGCTGGCTGCGGTACAGCGCGTCATCTTCCACCAGCGCCAAACGGATCATACCGGTCACTTCCTCACAGAGCAGATTGCATAGGTTCCTATCCCTATACAGTAACTCTATTTTATGAGACAGGCGCACAAAAGTCAATCTGCGTTTGGGAAATCATACCGGGGCTTATCGGATCAGCGCTACCGCCACATCATTCACATTTGTTCCGGTCGGGCCGGTAAAAAGCAAACCGTCCACAGCTTTGAGCGCCGTGTAAGAGTCGTTGTTGTTCAGAACCGCAAAGGGATCCAGCCCTGCAGCACGCAGCGCCGCCAGCGTGTCACCGTCCGCATAGCCGCCGGCGGCATCCGTCGGGCCGTCCGTACCGTCTGACCCGACACTGAAAACCGCCGCATCCAGCCCCGCTATGCCGGCTGCGGCCGCCAGCGCCAGCTCCTGATTGCGTCCGCCGCGTCCATTCCCGGTGACCTTTACCACAGTCTCTCCGCCCGCCAGATAGGCCAGCGGTCGGGCCTGGCTGCGGTGAGTGCGCACAATATCCGCGAGGAATACGCCCGCCTCCCGCGCCTGACAGCTCAGCTGATCCGTCAAAAGGATCGGCTCATAGCCGAGCGAGCTTGCCGCAGCCGCAGCTGCCGCACAAAGCTCTCTCACACTGCCGGTGATCCGAGCCTCTACATTGTCCAGATGCTTTGGCGTTTCATGCTGCAAGCAGGCGCGCGCTTCCCCGGACAACCGCAGCCCGTACTTCTTCACAACTCTCTCCGCATCCCTGCAGGTTGACGAATCTGCACAGGCCGGGCCGCTGGCGATCATATCGAGCGGATCGCCCAGAATGTCACTCAGCACGATGCAAAGCACCCGCGCCGGGGCGCAGGCCTGTGCAAACCGCCCGCCCTTCACGGCAGACAGCCGCTTGCGAATAGTATTGATCTCGACAATATCGCCCCGCAGGCAAGAAGCTGACCTGTGATGTCCTGCAATTCAGACAGCGGTACCAGCGGCTCTTCAAGCAGGGCACTGCCCCCGCCGGAGAGCAGAAACACGACCGTATCCTGCGCACCGAGATCGCGCACAAGCGCAAGCGCCGCCCTCGTTCCCCGGCAGGAGCCTTCATCCGGAATGGGATGCCCGCCCTCAAAGCATGCAATGCCCGCCAGCGGTCCCCCGCTGTGGCCGTATTTTGTGATGACAACGCCGCGCCGGATGCGCCTGTCAAGGCAGGATACCGCAGCATGGGCCATCTGCCATGCCGCCTTGCCCGCTGCGACAAGATACACCCCGCCGGTGCCGAAGTCATGGCTTTCCAGCGCACGGATAACGGCCACATCCGGCAGCACGGCGTGGATACCCGCCGATACGATTTTTTCCGCATCCTCATGCAGCAGCTGGTTCATGACCGGTTTTCCCTCCCTTTTATCTGCCTTCCCGGCTTCTGCTACCATTATATGGCAGTTCCCGCGCACAGGCAACAAAAAGCGCATTTTCATCGCAGAAAATGCAGGTCAAAGAATCACTTTCTTGGCCTATTTTAATGTGTAGGGGCGAGCATTGGTCACCCGTGACCGTGTGCGGCAAAAGAAAAGTGCCCGGACGGATATGGAATCCGCCCCTACGGCGTAGGGGTCGGCGTCCTCGACGACCCGCGGAAGCTTCCGCCGCCACAAAGCTCCTGCGGGCTCGCCCCTACATAGTGCCTTTGGGACAGTCCTTCTGTGCTTTTTCCTGTTCTTTGCGCAGCAGCATACAGTCGGTTTCCCGGCGCAGCATCAGCAGGATCTTCAGCTCGTCCGCGCTCAGCTCCAGACCGGCCCTCCGAAACAGCTCCAGCAGCCTTTGGGTATACCGCTCCTCTGTCAGGTGGGGATACTGCTCCGCCAGCTTCAGCAGCCCCTCCTGAAGCTCACGGTTCGTATCGAGTGCCCAGTTGAAGCAGACGGCATCCTCAAATTCGAGCGGTGCCCGCTTTTCTCTGCTTTTCCAAAACCATTTCATACGGATTCCCCTATTCTGTGCATGCCGTTTATACCATGATAAAAGAAACACGCAGAATAAGCGGCTTATCTTCGTGAAACAGCGCTTTTTCTGCGTGAAATATTTATACACGGGTCATATAGGCAAAATAGGCGTTTTTCATCTCGCCATAGCCGCTTTGGGGAATCGGGATATGCTTTCCGTTTGTCAGCAGCAGCTCGCGGGCCGTCAGCTTGCGGATAAAATCCATGTTGACGATATACGCCCGGTGCGGCCGGACAAAGGCAGGCTGCTCCTTGAGCGCCTCCATCAATTCTGCCATCGTAGCTGACACGGCCAGCACCGAGCCGTCCGCCAGCGTACAGACCTGATTGTGGTTGAAGCTTTCCACGCAGACCAGCTCACCGACCGGCACGCGGTAGAGTCCGTCCTTCGATTTGAGCATAAGGGATGGGTTGTTCTCCGGCAGCAGGCGGTGGATGCACTCCAGCACCGCGCCGTCAAAGTCCGGCTTGCTCACCGGCTTGATCAGATACCCGGCAGCCTTTACGCTGAAGGCGTCCACCGCATACTCCTTGGAGACTGTCAAAAACAGGATCTCTGCCCGCTCTTTTCTCTCCCGAAGGCGTCTGGCCAGGGCCACGCCGGTCATGTGCGGCATAACGACGTCCAGCAGATACAGATCAAACCCGCCTGCTTTTTCTACCTCGTCCAGCAGGTCATACGGCTGGCCGTAGGCCTGTATCTGCACCGGCGTTTCGGGGTGCTCCTCAGAGAAGCGGACCGCCAGTTCCCGGATGCGGGCAATATCCTCCCGGCTATCATCGCAGATACCAATGCGCAGCACACCTCTCACCTCCTGTATTTGACTCTTGCTTTAAAGAATAGCATAAACCGCCCGAATCCGCAACCTGTCTGCGCTGAATGTGACCTTGTTACAGAACCTGCCTTTTTCTTTGCAGCGCGGCGGGCGCGTCTGGTCTGAGAGCGCAGGCGTTGTGAATACTTTTTATCTTGCATTGAAAACGCTGTAAATGCGAAGTCCCTGCACTGCGTACCGAAAAAGCCACCGCTTTTTGTGATAAGGGATATGCTATTTGCCGAAAATCTGGTATACTTAGGCATACAAATCGGCATTTGTAGGTGCGATTGATGAAAATTATTGAAGTTAAAGAAAATAAAAAACAATATCTTGATTTGCTCCTATTAGCAGATGAGCAGGAAGATATGGTTGACCGTTATCTTGATAACGGCAAGATGTATGTACTTAATGATAATGGGGTCAAGTGTGAGTGTGTCATAACCGATAAAGAAAATGACATACTTGAAATCAAGAATATTGCGACAGTTCCAGAATATCAAGGGAAAGGTTATGCAAGAGCCTTAATTGAGTTTATTGTTAATAATTACAGAGAGCAATATGCCATTCTGCAAGTGGGAACAGGCGATAGCCCACTGACAATACCATTTTATGAAAAGTGTGGTTTTGTCCGTTCGCATATCATATCAAATTTCTTTATAGATAATTATGACCACCCAATCTATGAGAGTGGAATACAGTTGGTAGATATGGTGTATTTGCAAAGACCGTTATAATTTAAATTCAAGTTTATGGAGAGTCACCGTTATGATTAGAGAATTTCAAAGGGATGATATAAATAAAGTTGCAGATATATGGTTGGATACAAATATAAAGGCACATAATTTTATCCCCGCCGAATACTGGAAAAGCAATTTCAAATCAGTAAAAGAAGCGTTGTTACTAGCAGAGGTTTATGTGTATGAGTATGATACAGAAATACAGGGTTTTATAGGGTTAAATGATGAATATGTTGAGGGCATTTTTGTTTCTGGTGAAATGCAATCGCAGGGTATAGGTAAAATTCTGCTGAATTATGCAAAGGATAAAAGGAATAAGTTGCACTTGAACGTATACCAAAAGAACGCACGGGCAATATCTTTTTATAAGAGAGAAGGATTTGAGATTCAGCATAGTGGCTTAGATGAGGCTACCGGAGAAAAAGATTATGTAATGACATGGCAACACAAATAGAAATTCCAGTTTGTTGAACAAATCCGCAACAAAAGACGGTAGTCAGGAGAACCTTAGGAGAGTTGAATAAAGGACAGGGTTACCCCTGTCCTTGCGCTGACTGAATTTCGAATTTAAATGCTCGGGTTTAATCATTAATCTTCTGCCCGGTGAGGATCGCCGCTATATAAACGAAAAAATCCGCCGAGGATGCCTTCCCAAAACGGGAAGGCTCCCCGGCGGTATTCGTTTACAGGCTATATCGCGGTCTGTGGGTCGTTCTTATATACGGCCCCCCTCTGCCCGCATCAAAGGTATTTCCGCAGGGTCGGCACAAGAACGCTCATATCGATTGGCTTTGCGATATGGTCGTTCATCCCGGCGTCCAGCGCCACCTGTTTATCTTCGGAAAAGGCATTGGCCGTCATAGCGATGATGGGGATATTCGCTTTTTGGGGGTCGTCCAGCCTGCGTATTTTCCTTGCCGCATCGTAGCCGTTCATCACGGGCATCTGGACATCCATAAGGATGATCTGATATGTTCCGTTTGCCGCTTTTTCCAGCATATCCACACATTCCACGCCGTCTTTTGCGCGGTCTACCGTACAGCCTTCTTCCTGCAATAGCTCGGTGGCGATCTCCGCGTTGAGGTCGTTGTCCTCGGTCAGCAGGATCCTAGTACCGCACAGGCACTTTTGGTCCGAAGGGCTTGTTTCTCGTTTTGCCTGTGCTTCCTCCTCGGACGCAATGCGGCAGGGAATGGTCACGGTAAACATAGAGCCAACACCGATCTTGCTCTCCACCTCCACGGTGCCGCCCATCAGCCCGACCAGCTTTTTCACGATGCCCATCCCGATGCCGCTGCCTTCCACCTTGCTGACGGTGGACGTGCGTTCCCGTTCAAACGGTTCAAAGATATGCTTCTGGAACTCCTGCGACATGCCGATGCCGTTGTCGGCAACCGTGACCACCGTATCGCACCAGCCCTCTTTTTCGCCGGGCTTCTGCGTAACGCCACAGCGGATCGTGCCGCCGGCTCCCGTGTATTTGACAGCGTTGCTGACAAGGTTTGTGCAGACCTCGGTCAGGTGCGGAACATCCGCATAGACATACGGGTGCAGCAGGTGGGTCGTCACTGTAAGCGTCTGCCCCTTGCTGTCTGCCTGATTCTGGAACATGGCAATGCAATTCCGGAAATCCTTCTCGATATCCGAAACAGAATACTCCATCTCCGTCTTGTCGTTCTCGATGCGGGCAAGGTCCAGCACATTGTTCAGCAGCATCAGCAGGTTCTGTCCGCACACCTGAATGTTCTCCATGTATTTTTTCAGCTTTTCCGGGTCGTCCGAATGTCGGGAGGCAAGGTCTGCGTAGCCGATAATGGCGTTCATGGGCGTGCGGATGTCATGCGACATATTGAACAGGAAGGTGGATTTGGCCCGGTTTGCGCTCTCGGCGTTTTCCGCAGCGATCTGCAATTTTGCATTCAGCTCCTGCGTATCGTTGGCGGCTTTTCTTGCGGCAGCTTCGGCTTTGCGTGCCTTCTGGAGCAGCTTCAGGATTGCGAGCAGAATGATTGCAACAAAAATGCTGCTGACCAGCAGGACCATGAAGAAGTTATCCCTTATAAACTCACTCAGGGTAACCTTCCGCGAGGAGCTCTTATACATTGCCAGAGAGCCGGTGAGCATATTGGTCGGCATGGCCTTGATCGTTTTGTTCAGTATGGACAGCAGGATGCCGTTTCCGCTGTTGACCGCAAAGCAGGATTTGGCAGGATTTATCAGCGGAACGCTGTAAAAGTCGTATTTCTTGTTGTATGTACCCTCGCTGCCAGTCCCCGTGACAAAGCAGTCTGCCTGTCCGCTTTCCACCAGCCTTGCCGCATCCTCCTGTGCAGCGCAGTCCACGATCTCCCACTGCGGATAATAAACCGCAAGGTACCTTGTCAGGGAGAGCTTGTTTTGGGGAACGGCAACGCGGTTCGCTTGGTTTTCGTTAAAGTGCTGTTTGTTCGTGACCGCCATCATGTTGGAGGTCCAAGTTGTGTTGGTACAGGCAACGCGATACTCTTCCGCCAGATTGGGACTCTGGTCGAAATGGAATACCATGTCGATCTCGCCTGATTTCAGCGCATCGAGTTCCGCTTTTTGGCTGTCATACCCGACCATCTGGAATTCCAGTTCCTGATTTCCCAGACAATCTCTGGCAAACTGAATATAGTCCGTGATGGTTCCGGTAATCTCCCCGGTGGCAGGGTCATAGGTGCTGACGCCGCTGTCGCTCGCCAGAAAGCCCATCCGGATCACACCGTGCTCTTTGAGCCACGCCTTTTCCTCTCCCGTAAGGATCGGGGTATAATCCATCGAGAAATACCTTTTATAGAGATCCGCCGTATAAAAAGGATCGGCGTCCTCCAGCGCGCGCATCGCATTGTCCAGTTCTTCCTTGATATCCGCACGGTCTTTGTTGATTGCATAGTAGATGCCGGATTTTCCCACACAGGTTATGGTCGAGATGCCAAGCTCCGTCCAGAAGGATTCTTCCAGCGAAACAAAGCAGTCGATCTCATGGTTTGCCAGCTTTTGCTTCACATCCTCATTGTTGGAGATGTTGACGTGCTGCGTTTTCAGGTCGTACTTTTCTTCCCATTCGGTCAGCATCACCTCCGGCTCGGTTCCCATCAGAACGCCGATCTTTTTGCCGTTCAGCGTTTTGTAATCGGAAGCGGAGATATCGGCGCGCGAGAGATCGGCATAGAGGTAATATTTTTCCTCCCCCATCGGTTCGTCCGAAAACAGCATCTCCTCAGCGCGATCCTCCGTATAAGAAATATCGCCCATGATGTCGATTTCGCCGTTTTTGAGTTTTTCAAAGCAGTCTGACCAGTCGCAGGTCACATATTCGAACTGCCAGCCTGTATAGCCGGATAAGGTCTGCAGCAATTCGTAGCCGTAGCCCTTTCTTGCGCCCTTCTCGTTGACATAGTTGAAGGTATCCTCAAACGAGCCGACGCGGATGACCTTGGCAGGGGCGATTTCTGCGGCAGCCTTCACAGGAAACAGAGCCGGCAGCAACAGCAGCAGGCACAGCATCGCACAGACGATTTTCCATATCGGGGTCTGCATGGCTTTGCGCGTTCCGGAGTATTTCATTCTTTCCCATCTTTCTCCCCCCAGGCGGCTGCATTTTGATTTCATTTCCGTACCGCCGATTTTAGGAAGGTCATGGCAGCATCCATCCCGTCAGGCTGTCAGCAATTTTTTGAACAGTATATACCAATGAGTGTAATATGTATTATAGCATTGTCGCAGAATCGTTTCAAGATTTTTTCGTTATGTAGATATAATGCAGCAGTCCCCTCCTTTGTCGGTAATTTCTGCAGTCTTTAAAAAGCACAAATTGCCAACATGAAGCATATACCCGACAAGCGCTGCCATCTTAACGCAATCTTAATACCCCCGCAGAAAAGCTTAATACCATCTTTAAACGGGCAGCGCTATACTGTATTGTACGAAAATTCTGCTGGAGTGTGATTTCTCTTGCCATCTCATCGGCGTTTAGCCTGTAAGCTCAATTACTTTCAGTCCATGATTCTGATGTTTGCAGCGGTTATTCTCATCGGGGCAGTGCTTTTGATGCTGCCAATTTCTGCGCAGGAGCGCACCGTCACCCCTTTCCATGAAGCACTATTCACAGCAACCTCCGCCGTCTGTGTCACAGGGCTGGTTGTGCGGGATACGGCTTCTCACTGGTCAGCGTTCGGTCAGGCCGTGTTGATGGTGCTGATTCAAATCGGCGGCTTGGGTGTGATCACAGTCGGCGCGTCTTTCTCGCTTTTATCAGGTCGGCGCATTTCTCTGTCCCAGCGCGGGCGGATGCAGGAGGCCATATCTGCTCCAAAAGTCGGCGGCATTGTGCGGCTGACAGGCTTTGTGATCCGTACCTCTTTGATGATAGAAGGAATCGGCGCGCTTTGTATGCTCCCGGTTTTCTGCCGGGATTTCGGCGTTTCCGGGATATGGAAAGCCGTTTTTCATTCCGTCTCCGCTTTCTGCAATGCGGGCTTTGATTTAATGGGTACCCCCGACATGCCTTTTGTCTCGCTGACCGCATATCGCGCAGACCCGGTTATCAACCTGACGATTTCCGCCTTGATCGTTGTGGGCGGCATCGGCTTTCTGACATGGGATGACGTGCGGACCAATCGGCTTTGCTTTCATCGCTATCGGCTGCAGAGCAAAAGTTATTCTGACGGCAACAGCGCTCTTAATTTTGCTGCCAACGCTATACTTTTTCTGCTTTGAATTCAAAGGCGGCACATTGCGGGAACGGCTGCTGCTCTCGCTGTTCCAGTCCGTAACACCCCGAACAGCGGGATTCAATACGGCAGACTATACGTCACTGTCCAGCAGCGGGCGCGGCCTTTACCATTCTGCTGATGTTCATCGGCGGTTCACCGGGTTCTACTGCAGGCGGCATCAAGACAACAACGGCGGCAGTGCTTGTCGCCAATGCGTTTGCTGTATTCCGCAGGCAGAAGAGTCCAGAAATGTTCGGGCGGCGGATGGAAGAAAAAGCGGTTCATGATGCTGCAGCTATTTTTACACTGTATCTCGTCCTTTCGCTGACGGGAGCGTTTGTCATCAGCACGGTGGAGACGCTGCCGCTGTCCGAATGCCTGTTTGAGACGACCTCGGCCATTGCTACCGTAGGGCTGTCTCTGGGATTGACACCGCATCTTGGGATTGTCTCGCAGGGAATTTTAATTTTCTTGATGTTCATTGGGCGCGTCGGCGGACTGACTATGATTTATGCAGCGCTCTCCGGCAGCAAAAGCAACGCGGCACGGCTGCCGCAGGAACGCATCACCGTAGGATAAAGAAAGGTACATACCATGAAATCTATTTTACTGATCGGGTTGGGTCGATTTGGCCGCCACATCGCAGAGGAGCTGAACAAGCTCGGCCATGAGGTCATGGCAGTAGACGAAAACGAGGAGCGCGTCAACGCAGTACTGAGCATTGTGACCAACGCCCAGATCGGCGACAGCACCAACGCGGAATTTCTGGAGGCGTTGGGCGTCCGCAATTTTGATGTCTGTATTGTGGCGATCAGCGGAAATTTTCAGAGCTCACTCGAAACCACTTCCCTGCTGAAGGAGCTGGGCGCAAAAATGGTCGTCTCCCGTGCGGAACGGGATGTGCAGGCTAAATTTCTGCTGCGCAACGGTGCGGATGAGGTGCTTTACCCGGAAAAGCAGCTGGCCAAGTGGGCGGCCATCCGCTACGGGTCCGACCATGTGCTGGATTATATCGAGCTGGACCACGACCACGCCATTCTGGAAGTATCTGTGCCGTCCGCGTGGATCGGAAAGACCGTTGGCGACATCAATATCCGCAAGAAATACAGCATCAACATTCTGGGCATCAAGCGCAACGGGATTGCCGACGTCAACATTGACTCGGACACGGTTCTGCCCGGTGACGGCACATTGCTGGTGCTGGGCGAGGGCAAGGCCCTGAGCCGGTGCTTTCATATCTGATTGTTTGCAAGGGAAGTGGTTCATTTGAGAACGGCACTGCTGATTTTGCTGTTTCTGGCTGCAGGACTTTTTCTTGTTTTTATCGGTATCCGGTGTGATGCGTTCTGGCGCAGCGTTCGCCGCGCACAATTTGAGCGGCAGGAAGGCTTCCGCCGCTGGTAATACAGCCCAAAATATGATATGATACCCTTCAGAAGGGAGGATTTGCTGTGAATATTAAAAAGCCATCTCCCGATACAGTAAAAGCGCAGGCCGGCCGACAGGCAAAGGATCTTTTGATTACAGTGTTGATTCTGGCCGCGGCAACCGGCATCGGCAATATTTTCTGGTATTTCTCTTTTACCAAAAACATCATATCGGTGTATATTTTGGGAACATTACTGACCTCGCTTTTTACCAAAAGCTATTTCTACGGCTTTTTAAGCTCGTTTTCCAGCGTGCTTCTTTTCAATTTTTGCTTTACAGAGCCCCGCCTGACGCTGCACGCATACGAGCGCGGCTACCCTGTCACCTTTGCCATTATGCTGATCGTTTCCATCATTACGGTCACATTGGCGATTCAGAATATCCGCAATGCCGAGGAGAAAGAGCGCGCTGCCGTCCGTGCCAAGAATGAACAGCTGCGCGCCGATTTGCTGCGCACGATTTCCCACGACCTGCGTACCCCGCTGACATCCATTTCCGGCAATGCCTCCAACCTCATCAGCAACTATGAGAAGATGGACGACCCCACCCGCAAGCAAACGTTTCTGGACATCTACGACGACTCTATGTGGCTCATCAATCTGGTGGAGAACATTCTTTCCATCTCCCGCATCGAGGATGGGCGGATGAATCTGTCCATCTCTACAGAGTTAGTAAGTGAAGTGTTTGAAGAAGCCCTGCGCCATACCAACCGGCACAGCGGGCAGCACACGATTACTGTACAGATGGACGATGATCTGCTGCTGGCGCACATGGATGCCAAGCTGGTTGTGCAGGTGTTGATCAATCTGGTGGATAATGCCATCAAATACACGCCTGCCGGGTCGCACATTGTCCTTTCCGCTGCGGCGCAGGGGGAAAGCGCCGTAATTCGGGTAAGCGATAACGGCCCCGGTATCCCGGATGAAGCAAAAGAAAAAGTGTTTGAGATGTTCTCCACCGGGGAAAAACGCATTTCGGACAGCCGCCGCAGCCTTGGGCTGGGACTGGCCTTATGCCGCACGATCATCGCAGCCCACGGCGGCACCATTACACTGTCCGACAATAAGCCGCACGGCTGCATCTTTACTTTTACACTGCCCCTTGGGGAGGTTTCTTTGCATGAATAAACCCTTGATTCTGGTTGTGGAGGACGATGCGCCTATCCGCAACCTGATTACCACGACACTGAAAACGCAGGATTACAAGTACATTGCGGCGGCTACTGCGTCCGAAGCACTCCAACAGGCAACGATCCATGCACCGGATGTGATGCTGTTGGATCTTGGTCTGCCTGATCTGGACGGTATCGAGGTGATTCGCCGTATTCGCAGTTGGTCTGCGACGCCCATCATCGTTATCAGTGCCCGCAGCGAGGACAGCGATAAAATCGAAGCCTTGGACAGCGGCGCCGACGACTACCTGACGAAACCGTTCTCGGTAGAGGAGCTGCTGGCGCGGCTGCGGGTAACGTTCCGCCGCATCTCGATGCTGCAAAACGCCGCCGGTTGTTCGGTTTTTACCAACGGTGATCTGCGAATTGATTTTGCGGCTGGCTGTGCCACCTTGAAAGGGCAGGAACTGCACTTGACGCCCATCGAGTACAAACTGCTCTGCGTCATGGCCAAGAATTGCGGCAAAGTGCTGACCCATACTTATATCACCCACGAAGTCTGGGGCAGTTCCTGGGACAATGACGTGGCCTCGCTGCGTGTTTTTATGGCTACGCTGCGCAAAAAGCTGGAATCCGAGCCGGATTCGCCGCAGTATATCCAGACGCATATCGGCATTGGATACAGAATGCTGAAAGTGTAAAGAGATTTTACCCCAAAGAAGTATAGGCAACACCGCACAATTCCCGCCTTACGGCTTAAGCACCGCTCCGGCGGCTGCGGCACATAGAATTATGCGGTATTGCCTATAATAAAAGGTAAATATTATTTATGCACACATCCGCGTGCTGGAATCCATGTACTACAAACGGCTGCGCACCTACAGGCGGATCGGCTATGAGATCATTGCAGCACCAAATCAGGAAAAGCAGGCTGCCAATGCAATTTTCGACAGTGAATCCTATCTGCCTGTTTACGAAAAGGATTTGCAGCAGGCAAACAAAAGCATTTACATTGCAAGCCCCGGCTTGAATAAAAACAAAATCCGCCGGCTGATCGCACTGGTAGAACAGCAGCAAACGGCAGGGGTAAGTGTAACCGTCATAACGCTGCCCGCTGAAAATTACCCGCAGGCCCGCGTGGAGCCGACCAAGGCACTGCAGACCATGCTGCAATCCGCAGGGATTTATCTCGTTCTTCAACCCGAGCTGCACACTCATTTTGCTGTCATTGATCAGGAGATCGTCTGGTACGGCAGCGCCAACCTTTTATCGTGCGATAAAGAGGACGATGGCCTGATGCGAATCAGAAGCCGAGATATAGCGCTGAAGCTGTTAGAGGAAACAAACACATAGCGAGGGGCCATACCGTGCCTTTTCACAGATTTTTTCCGTTCGTTTCGGCCACCTTGGCGTACCAGGCAGCACTGTCTTTGGGGGTTCGTTTGCCGGTTGCGTAATCGAGATAGATCAGGCCAAAGCGCTCGTTATAGCCCTCGCTCCATTCAAATTATCCAGCAGCGACCAGTGGAAATAGCCGCGCACATCCACGCCGCTGTCAATCGCGCGGCGCAGCGAAAAAAGATAGCGGTGGATGAAGTCGATGCGCGCCGGGTCATGCACCTTGCCATCCAGATGGATGCTGTCGGTGCAGGAAATGCCGTTCTCGGTAATATAGATAGGCAGACCGTACCGCTCCCAGACAAAGCGTGTCCCCCACTCCATCGACTCCGGGGTGACGGGCCAGCCGATGGCTGTGCGCGGGTGCCCTGCGGCTCGGGGGCAGAATTCCGGCTTGCCGTCTGCCCCGGCGCGCACCATGACGGAGTTGTAGATGTTCATCCCGATGAAATCCAGCCTGCCCAGTGGCAGAGCGTCCAGCTGCTCCTGCGGGATGGCGTCCACCACACGCTGGGCCTGACCGCCCACGATCACAGGCCAGCCGCGCCCGCACAGCGGATCAAGTGCCGGGGTATAGGTGAAGGTCCAGTCTCCGTCCGCCAGCGCAAAGGTTGCCTCGCGGGCCGCCGCAATATCGGCAGGGTCGTCTGTCGCCGGGGTGCAGATGCGCCCTGTCGGTGCCATGCCGACCTGAGCATCGGGGTCAGCCCTGCGGATCGCATCGGCCGCAAGGCAGTGGGCGTAGATCGTGTTGTGCCACGCTGTAAACACCGAGCCGTCATCCAGACGGAAGCCGGGTGCGTGTACGCCGCTGCTGTAGCCCAACCCCACGCTGCACTGCGGCTCATTGAGGGTAAAATAGTACCGCACCCGCCCCTTAAAGTGTGCGGCGACCGCGGCGGCATACCCGGCGAAAGCTTTTGCCGTATCATCATTCAGCCAGCCGCCCTTGTCCTGCAGGGCTTGCGGCAGATCCCAGTGGTAGAGCGTGACATAAGGCTCGATCCCTGCCGCAAGCAGCGCATCGACCAGCCGGTCATACCAGGCAAGACCTGCCGGATTGACTGGTCCCGTGCCCTGCGGGAAGATGCGCGGCCAGGCAATCGAGAACCGATACGCCTTCAGGTGCATCTCTTTCAGCAGTGCAATATCCTCTGCCCAGCGGTGATAGCTGTCGCAGGCGATGTCCCCTGTATCACCGTTCTTTGTTTTGCCCGGCGTATGGCTGAAGGTATCCCAGATGGACAGTCCCCTGCCATCCTCCTGCACTGCGCCCTCGACCTGATAGGCTGCGGTTGCCGCGCCCCAGACGAAATTTTCCGGAAATGACATCGTATATTCCTCCGTATTTTGTCGTTTGCTTTTTTCGCATAAACACCTAAGGCAACACCGCACAATTCCCGCCTGACGGCTTAAGCACCGCTCCGGCGGCTGCGGCACGGCATCTGCGTTGCCAAAATGCTCGATAAGACATCCAGTATTATCTGCGCTTTTGGCTTAGCAGCTGCCGCACCTCGCTCGCCGTATCGGCACTTAGAATTATGCGGTATTGCCCTAAAAAGGTGCAGCGCAAGCGCACTGCACCTCCGTAAGTGTTATTTTACCCTTTCACACTGCCCAATGCAACGCCCCGCACAATATATTTTGAGAGGAGCAGATAGACGATCATAACAGGCAGGATTGCAATGGTGATCATCATATACACCTTGCCCATATCGAACTTCAAAAAGTCCGCGCTGCGCAGCTGTGCTACGAGAATGGGCACCGTTTTCCACTTGGCATCGTTGATGATCAGCGCCGGGATAAAGTAGTTGTTCCATGCGCCCACAAAGCTGAATATTGCCTGTACCGCCATGGCGGGCTTCAGGATCGGCAGAATGACCGTGTTGAAGGTGTGGAACTCCCCCGAGCCGTCAATGCGCGCCGCATCAATAATGTCGCGCGGCAGGCTCGAATCCATATACTGCTTCATGAAGAAGAACACTGTCGGTGCGGCGATGCTCGGCAGAATCAGCGGCCAGAGGGTGTTGGTCAGCTTCATCGAGTCCATCAGGTTCAAAAAGCCGAGCGCCGAAACCTGTGTGGGCATCGTCATGATGAGCAGAATGACGGTAAAGGCCAGCTTGCGCAGCTTGAAGTCATACGCATAGATGGCGTAGGCCGTCAGTGCGCTGAAATAGACCGACAGCGCCGCACAGGCAGCCGACACGATCAGGCTGTTGCGCAGACCGGTCAGGATCGGCACATTGGCATCATGGGTGGTGTTGAAGAAGTTAACGCCAAAGCTGCCGCGGGGCAGCGGGTCAAACCCCTGCTGGATGGTAAAGTTGTTGTGCGTGGCGTTGACGATCAGCACATAGAAGAAGAACAGGCAGATAAAGCAGAGGACAAACAGCACGATATAGGCCACTGCACGCTGCAGTGTCAGCATAGGGTCGTGAATTTTGCTTGCCTTTGCGGTAGTGGTGGCTGCAGTTTTGGTTTCGTTCGGCATACCGTTCACGCTCCTTCCTTAGTGATGCTTAGCGGCCGCTTTGGCTGCCTTGATGCGGGCTTTCTCAGCCTTGCGCTGCTCACGGGTCAGGCCGTCATCCTCCTGCGTGAGGGTAAAGTAGATGATGACGCAAAGCACCGCGCAGAGCAGGAACATCAGCACCGAGATAGCGCCGGCTGTGCCGTAGTTTTTGCTGTACAGGTGCTGGTTCAGGTACATGATAATGGTGTTGGTCGAGCCGTTCGGGTCGCCCTTGCCGTTGGTCAAAACCTGCGGCACATCAAACATCTGCAGGCCGCCGATGAGGCTGGTGATCAGCGTGTAGACGAGCAGCGGGCGGATCAGCGGGATCGTGATGCGCCAGAACATTGTGGTCGAGGATGCACCGTCCAGCTGGGCGGCCTCATACAGGCCGGGGTCCACACCCATGATGGCAGCCATCAGAATGATGGTCGTATTGCCGAACCACATCAGGAAGTTCATCAGCCCAACCAGACCGCGCGCTGTCCAGACATTGGAAAGCCAGCGCACCGGCTCGGCCACGATGCCGAGCTTGAGCAGGATTGAGTTGATCGGCCCTGTCTCCGCGTTTGAAAACAGGGTAAAGAACAGCATAGCGAACGCCGATGCCATGATAAGGTTGGGCATATAGATGACCGTCTTGAAGAAGCCCTGAAACCGCAGCTTCAACCGAAGATCGGTAAACCACGCTGCCAGCACCAGCGATACAATGATCTGCGGGATAAAGCCCATCAGCCACATGATCATGGTATTGCTGAAGTATTTCGGCACCTCTTTGATCATAGCGGCATAGTTTTTCAGCCCTACAAAGTTGGGGCCGATGATTTTTAAGCCGCTGCGGAAGTACTCAAAGAAGGAATAGTAGATGGTCGTTGCCAGCGGCCAGAACTGGAAGATGAAAAAGGTGATAAAGAACGGCGCTAAGAAGATGTAGCCCCACTTGGCGTAGCTCATGCCTTTACGTTTGGTTTTCACAGGTCTCACCCTCCTTATCGGGCGTTGCCCCACGAAGGGCAGGGCCTTTACAATACAAAACCGAGGGCGGGCGCTGACCCGCCCCCGGCGTGGCTTGTGTTATAAGTATGGATTCAGTTTTGCGGTGCGGTCAGCGCATCAGGCGGGCCATTCGACGCTGCTCAGCTCAGGATACTTGACCTTGATCTGATCCTCAAAGTTCTTCTTCGCGGTCTCAAGGTCAACCGTGCCGTCAAAGTAATCCTTGAAGCAACTCTGGAAGGTCTCGTTGCAGCCCTGATCATACGGACCGGCGTTGGACATATCAATGGTAGGTGCAACCTCTGCAAAGAGGGCAATGTGGTTCTGGCCGCCGAGGAATGCGGAGCCGAAGTTCGGGTCAGCTGCGATGGAATCCATAGCGCTCTTGCAGTTGGTGTAGTCCTGCGTATCCTCGGTGATCTTGGTCATGATGTCGGCATCACAGGTCAGAGAGTACATGACATCCTTGATCGTGGGGATGTTGTCGGTGCCGGCTGCTGCGCAGATCCAGGTGCCGCCCCAGTAATACGGCTGAGGGCCCTGACAGACTGCGTAATCGCCGAAGATACCGTTGCCGACTTCCTGCTTGCCTCCCTCAGACTCAGGCGTGGCCAGAGAGTTGCCCAGCAGGGTGAAGTTGATGCCCCAAGTGGAGTAGAAGAAGCCGAAAACCTTGCCGGCAGGGCCCTGATCGGCGGCCCACTGGTCGCTCCACAGACTGGTCTTGTTGTTGTAGCCGTTATCGGTGTAGGTCTTGGTCTGATCGACCCAGTTCATAATGTTGGGGTCGACCTTGACGGTCGTGCCGTCCACCCAACCGGCGGAAACATTGTTGGAGAAGGTGCGGTAGGAATCATCGTAGCCGGAGAGCATCTTGTAGCCCTTGGCAGCGGCCTTCTCAGCCACATCGTTGAACTTATCCCAATCGCTCAGCGCGGCCTGAACCTCGGTCGGGTCATCGGTGCCCAGCACATCCTTGGCGATGGAGCGGCGGTAGGCAAACAGGCCCGGGGTTGCCTGCCATGTGGTGCCCTTCTGGACGCCATCCACGGTAACGATGTCCTTGGTGTACTGGTACTGATCCTTGAGGTCATCATCGGTCAGGCCGACATCCTTCTTGACATCCAGCGTATATTCGGAATCCACATATTTCAGCGCGTAGTCTGCCTCGATCAGGAAGATGTCGATCTTGTCATCGGCAGCGGCGCTGTCCTGCTTGAGCAGGGCCTCGTCCAGCTTATTCTGGTAGTTGTTGTTATCGTTGGGGTTGATGGTCCACTTTACGGTGACACCGTTATCCAGCGTCGTGGTGGACTTGTCGGCGGCGATCTCCTTGACGCCGGGGTAATAGTCGTTGAAGCGGGACTGGAATTCATCGTTCCAGCACCAGATGTTCAGGACCTTGCCCTCCTCTGCGGCTGCATCGGCAGCAGGCTCTGCGGCCGTGCTGCTGGCTTCGGTAGAGGTCGAATCAGCGGCAGGGGCTGCGGACGAGCTTGCGGCGCCTCCGCCGCAGCCTGCCAACAAGGTGGCTGCCATTGCAGTGGCGGTCAATAAACTCATTGCCTTTTTCATAATGTGTTTTCCTCCTTTTTAATAAAAGAACTCATGTATGAATCAGATATTGTGACCCGCATCCTTGCGGGTTTGAACCTATAGATTGGGGACATCAACGGACTGCCCTTTCAGCAAACTGCCGGAGACCAGCTTCTGTTCCGGCAAGGCCGTGCGCGGGGATTCTATCTGCTCGATAAGCAGCTCTGCCGCGGCGCGGCCCAGCGCTTCGGTGTCCTGCCGGTAGGTGGTCAGCTGCGGGGACATGATCTGCGAGATCAGGTTGCCGTCATAGCCGGCCACCGAAATATCCCGCGGAATCAAAAGTCCTTCCTCACGGATGGTCTGGATGCCGCCGATGGCGGAGAAGTCATCCGGGAAGAGGATCGCCGTGGGGCGCTGCGGCAGTGCCAGCAGCTGACGGGTCGCAACGGCGCAGCTTTTCGCATCGCGGTAGGTGCTCGGCACGATGTAGGCGTCCGGCACCGTGATCCCATGGGCGGCGCAGGCACGGTAGAAACCGACCAGGCGCTTCTGGGTGACTGCGCTGTGATTCTCACCGTGGATATAAGCGATTCGCTCATGCCCCAGCGCGGCAAGCTGATCCACTAACTTGTGGACACCATCGGTGTTATCGGAAAGTACGGCAGCCCGGTTGTTAAAGACATGGTCGACTGTGACGATCGGCAGGTTGCTGTTGGCCAACTCAATGACCTCCGGGTCATCGAACTTGATGCAGGCAGCGATCACGCCGTCAACGCCGCGGTAGCGGCAATGCTCTAAATAGCTGGAGTGGCCGTGGCCAATGTTGTGGTTGATAAAGGTGATATCATAGCCTCTGCCCTCGGCGTGGCGTTTGAAGCTGTCCAGAACAGCTGCGAAGAATTCATGCGTCAGACCGCTTTGCGCCTCGTCCACGAAAAGGACGCCCAGATTATAGGTACGGTTCGTTTTTAAGGCCCGCGCTGCGGAGTTTGGCATGTAGCCGATCTGCCTTGCCGCCTCGCGTACCTTTTCTTTGGTAGCCTGACTGATATCGTTGTGACCGTTCAGCGCCTTGCTCACGGTAGCCACCGAGACCCCGCATGCCTTTGCGATGTCTTTGATGGATGCCATGATATCGCCTCCTTGCATCTTCCTTAATCGTTTTCGCATCTTCACTATACAACATGTCAACCATAAAATCAATGCCTTTTTGGCATTTTTTGTGCATTTCGATTCGATTTGGCGATTTGCAAAAAGCCAAAACACCTGTTTTGGTAATTTCGTTTGGAGTTTCGCTGAAAAAGAGACATAATTTGCGCCTTCTTCTGCCTTTTCCGACCCAGTAATGGCCTGCAAGCCTGACTGCCATCTGCTTTTGGGGTGTCCACAGCCAGAAAGTATCCTTATAAATAATAGGTAGCATCCGCTTTTCGTTACAATTTTCGGCCGCACAAATTGTGAAACCTGCCAAATCATCGTTAAATTCAGCCGCAGCCCTTGCAATTATCCGAAAAACGCGGTATTGTAAGGGTAATAACTTAATCGTTTTCGGCTTGAACTCACGATTTTATCTGCTTTCCATAAGTAAGGAGAGGGTCTCTATGAAGTTCGGTCATTTTTCCGATACCGCACGCGAATATGTCATCACCACGCCGCGCACGCCACTGCCGTGGATCAACTATCTGGGCAGCGAGGCATTCTTCAGCCTTGTTTCCCACACGGCCGGTGGGTACAGCTTTTACAGGGATGCCAAGCTGCGGCGTATCACTCGCTACCGCTACAATAACGTACCTGCGGACTCTAACGGCCGGTATTACTATATTAAGGACGGCGATACCGTCTGGAATCCCGGCTGGCAGCCCACCCAGACCGAGCTGGATAGCTATGAGTGCCGCCACGGCCTCGGGTACAGCATCATTACCGGCAAAAAGAACAGTCTGACCGCGAAGCTGGAGCTGTTTGTGCCGGTAGGCGACAACTGCGAGATCGACCGTCTGGTGCTGACCAACGAGAGTGATGCACCGAAATCGTTTACTGTATTCAGCTATCTGGAGTTCTGCCTCTGGAATGCTGTGGACGATTCCACCAACTTCCAGCGCAATTTCTCTACCGGCGAAGTCGAGGTCGAGGGCAGCACCATCTACCACAAGACCGAGTACCGCGAGCGCCGCAACCATTACGCATTGTTCACCGTCAACACGCCCATTGACGGCTTTGACACGAGCCGGGACGCCTTTTTAGGCGCATGGCGCAGCAATGCGAATCCCGAGGTCGTGGAAAACGGCCGTTGCACCAACTCTGTTGCCCACGGCTGGGCACCTGTTGGCGTACATCAAATCAATGTCACTCTGCAGCCCGGCGAAAGCCGCAGCCTGATTTTGTTTGGGCTATATCGAAAACCCGGAGGGTGAGAAGTGGGCCGCGCCCGGCGTCATCAATAAGACCCGCGCCCGGGCGATGGCTGCCCGCTATGCCACGGATGCGCAGGTCGATGCGGCGCTCGCCAGACTGCACGACCACTGGAATACCCTGCTGTCCACCTACTCGGTCAAGAGCAGCGATGAAAAGCTCGACCGCATGGTCAATATCTGGAATCAGTACCAGTGTATGGTCACCTTCAACATGAGCCGCTCGGCCAGCTATTATGAGAGCGGCACCGGCCGCGGCATGGGTTTCCGCGATTCCTGTCAGGATCTGCTCGGCTTTGTGCATCTGATCCCCGCCCGCGCGCGGGAGCGTATTCTCGACATTGCCGCCACCCAGTTCCCCGATGGCAGCGCCTACCACCAGTACCAGCCGCTGACAAAAAGGGCAACATGGACATCGGCTCCGGCTTCAACGATGACCCGCTGTGGCTGATTGCCGCCGTGTACGCCTACTTGGGCGAGACGGGTGACTACTCGATTCTGGACGAGCCGGTGGACTTTGACAACGACCACAGCCTTGCACAGCCGCTGCTTGAGCATCTGCGCCGCAGCTTCGGCTATCTGCGCACCCACAAGGGGCCGCACGGTCTGCCGCTGATTGGCCGCGCCGACTGGAATGACTGCCTGAACCTGAACTGTTTCAGCAAGGAGCCGGGCGAGAGCTTCCAGACCACCGGCCCGAGTGACGGCCCTGTGGCTGAAAGCGTGTTCATCGCCGGTATGTATGTCAAATACGGCAACGCTTTTGCCGAGATTCTGGACGCTACCGGCCACGCGGACGAGGCCGCCGCCGTGCGCGCCGAGGCTGCAGAGATGGAACACACCGTGCTGACTGCCGGCTGGGACGGCAGCTGGTTCCGCCGCGCCTACGACGCCTTTGGCCATGTGATCGGCGGTGAGGAATGCGAGGAAGGCAAGATCTTCATCGAGCCGCAGGGTATGTGCGTCATGGCAGGCATCGGCGTAAACACCGGCGAAGCCGTGACCGCCCTGCAAAGCGTGAAAGACAAGCTTGACACCAAGTACGGCATTGTGCTGCTGCAGCCCGCTTACACCAGGTATCACCTTGAGCTGGGCGAGATTTCCAGCTATCCCCCGGGCTACAAGGAGAACGCCGGTATCTTCTGCCACAACAACCCGTGGGTCAGCTGTGCCGAAACTGTAGTCGGCCACGGCGACCGCGCGTTTGAGATCTACAAAAAGACCTGTCCGGCATACATTGAGGACATCAGCGAGATCCACCGCACCGAGCCATATGTCTACAGCCAGATGGTGGCAGGCTGTGATGCCGCGACCTTCGGCGAGGCGAAAAACAGCTGGCTGACCGGCACGGCCGCATGGACCTTTGTGGATGTGAGCCAGTACATCCTTGGCATCCAGCCCACACTGGCCGGGCTGAAGATCGACCCCTGCATCCCCCACACGATGGACGGCTTTACCCTGCGCCGTGTCTGGCGCGGGGCAACCTATGAAATCGTTGTGGAGAACCCTGACCATCTGGAAAAGGGCGTCAAAGCCATGACCGTGGACGGCAAGCCTGTAAGCGGCAACATCCTTTCCCCTGTTCCCGCCGGCTCGACCGTAGAGGTCAAGGTCATCATGGGCTGACCGCCCGCCTTTTACCGCAAAGCAGCAGCCCGCAGTGGGCTGCTGCCTTTTCTGTACGGTCTTTATACACCGGCGTGCTGCTTCACGAACCAGAAAACTCCCCTATCCTGCTGCGCGCGCAGCAGAATAAGGGAGTATTTTTTGTGTGCAGCCTGTCAGGTATGGTTATTCCGCGAGCATTTCTCTGCATCGATCGCAAGCACGACCATCAGCGCGCAGAGGGCATCTCTTGGGTCGGCAACCTCAATGGTGTATGTATCGGTCCAATTCCAAAGCTCCTTGGCGATATGGGCCACGGTATGCCCGCTGGGGGCAAGGATGTCATAGTCCCATTCCCAAAAGCTGCCTTCAATGCGCCAGCCATTGCAGTCGATATGGTAACTGGGCCGGAAAAGCGTCAGCTCTCGGCTCAGGCACCCCACATAATCCTCCTCACCCGTGTAGAGTTCAAATTTTGGCATCCATGTAAATATCTTTTCTTTGACGCAGCCAACCGGGCAGCCCGTCGCATCAAAGATTCTCAGGCAATGCCCCCAGGAAAGCTGACCCTTGACCACAAACAGGGTATTTCCATATTCATCGTAAATATCATAGCTGTCGAACCAAGAGAACATCCGTTGCTTGAAAAGCATCTTCATTGCGTTTCTTCCCTTCACTTGCCTGCGCAGTATCTGTTACCGGCATCGTATTTGCTTGCCTTATGCTTATTATAGTTTATCGCACCACCAAATCACAAGAGAAAATCCGGAAAATTAGCCCTGTTATTTTGCTTTCAGCGGAAGAATATCAGGATCCATGCTATCTGCAGTGCAAGGATATGCTGCTCGTGTTTTCCCACCATTTGTACGCTTTGATTTGTATCCTTATGTGCCTCTTAAAATCCGTTCCAGCGCCTCGCAAAACCGGATATCCTGCTCTTTTGTGCGTTTTGCAGCACCCTTTGGGTGCTTGCCGGCGCGTAGGAGCTTTTTGTTTTCATACCGCTGCAGCATCAGTGCATCTATATTATCCGCCGCATATTCCAAACCGTTCTGGTTCAGCACCCGTGCGCACCTTGCAAGGCACATACTTGCCAGACCGTAATCCTGCGTCACGACCAAGTCCCCGGGCTTCACCCGGTTGACGAGTGCAAAATCCACACTGTCAGCGCCTTTGTCAAATACCAGCGTCTGTGCCCCTTCCCGCTCGATACGATGGGATGTATCGCACAGAATCACAACCGGCACACCGCTTTTCCCTGCGATCCGCAGGGTCAGATCGACCACCGGGCAGCCGTCCGCATCGATCAAAATCGTCATATGTTGTCCCTCCATTGCACCGTGCTTTGGTTTAGATAATTGTACCATGTTCCCGCTGTGCTTTTCAACACGCAGAAGGCACTCATTCTCGGCGCACCGCAAAAAGTGCGGGATAACGCATCTTCAGTGCGACCTCAAAGGGCTGGGTGGCACCCAACTGCTCATTGTAGCCCAGAGCCACCATCAGCACCAGACCAAAGGAGGGCCGATGCCCTGTGCCAGTTTGCGGCGAACCTGCTCCGGTATCATCATTACACGATCACGCAGGCCGCACAGGAGGTAGGTATCCCGGATGTCCCCTACTTTACCCGCCTGTTCAAGCGCACCATGGGAGAGACACCGTCCCAGTACGCCCGGAAGAAAGCCATTGAGTCATAAGGCAACACCGCACAATTCCCGCCTGACGGCTTAAGCGCCGCTCCGGCGGATCTCCGCGCCAAGAGCCGCCGCAAGCGGCGGTTGCGCTCCGAAGCGCCTCGTTGCGGCTCGGTGTGCGGTACGGCATCTGCGTTGCCAAAATGCTCGATAATGTCGGGTTGCGGTACCCGCATCGTGCTTCGGGGGCAAAAGCCCCTCGCACTCTGCGACCGCTGCCCCTGCTTCTGTTCGCTGTATCCGCCACTGGCGGCGCTCACCTTTGCAGCATCCAGTATTATCTGCGCTTTTGGCTTAGCAGCTGCCGCACCTCGCTCGCCGTATCGGCACTTAGAATTATGCGGTATTGCCCTAAGAGATGAACCGGCTAAAAAGAAGAAGTTTGCAGCATCGCTCATCCAGCCTCCTTGCAATGTACTGCAGCATAGTATTATAATTTGTATAGAATCGGTAAGCTGCGTTGTTGCACTGGCAAGGGGGTGTTTTATGATTTTGCAAACAGGCTTCCGCACCGATATACCCGGCTTTTACAGCGCGTGGTTTGCGAATCGTCTGCGGGCAGGGTTTGTGCTGGTGCGCAACCCTTATGATCCGCAGTCCGTTACACGGTATGCCATCAACCCGGATGTGGTGGACCTGATCGGCTTTTGCACCAAAAATCCTGCCCCGATGCTTCCCCGCATGGAGCTGCTTCGTCCTTATGGGCAGTACTGGTTTGTCACGATCACCCCCTACGGGCCGGAGATAGAGCCGTATGTACCGCCGAAGACGCAGGTTCTGCAGGACTTTATCGCGCTGTCAAAAATTGTCGGCCCTGACTGTATCGCATGGCGGTATGACCCCATTTTCCTTACCGATACCTACACCGCTGCACGGCATATCGCCGAATTTGAGCAGATGGCAGCTGTGCTTTCCGGCTATACAAAGACCTGTGTAATCAGCTTTATCGACCTTTACGAGAAGGTACGGCGGAATTTTCCGCAAGTAAAAAGCGTCCCGCACACGGAGCGCGAAACGCTGGGAAAGGCTTTTATTGAGATCGGCAGAAAATACGGTATGACGATACGCCCCTGCGCCGAGGGCACCGCGCTTGCCCGCTATGGTGCTGATTGCAGCGGCTGCATGACGCAAAAAACCTTTGAGGCCGCGCTGCACCGTCCCCTGCGGCTGCCCACGCAAAAGCCTGCCCGCAGGGAGTGTGCCTGCTGTCTTACGGCGGACATCGGTGCCTACAACACCTGCGGCCACGGCTGCCTTTACTGCTACGCCAACGCCAGCCGTATGGCTGTAGCACGGAATATGCGTATGCACGATCCCTTCTCACCCTTTTTGGTCGGCCACAGCCAACCGGGCGATGTGATCCACGAGGCAAAGCAGGAAAGCTGGCTGGTCGATCAGATCAGTATGGCAGAGCTCCTCTAGCAGCAGACAGCGGCTGTCGGCCGCTTTCACCGTTACAACAACAAAAAGCTTGCAAGAAAAGGCAAAAATGCCTGTACTTGCAAGCTTTTTTGTTTTCGTTTGCGCAAATATGGGCCGACGATTCCTGTTGCTGTATGACTAAAATGAACTGCAATACAACTGCACAAAGCAAAAAGGCTGCGCTTCCTGCGCAGCCTCTCAGCAAACTTCCTTATTCGGCGTATTCTTTGACGGCCCCTGCCTTCTGCAGAGCCGCCATCACAGCGGGGATCAGAACCAACTGCACGATAATGCCCGGCACGGCATTGAGCAGTGCGCCCGCCAAGAACGCCTGAGCGGTAAACGCCTTGCCGCCCAAGCCCAGCAGCACAACCTCAGCCACGCCCCAGACAAGCCGCCCTGCTACCATGGCGGTAAGCAGCGCCGCATACACCCCTGCCACGCCCTTTTGAGCCATGCGGCGGTATACCAGCCCGATAACCAAGCCGTAGGTGAGCAGCTCAAAGGCCATCGCAATCGCCACCGGGTACATCGGGGGCATCCCGAACAGAACCGAACGCAGCAGCGGTGCAACAAAGCCCACCACTGCACCGTATTGCCAGCCGCAGACAAGGCCGCACAAAAGCACCGGAATGTGCATCGGCAGCAGCATACTGCCGATTTGCGGAATCTGGCCCGTCAGCATGGGCAGCACAAGGCATAGCGCCAAGAAAAGCGCTGCATAAGCCAATCTTTTGGTATTCTGGTTTTTCACAACATATCACCCTTATCAAAAAGTTTGAACCGCGCACCCTTCTGGGCACTGCCTTCCTGGCTTTTTCATAAGGGCACTACTGCATCATTCAAGCCCGCCATAGCGGGAATCACGCAGTCATGCCATAGGTCCGCTTACTATATTACACAAAAATCTCCGCCGTGTCCAGTACAAAATCGCAGCGCGCGGCTGGATCATGGGCAGCAAAATACCCCTCCTCCAGCGGGATCCACCGCTGCACAAAATTTGCGTAGCGTATGCCCTCTCTCGCCTGCAGGCGCGCTGCCTGCACATCAGGCGGGCAGGTAACAAACACACGCACCGCAAATTCGGTCTGCAACGCCGGATGCAGGCTGTAGCTGCCCTCCAGAATCGTCAGCGGCGCGGCGGCAAACGATTCAGCCGGCTTAAAGGCCCCCGCCGCGCAGCTGTATGCCTTATAGAGCGCGGTTTCCCCACACAAAAGCGGCTGCAGGACCTCATTTCGCAGCCGGGTGAAATCCATATTCGCGCCGGGCTGCTGCTGCCAGTTCGCGCAGCGCGCGGCAAGCGGCAGATAGAAATCATCGGTATGCACCACCCGGCAGCCCAACTGCCCCGCCAGAAACTGTGCCAGTGTAGACTTTCCGCTGCCGCAGCGCCCGTCAATAGCCAGCAGCGCAGGGCCGTTCTCTGCGGCCAACTGTGCAGCCTGCAGGATCGGGACGGCGGCTGTTGCCAGCGGCGTCATGCGTCCAGCGCACGCAGCGCAAGTGCTACGGCATTTTGCAGATACTCGTCAAGGCGGCAGTCCTGCGTACCCGCCACAAAGATCCCGCAGCCGGACGCCGGGATCAAAACCTTGGCTGCCTCACTGCCGGAAATTGCCACCGACATTTTGGGCGAAACCTCGCCCATGATGCCGTTGGCCATCAAGATACCGATGGGTCCCAGAATAACATCGGCTCTGGCGGCGTTATATACCACCGCATTTTCCCCTGTAGCGCCGCGCACTGCACCCGCCTTCAGCATGGCACTGGTTGCCAGCACATTCGTGCCCACTGCCAGCAGCTCGCAATCTGCGGGCAGCTTAGGCAGCAGCAGCTTTGCAAGCTGTGCGCCCATGCCGCCACCCTGCCCATCAATGATCAAAATTCGTTTCATACCCTACATCCTCTGTCGCTATATGCCCTGCCGCCACAGCGGCTTACTTATGCCTATTATTTTACACCCCCGGAGTATTGCATCGCAAGTAGTAAAACGAAAAGGGCTAGCTGTACTTCATCGCACAACAGCCCTCTTTTGCACACTACACAAATCAGCAGCAGCAAAGAGCCTTGTTTTACGCTTTTTCCACGGCATACTCCGACCAGCTATCAGCAGCCGCTGCACCGGAGGTATCCACATCGGTGCTGTAGCTTTCCACGGTAACTGTTACATCCTCGCTGCCCTGCACATAGACTGTGCCTTGATCTTCATCATCCGGCGGGTCTAACCGTTTCCCCCGGGCCGCCCATTTCGTCACGGACAAATGTGGTAGAATCCGATAACGGTATGCTCACTTAACCATCTGCTTCTGTCTCCACCGTGATGGATGCGGCTGACACTTCGGTGACCGTACCTGTATAGGTTGTCCCCACCTGAACTGTCGTATTTTCACATTTGTTTCTTCGGCTGTCGTTACTGTATCGCTCTGACCCATGTTGCAGCCGGTCATCCAAAGTGCCATGACCGCAGCCAGGGTCCCGCATATAAATTTTTTCATCAATATCATTTCCCGGTTATTTCCTGTCATCTCTGAGAACACCGGTATCATACTACACGAAGCTTAAATCACTCTTAAACTTTGACTACGGATTATTGGCAGTATACTTCTGCGGTTTGCACCGGATACTTTTTAAAATCAACTCACCTTATGGCAAGGCAAAATTCGGCAGCTTTCTTTTCTGGTGTGCTTTACGCTCATTTTTCCTTCTTACTTGTTTTCCGTCAATTCCTGTTGCTATAACCGTAATTTTGCATTTTCCTTTTTTGTGTTCGTTAAGCAGCTCCTTGCTTGCCAAGGCGATCGCTCTCGCTGCTATAGTATGTCGAAACTTCCTCAATTGCTGGTACACTTTTTATAGCAGGTGCAAGCCCAATCCTTCTGCCACTCCCCTCCCCCGCCTTCTTGAGATAGCCTTTAGCCTTTGAATGACGTTTACTTTGCGTTATTTTCTTTCCTTCTGTACTTACCACATACCCTACGGGACGGTAATCTAGCTTTCTCCCCATCGGTAAAGTCCGTTCTCAAATTCTGCTTAGTCCGTGCAGTAAAGGTTTCCTCTCTTACTTAAAAGAGAGGTTTCTACACTTTAACAAGCGGAAAATTTGAGTTCTCTGCGCAGCTTTTAAAGTTCTATATGTATATTATCATGCATTTTATCCTAATTGTATATAAATTATATCCAATATCCCCTTCTTTCCCTTCCTTTTATGAACCTTATGTAAGTAAGGTAAGACCACAAACCCAGTATTCATTATTTCATCAGTTGTCAGAGGAACCCTATTATACGGTATTTACACTGCTTCGATTTGCATCCTTATTTTCTACTTCATGATTACGCGGATTGCTGCCGAATAAGCAGCGGAAACCACATAAAAGAGATTTCTTCACCTTGAAATCTGGAAATCCAGAGCAAAGAGAGATTTCTACATCGCATTACCGTAAAAAATATTTACCCTGTACTATACTATACTTTGCACCACTATGGATTGCTTTTACTTTACAGTTTGTATATAACAATGCAGCATATCCCTTTTGTATTTTGTTTGCAACGCCTTTTCCTCTTTCTAGTATCCTTCTCTCCCAGCTATTTTGGGGGTTCTAGTGCTTTTTTATCCCCCATATCTATATGTTGTGGTTTTACACCCCTTTTATTACTACCCTGCTTTGTCAGTGCCTTTCTATACATGGCTGCGCTTTCTCCTCTTTTCTTCCGCTCCTTTGATGTAGAAACCTCTCTTTAGTGCAGGCAGCTCCTTCTTCGGAGCCTGATTATATATCGATTTATCGATAATTATTGACATTTAGAAATCTTACCCTGTTTATGTGTAGTAACCTCTTGGTTGCCTTCTATTAGGCTCCCTGCTTCTGCATGTATAGGCTTGCTTTGCGCAAGAAAAAGTATGTCAGTTGATTCGCAACACCAATATATAGTGTTTTTGCAGCAATTTCTAAAAAGAGGTTTCTACACCGTAAAAAATTGAGCACCTCCAACCTCAGATACCACCCGCAGCAGCAAAAGGAGGTTTCTACACTCGCAGAAGGGAAAATTTTGTTTCACTCTCCCACCTGTATCTATGCATACTATTCTAATTCAAGCGTCTACATTTTCCACTGTTTGAGTAAAGAGAGGTTTCTACATCGGAAAAACCGGAGAATTTCAACGCAATGTGCCCTTTCCCCGCCTCTTTACCCAATCAGGGTGCTGGGTTGTACCATGATAAACAAAAGAGAGGTTTCTACACCGGAAAAACCAGCTATCATAATCTCTACCTATGTTTGCACGGCAAAGCATTCCCACTATTGCAAAAGAGTGATTTCCACACTGCCCAATTTGTAACTGCAACAGACAGTTTGCAGAAATAGCTTTGAAAACAGAGATTCTTCCACGGCAAAAAAGAGGTTTCCACATGCTTACTTTGGCTGATTTGGCTGTAGCAATCTCTTTCTACAGCCTTTTAAACCTCTTGCATCCGGTGTGGAAACCTCTTTCGCCAAGTGTTTTTTTCTCTTAGCTGGCATGTAGAAACCTCTGTTTCTACATATTATAATAAATAAGTAAAAAGTAAGATGTAAGATAAATAATTGTAAAAGAGAAAAAATCAAAATCTTGTAAAATAAAAAAGCTTCAAACATTTTTCGTTGACAGTTGGCGAATAGTATAGTAATATTATCAGTATAATGATACTTGTGTACCTATTTGAATTGTAACATCTAACGAAAGGAATATATAGCTGTATATCGAGATTATTTTAGGTCTTGTACAGCTATAAATAATGGATATGAACAAAACAAATTCGTCCATTGATGAAAACGAGGAAGCTTTAGTCGGAGAGGTCCTTTCTGATGATGAGGTCCGCGAGAAAAAGCAAGCAATCGCGAAATGGCAGCACTCCCCTGTCGGCTTTGGCTCTTACATTACCAAAAGTAATGATTTGATCCAGCGGACAAAGTACTCTCTGCCCCGCAATGAGCAAAAGGTTCTCTTTATGCTCATGTCTAAAATCGACCAGAAAAATGATAAGGATGCATCCAAGTATTATTCGATTACCTTCAACGATTTTGCTAAGCTAACAGGCGTGCGCACGGTTGACACTACCTATGCTCTGAATCTGAAGGAAACTATCGAGAATTTGGAAAACCGTACCTTCTGGGTCAAGAAAGAACCCGGCAGTAAGGTGTATCGCTCCATTTCCTGGCTGCAAAAAGGTTCTGAGGTCGATTTCGATAAGAAAGAGATTCGCCTACGATTTAATCAGGATATCTGGAAGGATATTGCGCAGCTTACCAGCAACTATACCTCTTACAGCATCGAATATCTGCTGATGATGAAAAGCACCTACTCGATGCGTGTTTATGAAATCATACTTTCCTATGACAACGGCAACAGAGATTATGGCTATACGAACGGCCTTGTATTCCAGCCTGTAAATGATGAAATCCTGAATAAGTTTTCCTCCAAGCGCGATGAGCTGACAGGTTATAAGTATAAAAAATTCAATATTGATGAGTTTAAGGGTCTGCTTTCTGCACCCACAGAGGCAGAGAGAGAGTCCACAAAGAGCAAAAAGAAAAAGGATACGGCATCTGCAGACAAGAAAAAGTTCGACCGGGAAAAACCGCTGTCTGAAAAGTACAAGACTTTTACAGAGTTTGAGAAAAATGTTTTAAAGACAGTTAAGACAGAGATCAATGAGATGACGGATCTTTGGTTTGACTATGCCCCGGCACGCAAGCGCGGTGTTCGCAAATATGAATACCTGTATATTTTCATCAAATATAAGACCAAAGCGGAAATGAAGAATGTTCGTGCCTATCACGATAGAAATACGCATGATGATGAAATTGTAAGGGATACCCGAAAGAAGAAAACCCAGAGTGCGGAAAACGCTGCGCAGCATATTACAGAGCCGTTTGGCACAGATATTCTGGAAATGAAGTACAGAAAAGCGACTACAGAGATCAGAAACAAAGCTGACTATGCTTCGTATGAGGATAAGTTGTCGGACAACGAGAAAAATATCTGCAACGATATTTTCACATACACGGCTAAGATTCTGACAAATGCCAACAAGCGGGATCAGGCGGAGGAAACACTGGATTGCTTAAAACCGTATCATTCATGACAATGCCGGGCTGAAAACATGGGCCTTGGGACTGTGTGTAAAGTTTACGGAGCTGTTTGAAAAAACAACCGAAAGGAAGTCTGCACAGTATTATCGCACGGTTGTTTATAACGATACGATTGAAAACAGTGCTTTGATTATTGCAACTGGCAAGCAGAAGCTCGCCGCTTTGGATCCATCCGGCGTGTTTAAGTTTGATATGTCTGTCTTTGAGGATGTATAAGTATTGTTTGGCAGGGGCCTGCAATTTGCAGGCCCCTGCTTTTTGTGGTAAAGGGTAAAGTAATTTCATTTGATAAATACATGCAAGATGAGGACAGCAACAAGAATTAAACGCACAGCCATGAAGGAAGAATTGGGTAATAAAATACTTATTACTTTTACGCCCCGAGGCTACTTTGCTAAACACTGCAAACAAATGTTTTAAATCATAGCAACAAGAATTGAAGGGTATATTGATTCCAGACTGCACTGTGAAGTGCGGCAAAAATACAAAGAAATCGTCGGTATGAATGTGGAAACATAAAAGTACAGCAACAAGAATTGATGGACCCGAATAAAAGCTGCTGCAGAGTAATAATAAAGAAAAGAGAATTGACTTTACTTATATCTATGTTATAATTGAAATTACAATGAGCAGCAGAAAGTAACTGCAATGATTTCTATGGTCAGGGATAGGTTTCAACATATTCAGCCGTCAAAGTATGATAGAATCGGATAATAAGAAACAGCGAAACCCTGTAGAAGCAAAAAGGCAGCAAGAACAAATCATAAGATAAAAACGGAATAGCAAACTGTAGCAACAAGAATTGACAGACACATCCACACATAACAGTCTTTACAGAAATGAGGAATTGCTCAATGTCTGCAAAAATTATTACAATTGCCATTGAAAAGGGCGGTACGGGTAAAACCGTAACGGCCTCCAATCTTGCCTACCTGATGGGCGATGAAGGGAAAAGGTTCTTTGCGTGGATACCGATCCGCAGGGAAATCTCACCAAAGCACTCAGCGGCGGTTTGAGCATTACAAGTGATGAATTCTACGGCAAAGCGCTCTATAATCTTTTCGACGGCTTCCTGTATCACAGCAAGACGCGAGACTTTATTGTAGAAACGCAGTATGAAAATGTAGATATGATCCCATGCGATGCGCAGACGCCGCGGATCAACAAGCGCATTGAGCTGCTGATTGGTGATGCAGAGCGCCTAAAGGACGGAGATCCGAGGAAGGTTTCCGGTATGGGAGATTTCCTGTACTATTTCCTTAATCAAGTGCGCGATGAGTACGATTACATTCTAATTGACACACAGCCTACGCGCGACAGCCTGCTGCTTTCCAATGCAATCTATGCAGCGGATTATATTTTGATTCCGGCCGGCTGCGAGGATAACTCCGAAGAATCGGCGTTCCGACTTTATTATGAATGCAATAAGATGAAGCAAAGCTCCACTTCACACCTGATGGGTGCCGGTGTGCTGCTGGTGAATGTAGACAGGAGTGCAGCAACAGATAAGAAGATTCAGGAGCATTTTAAGGAAGAACTCGGCACATCGCTGTTCAGCGTTGCAATCCCCGCCAGCAAGACGGTGAAAACATCCATTTCCCGCTTTTTGCCTGTGTGCTATATGGCAAAAACACAGCCTGTGGCAAAAGCCTATGTGAAAGCCTACGAAGAGTTGAAAAAGCGTCTGGAGGTGAAATGATATGGGAATGAAGAGCCCCGCCAAAAAGAAGGAAATCGTAAAGCGTTCCCGTCCGACGGATGCTGAGCTTGGCAAAATCGATTCCAATAATGGCGATGCAGGGAAAATTATCAGTGATCTGACCGCAGGTCATAAAAGCATAGAATACGAATCACGGGATATTGCACTGTACGATATTCGCGTAAACGCGGACAACGAAATCTTCCGGCAGGCAGATACCCAAGAGGACATTGTGCAGCTGGCGGAGGATATTCAGCGCAACGGCCTGATGCATAATTTGGTGGTGTTTCCGCAGGAAGAAAATGGGAAAACGGTGTATGTCCTTCTCTCCGGTGAGCGCCGCTACCGTGCGATGGAGTACCTCGAAAAGAGAGGCGACGCCACCTGGAACACCATCAAAAACTGCAATGTGATCACAACAAGCCTTTCGGAAAATGAAAAAAAGGTGCTTTTATACAGCGCGAACCTGCAGGTTCGCGGCGGCTTTGCGGATGAACAGATCCGCCGCAAGGCTGTTGCAGAATTTGTGGTATGTCTGCAGAACGAGCCGTTCAATATGACGGAAAAAGACGCTAAGAAGGCAATTAAGGAAGTGAGCGCAACCACAGCCAAGCAGATCGACCGTGATTTCCGCCTAGAGGAAAAGCTGGATAAAGAGCTGCTTCGTCTTTTGGACAATAAGTTCCTGACCCGCATGGAGTGTGAAAGCTATATCACGCTGGAGCCCGAGGTGCAGCATAAAATTGCGCAGTGCTATCTGTTGCTGAGCACGGTAGATGTGAGCAACTGCGACACCGATGCACAGGAGCGTCTGCTGCAGGAGCGCAACAGCATACATTATGATTTTATCCGGGCCATTGACAGCGCCAGAAAAACCAACGAGCCGGATGAGCGGGACGAACGCATGGAGACTGCGTTTGCAGAGTGCGACAGCGCAATCCGTCTGCTGCAGAACACGGTAGGGGAGTACCATGCCGCCGTCAGCCAGCATGATACGAAGAAGGCCGAAGAAATCGCAAAGGATGTGGCCAAGGATCAGGAGGCAAAGCGCGTTGAGAAGAAGGAGCAAAAGAGCGAGTCTGAAAGCGCGACCTTTGTGGAAAAGGCGCTCCAGCCTGTTGCCAATAAAATCTTTAAGAAAATGAGTTCAACCAGCTACAAGCGCGGCGTCAGAAAGATGTCTCAGGAGCGCCGTGACAATGATGTTGCGATTCTGAATGAGCTGATCGAGCAGGCGCAAAGTCTCAAGGATCTGATCGAAGCCGCAAAGTAAGGCAGGGTAGGGGAGACATTGTCCCGTAACCAAAGGGTGATGCGAATGAAAGAAGAAAAAGTCAAGGTCAACCTTCGGGTAGGGCTCCTGATTCGGGAGACGCTTGTGGATGAGGCTGCTGTGGAGGATATCCGCGTAGGCACTCTTGCCAATCGGCTGCTCCAGTCCGAGTTGGATAAGGTTATGGCGGTCGGTGCTGACAACTGCCTGATTATGAACAGCAGGGAATATCTGGCCAGCAAAGCAGAAATCGAGCAGAACAAGGCGGCCTATTATCTGTTTCCGGAAACAAAGGTTGTCAGCCGGTTTATTGCTACACAGTTGGATGACAAGATTTATCCACAGATATCCTTTTACTTTTTGAAAGAGCAGATGGATGTTCTGGAAAAGCTGGTACGAAAGCAGCGGATACCGCAAACGATTCGAAACGGTGCGGTTCACTCCTATCGGTATGTTATCGCCGGTATGCTGCTGAATCATCCGCTTTGCCGTGCGCTGGGAGCATCTGCAAATAATGATTGAACCAAAGCCCACAGCCGTCGCTGTGGGTATTTTTTGTCTACTGATTGCCATGGAAAGAGCAGGTTTGCACCAGACCGGCGCAAAGGCACTTGTAAGGCACGAAAATGAACGGTCAAGGAAAGGAGCTGTCCGCAGTAAAACGCGCCGCAGAGGCGCTCTCTCACGCTCTCTGGGAGAGGGCACGCAGAAGGCGGAAAACAAAAAGCCCCCACCCGCAAACGCGGGCAGGGGAGAGGGGAGACGCAGCCTTGGAAAGATAACGAGACGGCGCACAGAAAGATGCGGAAGTGCCTCAGAGCCAGGTGCCCTTTAGCAGGTACTGCTCACGCTCGGCACCGGTCGAAACAAATTGGATAACATGGACAAGCTGCTTTTCGAGAAATTCAATGTAGCCCTTTGCCTCATCAGGCAGCTCGTTGTACAGGGTGCAGTGGGAAATATCGCAATTCCAGCCGGGCAGCATCGTTACGACAGGTTCCATACGGTCTAAGTCATCGGTGGGGTCGAAGGCGGTCACCGGCTTGCCGTCCAGCGTATAGCCTGTGATGACGGGGATCTCCTTCATGCCGCTGAGGACATCCAGCTTGGTGAGCGCGATTTTGTCCGCCCCCTGACAGGCAAGACCGTACCGGCTGGCAACACAGTCGAAGGGGCCAACGCGGCGGGGGCGGCCGGTAGCAGCACCAAATTCACCGCCTGCCTTGCGCAGAGACTCCATCCATGCCTCCGGCATTGCCTTTTCAGCCGTAAAGGGGCCGGCCCCCACGCAGGTGGAATAGGCCTTCAGCACACCGACCACATGGTTGAGCCTGACATTGGGGATACCAGCCCCCAGGGGGGCGTAGGCGGCCAGCGTGTTGGAGCTGGAGGTATAGGGGAAGATGCCGTAATCAATATCGCGCATGGCTCCCAGCTGTGCCTCCAGCACAATGCGCTTGCCTGCGTTGCTGGCTGTCTGCAGATAGGCACCGGCATCACAGATGTAAGGGCCGAATTGCGCCGCCTGCGCATAGCACCAGTTCAGAAGAGCCTCGTAGGACATCGGCTCCTGATGATAACAGCCGGCCAGCTCCATGTTTTTGGAATCAAGGATCACATGCAGTCTGCTGCGGATACGCTCCTCGTCTAGGTGCAAAAGATCCCCCAGACGCAGGGTCTTTTGCGGTATTTGTCGCTGTAGGCATAGGCAATGCCGCGGCGGGTAGAGCCGAACGCTTTTCCCTTTTTGGCAAGGCGGTCCTCCTCAAGGCCGTCCTGTACACGGTGCCACGGCAGGGAAATCGTAGCCTTGTCGGACAATTTCAGATGGGCAGGGCTGATTTTGATGCCGCGTTCCTCGATGGAGCGGATCTCCCCGGCCAGATGGTCAAGGTCAATGACCATGCCGGTGCCCAGCACGCATACAACATCCGGGTGCAGGATGCCAGAGGGGAGCAGGTTCAGAACAAATTTGCCCTGCTCGGTCACAACGGTGTGCCCGGCGTTGTTTCCGCCCTGATAGCGGGCTACGATATCGGCGTTTTCGGCCAGCAGGTCAATGACACGGCCCTTGCCCTCATCGCCCCAGTTGATACCGGTTACTGCGGTCAGCATTTTAGTTTCGCCATCCTTCAAATTTGTTTCTAGGGCAACACCGCACAATTCCCGCCTGACGGCTTAAGCACCGCTCCGGCGGCTGCGGCACGGCATCTGCGTTGCCAAAATGCTCGATAAGACATCCAGTATTATCTGCGCTTTTGGCTTAGCATTTGCCGTACCTCGCTCGCCGTATCGGCACTTAGAATTATGCGGTATTGCCCTAGGGGTAAATTTTTGCTTGCTTTTGGGTTGCGTTGCTATTATACTTTGTGACATAGAATGTGTAAAAAGTATTTACCACATAATGACTATGTGATATTGATATGAATGAGGCGGCGCCTATGTATGTCGATTGGGAATACTACAAGATTTTTTACTATGTCGCAAAATATCGCAATTTTACCAAGGCGGCCCGCGTGCTGGGCAGCAACCAGCCCAACATCACCCATACGATGAACAAGCTGGAAGATCAGCTGCACTGTGTACTGTTTATCCGCTCCAACCGGGGCGTGACGCTGACGCCGGAAGGGGAGATGCTCTATACACGCATTTCCTCGGCTGCAGTGCAGATACAGGACGCCGAGGAGGAGCTGAGTGCCAGCGCAACCTTTGAGCATGGTGCAATCAGCATCAGTGCGACCGAGACGGCGTTGAACATCTACCTGTCGGAGCGGCTGCGGGATTTCCATGCGCAGTATCCGGGTATCCGGCTGCGGATCTCCAACCACTCGACGCCGCAGGCGATTCAGGCGGTGAAAACGGTGAGGTTGATTTCGCTGTTGTGACGACTCCCACCGGGGCGGAGGGGGAACTGAAAATGGTTGATTTGATGCCGTTCAATGAAATCTTAGTCGGCGGGAAACCTTCGACGGCGCTGGCAAGCCAGACGCT